>Ga0068869_100000599_pt1 | contig 20266 bp, 17 predicted proteins | sample KBSMisM52_FD_64676 | JGI IMG/M metagenome (GOLD analysis project Ga0068869, IMG submission 64676) | Miscanthus rhizosphere microbial communities from Kellogg Biological Station, Michigan, USA - KBS Miscanthus M5-2 | ecosystem: Host-associated > Plants > Roots > Rhizosphere > Soil ... | reverse complement strand
CGCTTCGCGAAGGACGCCGGCGCGCAAGCGCGGATCGCGGCGCTGCAGAGCGAGCTGGCCGGGTTGCGCGGGTCGACGGGTTCCTGAGGCATGGCATCGCCGAGCGGCGCGCGACCTAAATCGCACCCGGAGGCGCTCCCGTCCGGCAAGCTCCATCGAACGCTCGACGGGCTGCTCAGGGCCGTGCGCGCGTGCCGTGCCTGCGACGCGCATCTCCCGCTCGGCGCTCGCCCGGTGTTGCAGGCGGGCACGACCGCGCGCATTCTCATCGTCGGCCAAGCGCCCGGAGCGAAGGCACATGCGAGCGGCGTGCCATGGGACGACCGCAGCGGCGAGCGCCTGCGCGCCTGGATGGACATCGACGCCGAGACGTTCTATGACCGGGATCGCGTGGCGATCCTGCCGATGGGCTTCTGCTTTCCAGGACGCGCGGCGAGCGGCGATATGCCGCCGCGACGCGAGTGCGCCGAGCTGTGGCTAGACCACCTGCTCGCGAAGCTGCCGCGGATCGAGCTCACGCTGCTTGTCGGCCAGTACGCGCAGGCCCACTTCCTGCGGCAGAGCGGCCATGCGTCTGTGACAGCGACGACCAGGAACTGGCGCGCACACGCTCCCCGCATGCTTCCACTGCCGCATCCGTCACCTCGCAACATCGCTTGGTTCAAGGCGAATCCATGGTTCGACTCTGACTTGCTGCCTGTGCTGCGGCGCCGCGTCAGCGAACTCATCGCCGGCTAGTGCGCGCACGCGCCCAAGGGTTGCAACCTGTACTTCGCTCATGCAGAGTGCGTGGATCTCTCGGAGTTGCACCATGAGTGAAATGAGATCCATCCTGACGGCTACGGACTTGTCGGGCGCATCCCGACACGCGGCCGATCGAGCGGCCCGCTTGGCACAAGCGAACGGTGCCCAGCTGACGCTGGTCCATGCGCTCGTCGACACCGCCCTTGACGATCTGCGTCGCCTGATCGGCGACGGAGATCAGGCGAGGTCTCTCGTGGAGAGGGACGCCCGCGACCGACTTCACGCGCAGGCAGTCCAGCTCGGCCGGCGGCACGACCTCAGCATCACCGAGCAGGTGGCCATCGGAAATCCCGTCCAGGAGCTGGCGCGGCTCGCGGATGCGATCGACGCCGACCTGCTGGTCACCGGAACACGCGGTGCCGGCTTCTTTCGCGGGGTGGTCACCGGCTCCACGGCCGAGCGGGTCGCGAGGCGCTCGGCGCGTCCGGTACTCATGGTCCGGCAGGCCGCGCACGAGCCGTACCGAAGGGTTCTCGTCCCGGTGGACTTCTCTCCGTGGAGTGCCGCGTCGATCGAGCTGGCCCGGTTGGTCGCACCAGGCGCCCAGCTGGTGCTCATGCACGCCGTTGAGCTTCCTTTCGAGGGCAGATTGCGCATGGTCGCGTCCGAGAGCCAGATTGCGCGATACCGCGACACCGCGACGAGCGAGGCCAAACGTCGCCTGGACGAGTTCGGAGCGACGGTCGGTCTTCGCGAAGACTGGCTCGCAATCACTGCGTCCGAGCGTGCCGATCCTTGGATGCAAATCGTTCAACAGGAGCTGGAACAAGATTGCGACCTCATCGTCATCGGCAAACACGGCCGTCACGTGCTTGAGGAACTGCTGCTCGGGAGCACGACGCGCATGGTGATTGCAGAAGGCAGCGCGGACGTCCTGGTCTCAACGCGAAGGACGAGCTGAACAGACCGAGGGCGCCAGCGCAGCCAATTGCCGTTGGTGCGCTCGCATGATTCGAGGCCGCGACTGGCAGCGTCGTGACGACTTCCTGTTGAGCTCGACGAATCGCGCGGCGCGGGGCCGCAATCACCTTGCGCGCGTTGCCGATATCGTTGTCTCGGGCAAGGTCTCGACGTAAAATCGCTGCATGTTCACGCTGATTCCGACCCCGAGTCCTCAGCATCGACGTGCGCGCGGCGCCAATGTCGATGCCTGCTTGTGCTCGTGGCTGTGGGAATCGCCTGTCCATACAGGACTGTCCTGTCCTGCGCTCGCCGCGCACCCCTGAGCCCGACGATCTCCTCTATTCCAGCGCATTGAGGTCGTCGGGCACTAAGCCCGCGCGACATGCGACACCCGTGATCGGGCTTCGCAACCATGCAAGGATTGAAAATGAACATTCAAGGGCCTGAGCGCGTTCTCACGGAATTGGATCATGTGCGGCTGGCGACGCTCTCCAGTCGAGGTTCGAAAGATCGCCTGCCAAGGTCGCAAAGCATCGACGCAGTGCTCGATGACGCTCGTGTCGTGCCATCTCGAAGGGTTGCCTCGGACATCGTGACGATGTACTCGCAGGTGCTACTGCGCTTTGGCCCCGACGGGGTCAAGCGCAAGCTGACCTTGTGCTATCCCCACGACGCCGAGCCGCAGTTCGGCTTCGTGTCCGTTCTGTCGCCGATCGGCCTGAGTCTGCTGGGTCAGCAGGTCGGTGCGACGGTGCGTTGGGAGTCTCCGGACGGCACCGAGCGGACGGCGGAAGTGGACGCGATCCTCTTCCAGCCGGAGGCTAGTGGCGACTACATGACTTAGCCAGTCGTCAACTCTCGACAGCATGCATGCGGCGCACCCAGGGTGCTGCCGTCGACGAACGGAGGCGCCGCGACGGTGAGTTTGGTGCCGCCCAGGACTGTCACTGGGCGCAAGGCTGGACTGGTGCTGCCTTCACGGCTTCGCTGTCCTGTGGATCGACAAAAGCACGTCGGCACTGCACTCGGCCACGACCTTTGTCGTCGTGCTGCCCAGCATCAGCTCTTCCAGCGCATGGCGGCCTTGGCGCCCCATCACGATGAGATCGCAGTCATGCTCCTGCTCCTGCTGCGCTATCAGAATCCACGGGTCATCCCCTTCCGTGATGGATTGGCGTAGTCGCTCAGGCGCCAGGCCAGTCTGCGCGGCGAGCTCACCAAGCTTGCGCTGCGCCTCGGCGCGCAAGTGAGCACGGCTACGGGTGATCGCCTGGTCGGTGACCCCGGATGAACGCATGCGGCGCTCGAAAGGTACCTCGACGGCATGCATCAGCACTACCGTGGCCTCAGGCGCGATGCGAACGGCCAGTCGCGCCGCCTCAAGACTCCAGGGTGAGAAGTCCACGGGTACCAGCACACGCCGGAACGGCTCGTGCACCGATTGCCGCACCATCAGCACCGGCCGCCTGGTGAATCTGGCGATCCGCTCGGCAGTGGAGCCAACGACCACGCCGCGCATGAGACCCCCGCCGCGCGTCCCGGTAACGACAAGGTCGGCATTGAGCTCGTCGGCCAAACGAACGATCTCCTGCATCGGGTGGCCCGTCCGCAGTTGCTCCGCCACAGGCAGTTCATGGCGCTGACCGAGCTCGAGGGCCAGTGCGTGCAGCCGCGAGCGCGCGTCGTCCTCGACGACGTGCGCAGACGCCGCGTCATCAGCGCGGCGCAGTTCGTCGAGCGCGCTCGCGGCCAACACGTGAACCAACGTCAGCTGGGTTTGGTGCATCTGCGCCAGGCAGGCGGCGCGGTGGCTGGCATGCGCCGACGAGCCCGACAAATCGGTGGCGGCGACGATGCTCGTCAGTGTGCTCATGGTGACCTCCGACCCGATCTTGGTCGCTATACGGTTCGTTCGCAACCGGAAATGGACTCGCTGGCACGTGCACAACAAGAGGGGCGCTGGGCCACGGCGCGCCCGGCGTGCAAAATGCCTGGAGGGCCGGCCATCCACCATCGCCCGCTGCCAGAAGGAGAACGCTTATGTTCCGCCGAGTATTGCTGCCGACCGACGGCTCCGACGTCTCGATCGCAGCCGCTGATGCAGCGATCACGATCGCCAAGTGGGCCGGGGCGCCGTTGCAAGCGGTCTACGTAGTAGAGCCCTATCCCTTCACGGGCGTCGGATACGCTCGCCAAGAAGGGTTGGACGCCTACTTGGCGGCATCACGTCAAACTGCAACGCAGGCCTTCGAACGGATCGTCCAGGCCGCCGCTGCGCGAGGCGTGCAATGCGAGACATTGGTCGTTGAACACGCGCAAGCCGCGGCGGGAATCATTTCGGCTGCCGAATCGACGGGCGCCAACCTGATTGCGATGGGCTCGCACGGACGCAGCGGCGTTGCAAAACTTTTGCTCGGTAGCGTCGCAATGAAGGTGTTGCAACTCTCGCCGATTCCGGTCATGGTCATCAAGTAACGATCACCGCGCTGCGCCATCCCCCGGAACAGCGAACCCGCGCCTCACGGTCTCGAGCACCTCCCTGTGCAAGCGCGCGAGTTCCTCCAATACCCGGCCGACCCAATGCTCCGCCGGCCGGCGGACGCGCCGGTCGAACCAGCGTCGAACCGTGGTGTCCCTCATTTCACCAAGACCCTCTCGCCGAGCGAGCTCGCTTTCCACCCCGACGCGCTGCGCCTTCAGTGACTCCACCGCGAAATAGTGCCTCTGGTAAAGAGGATCGCTGATCGCGTCGAGACCGCCCAACGCTTCGACACGTCTTGCGAGCCGCTCTCGGACATCAACTTCGTTTCGATGGAGTCGATCGAGCAGCATGTGCAGATCGACGTTGTCGTGCATCCTCAATTCATATCCGTTCATGGCAAGCCCCTACTCATCCCGCGGCAGCAACTTCGCCCGCGGATGCAATGCATAGGCACAGATGTGCCGACTAGATCGAGACGGATCAGCCGCGCAAAGCCGCGCATGATCCAACGGTAAGCGTCCGCTCTTCGAGGAACAGTGCTTGTACAGAGCACTCCTACGACAGCGGCGACCGCTCGCAGTACGCCGCGGGCACCTACGCGCCGGCATGGCGCCCAGCGATCGAGGAGTTGCGCTAAAAGAGGAACTTGTGAGGGATCGCCGGGCTCAGGAGTGCGCGGCCGACTGCCAGCCGCGCGCGTCGTGTGAGGCGCGACTTGCCACGAGGCGGAGCTGACACTGCAATATGACTCGAATGGTAGACGGTCCTGTCAGCGAGTGCACGACGACTCGCACATTGCCCTGCCCGCATTGCCGGATTGGCTGTTCGGCTTCGAGCTGCTCGGAATGTTCTCTCTACCTCTGGGCGAGGTGTTGCAGGGACTCGCGCAGGCAATAGATCGTCGGTAGCCGCTCAGGTCGAGCGCCACACGGGGACCTACGAATCGAGGATGTGCCCGCGCTGCGCTGTAGCGTTGCGGAAGTCGCGTGCCGCGGAGCGGTAGACGCCCAAATGACTTCAGCGCCTTGCTTCCTCCAGCGCCGAACAGCGCATGCTGCGGAATACCGCCCAGGTTGGTCGAAGTAGTCGGCATCATCTTGGCGGAAGTCCCAGAAGTCGGCGTCGTCGTGCAGCCTCAGCGGTGGCTCGCGGAAGTCCGGCTTCTGAGCCCACGTTGTTGGCGCTGCTGTTTCGACGCCCTCAGCTTTGTCGTTGTGACATCGCTCTTCCACCTAATCTGGAATCGCTGTTGCCTCGCGGATGAGTAGCAGAGGCTTCTCGCACTTTGCCGCAACCCGCATCGCGACCGAGCCCATGACGACGGACAGCAGCGCGCCACGTCCGTGAGAACCGAGCACGATCACGTCGATGCGCCGCTTGATGGCATGACCCGCGATTGCGTCCCCCGGGTCTCGACTGCGCAGGCAGATCGTCGTCGGTTCAAGGGTCGCCTTGGCGAACAACCTGCGCACAGGTGCAACCACCTTCTCGAATGCATCTGTCCCGGAATCGTCCTGAGGATCCGCGGAAAGCACATGGATGACCTGAAACCGAGGATCGGCACCAAACAAATCTCGATGTTCAAGCGCCCAGCGAGCAGCCGCCAGAGCGTACTTGCTGCCGTCCACCGCGACGCCCACCACGAGTGAATCTCCTTCTGGGGCGTTGCCGCTGCGCACGACAAGCAGGGGGACGGTGCATGCGGCCAGGACTGCGTTGGTCATGGATCCGAACAGCAGGCCCTTCAGACCCGAACGCCCGTGTGACCCCATCACGATCAGATCGAACCGCCCGCGGACGGCGACGTCGGCGATGGCGGTAGAGCTACCGCCCTGCGTGAAGCTGGATCGTGCCGCTACGCCCGCTCTCTGTAGTCGCGCCAGTGCTGGGCGAAGGACGTCCCCTGCCTGCTCACGCAGGATCGCGCGCGCGCTCTCTCGCCCGATTGCTCTTGCGATGCGCGCAGAAATCTGGGGCTGCACGTTGAGCAACCGAATGACTGGCGCCTGATGGAGAAGCGTGGCCCGTCCAGACACAAAGTCGATCGCAGCGTTGCTTTGGATGCTGCCATCCACCGGCATTAGGATCCTCATCTCCTCGTGCCTCCTATGCCTGCGCCGCGACGTCCGATAGCGCGGTGTGAGCGGCCTTAGCTTCCTGCCAGGTGGACATGTGCTTAGCCCTACGTGTCTGGAGAACTGCAGATGAGTGATAGCCAAAATGCCCAACCTGAAATGTGGGTCACCCTCTCTTTGCACGAACACCAGCCATGCATCCCGATGAGTCCCGAGCCGCCGCGCAGATTGCATAGTCTCATCGCCACGCCTTCTCGTCTATCGCTCCGGAACCACCCCCGTGGCCCCAAGTTCATGCCGCTCGCAAGTATCGGCGTCCACTCTTCGCGCTCGATCTACCGAGGGCGGAGATGCGACATTCGAACTTGGCGTTGACACGCCGACGGGTCGGGTCGCCCAGCCGTGCAAACGGTCGTCAGAACCGCCGTCTAGCGGAGTGAGCCCATTGCGACGCAACTCGATGAGAACAGCCGTCTCGTGTCCGGTCACGTCGGACGTTGGTAGTCGGTGCGTGACGCATCGAGAATTTCTTCCGCACTTCCGAACGAGGCAGGTCACGTAACGCTCCTGACGAAACGGCAGCATCGCCTCGCCCATGAGGTCGCGCGCCGCATCCTCCCCGGCGAATTTGCCGAGCTGCATCGCGTGCGGATACGACATCAGGACGGCGTGCTCGTCGTCTGCGAGAACGTTCGCGATATCGCCGGCGACGAAGTGGCCGGGTGTTCGGGTGTGAGCAGATAGCGGTCGGGCAGCACTCGTCCTCGCGCATCGAGCCGCTTAGAAACGAAGGGCGTGAAGCCTTGGGCGGCCAGACCCGTGCAGCACACGACTGCATCGGCATCGATCCGCTCGACCGTGCCGAGGCAAGCCGCTTGAACGTTTCCCGCGGAGCGAGACTAGCGCTGCAGGCCGGCCCAGGCCATCACCAAGCGCAGCGTTCCTGCGACCAATCCCATGCTGACGACGCCTCCAAGCCACAGTAGCACCAGCCAGCCAAGACGGTGCAACCAGTGCGGCCGGAGATGCCTTGGTTCGGGCTCAGCCATCACTCGTAGCCGTCGCCGACCTTCCCGCGGAAAACGTAATACGCAAAGCCCGTGTAGCCGAGGATGATTGGGATGACCAGCAGGGCGCCGACGAGCGTGAAGCCGAGGCTTTGCGGCGGCCCGGCGGCCTGCCAGATCGAAACCGATGGCGGAATGATGTACGGCCACAGGCTGATGCCGAGGCCGCTGTAGCCCAGGAAGACTAGACCGAGAGTGAGCAGGAAAGGGCCGCCGTGCGGCGCGCCGCGCAGCGCGCGCAGCAGCCAATAGAACGCCACGGCGACCAGCACCGGTACCGGCGCGAACCAGAAGATGTTGGGTGCACTGAACCAGCGGCGGGCGATGTCGGAATTCGCTAGCGGCGTCCAAACGCTGATCGCGAGGATCGCGAACAGTAGGCCCCAGCTGAGCGGACGGGCTAGCCGGATCATGCGTGCCTGCAGGTCGCCCGCGGTCTTCATGATGAGCCAAGTGCAGCCGAGGAGCGCATAGGCGACGAGAAGCGCGATGCCGGTGAAGACGGCGAATGGAGTCAGCCAGTCGAGCACGCCGCCGCCGTAGGCGCGCCCCGTGACCTTGATGCCGCCGACGAAGCCCCCGAGGACGATGCCCTGGAAGAAGGTGGCCACGACCGAGCCGCCGATGAAGGCCCCGTCCCACCAGCGCCGCCGCGCATCGCTGGCCTTGAAGCGGAATTCGAAGGCGACACCGCGAAAGATCAGGCCGAGCAGCATGAAGATGATGGGCAGATAGAAGGCGGTCAGGATGACCGAGTAGGCGAGCGGGAACGCAGCGAGCAGTCCGGCGCCGCCGAGCACCAGCCATGTCTCGTTGCCGTCCCAGATCGGGGCGACGGTGTTCATCATCGTGTCGCGCTCGGCCTTGCCCGGCATGAACGGATAGAGCAGGCCGATCCCGAGATCGAACCCGTCCATGATCACGTACATCATGACGCCGAACAGGATGATGAGAGCCCAAATCAGGGGCAGATCGATGCCCATCGGGTTCAGTCCGTAGTCGGCGCGGCCGGCGCCGTGTCGAGCCGGTCGGGAGCGGCCGACATCGGCCTGGCCGGCTGATGAGGCTGCCCCGGTCCGCCCTGGGGTTCGTCCTCGGCGGCCTGTTCGGCCGGACCATGGGCGAGGATGCGCAACACGTAGACCGTGCCGGCCCCGAACAACACGAAATACACGACGACGAACAACGCGAGCGAAATGCCGAGCTGTGTCGCGTCATGCGCCGAAACGGCGTCCGCCGTTCGCATGACGTTGTAGACGACCCAGGGCTGGCGGCCCGCCTCGGTCGTGATCCATCCGGCGAGGATTGCGATCAGGCCGGCCGGTGCCATCACGACAGCCGAGCGGAGCAGCGCCCGCGACCGGTACAGCGAGCCGCGCCAGCGGGCCCAGAGCGACCAGAAGCCGAGCGCGAGCATCAGCAGGCCCAGGCCGACCATGATTCGAAACGACCAGAACACGACCGTCGCGTTGGGCCGGTCGCTGCGCGGGTACGACTTGAGCCCGGGAAACTGGCCGTCCCAGGTGTGGGTGAGGATGAGGCTGCCGAGACGCGGAAGTTCGACCGCGAAATGGTTGATCTCGCGCTCCATGTCGGGCCAGCCGATCAACGTCAGCGGCACGCCCTCGCCCGGCCGGTTCTCCCAGTGGCCTTCGATGGCGGCGATCTTCGCCGGCTGGTGCGCCAGCGTGTTCAGGCCGTGCAGGTCACCGATGAGGACCTGGACCGGCGCGACCAGCAGCAGCATCCACATCGCCATGGAAGTCATCGTGCGGATGGCGGCGTCGTCGCGGCCACGGAGCAGATGGAATGCGCCTGCCGCGCCGACGACGAGTGCCGTCGCCAGATAGGCGGCGACCGTCATGTGCGCCAGCCGATACGGGAACGAGGGGTTGAAGATCACCGCCAGCCAGTCGATCGGCACGACCCGGCCGTCGAGGATGGCGTAGCCCTGCGGCGTCTGCATCCAGCTGTTCGAGGCCAGGATCCAGGTTGCGGAGACCAGGGTTCCGACGGCCACCATCAGCGTCGCGAAGAAGTGCAACCCGGGGCCGACGCGTGACCAGCCGAACAGCATCACACCGAGAAAGCCGGCCTCGAGAAAGAACGCAGTCAGCACTTCGTAGGCCAGCAGCGGCCCGGTGACGGCGCCGGCGAAATCGGAGAAGGCGCTCCAGTTCGTGCCGAACTGGTAGGCCATCACCAATCCCGAGACCACGCCCATCGCGAAGTTGACGGCGAAGACCTTGGACCAGAAGAGATAGAGATCGCGGTAGACCTGCTGCTTCGTTTTCAGCCAGAGCGCTTCTAGCACGACGAGATAGCTCGCCATGCCGATCGTCAGTGCCGGGAAGATGATGTGAAAGGAGATCGTGAATCCGAACTGGATCCTGGCGAGCATCAAGGCGTCGAGGCTTGCCATCCGAAGTCCTGGGGAGCTCCTGGTCGGTGGATCGAGCTTAACGCTTCGCGATCATTGTGCGTACTCGGACAGAAACGACCGGCTCGCGACGGCGATGCGCGGGCACTTCATTTTAGGAGTCGTGGTCGTCCGGGATCATCGTCATCGCCACCGACGCCTCGGTCAAAGCCGGAGTCCTACGGCATCGGACGCGCCCTCTATTCGACTGCGCCCGACTACCTGCGCTTCTTGAGGAGGTACCCGAACAAGGTCGACGGCGCGCGCACCCCTGCCATCGCCTTGCATCGTTGCACCGATAAAGGGATAGTCGAGCAAGTCTTCAAGAAGGCTGTGACGACGTGCGGACGCTGAGGCGTGAGCGCATGGCGCTGTTGCTGGCGCTGGCGGCGATCACGATCGCATTCGTCTGGGTCGTCCTGCAGCCCTTCGCCAGCGCGATCTTCTGGGCGGTCGTCCTCGCAATCCTGTTCACGCCGCTCTATCGATGGCTGTTGCAGCTGACGCGGAAACGCCGAACGACTGCGGCGTTGTTGACGTTGCTCGCTATCTGCACCCTGGTTGGCATCCCGCTCGTCCTGATCGCGGGCTCGCTGCTCGGCCAAGCCGCTGGCGTGTACGCCGATGTCGCGTCGGGTCGACTCGACTTCGGCGCGTTCCTTTTGCGCATTGCCGCCGGCCTGCCGCCTTGGGCTGTCGCAGCGCTCGATCAGCTCGGCGTTGGCGACCTCGCTGCGCTGCAGGCAAAGGTGGCCGCCCTGTCGATGGCGGTGGCCCGCTTCCTTGCCACCCAGATGTTTAGCTTCGGCCTCGACACCGCGAACTTCGCGATCAGCTTGCTTGTCATGTTGTACCTGCTGTTCTTCCTGCTGCGCGACGGTGCTTCGCTTGCAAAGCGTATCCTCGACCCGATTCCACTTGCGAGCGAGGTGAAGCAAGACCTCGCTGCGATGCTTGTCACCGTCGTGCGCGCCACCATTAGGGGCGGCGTCTTGATGGCCGCCGCGCAGGGCGTCCTGGGCGGGCTGATGCTCACTTGGCTAGGCATCCAGGGTCCGACGTTCTGGGGCGTGGTGTTCGGGCTGCTGTCAATGCTGCCTGCGGTCGGCGCGAGCCTGCTGTGGGCACCGATCGCCATCTACTTCATCTTTACCGGCACGGTATGGAAGGGCGTCGTCCTGATCCTGTTCGGCACCGTCGTGCTCACGCTGGTCGACAACATCCTGCGGCCGATTCTGGTTGGCCGCGACACCGACCTGCCAGGCTATCTGATCCTGCTCTCGACGCTCGGCGGCATCGCAACATTCGGACTGAGTGGCGTCGTGGTTGGTCCGCTGATTGCAGCGACGTTCATGGGCACCTGGAGGATCTTCTACGCGCCGGAGACCACGCCGCAAGCCGGTGCCTGAGTAGGCTGATGCCAACGGGACTTCAGTGATGAGAACCGAGATAAGCATTCGATCTACGCTGGCCTGTCGCTCAGGCTTGCATCGAGTCGAAAGCCGCCACTGTCAGACGACCAACCCGCTCTGACCCTGGTGCTCACCAGTACTCTCGAAGGCGAGTGGGCTGCCGGTCTGAGCCGATGCGAGCGAAGCCAGAAAGAGCAGGGGAACAGGCACGAGAAGGGTCGAAAACTTCGGCGTGCGCATGATTTCGTCTCCAGTTGGTTGCTGCTGCTCCAGCAGCCGATCGCGGTGGCGATTCGTGCTCCTCCTCGTCTCAGGGCACATCCTTTGCCATGGGACGGCGGACCGCGACTCCTGCTTTGGCGCCCGGCCTCGCCAGCAACGCAAAGTGAGCCGGCATGACGTACCCGATACCGAAGCCAGTCTTGCCTGCGGCAGCCCTGTCCCTGGCGTTGGCGGCCTGCGGCAAGGCGGACATGCCCGCTCCGGTCGCGGCGCCGGTCGAGGTCGCGGTACTCACGCTTCGGCCCCAACCCGTGGCCGTGACCACGGAGCTGGCAGGCCGCGCCACCGCCTCCCTGACCGCCGAAGTCCGGCCCCAAGTAGGCGGCATCATCGAGAAGCGCGTCTTTCGCGAAGGCAGCGATGTCAAGGCCGGCGACACGCTGTACCTGATCGCCGCCGCCCCGTTCCAGGCCGCCGCTGACAGTGCCGTGGCGGTGCGCTCGAAAGCAGCGGCCAACCTCGCCGCCGCGCGCTCGAAGGCCAACCGGTACGGACAGCTGGCGGCGATCGAGGCCGTCAGCAAGCAGACGGGCGAGGATGCTGTGGCCGCGCTCCGCCAGGCCGAGGCCGATCTGGCATCGGCCGACGCGGCCTTGCGGGCGGCGCGCGTCAACCTCGGCTTCACGCGCATCACGGCGCCGATCTCCGGGCGCATCGGGCGCTCGAGCGTCACCCAGGGGGCACTGGTCACCGCGAGTCAGCCGGCTGCCCTCGCGATCATCGAGGAGATCGATCCGATCTACGTCGACGTCGCTCAGTCGAGCGGCGACCTGATGCGGCTCCGACGCGAGGTGGAAAGCGGAAAGCTCACGCGCGAAGCCGATCGTCGCCCCACCTTGCGCCTCCGGCTCGAGGACGGAAGCGTCTACCCCGAAACCGGCCAGCTGCGACTTGCCGAGGCCACCGTCGACCCGGCCACCGGCAGCATCACGCTGCGCGCCGTATTCGCCAATCCGCGCCGGGATCTGCTGCCCGGCATGTACGTTCGTGTCCTGTTGCAGGTGGGCATCGACGAGCAGGCGCTGGTCGTTCCGCAGCCCGCCATCACGCGCGACGCCAAGGGCAACGCCGTCACGCTGGTGGTGGGCCCCGACAGCAAGGTCGAACAGCGCACGGTCGTGACCGCCGGGACGAGGGACGGCGGCTGGATCATCACCTCGGGATTGCGCAGCAGCGAGCGGGTCATCGTCGCCGGCGTCCAGAAGGTGGCCCCGGGGGCTACCGTCAAGACAGTTGAAGCCATGCCGGTCGCCGCATCCGGTTCCCAGCGCTAGCGGCCGAGATCCGGGAACGGCATGGCCCGCTTCTTCATCGACCGACCGGTCTTCGCGTGGGTGCTCGCGATCGTCATCATGCTGGCCGGGGGCTTGTCGATCCTGACGCTGCCCATTGCCCAGTACCCCCACATCGCCCCGCCCACCGTCTCGATCAGTGCCACCTATCCGGGCGCGTCGGCGCAGACCGTCGAAGATTCGGTGACGCAGATCATCGAGCAGAGGATGACGGGCCTCGACGGCCTGACGTACATGTCGTCGACCTCCGACTCGGCCGGCGCCTCGCGCATCACGCTCACTTTCGATGCCGGCACCGACCCCGACATCGCACAGGTCCAGGTACAGAACAAGCTGCAGCTCGCGACCCGGCTCCTGCCCCAATCGGTGCAGTCGCAGGGCGTCACGGTAACCAAGTCGGCGGCCGACTTCCTGATGGTGATCGGCTTCGTCTCGACCGACGGCCGTCTCAGCGCCAACGACATGTCGGACTTCCTCGCCACCAACCTGCAGGATCCGCTGAGCCGGGTCGAAGGAGTCGGCAACGTGCAGGTCTTCGGTGCGCAGTACGCGATGCGCATCTGGCTCGACCCGGCCCGCATGGCGAGCTACAAGCTCATGCCGTCGGACGTGAGCGCCGCGGTGCTGACGCAGAACGCGCAGGTGTCGGCCGGGCAGCTCGGCGCCACGCCGGCGGTCGCCGGGCAACAGCTGAACGCCACCATCACGTCGCAGCGCCGCCTGGAGACCGTGGAGCAGTTCGAGAACATCCTGCTCGTCACAACCCTCGATGGCGCCGCCGTGCACCTGCGCGACGTGGCACGCGTCGAGCTCGGCGCCGACAACTACGCGGTTCTCTCGCGCTTCAACGGCAAGGCGGCCACCGGCATGGCCGTCAACCTGGCGACCGGTGCCAATGCGCTGTCGACCGCCACCGCGGTGAAGGCCAAGGTCGCCGCCCTCTCGGCGTCCCTGCCGACCGGCGTCGAGGTCGTCGTGCCGTTCGACACCACTCCCTTCGTTAAGGAATCGATCTCGGCGGTGGTCGTCACGCTGTTCGAGGCCATCCTGCTCGTCTTCCTGGTGATGTACCTGTTCCTGCAGAACTGGCGCGCCACGCTGATTCCGACGATCGCGGTGCCCGTGGTGCTGCTCGGCACCTTGGGCGTGCTGTCCCTGCTCGGCTACTCGATCAACACCCTGACCATGTTCGCCATGGTGCTGGCGATCGGCTTGCTCGTCGACGATGCCATCGTCGTTGTCGAGAACGTCGAGCGGGTCATGGAGGAAGAAGGCCTGTCGCCGCTCGAGGCGACGCGCAAGTCGATGGACGAGATCACCGGTGCGCTCGTCGGCATCGGCCTGGTGCTCTGCGCGGTGTTCGTGCCGATGGCCTTCTTCGGGGGATCCACCGGCGTGATCTACCGCCAGTTCTCGATCACCATCGTCGCCGCGATGGTGTTCTCGGTCATCGTCGCGCTGACCCTCACGCCGGCGCTCTGTGCCACGATGCTGAAGGCCAGACCCAAGGGCCAGCACGCCAGGACGATCCGCTTCTTCGGCTGGTTCAACCGCAACTTCGATCGCATGGCCGGGCGCTACGAGTCCGGAGTCGGCTCGATCCTCGGCAAGTGGGTGCGTTATGCGTTGATCTATGTGGCGATCGTCGTGTTGCTCGCCCTCCTGTTCGTGCGGCTGCCGACCTCGTTCGTCCCCGAGGAAGACCAGGGCGTGATGTTCACGCAGATCCAGCTGCCCACCGGTGCGACCCAGGGCCGCACCCTGAAGGTGATGGAACAGGTCGAGAGCCACTATCTAGGCGCCGAGAAGGACGCCGTCGCGTCGGTCTTCGGCGTGATCGGATTCGGCTTTTCCGGCGGCGGCCAGAACAGCGCGCTCGCCTTCGTCAAGCTGAAGGACTGGGGCGAGCGGACGGACGACAGCCTCGGCGTCGGTGCGATCGCCGCGCGGGTGACGGGCGCGTTTTCCGCCATCAAGGACGCGCTGGTGTTTGCCTTCTCTCCGCCGGCGATCTCCGGGCTGGGAACCGCCTCCGGCTTCACGATGCAGCTGCAGGACGAAGGCGGTCTCGGCCACGAGCGACTCACTGCCGCGCGCAACCAGCTGCTGGGTTTGGCGGCCCAGGATCCAAGTCTGGCCGGAGTGCGACCGAACGGCCAGGAAGATACGCCGCAACTGCAGCTCGACATCGACCACGCCAAGGCGAGCGCGCTCGGCGTCTCCGTGGCGGACATCAACACCACGCTGGCGATCGCCTGGGGCGGCTTCTACGTCAACGACTTCGTCGACCGGGGTCGGGTCAAGCGGGTCTATCTGCAGGGTGATGCACCTTCACGCATGGTCCCCGAAGACATTGCCAAGTGGCGGGTGCGCAATGGCACGGGGCAGATGGTCCCTTTCTCGTCGTTTTCGGCGACCCGCTGGGCCTTCGGCCCGCCGCGCCTCGAGCGCTACAACGGCGTCGCGTCGATGCAGATCCAGGGCAGCGCCGCGCCGGGGCAAAGCTCCGGTGCTGCGATGGACACCATGGAGCGGCTCGTCGCTCAGCTGCCAGCCGGGGTGGGGTTCGCCTGGACCGGCCTGTCCTACCAAGAGCGCATCTCCGGATCGCAGGCACCGTTGCTGTACGCACTGTCGCTGCTCGTCGTCTTCCTCTGTCTCGCCGCCCTGTACGAGAGCTGGTCGGTGCCGGTGGCGGTATTGCTCATCGTGCCGCTCGGCGTGATCGGCGCGGTCGTCGCGACCGGAGTGCGAGGCTTGTCGAACGACGTCTACTTCCAGGTCGGCTTGCTGACCACCGTGGGGCTGGCGTCCAAGAACGCCATCCTCATCGTCGAGTTCGCCAAGGCCCGGGTCGAAAGCGGGCAGGAGTTCGTCGCCGCAGCCATGCACGCGGCGCGCCTGCGCCTGCGCCCGATCCTGATGACCTCACTGGCGTTCGGCCTCGGCGTGTTGCCGCTGGCCATCAGCTCCGGCGCCGGCTCCGCCAGCCAGCACGCGGTCGGCACCGCGGTTGTGGGCGGCATGGTCGCTTCCACCATCCTGGCCATCTTCTTCGTGCCGCTGTTCTTCGTGCTCGTCGAGCGCGTCGCCACGCGCGGCAAGAAGGACGCCGCGCCGGTGACTGCCGAGCCCGAGCCATCGGGAGTCGTACCGGCGTCGAATGCCGCCCTGCCCGCCGGAGAACGTTGACATGCGCCCAGGCCCGTTCTGGCTGTGCCTCGTCTTCGCTGCCAGCGCGCTCGGCGGCTGCGCCAGCCTCGCACCGCCGTACCAACGTCCGGTGGCACCGGTGGCCTCGCAGTGGGCGCTCGTCGATCCAACGGCGGGCCAGGGCGCGGGGCCGGTGGCCGCCGAGATCGCCTGGCAGGACTTCTTCGCCGATGCCCGTCTGCGCCAGATCGTCGCCACCGCGTTGCGCGAGAACCGCGACCTGCGTGCGACGGTCCTGAGCATCGAGCGAGCGCGGGCGCTGTACCAGGGTCAGCGCGCCGGCCAGTTCCCTTTCGTCGATGCCTCCGCCTCCTTTGCGGTGCAGAGAACCCCGTCGACGCTGAGCGCCACCGGGGACGCATTCACGTCGCGCCAGTACGGCGTCGGCGTGGGCGTCAGCGCCTTCGAGCTCGACTTCTTCGGCCGCGCCCGCAGCCTCTCGGAGGCCGCCTTGCAACAGTTCTTGGCGACCGAGGAGGCCCGGCGCGCCACCCAGATCAGCGTGGTCGCCGAAGTCGCGACCGCCTACCTGGTTCTGGCGGCCGACCAGGAGCGTCTGAAGCTGGCACACGACACGCTTGCAAGCCAGCGCGACTCGTACCGCCTGACCTTGCGAAGCTACGAGCTCGGCGCCAGCTCCGGCCTGGAACGCGCCCAGGCGCAGACCACGGTCGACGCCGCCCGCGCGGATGTCGCGGGCTTCAGCGCGCAGGTGGCCCAGGATCTGAACGCGCTGACCTTGATCGTCGGTGCGCCGATCCCCGACGAGCTGCTGCCTCAGGGCACGCCCGATCTGCTGACCGTCTTCACGGACTTGCCTGCAGGCGTGCCGTCGCAGGTGCTGCAGCAACGGCCCGACGTGTTGCAGGCTGAGCGCACGCTGCAGGCCGCGCAGGCCGACATCGGCGCGGCGCGGGCGGCCTTCTTCCCCAGCATCTCGCTGACCGGCAGCTTCGGCAAGGCGAGCGCCGATCTCGGGTCGCTGTTCGGTTCGAACGCCTTGACCTGGAGCTTCCTGCCGACGATCAGCCTGCCGATCTTCGATGCCGGCCTGCGGCGCGCCAACCTGGAGGTGAGCGAGGCCATGCGCGACATCGCCGTGGCCGGCTACGAGAAGGCGATCCAGACGGCTTTCCGGGAAGTTGCCGATGCGCTGGCCGCGCGAAGCACCCTGAACGACCAGCTCGAGGCGCGACAGTCGCTGGTCGATGCGACCGTGCTCAGCCAGCGACTGTCGAACGCACTTTACCGCAACGGCGTCAGCAGCTATCTCGAGCTGCTCGATGCCCAGCGCTCGCTCTACAGCGCGCAGCAAGGCCTCATCAGCGTGCGTCTCGCCCTGCTGAGCAACCGGGTCACGGTCTACAGGGTGCTGGGTGGCGGCTGGCGCGACGCAGCACTCGCAGGCGAGCGGGTTCCGGGATCCAGCCCGTCGTCGCTCCCTGCACGTTGACCCGGCTCGATAGCGGCGGAGCGCGCCAAGTGGAGTCGTCTTCGCGCTAACCTATTGGCCCTGGATGAAGTGCATGATGTGATCGATCAACATGGCATCCATTGCGCAACATTGCAATTGCAAGCACTCCGGCGGCCAATTGATTCGTGTCAGATCGGCCGTCGACGCCGCCGAGGGCTTCGCGCGATCGTCTTTCCAATCCCGCCGTTCTTGACAGTCTCCCCGTTGAAGTGCATACCGTGCGCACTTCGAAATCCGATCGAGGAGGTGAATTCATGATCACGGCATCGACCGGGCGCGTTGCCGCAGCCGCTTCGCTCGTTCTTCTCCTGGTGCTTTCGCCGGCTCGCGCGGCCGATCCTCCCGGCGTCCTGTGGGAGACGAGCTCGCAGATGGCGATGGCGGGAATGCCGACGCAGATGCCGACGCAGACGCAGAAGGTTTGCTCGGCGAAGAGCTGGACCAAGCCTCCGCCGGGCGGCGACAAATCCTGCGTTGCTTCGGACTACAAGTTGGTCGGCAACAAGGCGACGTGGACGATGAAATGCACCGGGCAAATGCCGATGCAGGGCACGGGGGAGATGACCTTCGAAGGCTCCGACTCGTACACGGGCGCGATCAAGGCCACGGCCCAGGGCATGAACATGACGATCAAGCTGTCCGGCAAGAAGGTCGGCACCTGCGACAACCCACAGTAGCCGACCGCGCCGCACCTGGGCCAAGTTCGTAGGTTGCACAGCGCTCTTGAAGCACCTTGGTCCAATGGGCGCGGTTCGGCCACGCGACCAAACTTCGACCACTCGAAAGTGGAGCCAGTCCATGCGCATCTCGACCGTCCGACGCGCCCTGTCCGCCCTCATCGTGCCGCTGCTGTTGCTGCAGCCGGTGCCCGCCACGTCGGCCTCGTCGTCGTCCAAGGCGCTCGACGAGGCGATGAGCCAGGGCGGCCTGAAGAAGGTCAGCGTCAAGGGCATCGAGCTCGCCTACGCGAAGCCGGGCGCGTCGCTCGCGAACTACAAGCGCGTCAGGATCGATCCGGTCGAGGTCTCGTTCGACAAGTCGTGGGACCCGACGCGGACGGGCTCGAACATCAAGGTGAGCGCGGCCGAGCGGCAGAAGATCCTCGACGGCATGGCCAAGCTGGTGCAGGAGGAATTCGCGCGCGAGCTGCAGGCCAACAAAGGCTACGCCGTGACCGAGGAATCGGGCGACGACGTCCTGCGCGTCAAGATCAACATCGCCAACCTCTACGTGTCGGCGCCGAGCGGCAGCAGCATGGGCCGGTCGCGAACGTATGTCGTGTCGGCCGGCGCGATGACGCTGGTGGCCGAGCTTGCCGATTCGAAGAACGGCGACGTGCTCGCGCGCTTGGTCGATCGTCGCGAGGCACGCAGCACGGGCCGTGTCTCGCTGAGCGACAGCGTCTCCAACCAGGGCGAAGCACGCTCGATCGCTGCCAGCTGGGCGCACATCCTGCGCAAGGCGCTCGACAAGGCCCACGGCATCTAGGCCGTCAGCCGTCCTCCGCACCGCTCCGGGCGACGACGACGCAGCCTTCGACCGGCAACCCGCTCTCCATGCGCAGCGTTTCGTTGCGCAGCACTTGCAACGAGAAGCCGGCGTCGGCGAGCGCTTCGCCGACGTACGACGCGCGGTGCGCGTAGCGGCCGCTGGCGCCGAGCGCGTGCGGTTGCTTGTCGGCGTCGCCGAGGGCCTCGACGGTGAAGACGAACCAGCCGCCCGGACGAAGGCTCCGGCGCGCGGCCGCCAACACCCGGTCGAGCTTGCCGAAATAGCACAGCGTGTCGGCGCAGACGATCACGTCGAACGCGCGCGGCTGGGTGTCGAGGTAGTAGACGAGCTCGGCGCGGTGCAGCACGTCGTAGACGCCGCGCGCGCGGGCGTGGCGCAGCATGCCGACCGAGAGGTCGCAGCCCGCGAGCGTGCGCGCCCACGGCCGCACGAGCGGACCGCACAGGCCCGTGCCGCAGCCGGCGTCGACGATCGCGAGCCCGCCCGACGGCGCGCCCGCTGCGGCGGCGAGCGCGTCGGCGACGAGCGCCGGCGCGCGGTAGTGCAACGATTCCAGCTTGGCGTCGAACGACGACGCGAACGCGTCGAAGACCTTCGCGACGTAGGCGTCGCTCGCGCGCTCGGGCGCGGCCTCGCCGCCAAGGCACGCCGCCAGGAGGTGCTGCACGACCGGGTTGTCGGGCTCCTCGGCGAGCCATTCGCGGTAGAGCGTCGCCGCCTGCTCGCGCTCGCCGAGGCGGACCAGCGCGCGGATCACCTGGTCGCGCGCCAGCAGGTGCCGCGGCCACAGCATGATCGCGCGGCTGCTCGCGACCAGGCCCTCGTGGACGCGGCCTTGCCGGATCAGCGTGATCGAAAGGTTGTACCAGGCCTCGGCGAAGTCCTCGCGCGCCGCGATCGCGCGGCGGCATGCGGCCTCGGAGTCGGCGAGCCGCGACTGCGCGCGGTAGACGACACCGAGGTTGCCGAGCGCATCGACCGCGGCGGGCTGGGCCGGCGCGAACGCGACGCACTCCTCGTACGCCTCGACGGCGGCGTCGATCCGGCCGGCAGAGAGGAGCACGTTGCCGAGGTTGTTCCAGGCGGCAGCGTTGCCCGGTGCGACGTCGAGCGACGCGCGGATCAGCAGGACGGCGTCGTCGCTGCGACCCTGCTTGTGGCGCAGCACGCCGAGGAAGTGGAGCGCGTCGGCGTGATCCGGACTGCCCTCGAGGAGCTGGGCGAGCGTCGCCTCGGCTTCGTCGAGGCGATCGTCCTGGAGGTGCGCGATCGCGCGCGCGAGCAGCGGTGCTTGCTCGACTTGGGCGACCATGCGATGCGGCGAGAACGCG
>Ga0068869_100000598_pt1 | contig 20285 bp, 36 predicted proteins | sample KBSMisM52_FD_64676 | JGI IMG/M metagenome (GOLD analysis project Ga0068869, IMG submission 64676) | Miscanthus rhizosphere microbial communities from Kellogg Biological Station, Michigan, USA - KBS Miscanthus M5-2 | ecosystem: Host-associated > Plants > Roots > Rhizosphere > Soil ... | reverse complement strand
GTATCGGACGTGAAATGGAACGCCAACATCAAGAGCGGTTAGGCGCGTTGCAAAAAGAGATTGCATCACTCAAAAACGAACCTGTCCGTAAAAGCCTAGAAGATGCTCAGGCTGAAATTGCACAGTTACGCAAAGAGAATCCCTATTCACCTGCCGTTTTACAAAAGGCAGAAGCTATCGTTAAGAAGCTGGAATCACGCGCCGAGTCTGCCAGAGAGAGATTGCGTAAGCGCGGTAATGTTTTCACGGCAGGATTAGACCCTTTGGCACTAAAAGATTACGCTGAAATTGGGGCATCTCACATTGCTCGCACGGGCTTAGATTTAGCTAAGTGGTCAACTGAAATGGTCAAGGAATTTGGCGATAAAATCAAGCCACATTTAGACGACCTATGGGAAAAGAGCCAAAAGGTTTTTGAGTCTGGTTCGGCTGGATTAGGAATGACATCTGAGAGGCGGTTAGAAATCTTCAAGGACCGCGCCAAGAAAGATATTAAAGGACTGGAAGAGAAAATTGGTGAAGGCGATTTTACCAAGAAAGTCCCACAACGAACGAAGCTAGACGCCGAGGCTCAAACGCTCAAAGAGAGACGCGCCGCATTGCGCGAAACTTTTAACAAGGGAGGTGAAAATGCGCTCATTCACAAGCTAGGACAGGATAAAGGTTATTCAGATAAGGCGATAGATTTTGCCGTGATTCGCCAGAATACGAAAGATGTAAATGAGGCTATCAAAACCTACGAAAAAACTCACGGTGCGGATAGAACGGCTACGCGCAAAGCAATGACTGAAGCTGACCAGCTATTAAAAACGGTGAAGCAGGAAAAGGAAGCGATTCGCATACAAGCTGAAAATGAAGCAACTTTGACAGCTAAAGATATCGAGCGCATTCAAGAAGACCGTAAGGTGAATAGACTTGACGCGATGAAGGCTGCCCGTGAAGCAACCAGGTTCTACACAGGGCTATCCCAAACCACAGGCCAAACACTGTGGAATACTTTCGCCGGTTTCACCAAGGCTAATTTGCTCACGGGGCTTAGAACGCACGAAATAAATATGCTGTCCAATCTAGGGTTTCAGGTATCAGAAGAAGTTGCTCGGCCTATCGCGTGGGCGGTGGACAAGATAGCGTCTAAAGGGACGGGGGAACAGACCGTGCAGGGTATTAGCCCGAAGGCGATTCTTAAAGGGCTTGATAACATCATTCGCTCTGACGCAACACTGAAAAATCTTGACCGTCCAACTGGCTTGCAGAAGGCGAAAGAGATTTTAATGTACGGCGATACAATGGACAACATGAAAAAAGTCCAGCATACGGAATCTGTGTTAGGCACGAAAGTCCCGATTGAGAATCAGTGGAAAAATCCCGGCAAATGGGTTGATAATTATGTCAATGGAGTGTTTAGAACACTGAGCGCTGAGGACGCACTATTCAAGGTTTATTCCTTCAGGCGTGCCTTAGAAGAACAAGCGGCTACTATCGCTCGCACGGAAACTAAAAAGCGTTTCGGTAAAGAAGTTGCCGCACGTGAAAAAGAGCTAATGCAAAACCCGACTAAGGTAATGCAAAGATTGGCGGATGAATACGCTGATTTTATGACGTATCAGAACGATAATGCTCTAAGCGATTTTATTTCCAAACTTCGTAATTCTCACCCGATAGCTAAAGGCGTCGGGGATATCCTTGTACCATTTGACCGCACTCCAACAAATGTATTGCTGAGAACTTTAGAACATACACCGTATGGATTAGCTAAAGCAGTAGTGGCAGGTAAAAATATCGCTAAACCACATGCCAAGAAACTCCAAAAATTTAGTAACCAGTATCGGGGCGACGTAAAAGCGGATTTAGCTAAAACAGAAGAATTCAATAAGTTGTCTGGCACAGAAAAACTAGAGAGAATTGAAAAAGAAGTCAGTAAGCTATTCACTCGTCAGCAACAAAGAGAATTTGCGCGGTTAATAGGCAGAACGGGGCTTGGCTCGTCACTGTTTATGACAGGCGTATTATTAGCATCAAAGGGGCTGTTAACTGGCGCGATGTCGCCTAGTGATGATAAAGAGGAAACAAGCGAATTCTTTGACCGCAAAGAACAGGGCGTTGAAAATAATAGTTTGCTGATTCCTAATGTGGGCAGATTTGTGTTGCCACCGTCACCCGCCGTTAAAGCCATGACTAGCGGCGCAAACTTTTACGAAACGTATGCTCGCGCTAAAAAATCTGACCCTGTGATGCAATCGCTACGCGGTGCGGCTGACACCACAGAAGATTTGGTATTTGAGCAGCCATTGCTAAACAGCACTAGTAATTTATACCAGACCGCTAAACAAGGTAAAGTGGGGGCGTTTGCCGGTAACTTAGTGCAAAGAGTCGTGCCCGCTTCCAGTGCGGTATCGCAGGTTGCTGAAGCCATCGACACAAAGGCTCGCAGACAGAGCGAATGGCACAATCCGAGAGAAAAAGAAACGAGTAAAAAGTTTATAAAACGACAAGGCGGAGACTTCGTTAGCTCGGCGTTGCACGGCATTCCCGTTGCTAGGCATTACACGCCAGAGTCAAAGGCTGTGGTTAGCGATAAAGAGCGAGGCAATACGTTGCGACGATTTGTGCGCATGATTGACCCTTTCAATTCGCGCAGTCCCGTGAAGCCCAAGAAATAGCACTATTAATTTACCCTAAAATGTATTAAAATAACTAGTAATCGCGCAAAGCTCCACCGCGCACCCTATATTATGCATCAAATAGATAGAGATAAGTTTTGGAACGCGTATCGCAAGCAGTTCGGCGCGGTAAAGCAGGTTGTCGTTGACGCCATCGAGCAATTGCTTGCTTTTTACGAAGGCGACCCCGCATGGCAATCCGTGCCTGAAATTTCGTATTCTCTCGCTACAGTAAAACACGAAACCGCGCACACATTCTTACCTATCAAAGAAATCGGCAAAGATTCCTACTTCGATAAATATGACGGTCGTAAGGATTTAGGTAATACTGAAGATGGAGACGGACTGCGGTTCAAGGGCAGGGGCTACGTGCAAATCACAGGACGCAGAAACTACACCAAATTTGCCAAGCTAATACCATTTTCTCAGTTAGATAATCATCCTGAAAACGCGCTCAATGCCGTAATAGCTTTCAAGATAATGTCACTAGGTATGCATAAAGGGCTATTCACAGGGCACGATTTAAATGATTACATCAACTCTCGCGGTACGGATTACGAAGAAGCCAGACGTATTATAAACGGCAAAGACAAGGCTTCAACTATCGCAGGATATGCGCGTAGATTCGAAGCTATCCTGAAAGAGAGCGCTACCAAAATTTCGGCGGCTACCACCTCAGCCAAAACTCCCGACCTGCCGGCTATCTCTGACATTAAAGCTAATATAAGTGTGAATGATTCGACCGAACAGCCGCCGATACAAAACGCAGATACTATCGTAAATACAGGCGATACCACCGCAACTGTTCCAACTGAAACAAAGGAAATGCAGGCCCCGCCGTCTGACGGTTCTACAAATGCGACAACCCGAATGACGATAGCTGGTATTGCGATACCCGCGATATTAGTTCCCGTTATCACAGCCATAAAAGACCTTGTTACCAATGGTTATATCGACGCGAAAGAATTAGCCGCCGTTTGCCTGTCATTCGTGCAGAATAATTTCAAATGGGTACTGGCGATAATCGCTATTGTTATCGCATTTTTAGCTCTCAAGAAACTGTGGGTACAAATAACATTTTGGTTGCAGATGTGGATTAATTCTGATAAATCCCGTCACGATTTGGAGATTAAAAAGTAATGACCATCTACGTATCCAACGAAGTCTCTCAGTTAGCGTTTGAGCGCCTTAGTGTTTCAATGGCGTACTTTGAGGTCATCGTAAAAAGGAAGTCGCAGTTCATGCCGCTATCGGTACGCTCAGATGACCCGAAAGCTGTCACGGCAATACAGAGCGCGTATTCGATACTAACAGGGCTGGAAAATATGGAAAGAGAATTTCCGACTGATTTGGAAGCTGATGTAGATTAAAAATAAAAGGAGATAGTTTTTATGGATGGACTAGGTGTAAAAATCGACAGTGACAGAACCGCTACTGGCGCGAGACTTGTAGGAGCGGAAGCCCCCCTTCTCCCGTGATGCAAGAATATGGGAATTTACAAACCAATCTGAGCGTACTAGATGAGGTTATATCTAATTTGTACATCAAGTTAGACGCGATGCTAACGCCCGCTCCTACTGGGGTTGAATGCTCAGACGCAAAGGAACCGCGCATCGCAAAAAGCGCATTTGCGCATTTGCAGAGCGGCTAGAATCAGAGGCGAGATCAGTAAGTTATCAAACTGTACGCCTTCGAGATTTACTTAACCGCATTGAATTGTAAACATTTTCACGGTGAGCGATTTTCTGTCATGGGTTTATCCGCTCTATGAAGACCGTGGAAAATGGGCGGCGCTGATGAGATTTACTTTGGGTTGCAAGCCTGATATTTTTCATTAAAACTGCCGCCTGAAATTTTGGTAAAATGAAAACACTGTGAACCTGCGGAATGTAGGTTATTCGTATGCAAAATGTCGAAACAATTAAACAACACATCGGGCGCAACGGGGACAGAACGGCATCCGATTCTAGCAATGTTCGACGCAAAATCTCACTCTCATCCATGGTTAAGGCGGTAGATAAAAAGGTGGCTGAAAGTATTACACTCTCAAAGGGCACTCTCTGGCTTATCGGCGTAGGCTTTTTAGTGATTCAGTTATTGTTTAATTATGGTGGTACGGCGATAAGCTGGGCGCGTAACGACCAAACAAATGTTGAAGCCATCAAAGCGTTGCGAGATCAGATGGCTGCTGATAAATCGTCACTTAACGATAAAATTGATTCAATGAAGCAGCAGTTTTTAGATAAAAACACCGAAACCCGCGATGACGTGAAAGACCTAAAGAATGACTTCACGAAAATTAAAGATGGTTTTGCAGATATGAAGTCGCAAAATGATCGGCTCTTTGGGGCCAAGGTTAAAAACTTAGCAGAACAACCGTAAAGGAGAAAAGAGAAAATGCCCCTAGTGAATAAACCAAAAAAGAAAAAGCTATACTACTACTGGTATCTATTACTTAGCCGCACCGGCACTGCTGGCGATACGATGTACAGCCAGACGCGCCGTCTTGATCCGCTAATGGAAATCTCGGACGGCTCGTGGACGGAAGCTCAGGGCGACGCGTGGGCTGAGGCAGAGTCTCTATGCGATGGCTACACTGAGGGGCGCACCGATACTCAAATCGGAAGCGATTGCTCAACCCTGGGCACTTTGCTGACGGCGGCAGGACTGTAACACAATGGCATTATTTTCTGAGGATAAATCTGACCGCGTGCAATTCGCGCTAGCTCAAGAACTTTTGAACAAGCTGTTCTTGGGCATCATCGTTATCGAAAAAAATCATAAGATTATTTACACGAATAAGGCTATTAGTGACGCGGTAGGATACGACGCGGAATTCCTTAAAGGTATGGAAATTCATTCGCTTTTGCCGCCTGATTTTCGAGACAGGCATCGTCAAATTGTTACAGCGTTTTTCGATATGCCGCTAGAGATCGCAATTGAGCAGCGCCCAGAAAATATGTCATCTATGAATTTAGTTCCCAAAGGAACAGACGATAAACCTGAACAGTGGCTCCCTGTGCGAATAGGCATTCATCCTTTATTTGTAGACGAAACTCAGCAAATGTTCCAGACAGGCAATTTAATTCAACCCTTACGCTTCGGATTAGCGGAAGTTGCATTAGCAAAAACCTATAAACCGCTAAAAGAAAATGGATGATAAAGATGCTCAGGAACTTGCCCGAACGATGGCTGAGGGCTTTCACGAGCTCGGCGGACAGGTGAAGGAATTACAGGCAAAGCTCACCACAGTATTATTAGAACGGGAGTACGAAAAAGGGTTGGAATTGAAAAAGAAAGTAGAAAAGAATGTCGATGATATCGCGGCATTGAATATCTGGAAAACCGGTGCAGAAACCACAATGGGCAATACGCGCAAAATGGGCTGGATGATAATCGGTGCGCTGATATCATTGGTTGCCGCTTATATTGGTTCACATTTTATAAAATGAGATAAAGATGCCTGACGCTAACCAACGCCTTGAAGATTTTAAGCTGTTCGTTGACCAGCGGTTTCGTGACCAAGAGCAAAGCACAAGAACAGCGCTTGCGTCAGCAGAAAAGGCAGTAGATAAAGCTGAAGCTCAAGGTGAAAAATGGCGAGAAAATGCGAATGAGTGGCGCTCGGCGATGACGGATCGGGAGCGAAACTTCCTTAGTCGAAAAGAATTTTATGCCATAATTGGAACGTTCGTCGCGGTGGTCGGGCTCGCGGTCACTTTATTGTTAATCTTTCGACCAGAGTTGAAATAAAATGAAAACTAGATCTCCATCCCTCTCCGCGCTTGCCGTTACTGCGATAGTGGTGTGGGGGTTGGTTGGGCTGATGTTGTGCTACGGGGGACGTATATGAAATTTAAAAAGAAACCAGTTGTAATTGAAGCTATCACTTTTGATGAGCTAGTTGCATATGGAAAGGCCAACTGCGGCCCGCATCTTCACAACGGAATGCCGTGGTCGTTTGATTATCAAGGGCATCCGATAACTCACGAAAACGACCAGTGTTATCTCATTCCAACTCTGGAAGGCACGATGAAATTTACGCCCGGTGACATGTTAATTACCGGCGTTAAAGGTGAAATCTATCCTTGCAAGATGGATATATTCGAGGCGACTTACGAGGCAGTAACGAGGTAAATGTATAGTTTCATCAAAAACACTATCCAAGTCGTTCTTGAGCTTTTCGGTTTAGGTAAAGCTGAAATCTGGGCCGGGCGTGTGACGATCTTTTTACTTATCGTTATTCCGCTTTTAGTAATCGCCTTTTTCGCCAACTGGATAAGCTCGTGCCGTTCCTCAAACTTCCAGAAAAAAGTTGACGAAGCCGCCGCCACAGAAAACAAGGAAAAGGGCGCGGTCGAAGTCGAACAAGAGAATAAAAACGCGGCTGTGAATGAAGCTCAAAATAAAGGAAATATCGCCAATGAAAAAGCGAACAATTTTGCCAATATTACTAACACTGACTCTAACCAGTTCAATTCTAATTGGTCAGCCGTTAAGCGACGCTTCTGTGCTTCCCACCCGTTCGATAGCGCCTGTAAATAGCCCTACGCCTGATGACCTGTCAGAATGCAGCAGGTTGCTCGATAAAACGCTCTCAGAACTCGAATCCTGCAAAGAGGTATCACAGGCCCGTCTCGATGCTTTGAACGCAGAGAAAGCTGTCAGTGCGGTAAACGAGCGGCTTATAGCCCGACTCGAAAAGGTAATTGCGGCAGCCGATGAACAGATCCGGTTGCTCAAGGAACGTACGTGTACTACCATTTCGTTTATGTTTGGGCTAATTAAGTTCAAAAAGTGTTAAACTATCAGGGAGGTAAAATCATTATGATTGAAATATTATTCTGGGTGTTTTGGATAATTGGCTTAGTGGTAGGTGGCTATGGCAACCGTGATGACTATTTTCGCGGCGGCGCTTGGGGCATCGGCTGGCTCTTGCTGCTATTTCTCGGTTTAGCGGTATTTCACAATCCGCTGGCAAAATAAAGTTTTTCCTGTTAGTGAGTACCCCTTCTATCCCCTTAAAAGAAATGTCGATAGAGATAACAATCGCGCCTACATTCATCTTCCTACTAACTATGCAATTTGGCTTGAGCCGCGCCCAAAAGGTGGGTGGTGGTTCTCTTCGGCGTATCCGGCTGATCGTAACGAAATTCGTAGCATCCAGCGAAACGGTGCAAAGATATGGGAATTTTAAAAGTAAAAATGCCCTTTGATTAAAGGTTCAAAGGGCGAAAACCAAAACCTAGCAATATTTCAGCTAGATAGACTGCCAATGCAAGAAGATCTTTTTTTTCGCCCGTCCCTAGAAACGGACGTAACGGCACTAACATCACTTACTAAGATGCCATAAACTCTACTTACGGTCAAGAATAAATTTAACAATTGGAATATATTTCTTACATTTGTAAGGTTATTTCAACTTGACTTTTATGCTTGAGCAAAGTAATATTGTAAGTATGGCAAATCAATTAGACAACAAAAAACGCGCACAAGTCATCGCCGCTCTGGTCGAAGGAAATTCAATCCGCGCTACCGTTCGTATGACGGGCATTTCGAAAAACACCATCGCCAAATTGTTGTTAGAAGTTGGTACGGCTTGCGCAAAATATCAGGACGCGGCTTTTGTGAATCTGCCTTGCATAGGCTAAAAATCTCACAGAGTCCAATTTTTTATTTCAAACTGACCCACTACCAACGCTTCACTAAAACTACCGTTCTCTTGGTTACATACAGTTTTCATTTTCTCTCCCGCTGTGGGGTTGCTAGCTTCCATTGGTTGTCTCCTTGATTCGGTTTTTCAACATCACGTCAAATATAGCTTTACCTATTTCCGGCTCGACATAGTTTCTTAGTATTTGGCGTTTGTGCGGAATTTTATACTTGTCGAGGCTGATCGCGTGTAAATCTTCTACATCTGAAATGGCATTCCTTGACCGTAAATGCTGTGCTTTTGTTTTATAAGATTCCAGCGGTAAATTGCTCCAAAATAGATGGCGACCAATGTGCGCGGTCGGCTCGATTAAGGGCTTGTAATATGGATTGACATTCTCTGCCGACCAGTCGCAGACCGCGTTGTGCTGCAAAAAGATAATTTCTTGGTACAAACTTAATTCAGGATAAATAGCCGGAAACCCCTTTGCTTTTACTCCAACAAATTGGCGAATACGGGAATGGCTCTGACAGGGATGAGACAGCCAAATAAAATCGTATTCTTTATAGTGGTCAAGCAGATATTGGTGTGCGTCCCCAACTATTACTTTGTCGTCAGGAAACATATCTTGATAAACCGCCGCGATGTCGGCATTCATTTCAACCGCCGTCACGTCACAGTTAGTCCAGAGCTTTCTATTGCCGCCGATCCCTGCGTATAAATTCAGTACACGAATCGTCTCCGCGCTTATTGTGTCAGTGGTCATTGTGATATCTCCTTTGTGGTTGAAAGATAGTGATGACAGATGACTTTAAGGCTGTTGACATCTACCCAAATTTCATCCCAATCAGAATCCGGCCTGCCTAAAATGTCGGTGGCTACGTCCACAACCATTGATACGGTTGGAGTCTCCCCGCCCTCTGGCGCTTCCCCTGCCTGCGCGGATTGACTGTCATTTTTCCCTTTAGTCGCGGTTTCTTGTACACCGTTCGTCGGCACGTCGGCGGGGACGAAAAACAAAATTACAGTTATGGCAACGGTGAGATTTATGCGGTGGATTTAACCACGGATTAAATTTATCGCACGGCTCAAAAACTTCTTTGCGATTCGTCGGACTGTGCGCCTCTTCTGGAAAGCCACAATCTTCGCAGTTATCGGGATCGGCTTTATCGACGTGCTGGGCGTGGCAATTCGGGCAAAAGATAACTATATCGAGCGGCGCTTCCCCTGGTGCGTCGGGAAGGGGCGGCAGTTCGCTATCACAACCACAAGAGCAGTTACATCCGCGTTGCGGGTCACGATGACCGCAAATACTACAAGTGGCAGGCGTAGGCGCTGGGACGGTGCTGAACTTTCGACAACGGCATCCTTCAGCTTCGCACGTCCATCGAATGCCGTTGCTTTCGTCTGCCGTGTGGTCTCCGATGTGATGTCCGCATTGGCACGTCTGTTTATTTTCCATTTTGTGCTCCTGCCGTCCGTCCGGTGTCTGGGTCATTGATTTGCTCCTAAAGATTGAAATTCTAAATAGGTTCTATCTGAATGATGGGTAGGTGCGACGATTCCGCTTTGCAATCTATTGAGTTCAGTGACAACGCTGTTGTCGGTAAGCATTTCATACGCGTTGCCTTCAAACGAAAATGTACCGTAGCCTGTTTTGCCCTGAGAGATAGATTGCAGATTTTGGAGGGCGCCGCGCTTGATCGCAAACGCTACTTTATGCAATTCAGTGTGATCCAAATTCGTCTTACAAGTGACAACCCAATTAGGATAATTCTTCATCGTTCCTCTCACTTTCCACCGCCGGGAGCTTGATCGAATAGGTTATGCGAAAAGCGTCTTCAGGGTATTCCATCGGTTTTCCGTAAACCCCATCGCTATCGCTTCCGTGGCGAATACGCACTTTGCGAATTGTAAAAACGTCATCGACTAGCGCAAAGGTTGGCGAATCGGAATCGGCACGATACCGCGCCCCAATTTCCACCGTCACCGGCTCGGCTGGGGCTTCGGGGTGGGCGGCTTTGTTTACAATTTCACTTAGCCCGTCTCGCCAGTCTGCATAATCTGTGTCTATCGGATCACTCGCAGTCATTCCCGTAATAAAAGTTAAAATACTGTTTAGCGTTAGCATGTCGCCGGCTGTCAGCGTGACTTGAATTTTATCCGTGTCGTTCATTTTTTCTCTCCATCCTTTGTCCATTCTCTAGCGGAAATTGACTTACAGTGAATCACGGTTTGAATGCAAGCACCGCAAGTGACCCGCCGTTTAGTGGCAACAAAATCTTGCTCTATACCCGATTCGACGCCCTCAAACGCCAAACTACATAACGTGAATTCGTTGTCAGTAGATAGAAAATGGATAAGGTCATCTGCCTCATCGGGAAGTCTCCATTTAACGTGCTGTACCATTATTTGCCTCCGTGGTGACGCTCAAGGTGCGGAGCTTTTCGAGGTCTTCGATGATACTGAGAGTGGCCGTCTGTGCCCCTAAATTCCAGTCTTGAGATGCCCTGCCGTATGGTTGGGCGGCAGCCATTTCCAGTCCAGCAAAACGCTCTTGGTACTCTTCTAGTAGATTCTTAATTGCTTCGGCGAATATCGGATGTTTTTCGCATTCGGCGAGTGCCGCCACCTGTTCGCTCATTTCCTGTTTCTCGCTCATAAATTAATCTTCCTCTATTCCTCTGCCCGCGATCACGGCGCAGACAATTCGGCGCATTTGTTCGTGCGTTTCCTGTTATTGATTTTCCTTTGCTTTCTTGGCGCCGCCCGCTGGAATTTTTACGGACATTTTTATAGAGGCACGTTTTAGTAAAGAACTTAATCCGTCGTGCATAGACTGAAAATGCGCTACGGCGCTTTCCTCTAAATTGGAGCCTAGAGTGTCTTTAACAAAATCCTGCGCCGTCATTAAAGCTGCCCATTCCTCATCGGATATCAATATTTTTGCTTTCATTCCTTCTCCCTCAAATGCCTCTCAAATTCTTCCGCCACTTCACTCTTTTATTTCTCTTGCGGTTACTTCAAATTTCTTACCGTCTTCACGAGTAAATGTTTCCACGAATCCGCCAAAGCGGGCTAAGACGCAGGTGATAAATTCGTTGGTTACGTCGTGCTTTTCATCCCACAGATTATCTTTCTTGAGTGTGCCAATATAAACTCTATCGGTTAAGGGGCTGTGCCCTAAGTGCAGATCGTACAGTTTCCTTGCCATTATTTTTCTCCCTGTTCAGCTAAAAACTTTTCAAACGTCTCCGCCACTTCACTTGGTAGCGCGGAAAGTTCAGCTTCGTAGTCAGTGGTGGTGTATTTTATTGCCGTGATCTCGCCGTTAGCTGTGGACACCAGGTAATTGTCAGCGCCGTTTCTCACGGTGTAGCGCTCGATGAGATTCTGGGCGATCAGTTTTTTGTAGGTGCGGATTATCGTCATTGTAAAGTTTCCGTGATGACAGATCCGCGCAATTGTCTTAAAGCGATGCGCTGATTAAACTCGGACGCTAACAACGTTCGCGCCTCAACATATAGCTGGTTAGTTAAAACGCGATTCGCTGGATGTGGAACGCACAATAACGCCCCGTCCCACAATTCGGACAGCGCTTTTTCAGCCTGCTTGCCACAAGCGATAATAACCTTCGGCTGACGGGCGGCGATGATGGCTTTAATATGATCTGCGTCTGGCACTTCTATCCCGCTGGAAACAGCAGAAACCTTCGGCGTGGTATTTTCGCAGACATCAAAGTCATCTATAAGAAGTTTTAGGCGCTGACCAGAGCGTGATCGTTCTAAGGCTCTAAGCCACGATGGGCGCGGCCAGGCATTTCCAGCGTAAAGAGGCGACCAAGCGTTTTGTAAAAATACGAGTGTCATATTATCCTTTCAAAATTCCAAACGCCTGGAGATTCTATTTATTTGCCGTGCCGCCAACAATCGGAACGTAGATGGTCTTCTTTTCCAATCCTAGCGGCTCCAGTGCGTCATTCGCCAAATTACGGCGTCCTTGTATAATATCGCTGAGATATTGCGGAGCGATGCCGCAGGTGGTGGCATACTCTTTTTGGCTACCAGCCTTGCCGACCGCATCTTTGAGCATTTCCAGCGCTTGTTGTTCATCGAAGTATTGAATGGTTTGTTTTTTCATCTCGGCTATAATTATTAGCACAAGTGGGCGGCAAATGCAACATAAAACCGCTTATCACAAAATCCGCATTTTTATGTTGACAAAGTTACGGCAATGGGTCTATTATTAGAAACGTTGGCAGAAGCAAAGGCAAGCAACAGTAAATAAGATGCCTAAGACGAGAACACGGCGGGGATAGAGAAAAGATAGCTATGAGCAAAAGGGACATTAAATCGGTATGCGTCGTTTGCGGAATAGGTTTTATGGCATCTGCGCGAGACTTAGCTAAAGGATGGGGTAGGCACTGCTCAATTTCTTGCGCCAGCAAGGTGCGCTATAAAGGAAATAGAGTACAAGGGGATAAGGTAAAACAGCAGAGAAAGGTAAGGCAGAAACTTGGACGACCGAAATCAGGCGGTATCGCCGAAGGCTATCTGGATACAAAGAGCAGAGCGAAAACGCCCGAATATCAGGCCTATTGGAACGCAATATCACGATGTAAGGGGCAACAGCCGGGCGCACACAGATACGCAGGGCGAGGGATTGAGTTTCGTTTTACGTCTTTTGCGGAGTTTTTCGCAGAAGTAGGGCATAAGTCTTCCCCGCGACATTCTTTAGACAGAATTGACAACAACGGGCACTATGAAAAAGGCAACGTGCGATGGGCTACGCCCTCTGAACAGATGAGCAATCGAGAGTGCTGTAAAAAGAAACAGCTTGTTTGACAATATTCGGCGGCGTACGGTGATGCGCGAACAGCGTTTTACTAGGACTGCCGATAAACAGCAGGTGGCGGAATTGAGACGCACGCCCGCTTGCCCCGAGGCGATTGTTTCCGCGACTGAAAAGTTGGGGTTCTATCGGGGGACGAGAAAATACAATGCAAGAATCGAATCTTGCCCTGCTGTTAAATTTTGAGTTCGGCGAAGAGCCGGAAACGCGAGAGTGGCGGCTAAGCCGCACGCCAATGATCCATTCCTTTTAGGGAATAGTAGCCCTGACCGTTCGCGGTACAGCGTACACTGGGAAGTCGCTCTCGCACATTTTGAGCACGCACCCAGATACAGGGAAATAGAGGAGAAGGAAAATGGCAAAACTTGGAACAGTGGAACATTTACAGCAAGCGCTAGATGAACGCTCTTTAGCTGATGCACAAGAAATAGAGTTCGAAGTGAGAGGTGAAGAAGGCGAGAGCAAATTCTATACGGTCGATTATGTTCGTACCGACGAAGACAGCAACTATCTTGTTATCGTTTTGGAGCCAAGCCGCTTTCAAGCTTAACCCTACGGGGAACACGGAAACATTATGAAAAGCAAAGACCTAAACATACCTGCCTTAAAAAGCTATCGCGCTATGTACCTATTCGGTGAGCTTCAGGTTTTACTCACCTATTACACAGGAATTAAATGGTATTCAGGTGACGACGCGGCAGAAGTAGCAGGGATTTTCAACGATCTGTCCGGTAAGTATTTGATACCGACCAGTCCACGCCTTGGAGAATAAAATGACACACATAATTACCGACGATAAAACAATTCAATGTCCAGTCGAAACCAAGCCCATCCTGACGTACCAAAATCTTATGTCCGGCAACGCGCTCCGCTGCGGCTGTCTCTATAAATCGGGCACAACCATGCTCCATATTCCGTGCCTGTCGTGCCAGAAGCATTGCAAGTGCGAGAAAGAAGCGGAGACGCGGGAAGTTGAAAGACCTTACGCGCCGGTGGAAAAGGTGGTCGAGAAAATAGACGGGATAATTATATGAGCCAAACGAAAAATATTTATCACGATGACATCAGACTATCGCGCCCGATCAATGAACAAACTGGCAATTACGAACCGCCAACGGATATGCAGGAAATCGCAGCAGAGCGTAGACGACGAGAGCAAAAAGAACGCGATGATGCTTTAGCTGAATTGCTTGAGCCCGACCCAGAGGAATCCTTCGGTGAGGCTTACGAAATTGGCTATTACGGTACAGATTAAATTTTCAAATCAATGGAAGCGGATTACGCATAACAAGTTTCACTTAGTCGGGGTAGTGACCGACGACACAAAAGAATAAAGAAGCACAGAAGGAGAAAGTAAATATGAGTCGCTCAAATAATACCGACTTAATAAATCCAGCCGAACGGTTTTTTGAATGGAACGGTAAAGCCGGCCAAATCGAATGGTACGACAAAGAAGAAAAGAAAAGCGTGGTCGTGCAATTCCCGTTCCCGTTTTTAATCCTTGACCGCGTATCCCAGGTAACCGGCGGCGTTGACCGTGATGATACCTTTGATGGGTACTGGTCAAACGCTGTCCGTAATCTGCAAACTGATATTTTCACCGTTCGCAGTAAGAGCGGCATTGTCGCCACAGGGCTATATAGGGACATTAAAAACGTTAAAGGCGTAAAGTTTATGACGGGTCTTTATATCGCCTACTACAATGACGACAAAGAGCTAACGATTGGTTATCTCAAAGTCAAAGGCGCTATTTTAGGTGCGTGGATTGAGTTTTCAAAGAACAAAAAAATCTACGAAGATGGCTTTGTTATTACTGGCAAGACCGCACGAAAAAAGGGTGCAAATGATTATTTTGAGCCAATCTTTAACGTGCTGTCAACCGTCAAGCCTGAAACCGACGAAGCGGCAAAAGTGCTAGACCGAGAGCTTCAGGAATATCTAAAAGCCTACTTCGCACAAAACGGAATTGTCGCTCAGGCGCAAGTTGAAGCTGACGACGAATTCGATAACGAACCGCCGCGCTTTGACGAAGAGCCGCCAGAAGATTTTGACGACACAACGCCTTTTTAGCATAACCCCTAACCCCAAGCCGGAGCGGTGAACTACTGCCGCTCCACATTAAAATTATGGCGATAATCACAGACGAAAATTACGTGTTAGGATTCGGCAGGCACAAGGGCAAGTCTATCCGTGAGTTGATAGAGGACGGTGAGCGAGATTACCTGCTATGGGCACATGAAAATGTAGAGCTTTTCGAACTCGACCATATTTTGCTAGATGAAGTTGAACGCGACGCGTCAGCGACAAATTGGATTGACCCCGAAGGCTATTGGGACGCAGAAAGGCATTATCAATGACAGACACATCAACAATTGAACAGACAGAAATAATGACGGTTGACGAGCTTTTGACGAATATGGCAGAAGTCAGCCGCACCTATCAATCAGAGCGCGAAATGTACAATGAAACGTCTTCTGCTTATCACAAAAAAGAGCGCCGCGTTAGGTTGTTTTTAGCCTACGGACTGGTAGATAAGTTTGAAAATCCTGAGACGCTGGAATATGCCAAAGGCGTTAAGACCACAAAGCTCCTTGCTGATGATATACGGGCGCTGGTGGAGCTTGAATGTGAGGCTGAGTTCGAAGCCTACAAAGAAGCTAAACACGCTTGTGAGACGAGCGAGAAGGCATTTCAGATGTTTGCCAATCAACTAAGCTGGCACCAGACGGTCAAGCGCTCTGATTCAGGTTTCCGCGCTATGGAAAATGAGGCTGACAGGCAAATTAACCGTAGCTAATTCAGATTGAGCGATAACTCACCTATCGTTCATTCGGGTTTAGCCCGAACTTGCAGGTAGCTGGCGAATGGAGCTTAAATGCGCATCGAAGCGCACAGTCTGCGAGTAAGTTAATGTCAGTAAAGTAGAATACCCTGAACTGCCGCCTGAGTTTTAGGATTCGGGCGGTAAAAAGGGTTTGATTGAAAGGGAAGTAATGGCGGATATTTCAAAAATTCAGTGGACGAATGCTACTACGTGAGTTGGACTTATGTGTTCATGTACAGTACTCTGATTATTATGGAACACACCAAGGAAACGAAGAGTAAAATGTCCGCGTCTAGAGTGGGTAAGAATAATCCGTTTTACGGCAAGAAGCACACGCCTGAAACCAAAGAAAAATTAACAGCGGTTTTGCGTAGATATCGCTCAAATCGAACATACGATTTAACGCCACGCACCATTCGCATTCCCTGTGCTACAAAATTAGCCTATTTAGCGGGGTTACTAGACGGAGAGGGCAGTATTGGTTTTATTAAAAAAATTCGTCCGCGTGTGTCTGTTTATAATACCGACCGCAAGGTTATGGACTGGTTAGTTGAAAACGTAGGCGGGAAGGTTGGACAAGATAGCGCTCGCGGGCGCGTTCCTTGTATGAGGTGGTCTTTAGATGCGGCTCGTAATGTATATGGTTTGTGTAAAGCTGTATTACCCTATCTGATTATCAAGAAACACAAAGCAGAAGAAGTAATGAAATTTTTGGAGGTAAAGTATGGCAAAAAACTCTAACATCCAGTGGTGTGATGCCACGTGGAACCCGTGGACGGGCTGCATCAAGATTTCCGATGGCTGTAAATTCTGTTATATGTACCGCGATAAGGAGCGATACGGGCAAGACCCAACAACGGTGTTACGGTCTAAAACTACTTTCAAAGACCCGTTAAAATGGCATACAGCGCAAAATGTTTTCACCTGTTCGTGGTCTGATTTTTTCATTGAGCAAGCCGACGAATGGCGTAATGACGCTTGGGATATTATACGCCAAACGCCTCATTTAACCTACCAAATTCTTACTAAAAGACCAGAGAATATTTTAGATCGGCTGCCGTCCGATTGGGGCGACGGGTACGCTAACGTTTGGCTGGGCGTGAGCGTGGAAAACCAGAAAGCCGCTGATGAGCGTATTAAACCGTTATTGTTCGCACCGGCACAGACGCGGTTTTTAAGTGTCGAACCGTTACTTGAACGCGTATCTTTTCGATGGGGCAAATGGCACCCTTATTATCCTGACGGTTGGCGCGAAAGACAAGAAACGCAAGACCACTTAGACGGGTTGCGTAATATTGATTGGGTAATTCTTGGTGGCGAGTCTGGTAATGAAAAAGGACAATATCGTTATCGACCGTCAGAACTGGAATGGTATTTAGAAATAATTCGTCAATGTAAAGGAGCCGAAGTGCCTGTCTTTGTAAAACAACTCGGTACGCACCTTGCCAAACAAATGAAGCTAAAAGATTCGCACGGCGGCGATATTAACGAATTTCCTGAAGATTTACGCATTAGAGAATTTCCGTCTTAACATATGCCTACCCAACTTGAGCTAATCTGCGGTCAATGCCCAATCGTCCCTGAGTGCGATGAGGACAGCTTATTTTGTTTGCTGCGGTTTTTGACCAAACCGAACGAAGCACAGAAACAGCTATTTCAAGTGACCAAAACACGTAAGCCTGTACTATCTGGACGGCAAAAGTACTTCCAGCGATATTATCAAAAGAACCGTGAGAAAAAGCTAGCTGAAGCAAACGAACGAAACGCCAGATTGCGCGGAGATATTGTATAAATGGAACTCTCTGACCTAATGCGACATAGAAATGACCTACTGCGTGAGCTTGAAGATTTAGGGCTATTTGCTGAAACACTAGCATTAGAACTGGCTGAAACTGAACAGCTTTTGAGGCAACTTAAAAACGAACAGCCGCCAGTAATCAAGATTGAAAAAGGTAAGGTAATTATATTGTGAAACCTCTCTGCTACACATTTTCATTTACCTGTTCTTACCTAGCCTGCGCAGCGTATGAGAGCAGGCAGTGGGCGGCGTTAGTACTGTGCGTGGTGTTTTCGTATGTTTTTGTGAACTTGTCTGAGAGAAAGGAAATGATATGAGCGTATCGGTCGTACATAACACTGACTGCCTCGCGTTCATGCGCGGGCTGGGGGATAACGCCTTCGATTTGGCTTTGGTTGATAGTCCTTACGGAATTGACGAAGATGGTTCTAAAAATCATACTCGCGGCTTGTTGGCGACTTCGCAGAATTATAAAGCCTATTCCAGCGGGGACAAAGAGCCGCCTAGTCCTGAGTTTTTCACAGAGCTATTTCGCATATCTAAAAACCAGATAATCTGGGGTGCAAACCATATGGATTTGATAGCGAAGCCTATTCTTGCAGGATGCCCACCGAATGGCGTTATTTACGACCCTTTTTGTGGAACGGCTACAACCTTAATTGGCGCTCATAAACTGGGACGTCGCTGGATAGGTAGTGAAATTTCTGCCGAATACTGCGAGATAGCCAACAAGCGCCTTAAGCCCTATTTAGACCAAGTAAGTTTATTTTAAGGAGATGATATGAGCGAACAAATCAACCTATTTTCCGCCGATAGCGTCGCCTGTGAGCGCTCCAGACCCAAAAGCCGATGGTCAGCGCAAGTCACTTCAGAAAGCTGCTAATCGAGCCTTCATTGAAGCATTAGGCATCGCGTGGGATTCAGTAGCGCGTAAGCAGGTGGAATTCACTAGCGACGATATCAGGGAGCGTTTTAATGAACTATTCCCGAATCCCGATTTTCACGTTAGCTGGAGTCATTGCGCTGGTGCGGTTGCCACAATGAAGCTCAAGCAAAATATCGCTACTTACGCGGATAAGCCGCCAGTCCAAAGCCGCATACCAGGGCGCAGGCACTCACGGCAGATAGTGTTTCGCTCATTGGTTTATATGGGTAATGGGTGCGATTGTGAAAATCCGTCTCAAGGATTAATGAGCAATGAGTGCCCTATTCACAACGAGCGTCCTTTTGTTGGGTGGCGTAATGCTTAAACTGCGAGTCCTCATTGCTTGCGAAGAGTCTCAAGTCGTCACAAAAGCATTTCGAGCTTTAGGCCACGAAGCCTACTCTTGTGATATCCAGGAATGCTCTGGTGGCAAGCCAGAATGGCATATTCTAGGTGATGCGATAAAGACTGCTTATAATCAACAATGGGATTTGATGATAGCGCACCCGCCTTGTACTTACTTGGCGAACTCGGGCGCTCGGTGGTTATTTGAGAAAGAAGGACGTTGGGCAAAATTAGACGCGGGTTGTGAATTTTTCTTGAAATTGTTCAACGCTCCAATTCCCAGAATTGCCATAGAAAATCCAATGCCGCACAAATGGGGTACGGAGCGCATAAGGCACTACACACAAAAAGTACAGCCGTGGTGGTTTGGGGATAAGCAGAAAAAAACTACGTGCCTTTGGCTAAAAGGCTTACCATTACTCGTCCCGACAGAGGTTTATTATCCACCTGCGAATAAACTAGAAGCAAAAGCATGGGAGTCTATTTGGCGAATGCCGCCAAGTAAAGACCAAGCAAAGCGACGATCAAAAACATTCCCCGGCTTTGCAAGGGCAATGGCAGAACAGTGGGGCAGTGGGATTTATAGAGCAACCTTGTATCCTGATTCACCGCAGCTAGACCTATTCAGTGATTTTTAGCCCCGTATTCGCTGATATGTAAAAAAACTTCGCGCCGGTGCTATTTAGTGCTTGCAAAATGCGCGGGGATGAGATTATAATTTAAGTGTCGTTTGAAGCGCGACATTTTGACAATTACCCATTACCAGCAGAAGGCTTGATTAATTTACGCGTCTGATGCCGACCGTATTGTTTTGTAATGGGGACAATATGGAAAGCTTCAGGCACGGACTCGTAAATTAGTTAAGCCTTTTTTATTTGGAGAAAATTATGAACAGAGAATTTAAGTTTCGGGCTTGGGATATCGAAAAAAAGCGGATGCTGGCAGATGTGAGATTTAAGGACACGCGCATTCCGTCTAACTACGATAAATATTTTATTTTTTTGCAATGGACGGGGATGCAAGACGCTAAAGGGCGCGATATCTACGAAGGTGACGTATTGCGTTTCAAGAAAACGGAAAAGAAAACGATGCGTCCAATATCATACGTGTTTTGGGACGACGACCGCTCCAAGTGGATGCTTCACGTATCACCTGACCTGCCCAACGGTGACAACACTTCGGGCATAAGCAATCGACGGTTAAGGGCTACCACGTCCGACTGCTGGTTT
>Ga0068869_100000597_pt1 | contig 20289 bp, 15 predicted proteins | sample KBSMisM52_FD_64676 | JGI IMG/M metagenome (GOLD analysis project Ga0068869, IMG submission 64676) | Miscanthus rhizosphere microbial communities from Kellogg Biological Station, Michigan, USA - KBS Miscanthus M5-2 | ecosystem: Host-associated > Plants > Roots > Rhizosphere > Soil ... | reverse complement strand
ACGTCGCCCATGAACACCTGCGCCGGATAGCTGTTGAACCAGAGGAACCCGAGCGCCGCCCCCACCAGCGCGCCGCAGAAGATCGTCAGCTCGCCGGTGCCCTTGACGTTGAGGATGCGCAGGTACTCGGCGGCCCGGAAGTTGCCGGTGAGGTACGTGATCACCGCGAAGGCCCCGCCCGCGGTCACGATCGGGCCGATGGCCAGGCCGTCGAGCCCGTCGGTCAGGTTCACCGCGTTGGACGCTCCCACGATCACCAGGATCGCGAAGGGGATCCACAGCCAGCCGAAGGTGAGGAGCCAGCCCTTGAAGAACGGGATCACGACGCTGGTGGTGAAGCCGTCGGCCGGCCACCAGTAGAGGAACGCCATCAGGGCGCCCACCAGCAGGATCTGCGAGCCGAACTTCTCCCGCGCCGAGATGCCCCGGCGGGTCTTGAGCTTCTTCCAGTCGTCCTTCAGGCCGATCAGGCCCAGGCCCAGGGTGGCCACCATCAGCACCCAGATGTAGCGATTGCGCAGGTTGGCCCAGAGCAGCGTGGAGACGAGGATCGCCACCAGGATCCCGATGCCCCCCATGGTCGGCGTGCCCGCCTTGGTCTTCTGGTGCCGCTCCGGAGTGTCCTCGCGGACCGAGCTCTCCCCGTGCTGCATCTGGCGCAGCCGGCTGATCAGCCACGGCCCGAGCAGGAAGGAGATCACCAGGGCGGTGACCGTCGCCATCGCGGTCCGGAACGTGATGTACCGGAACACGTTGAACGCGGTGTTGTACTTCGCGAGCGGCACGAGGAGCTCGTAGAGCACTAGTCACCCACTCCTCCGAAGCGCGCCACGAGCGCGTCCACCACGCGCTCCATGCGCATACCCCGGGAGCCCTTGACGAGCACCGCGTCGCCGGGCGCGAGCCGCTTGAGCAGCAGCGCCACCGTATCCTCGAACGTGGTCACGTGATGGCTCTCCGCGAGCCCGGCCTGCCGCGCCGCCTCCACCGCGGTCTGCGCCCACCGCCCCATCCCGACGAACTCGGCCGCGCCCGACGCGGCGACCGCGCGCCCCATGTCGCGATGGACCGACTCGCTGATCTCGCCCAGCTCGAGCATGTCGCCCAGCACCACCACCCGCCGCGCGTCGGGGACGGCGCCCAGCGTGGCCAGCGCCGCGCTCACCGAGCTCGGGTTGGCGTTGTAGGTGTCGTCGAGGATGCGCAGGGCCCCGGCGCGCCGCCAGACGCAGCGGCCTTTGGCCGGGCGCGCCGCCTCGAGGCCGTGGGCGACCTGCTCGAGGGAGAGCCCGAGCGCGAGGCCGATCCCGGCCGCGGCCAGCGCGTTGACCACGTTGTGGCGCCCCGCGAAGTGCAGGCGCACCGGCCGCTTGGCGGTGCCCGCGGCCAGCGTGAAGCGCAGCCCGTCGCCGTCGTCCTCCGCGGGGCCGGCCGCGAAGACGTCCGCGCCCGGGCGGGTGCCGAAGTAGAGCACCCGCGCCCGGCTCCGCGTGTGCATGGCGAGCACCCGGGGGTCGTCCGCGTTGAGCACCACCGCGCCGTCCGGGGGGATCGCGCGCACCAGCGCACTCTTCTCCTCGGCCACCCCGTCGAGGGAGCCGAAGAACTCCATGTGGGCGCTCGCCACCACCGTGACCGCGCCCACCGTGGGCCGGCAGATCGCGGCGAGCGAGGCGATCTCCCCCGGAGTGTTCGCCCCCAGCTCCAGCGCGAGCGCCCTGTGCTCCGGCTCCAGGCGCAGCAGGGTCAACGGCAGGCCCCACTGGTTGTTGAAGCTACCTTCGGGCTTGAGCACCGGGCCGAGCGCGCCCAGGACCGCGGCCATCATCTCCTTGGTGGTGGTCTTCCCGTTGGAGCCGGTGACCGCGGCCACCGGCCCCGTGAACCGCCCCCGGTGATAGGCGGCGAGGCGGCCGAGGGCGCGCGTGGTGTCGTCGACCAGGATCGTGGGCACCGAGGGCGGCAGATCGTCCGGGAGGTTGTGGACTATCAAGCACGCCGCGCCGCGCGCGGCGGCGTCGCGGAGAAAGGCGTGACCGTCGCGATTCGGGCCCTTGATGGCGAAGAAGGCCTCCCCGATCCCCAGGTGCCGGCTGTCGATGCTGACGCCGGTCACGGGCACACCGAGGTCGCCCGCCACGAGGGCGCCCTGGGTGCCGCGGACCACGTCCTCGATGCTCAGCCCCGCCGCCACGCCCGCCCTCCGTCTCCGCCGCGCATCCGCAGCGCGGTCCGGGCCACCTCGCGGTCGTCGAAATCGTGCGACTCGGCGCCGATGATCTGGTAGGTCTCGTGCCCTTTGCCCGCGATCACCACCACGTCGCCCTCGCGCCCCCAGGCCACCGCGGCCTCGATGGCGCGGCGGCGATCGGCCATGGACTCGTGCCGGCCCGCGGCCTCGGCCGGGATACCGGTCTCGATCTCGGCCAGGATCGCCTCGGGCCGCTCGGTGCGCGGGTTGTCGGAGGTCACCCAGGCGAAGTCGCCGAGCCGCGCCGCGATGCCGCCCATGATCGGGCGCTTGCCGCGGTCGCGGTCGCCTCCGCAGCCGAAGACCACCCCGAGGCGCCCGCCCGGGCGCAACAGCTTGCGCGCGGTCGTCAGCACGCGCTCCAGCGCGTCGGGCGTGTGCGCGTAGTCGACGACCACGAGGAAGGGCTGACCGGCCTCCACCCGCTCGAACCGCCCGGGCACCGTGGTCACCCGGGAGAGCGTCTCCCCGATCCGTCGCGCCTCCATGTCCAGCGCGAGTCCGACGCCGATGGCCCCGAGGAGATTCATCACGTTGTGCTCGCCGACCAGCGGCGAAGCGATCTCGATCGGGCCCTTGGACGAGACGACCTCGAGCCGGATGCCGTCCATGCCGGATTCCCAGCGGCGCGGCCGCAGCTCGGCCTGGCCGTGCAGACCGAAGGTGATCGGCCGCACTCGCGGGTCGGCGGCCGCCGCCGCCAGCATGGCCGCGCCCGCCGGATCGTCGGTGTTCACCACCGCGGCGCGGTACGGCTTGCGGCTCCCCGCGAGCAGCGTGAAGAGCCGCGCCTTGGCGTCGCGGTAGGCCTCGAGCGTCCGGTGGAAGTCGAGGTGATCCTGGGTCAGGTTGGTGAAGACGGCCACGTCGAACTCGATGCCGTCCACCCGCGAGAGCGCGAGCGCGTGCGAGGAGACCTCCATCGCGGCGCCGCCGACCCCGACCCGCACCATCCGCGCGAGCAGCGACTGCAGCTCGAGGGCCTCGGGCGTGGTCTGGCTGGCCGTCTCCGTCTGCTCCCCGACGCGATACTGGATCGTGCCGATCACGCCGGTCGGCCGCCCGCCCGCACCCAGCAGGGCCTCCACCAGCAGCGACGTGGTGGTCTTGCCGTTCGTGCCCGTGATGGCGACCACGGTGAGCCGGCGCGAGGGATGCCCGTGATAGGCGTCGGCGAGCCGCGCCAGCGCCTCGCGGGAGGACGGCACGATGATGCGCGGCGTCGCGCTGCCCGGCAGCGGGTCGGCCCCTTCCGCGACCACCGCCGCCGCGCCCCGCCCGACCGCGTCGGCGGCGAAGCGCCGGCCGTCCTGCTTGAAGCCGGAGATGGCCACGAAGAGCTCGCCCGGCGCGACCTTCCGCGAATCGTAGGCGACCCCCGTCACGTTCCCGGGCAAGGTACCCAGCACCGTCTTGTCCGGCAGCGCCTCGAGGAGCGTGGTGGTGGGCACGGGCTCGCTCATGTCCTCACGGCCGCAGGCTCGCGGCCAGCGGGGGATGGGGTGCCCGGCCGGCCGGCGGAGCGAGCTGGAGCCGGCATACCACTCCCGAGGTGAGCGGGGCGCCGGGCGCCGGCGTCTGGCCGGTCACGACGCCGCGACCCGCGATCTCGAGGCGCACGTCGAACGGCGCGAGGGCTTCCAGGGCCTGGCGGAGCGACAGGCCGGCCAGGCGCGGCATCACCGGCTGGGCGTCGCCCACCGGCGTCGGCGGCTCCGGAGCCAGTCCGGCCGCCGGCGCGGGGGCGCCGGGTTGCGCGGGCTCCACCGGCCCTCCGCCGCGCGGGCCGGCGGGAGCGCCGGCCAGGATCTCGCCGCGGACGATCGGCACCGGGCTGCTGTCGCGCGGGGGCACGTTCAGGTAGCGCAGCGCCTCGCGCCCGATCGCGGCAAACATGGGCGCGGCGGCCTCGCTGCCCCACTTCTCGTTCTTCGGCTCGTCGAGCAGCACGATCATGGTAAGCCGCGGATCGTCGGCGGGCACGAACCCGACGAACGAGAGCACCCCGGGGGCGCGCGAGTAGCGCCTGGTCGCCGGATCCATCTTCTGGGCGGTGCCGGTCTTGCCCGCCACGTCGTAGCCGGGAATCGCGGCGTGACGGCCGGTGCCGTTGGCCACCACGTTGACCATCATCTCGGTCAGGGTCCGCGCGGTCTCCGGACTGATGACCTGGCGCACCGTCTTGGGCTCGAAGGAGCGGATCTCGCGGCCCTGCGCGTCGACCACCGCGCGGATGATCTGGGGCTGCATGAGCCGGCCCCCGTTGGCCACCGCGGAGAAGGCCGCGATCATCTGCACCGCGGTCACCGAGATCTCCTGGCCGATGGACATGGTGGCGAGCGAGAGGCCGGACCACTGCGCGGGCGGACGGAGCTGGCCGCGGCTCTCTCCGGGCAGGCCCAGGTTGGTCGGGGCCCCGAAGCCGAAGCCGGTCATGTACTTGTAGTAGCGCTCCTTGCCGATCTGCATGCCGACCTTGATCGAGCCCACGTTGGAGGAGTTCTGGAGCACCTCGGTGAAGGTGAGCCAGCCGTACTTCTTCCAGTCGTGGATGGTCGCGTTGGCGATCGTGATCGCCCCGTTCTCGCCGAAGATCCGGTCGGTGGGGCGGACGACGCCTTCCTCCAGCGCGGAGGCGGCCATGATCACCTTGAAGGTCGAGCCGGGCTCGAAGGGGTCGGTCACCGCGCGGACGCGGCGGTCGTCGTCGGTCGCGGTCGCAAAGGCGTTGGGGTTGTAGGTGGGCCGGATCGCCATCGCGAGGATCTCGCCGGTGCGCGGATCCATCGCTACCGCCATCGCCGACTTGGCGCGGGTGCGCCGCCACGCCGCGTCCACTTCCTTCTCGGCGAGGTACTGGATGGTCGCGTCGATGGTGAGCATGATCCCCTGCCCGGCCACCGACGGCTTGAGCACGATGGGCGCGCCGGTCACCTCGCGGCCGAGCGCGTCGCGCTCCACCACCGCGCGGCCCTCGACGCCGGCCAGATGCCCGTCCCACACCTGCTCCATGCCCGCGAGCCCCTTGCCCTCCGCGCCCTCGAAGCCGATGAGCTGGGCCGCGAGCTCGCGATTCGGGTAGAGGCGCAGGCTGTCCTCGACCAGCGTGAGCGAGGGATCCTTCAGGTCGCGCACCGCCCGCGCCATGTCCGGGGTCAGCCGGCGGCGCACCGGGGCGAACTTCTTCGCCACCGTGAGCTTGCGGGCGATCTCGCGAGCGGGCTCGCCAAGGATCGGGGCCAGCCGCGCGGCGAGCCGGCCCGCGTCCTCCACCTTCACCGGCGTGACGTAGAGCGCGTCGGCGCGGGAGGACACCGCGAGGGCCTGGCCGGCCCGGTCGAGGATCGGCCCGCGCTTCGGCCGGAGCGGCACCGTCTTGGCGTGCTGGTTCTCGGCGAGGCGGGAGTACTCGTCGTGCTTCCAGACTTGCAGGTAGGCCAGGCGTCCGAGGATTCCGATGAAGGCGAGGGCCAGGCACGCCGCGAAGATCAGCGTCCGGGTTCTCAGGCCCTCGATGCGGATCTCGGTCATGCGGTCTCGCTAGCGCACTCCGACGTCACGCGGGACGGGACGTTCGGCCACCACCGACGGCCGGTCGAGCGCGGCGGCCCCCCGGCCGCCCGGGACGAACTCGCGGGCGATGCGGACCTGGTCGCGCGCGGGCGCCACCATGCCGAGCTCGGTGCGGGCCTTGCCCTCGATGCGCGAGAGCGACTTGAGCGTGGCCATCTCCACCCGCAGCCGGCGATTGAGCTCCTCGGCCTCGGCGCGGCCGCCGCGCAGCGCGTCCAGCCGGTACGAGAGGCGCACCTGCTGCACGCGCAGTCCCACCACGCCCAGGATCAGCATCACGGCCAGGCCCGCGCCCACCACCGCGCTGGCCATCGAACGGAGCCGGCGCCGGTCCTTCTGGCGATGGCGCCGCACCGCCTCCGGCTGACGGGCGCGGTGCTCGCGCCCCCACGCGGACTGGGGCACGCTGCGGGCGACCGCGCGCGCGCTCATGCCGCCTCCCGGCGCGCGAGCACGCGCAGCTTGGCGCTGCGGGCCCGCGGATTCTCGGCGGTCTCCTCGCGGCCCGCGGTGACCGGCGAGGGCTCGAGCTCGACGAACCCGGATCCCTCCAGCACGCGGAACGCCCGCTTCACCACCCGGTCCTCGCCCGAATGGAAGGAGATGACGCCGAGGCGGCCGCCGTCCTCCAGGAGCGCGGCGGCCTGCGGCAGCGCCTCCGCGAGGGCGCCCGGCTCGTCGTTGACCGCCATGCGCACCGCCTGGAAGGTCCGGGTGGCCACGTGGGTGCGCCTGGACCACGCGGCGCGCGGCACCGCGCGCTTCACCGCCGAGACCAGGTCGGCGGCGGTCCGCAGCGGGCTGCGGCGCCGCTGCTCCACGAGCACGCGCGCGATGCGCCGGGCGTGCCGCTCCTCGCCGTACTCGGCGAGCAGGACCTCGATCTCCTCGGCGGCCAGGCGCCCGAGCAGCTCGGCGGCGGTGTCGCCCTCGGCGGGGTCGAAGCGCATGTCGAGCGGCTCCTCGCCCTGGAAGGAGAACCCGCGACCGGACTCGTCGAGCTGGTACGAGGACAGCCCGAGATCCAGCAGCACCGCGGCCGCGCGCTCCACGCCCGCGTCCGTCGCGATCGCGCGGAGGTGGCGGAAGCTCCCGCGCACCAGCACCACGCGGGCGCCGAAGCGCTCGAGGCGGCGCGCCGCGCGCGCGAGGGCTTCCGGATCCCGATCGATACCGAGCAGGCGGCTCTCGCCGCCCGCCGTCTCCAGCAGCTGCTCCGCGTGTCCGCCCATGCCGATTGTCCCGTCCACTACCCAACCCCCACGACGGGGGCGCAAGAGGAATGTCACCTCGTCGAGCAGCACCGGTACGTGCGCGGCCGTTGCGTGCTCGGGTTCTCGCGGTTGCTTCTTGCGCATGCGCTAGACGCCCTTCTGGGCGAGGCGCTCGCGCAGATCGTCGAGCGGGCCCGCATTCTCGCGCTGGTAGTGCGACCAGCGATCCTCGTCCCAGATCTCGAAGTGATCCATCATGCCGATGATCACCACGCTCTTGGCGAGGGCGCCGCGCTCGCGGTAGTCCTGCAAGATCTGGATGCGCCCGTGCGGATCGAGGATCACGTCGAGACCCGCGGAGAGGTACACGTGCTGGAAGCGGCGGCGATCCTGATCGAGCTTGGGCAGCGTGTTCACGCGCTCCTCGAGCTCGCGCCACTTGTCCTCGGGGTACACGTCGAGCGACGTGCCGTTGGGCGCCATCACCAGGCGGTCACTGCCGCCCTCGCGCAGCACGTCCCGGAACTTCGCCGGGATGCTGAGGCGCCCCTTCGGATCGATCGTGTGCCTGAAATGCCCCCGAAACACTGTCTCCCCCACCGAGGGCTACCTGCCCCCGGAGCCGGCCTAGAATGACGTTTTAATGGCACTTCATGGGATTTCATCCCACTGCCGGGGACCATCCTAGAAGGGGTCGCTAGGGGTGTCAAGCGAAAACTCCAAGATTTTCAAGGCCATTCAGACCCACCCCCCGCGCCACCGGTTGGGGGTGGTGAGGCGGGGTCTACAGCAGGTAGAGGACGGGACGTCTCGAGCCGAGCCCTAGCGGGCCGGGCGGTAGTACGTGAGGGCTTCCGGCAGCCAGCCCTCGATCTGCTGGATGCGGGTGGCCTCGGAGGGGTGCGTGGAGAGGAATTCCGGGGGCCGCTGCCCCTTGGCGGCCTCCGCCATGCGCTTCCACAGCTCGAGCGCCGCGCGCGGATCGTAGCCGGCCTTGGCCATCAGGATCAGGCCCAGGTGATCGGCCTCCGACTCCTGGGCGCGGCCCCAGGGCAGCAGCACGCCGACCGAGGCGCCCGCGCCGAGGGCGGCGCTCACGAGCTGCACGGTGGCGGGATTGCTGCTCGCCATGCCCGCGAGCACCTGGGTCACCGTCTGCACCCCCATCTGCTGGCTCACCCGCTCGCCGCCGTGGCGCGCGAGCACGTGGCCGATCTCGTGGCCGAGCACCGCCGCGAGGCCGGCTTCGTCGCGCGAGACCGGCAACATGCCGGTATAGACCGCCACCTTGCCGCCGGGCAGCGCGAAGGCATTGACCTGCTTGTCGTCCTGGATGACCCGGAACTCCCACTGGTAGCCCAGGTCGGTGACCGCGGCGATCCGGCCCCCCACTCGCTGGACGAGGGCGTTCTGCTGCGCGTCGGTGGAGAGGGTCGCCTTGCCGACGATCTGCTGGAAGGACTGCACCCCCATCTGCGCTTCCTCGGTCGACGAGACCAGCTGGATCTGCCGACGACCCGTGTAGGGCACGGTCTCGCAGCCCATGGGGGCGGTCAGAGCCAGGAGGAGAAGCACGACGAGGACGCGGCGGCGGTGCACGGCGGTCATTCTACCAGAGGCGATTGCGGAGCGTGGCCTGCGTCTCCATGATCACACCCGCTCCGTCCCGGCCGACCTCGAGCTGCACGCGCACCGCGATCACCGCCGCGGGATCGGTGGTCTCCACCCCGTCCCGGTCGAGATAGGTCAGGCGGAACCCGCGCACGCCGTTGATCACGGGCTGGGCGCCGCCGCCCGCGTCGCGGCGCAGGATGGTCTCCCCCGCCCGCAGCAGGTAGGTCACGCGCTCGCGGGTCGGGTCGATCACGCCGTTGCCGTTGAAGTCGCGCTGGAACGCGACCCGGGCGGGCTCGGCCACCACGACCGGGGCGAAGCCGGCCGCGGTGGGGTCGTACCCGGCCTCGCGCAGCTCGCTCGCCATCCGCTCGAGCGCGTAGCGGGCCGACTGCTGCGCCTCCACCCGTGCGGCGCCCCAGGCCCAGGCACGGAGCCCGAGGTGCAGCAGGGTGACGCTGGCGGCCAGCATCCCGCCGCCGACCGCGAGGGCCACCAGCATGTCCACCAGCGAGTACCCGCGACCGCCCCGTGCCTGCACGGCCGACAGCCTCTCGCCCAGGCCGGGACCCGCACAATGCCCACCTTTCCAGACGCCGCGGCCCGGATACGCTCGCTCCGAGCACGGGCTCCGCCCGCGCAATCCTGCTGTCGGGGGGAGGCAGGGAGGAGTGCGCCGTCAGGCGCGCGACGACCGTCGGAAGGGGGCGAAGCCCCCCTCCGAGCCTAGACCGGCGGCCGCAGATGCGCCCAGGGCGCGATCTTCTCGAACGCGGCCGAGGCCCGCAGCACGGCGGCGTCCTCGAAGCGCCGCCCCAGGATCTGCAGCCCGATGGGCAGCTTGTCGGAGGTGAACCCGCACGGCACCGACGCGCCCGGGTGGCCGGTCAGGTTGAACGGGTACGTGAACGGGATCCAGTCGTAGATCCCGGTCGGCGTGCCCGCGATCTCGCCGGGGCCATCGAGGCCGACCTTGAAGGCCGCGCACGCGATGGTCGGGGTCAGCAGCAGATCGTAGCGCTCGAAGAGGCGGCGCGGATGCTCCTCCCACGCCAGCCGGTCGAACCAGGCCTGGACGTACTGGGTGGGGCTCCAGCTCCGGCTCTCGTCGGCGATCGCGACCAGGCCCGCGTCGATGTCGTCACGCCGCTCGCGCAGCGCGGGGCCGAGGCGGGCCGCGATGCCGCCCAGGAACATGGTCCTCCACGCGGCCTGCGGGCTCGGCCACTTTGGCGCGATCTCCTCCACGCGGCAGCCGAGCTCGCGGAAGCGCCGAGCCGCGCGCGCGCACGCCGTGACCACCTCGGGATCCACCACCTTGGCGAAGCCGAGATCGGCCGTCCACGCCACCCGCAGCCCCTTCACTCCGCCTTGGAGCGCCTTCACGTAGTCCACGCGCGGCCCCGGCAGCGAGAACGGATCGCGGGCGTCGGGCCCCGCCGCCGCGTTCAGCATCAGCGCGGCGTCCGCCACCGTGCGGGTCATTGGCCCGATGTGCGAGAGGCCCCACGCGGCGCTGAACGGATAGATCGGCACGAGTCCGAACGTGGGCTTGATGCCGTAGATGCCGGCGAGCGAGGCCGGGATGCGGATCGAGCCGCCGCCGTCGGTGCCGATGGCGAGCGGGCCCATCCCGGCCGCGACCGCCGCGCTGGCTCCGCCGCTCGAGCCGCCGGGCGTGCGATCGGGGTTCCAAGGATTGCGCGTGACGCCGAAGAGCAGATTGTGGGTGGCCCCGATCCAGCCCATCATCGGGGTGTTGGTCTTGCCGAGCTGGATCGCGCCCGCGGCGCGCATGCGCTCCACCATCGGCGCGTCCTCGGCGGGCACGTTGTCGGCGAAGAGCCGTGTGCCGAACGTGGTGCGGACCCCCTTGGTGATCACGAGATCCTTGGTGGAGAACGGCACCCCGTGCAGCGGGCCGAGCGTCGCGCCCTTCTTCATCATCATGCGCTCGGCCGCCCGCGCGTCCTTGAGCGCCTGGTCGGCGGTGAGCGTGACGAAGGCGTTGAGCCGCGGGTTGAGGCGCTCGATGCGGGCGAGCACCGCCTTCACCACTTCGACCGGGGAGAGCTTGCGGCGCTTGATGGCCGGAGCCATCTGGGAAGCGGGCATCCAGCAGAGGTCGTCGGCGTTCGCCATGAGAGCCACCCCTCACTTTCTAGACTTTCGGCTGCAGCTCGCCCTACGGCCCTCTCCTTCCAGAGGAGAGGGGTCTCGAGGTTTAGGCGCCGCGGAGGCGCGGGTCGAGCGTGTCGCGGAGCGCGTCGCCGAGCAGGTTGGAGCCGAACACCGCGAGGCTGATGGCCAGGCCCGGGAACAGGACGAGCCAGGGCGCCTTCTGCGCGTACTCCGCCGCGGAGACCGAGAGCATCCGGCCCCACGACGGATAGGGCTCGGGCACGCCCAGGCCCAGGAAGGACAGCGCGGCCTCCACCAGGATCGCGCTGCCGAGCTGCGCGGTGCAGAGCACGATGAACGGGCCCATGGTATTGGGCAGAACGTGGCGGAATGCGATGCGCACATGCCGGAGGCCGACCGCCCGCGCCGCCTCCACGTACTGCATCTCACGGATCGACAGCACGCTCGCCCGGATGACCCGCGCGGCCCTGGGAATGATCGGAATCGAGATCGCCAGCACCACGTTCGGGATCGACGGGCCGAGCGCGGCCGACATGACGAGCGCCAGCACGAGCAGCGGCAAGCCCTGCAGGATGTCCATCACCCGCTGGGTGATGAGGTCGGTCTTGCCGCCGACGTAGCCGGACAGGAGCCCGATGATCCCGCCGAACACCGAGCCGAGGAGCGTGGAGGCCAGGCCCACGACGAGCGAGACCCGCGCCCCGTGCACGACGCGCGAGTAGATGTCGCGCCCGAGGTGATCCGAGCCCAGCCAGTGGTCGGGGCCCGGCCGGGCGAGGCTCTGCCCCGCGTCGGTCGCGATCGGATCGTGGGTCGCGAGCTGGTTGGCGAAGACCGCGGTGAGGAACATCACCACCATGAGCACGCCGCCGATCGCGCCCAGCGGCTTCTTGCGGCAGAAGCGGGCGAGCACGGTCCACGCCCCCGGCCGGCGCAGGCCGAGGCTCACCGGCGCCGCCTCGACCCCGAGCGGCCTAGTGGCCATAGCGGACGCGCGGATCGAGGAAGCCGTAGAGCATGTCCACCACCAGGTTCGACACGATGACCACGATCGCGATGAACATGACGAGGTTCTGGACGATCGGGTAGTCCCGCCAGAGGATCGCCTCCACCAGGAAGCGCGCGAGTCCGGGCAGGTTGAAGACGGTCTCGGTCACCACGAGCCCGCCGATGAGGAACGCGAACTCGATCCCGATCACGGTGACCACCGGCAGGATCGCGTTCTGCAGCGCGTGGCGCCAGATCACGACGCTCCCGGACTGGCCCTTGGCGCGCGCGGTGCGGATGTAGTCTTCGCGCATCACCTCGAGCAGCGACGAGCGGGTGATGCGCATGATGAGCGCGGACGAGCGGTAGCCCACCGCGAGCGACGGCAGAGCGAACTGCACCGCGTGCAGCCAGAAATTCTCGGACGGCCGCACGTAGGTCACCGGGGGAATCCAGCCGATCCACGCGACCAGCCCGAGGATGATGACCATCCCCAGCCAGAACGAGGGCATGCTGAGGCCGGCGAGGCTGAAGACCCGCAGGACATAGTCGAGCGGGGTGTCCTGGCGGACCGCGCTGATCACCCCGAGCGGCACCCCCAGCGCCACCGATACGATCAGGGAGAGGATCGCCAGCTCGAGGGTCACCGGGATGAGCGGGCGGATGATCTCCCAGGCGGGCAGGTCGTAGCGGTACGACTTGCCGAGATCGCCGGTCAGGATCTGGCGCATCCATTCCACGTACTGCACCCACACCGGCCGATCGAGCCCGAGCTCCTTCTCGATGGCCAGCCGCTCCACCGGGTTCACGTAGCCGCCGGTGGAGAAGAGGATGTCGACGATATCGCCGGGGGCCAGCCGCAGCATGCCGAAGATCACGATCGACATGCCGAGCAGGGTCAGGAGACCGATACCCAGCCGCTGGGCGATGTACGTCTTCACCGGATCGGGCGGCCTACTTGTCCCGCCAGACGTCGGCCATGCGGCCGAAGTTGTAGATGTTGTCGTGCGGCACCATGCCCTTCACGTGCGGCCACACCGTGAAGTAGTCGAGGCGCCAGTCGAGCAGCGGCCGCGCCGCGTCCGCCTCCACCTTCTTCTGGAGCGTGCTCACGAGGGCGAGGCGCTTCTGCGGGTTGAGCTCCTGGGACTGCTGCTCGATCAGCTTCATCACTTCCTCGCTGCAGTACTGGCTGTAGTTCCGCGGCGACCCGCACGCGTAGTTCTCGTAGTAGTTCGCGTCCGGCTCGTCCACCCCGAGGCCGGTGAGGTTGGCCCCGATCTGGTACTCGCCCCGGGTGGCCATGGGATGCCACTGCGCGGTCTCGACCTGCTTGAGCGAGGCCTCGATGCCGACCTGCTTGAGCTCGTTGATCACGAACGAGGCCAGGTCCACGTACATCGCGATGGCCCGCGTGCTCATCTCCACCTTGAGCGGATGCTGGGGCGTGATGCCGGCCTCGGCCAGGAGCTTCCTCGCCTGGGCCTTCATGTCCTCGACCTTGCCGTAGCCCGGGAGCGCGATCAGATCCTTGTCGAGCAGGCCCCAGACTCCGTAGGGCTTGGGCTGCTGCGACGCGCCGGGGACGGCCCCGCCCTGGTGCACCGCGGAGATGAGCGCCTTGCGGTCGATGGCGTAGGACACGGCCAGCCGCACCTTCAGATTGTCGAAGGGCGGCTTCTTGGTGTTCATGATGATGTTGTCGCTCACCGCCTGGGCCACCGGGGTGATCACGAGGCCGGGCACCGCCTTCTTGAGCTGCTCGGCCGCGGTCTTGGTGGTCTCCCCCGGGAAGGACACGTCGAGCTGTCCGGCCTGGAGCGCGGCGGTGCGGGTGCCCCGCTCCTTGATCACGACGTAGCGCAGGCTGTCGAGATAGGGCCGGCCCTTCATGAAGTAGTCCGGGTTCTTCACGTAGTCCACGAACTCGCCCTTGCGCCATTCCTTCATCTTGAAGGGCCCGGTGCCGATACAGCCGGTGCGGTAGGCCGCGGGATTGACGTGGGCCGCGTAGATCGGGGTGTAGCCGGAGGCCAGCATCACGAGCAGGCCCGGCTGGGGCCGCTTGAGGCGGAACACGACGGTGTAGGGATCGGCGGCCTCGATGGCCTCGACGTTCGTGTACCAATCCTTCCGCGGATTGATGCGCAGCTTGGCGGGCGCGTCGGGAGCCTCGCGCAGCATGTCGAAGGTGAACTTCACGTCCTTCGAGGTGAACGGCTGCCCGTCGTGCCACTTCACGTTCTTGCGCAGGAAGAAGACGAGGTTCCGGTAATTGTCCTGCCACGACCACTTCTCGGCGAGCTCGCCCACCAGGTTCTCGACCGTCTCCGCGCGCTTGGTCTGATCGAACACGATCAGGTTGTTGAAGCAGGGCAAGGAGGGAAACGAGGTCGCGATGGTCGAGGTCTCGTGCACCGCGAAGCCCTGCGAGAGATCCTCGCGCTGCATCAGGTTCAGATGGCCGCCCGACTTCGGCGTCTCGGCCGATGACGGTGACGCGGCGACGGCGAGCAGGGCAAGGGCGGACAGGGCGGCGGCGACAATGCGGGAACGCCTCATTGTGTTCCTTTCCTATGAGCGCCGGCCCCGGGAGGCCGGCGGGATTCGCGACACGATGGTGGGGAAACCCGGCAAAAATATACGATATCGGCCGCGGTCCGACAACTGTTCAGCGCCGCGCGACAGGGGTGCTGGTCACGCGGCGCGTTAATCGCCGATCGGTGGGGTCGCGCTGACCGCGCGGGGGTAGGGACTAGGGGGCGGTGTGCGGCTCCCGGAAGCCGCGCCGCACCTCGCGGCGCGTGAGCAGCTCCTCGAGCGCGATCGTGCGGGCTCCACCCCGGCGCCGGAGCTCGGGCCGCGCCAGGATCGGGCGCTGGCGGATCTGCGAGGCCAGCCCGTTGCGCACCGCCCGGTCGGCGTAGAGGCTCCGCAGCGCGCGGCACATGAGCGGCCGGCCGCGGTTGTACCCGAAGCGGTGCTTGTACTCGTCGGCGCTCAACCCGTGGCTCCGCAAATGGGTATTCGTGAGCTGGCGAAAGGCGCGGCCACAGACGAGGCAGTGGATCGAGTCCTGCTGCACGGCTTGTCGTGGATCGGCGCGCAGCCCGTTCAGCGTGCGGCGACTTCCTCCAGAGCCCACGACATTGCTCGCGCGCCGGACCGCCGCGGCCGCGCGGATGCGATCACCCGGGATCGCCGGCGCATCATTGACGATCGGGAAAGGCCGGAGCGGAGAGTAGGGCGGCGTACTGTTCGCGGGCATGTCTCGCCTCCTTCGCACGACGACGAGGAAGAGCGTCCGATGGAAACATGCCCCTACACATCGCAAACCAAATGCCACCCAAAACGATCCATATAATCAGTAGTTTGAGAAATTAAGGTATTGGCGATCGGTGATTGACTGGTAAGAATCTTACCAGTGCCTTGACCAGTAAGGGCTTCTAGGCAATCCTTACCGCGCGATGGATCCCTGGAGCGAGCTCCTGGGTCGGAGCGCCCCGATGGAGGCCCTGCGGGAGACCGTACGGCGGCTCCCCGGACGCCAGCACCCCGGCCGGCGGCTCCCCACGATCCTGCTCCAGGGTGAGACGGGGACGGGGAAAGGTCTCGTCGCTCGGCTCATCCACAGCCTGGGGCCGCGCGCCGGCGGGGAGTTCGTCGACGTGAACTGCGGGGCGATTCCCGAGACGCTGCTCGAGGCGGAGCTGTTCGGCTTCGAGCGCGGCGCGTTCACCGATGCCCGCAAGGCGAAGCCCGGCCTCTTCCAGACCGCGCACCGCGGCACCATCTTCCTGGATGAGATCGGCGCGACCCCCGAGCCGCTGCAGGCGAAGCTCCTGACCGTCATCGAGGAGCGCGTGGTGCGTCGACTCGGCAGCACCCGGCCCGAGCCCGCGGATGCCTGGATCATCAGCGCCACGAACATCGATCTGCTGGCCAGCGTCCGGGAGCGGCGCTTCCGGGAGGATCTCTACCACCGCCTCGCGGTCCTGACCCTGCGCCTGCCGCTGCTGCGGGAGCGCGGTCAGGACATCCTGCTCCTCGCCGAGCACTTCCTCGCGCGCGCCTGCTCCGACTACGGCCTGCCGGTGAAGACCCTGACCGCCGATGCGCGTGATCGCCTGATGGCGTACCCGTGGCCGGGCAACGTGCGCGAGCTCTCGAACGTGATCGAGCGGGTCGCGCTCCTCACCGAGGAGAACGTCATCAAGGGCGAGCACCTGGGGCTGGACGAGGCAAACCCGCCAACCGGATCCACGCCGGGCGGCCCGGGCGGACCCCCGCCCGTGCCGCCGGTCTCGTACGGGGACGCGATGCGCGCGCACCTCCGGGTCACCCTCGATCAGACCGGCTGGAACATCTCGCGCACCGCCGCGATCCTGAACATCTCCCGCAACACGGTGCGCGCGCGCATGGAGAAGCTCGGGTTGCGCGAAGTCCCCGCCCCCCCGGCGAAGCGCGAGGCGCGCACGCCGGCGCCCGTCCGTCCCGCTTCGGCTCCGCCCTCGTACCGATCCGCGGCGCCGGGCCCGGCGGCGCGCCCCGTGCTCCCGACGGTCCGCTGGGAGCGGCGGCCCATCGCCCTGATGCGCGTGACGCTGATGGTGCCGGAGACCGGTGACGTCCTCTCGGATGCCGCGCGCGCGCTCGAGACCCTCATCGAGAAGGTCCAGAGCTTCGGGGGACGCGTGGAGGCGCTGGGGCAGCGCGCCCTCGACGCCGCCTTCGGGGTGGAGCCCATCGAGGACGCGCCGCGGCGCGCCGCGCACGCCGCGATGGCGATGCAGCGGGCCGTCGAGCGGATCCGCGAGGACTCTCCCGCCCCCCTCGCGACCCGGATCGCCATCCACGCGGCCCAGGCGCTGGTGGCTCACGCGGGCCGCCTGGTCCAGATCGACCAGGAGGCGAAGGAGCAAGGCGCCTTCGTGCTCGATGATCTGATCGCGGCCGCCGAGCCCGGCGGCATCCTCGCCAGCCCGGCCGCGGGCGCGCAGCTCGAGCGTCGCTTCGAGCTGGTCGCGGTCGACGGGACGGACGATGCTCCGACCGCGTTCCGCCTCGTCGGCCGCGAGGGACCGGGGCTGAGCGCGGCCGGGCGCATGGCGACCTTCGTCGGCCGCCACCAGGAGATGGCGGTGCTGCACAGCCGGCTGCTCGGCGCCCTCCGCGGGCGGGGACAGCTCGTCAGCATCGTCGGGGACGCCGGGATCGGGAAGTCGAGGCTGCTCTACGAGTTCAGCCAGAGCGTGAGCGCCGAGCAGGCCATCTACATCGAGGGGCGCTGCCTGTCCTACGGGAGCACGATTCCCTACCTGCCGGTGCTCGACCTGATTCGCGGCGTCTGCCACATCACCGAGGCCGACGACGCGGCGGCCGCGGGCGATAAGATCCGGCAGACCCTCGCGCGGGCGGGCATGGATCCGGGCAAGCTCACTCCCTACCTGCTCGATCTCCTCGGGTACAAGGACGGCGCCCGGGAGCTCGCGCTCGGCTCTCCCGATGCGATCAAGGCCGGCATCTCCGAAGCCCTCCGCCAGATCACGCTGGGGGCGAGCCATCACCAGCCGTTCCTCGTCGTGATCGAGGATCTCCACTGGATCGACCAGGCCTCGGAGGAGCTGCTCGCGTCCATGGTGGACGGGCTTCCCGGGGCGGCGGTGCTCTTCGTGGTGACCTACCGGCCGGGCTACGAGCCGCCGTGGGCCAACCGATCGTTCGCCACGCAGCTCTCGCTGCCCCCGCTCTCGAACGAGGACAGCCTCACCGTGACGCGCTCGGTGCTGCCCGCGGCGGCGCTGCCGCGGCCGGTCGCCGAGATGATCCTGAGCCGCGCCGAGGGCAATCCGTTCTTCCTGGAGGAGCTGGCGCTGTCCATCCAGGATCACGGGGGCCTGGCCGGCGATCTCGCGGTGCCCGACACCGTGCAGGGCGTGTTGCTGAGCCGGATCGGGCGCCTCGCCGAGACCGAGCAGGCCCTGCTCCAGTCCGCCTCGGTCATCGGCAAGGACGTTCCGCTTTCGATCCTGGCCGCGGTGAGCGAGCTGCCCGAGGAGCCGCTCGCCCAGGCGCTGCGCCACCTGAGCGCGGCGGAGTTCCTCTACGAGGTCGGCACCTTCCCCGAGGTCAAGTACCGCTTCCGGCACGCGCTCACCCACGAGGTCGCCTACGAGAGCCTCCGGCCGGAGCCTCGCCGGCAGCTCCACGCCCGCATCGTCCTCGCCATCGAGGCGAGTCACGCCGATCGTCTGCTCGAGGACATCGACCGCCTCGCCCACCACGCGACGCGGGGGGAGCTCTGGGACAAGGCGGTGGACTATTCGCGCCAGGCCGGCATCAAGGCCGCCGCGCGCTCCGCCCACCACCAGGCGGTCGCGTATCTCGAGCAGGCGCTGGACGCCCTCGCCCATCTGCCCGAGGACCGCGCGCAGATCGAGCAGGCCATCGACGTCCGGCTCGAGCTCCGCAACTCCCTGCACCCGCTCGGAGATCCCGAACGGATCGTCGCCCTGCTGCGGGAGGCGGAGGCGCTGGCCCGGATGCTCGACGATCCGCGACGGCTCGCCCGCGTCTTCTCGTTCATGACGCAGTACTTCCGGCTGGTCGGGCACCTCGATCTCGCGCTGGAATCGGCGGAGCGCGCGCTCGCGTTCGCCGATCGGCTGCGCGACACCCCATTCTGGATCATCGCCAACACCTTCCTCGGCGCCGCCCACGATGCCCGGGGCGAGTATCGCAAGGCGGCCGAGGTTCTCCGGAAGAGCGTGGAGGCGCTGCCCGACATCGCGATCGGCCAGGACGTGCCGGTCGCCGGACTCGTGCCGGTCTTCGCCCGGATCTATCTCGTCTACTGCCTGGCCGACATGGGCGAGTTCCGCGAGGGGCTGGCGTACGGCGACGAGGGCACCCGGCTCGCCGAGGCCGCGAACGACGCCTACAGCCTGATCTTCGCCTCGTGCGGCGTCGGCACGCTCCACCTGCTCCGTGGCGACGTGGGGCCGGCGATCGAGATGCTCGAGCGCGGGCTCACCCTCTGCCGAACCCTGACCCTGCCGGTGGCGCTGCCCCTGATCGCGTGCGCGCTGGGTGCCGCCTATTCCCTGGCCGGTCGATCGAGCGACGCGATCGCGCTGCTCGAGGAAGGGACCCGGGAGGGCCTCGCGATGGGCAGAATGGGCGGGCACTCCCTGCTCGTGGTCCGTCTGGGCGAGGCCTATCTCCGCGCCGGCCGCCTCGACGAGGCCGACGAGACGGCCCGGCGGGCCCTGCTGATGGCCCGCGAGAGGAGCGAGCGCGGGCACGAGGCGTACGCCCTGCACCTGCTGGGCGAGGTGGTGGCGCAGCGGACTCCCGGGGATCCGGAGGCGGCCGACGCCGCGCTCCGACAGGCCGCGGCCCTCGCCGAGGAGCTCTCGATGCGGCCCCTCGTCGCGCACTGCCAGGTGAGCCGGGGGCTCCTCGAGTCCCGGGCGGGCCGGACCGCGAGCGCCCGGCAGCTCCTCGACGCGGGAACCGCGGCCTTCCGCGAGCTCGAGATGCCGTTCTGGATCGAGCGGGCGGAGGCCCTGGCCCGCTCGCTAGCCTGACGCCCCCGTCTCGCGCGACCGCACCTCGATATCCACGAGATCCAGCCCGCACGCCCGGGCCAGCCGCCTGATCTCCAGGCGCACCGTCTCCAGGGCGTGCGAGCCGATCGGACCGGTCAGCTCGATGCTGGCGACCTCGATACTACCGGCGGCGGCGTCCGGCCTTGGCCGCCCGCTTCTTGGCCGCCTTGGCGTGCGCCTTCCACTTCTTTTCAATGGCCTTCACTCCCTTCCTGAACTGCGCGAGGAGGGCCCGCGTCTGCGCGCTCTTGGGCGTCGCCGCGATCCGGATCGTGGTGCGGCCCTTCCTCGTCGTCTGGCTCACCTGAATCATCATGGCGTCGGCTCCCCTGGGTGTGTGTTGTCCCGTTGCGCCCGCCCCTAGCGGCGGGCGTCCTCTACTCCGTCGAAGAACTCGTCCGCGTGAAACACGCGCGGGGTCGCGTCGATGTCGCGCAGCATGTAGTGATCCTCGGTCCCCTCGTACTCCTCGGAGAGATCGACCGGCTCTCCCCGGGCCAGGTCCAGGTAGACCGCGGTCATGTTGTGCTTGCCGGTCAGGTCGAGCAGGTTGGTGCTGGAGGTGAAGCGGCCCGCGTTGATCTCGGTGACGCGTGCGATTCCGCCCGCGTCCTCCTTCAGGTCGACCGCAAAGACGCCGGAGGCGTTCCGGTCCACCGCCCGGATCGCGCGCACCGCGGTCTCGAGCACGCCCGGCTCGCGGACGGTCTTGGTGAGGGCGCCGACCGCCGACACCTCGCTCGGCTGGCTGGCGCTGCCGAGGTACGACAGGCGCTCGTACGTCTTCGCGAGCGCCAGGCGTCCGTCCTTCCACACACTCTGGCAGCCGAAATCGCGGCCGGGCAGGTAGTCGGACAGGGTGAATGCGGAGACGGGCACGCCGCGCATGTCGCGCCAG
>Ga0068869_100000585_pt1 | contig 20482 bp, 18 predicted proteins | sample KBSMisM52_FD_64676 | JGI IMG/M metagenome (GOLD analysis project Ga0068869, IMG submission 64676) | Miscanthus rhizosphere microbial communities from Kellogg Biological Station, Michigan, USA - KBS Miscanthus M5-2 | ecosystem: Host-associated > Plants > Roots > Rhizosphere > Soil ... | reverse complement strand
AGCGCCTGCTGCACCGCCCAGCCGGTGGCGTCGTCGACATGGACGATGCGCCGATGGCTATGCCCACCCTCGCGCGTCAGATGCCAGCGGTCATGGCCACCTTCTCCTTTGGCCCCCTCGGTCGGATTGAAGGGCACACCCAGTTCCGCCAGCCGCTCGATCGCGGCGGGCGCGTTCTCGACCACGAACTCGACGGTCTTGCGATCATTGAGCCCCGCCCCCGCCACCATCGTATCCTCGATATGGCTCTCGAACGTATCGCCCGGCTCCAACACCGCCGCGATCCCGCCTTGCGCATGCGCGGTCGAGCCTTCGGACAGGCCGGCCTTGGCGAGCACGCCGACCTTGAGATGGTCGGCCAAATTGAGCGCTGCGGTCAGCCCGGCCGCACCCGAGCCGATAATCAGAACGTCGTAATTATGCGTGGCCATCAGCTGTCGCCGGCGCCCGCGTCAGGTTGAGGAACACGTCCTCCAGGTCGGCCTCGTGGGTCGAGACGTCGACGATGCCCAGCCCCGCCCCCTGCAGCGCCGCGAGAACCTCGCCTGCATTCACCTTGTCCTTGGAATAGGTGATCACGACCGAGCGTTCGTTCTTGAGTTCGATCTTCTCGAAACAGGCCGCCTGCGGCGGCGCGGCGAGATCGCGGTCGACTGTCACCGTCACCGCTTTCTCCTGCGCCATCGCCAGCAATTCGCGCGTCGGACGGTTGGCGATCACCTGGCCGTGGTTGATGATCGCGATCCGGTCACAAAGCTCCTCCGCTTCTTCCAGATAATGCGTGGTCAGCACCACGGTCACGCCGTCCGCGTTCAACTTGCGCACATATTCCCAGAGCTGCTGGCGCAATTCGACGTCCACGCCCGCGGTCGGCTCGTCCAGCACCAGTACCGGCGGATTGTGGACCAGCGCCTTCGCTACCAGCAGCCGCCTTTTCATGCCGCCCGAAAGCGACCGCGCATAAGCATTGGCCTTGTCGTCGAGATAGACCGCGCGCAGCAATTCCATCGACCGCCGCTGGCTCTTGGGCACGCCATAGAGGCCGGCATAGAGTTCGAGCATCTCGAACGGCGTGAAGAAGGGATCGAACACGATCTCCTGCGGCACGATCCCGATCGACGCCTTGGCATTGCGCGGATGCTCGTCAATGTCGAAGCCCCAGATCGAGGCCTTGCCCGACGTCTTCATCACCAGCCCGGCGAGGATATTGATCGTAGTCGATTTGCCCGCGCCATTGGGCCCGAGCAGACCGAATATCTGCCCTTGCGGCACGTCGAGCGTAACGTCGGTCAACGCCTGCTTCCCGCCCTTGTAGGTTTTGGAGAGGCCCTGAAGGCTGATCGCCGCTGTGCTCATGGGCGAGCCTGTAGAACCGGATCGCGCCGGGTGGAAGCGGTCAAGTTTGCTCCCTCCACGAAGCGCCCGACCGTGCCGGTGGACCTCGTCGGACGCAAAGCTTTGACCGCGGTCAATGTTGCACCTGCACAATGCTCCTAGCGCAGCGCATCTCGCACCAGGGAGTATATATGCGTAGCTTGTTCGTTGCCGTACCCGCCCTCGCCGCCACGCTGGCCGGAGCGCCCGCTTATGCCCAAGCCGGCCAGTGGATCGTTCGCGCCCGCGCCATTCTGGTCGCGCCGAACGAGAAGACCGGCCCGGTCCTGCCGAGCTTTCCGACCGGCCACACATCGGTCGACAATGCGGTCACGCCGGAACTGGATTTCACCTACATGGCGACCAAATATTTCGGCGCGGAACTGATCCTGGCGACCACCAAACATCACGTCTCGGGCGAGGGTGCGCTGGCCGGCGTCGGCCGTCTTGCCGGCACCTGGGTGCTGCCGCCGACGCTGACCGCGCAATATCATTTCCTGCCCGACGGCGCGGCGCGGCCCTATGTCGGCGCGGGCGTCAATTACACCATCTTCTACAACACCAAATCGACCGACGCGCTCGACAGTGCGATCGGCATGACCAAGGTCGGCCTGTCGGACAGTGTCGGCTGGGCGGGCCAGGCAGGCATCGACATTGACGTGACGAAGAAGTTGTTCGTCAATTTCGACGCCAAATATATCCGCATCCGCACGCATGCCACGCTGACGACCGGCGCCCTCGTCAATCGCGAGCGCGTCCATCTCGATCCTCTCGTGCTGGGTGTCGGCATCGGCACACGCCTTTAAGGGAGGAAAAATAGCCGGCTAACCGGCAATCGCACGCAAGGCCGCTTCATTGCGTATCGTGACCCCGCGCACGCTCGGCAGTGCGATCAGCCCGGCCGCCTTCAGCTTCGTGAGCTGGCGGCTGACGGTCTCGATCGTGAGGCCGAGCAGGTCGGCGATCTGCCCGCGATTAAGCGGCAAGGCGAACGTGATCGGACCGTCCGAAGTCGCGCGGCTGACATGGCTGTCGCTCCTGCTCGCCATGTCGAGCAGGAAGCCTGCCACCTTTTCGCGCGCGCTGCGGCGAGCAAGCGTAAGCATCTGCGTTCGAGCGGCCGTGACCACGCTGAAAGCGTGGTTGAGCAATTCGCGTTCGAGCCCGGCATGCTCCTCCATCAGCCGCTCGAACGGCCCGCGCGGGAAGGCGCAAATTTCGCTCTCCATCAGCGCGGTGACGGTGAATTCCACCCGCTCGGCATAAGGACGTCCGATGAAATCGGCGGGGTAGAGCGTTCCGACAATTTGCTCACGCCCGTCGGCTGTGGCGGCGGTAAGCTTGAGCGCGCCGCTCTGTACATTGCCGCACGCATCGGCCCGTTCGCCCGCCAGAACGAGCATCTCGCCTGCCGCCAGCCGCCTTCTGCGGCCGATGCGATGAAGTGCGACCAGCTCGGCATCCGAAAGCGTCCCGCAGAGGGCGCGATTGCGGACCGAGCAATCCGCGCAAGGCCTGGCGTCATTCATGCCGCCTGCATGCCGCCGTAACGACCGGCCGTCCCTCCGTAGATTTGCGTAGTTTGACGGCGGCCAATGTGTCTGGCCGCCACATCCCCTCGCGTGCCGGGCTATAGCCGCTATCAGTCAGGTCACATTCGCATGCCCTGCATCGGGCCATGCATCATTTCCTGTATATGCCGAAGCGCCCCGACCCAGGTCGCCGCATCGATCCCTATCCCGCTTCGGAAGGGAAATTGCAGCTCGAACAGCAGCACGAGCATAGAGACCAGCATCAGGACCACGGTCGCGGTCATGATCATCTGGACGGTGGGCTTGCTGCCCCCGAACAACCAGCAAAATGCGATGATGGTGCCGGCACCTGATGCAAGCACGAGCCATTCAAACCCGGACAGACCGGCCTCGTTGCTGGCGACGCGGCGCTGCCGCGCGTCGTGCATGACGTCAAGTTGCTGCATCGTTGCGTTCTGCGCGTTGGCTTCGCGCCAATCGGCCGGCACGAAACCGCCCACCGCATTCATCGCGTCCATACTGATCATCGCCGCGTCAGGGTCCGATTTTCCGGCCTTCATCGCGGTCCATTCGCGCGAGACCATGGTTTCGGCATAGCGGATCATATCTTTGCGCACGGTCTGGCGGACGGGTTCGGGAAGTCCGACGGCCGTATGCCAGGCGTCGATGCAGGCATCGGCCTCTGTCACGACGATCGCACGGGATTCCTGAAAATGCTCCCAGGCGACGACCGTCATGAAACCCAGCAAAACCGCGTAGAGCGATGCGACCACCACGACGATGATCCCGCCAACCTCATTATGCGAGACAAAGGCGGACCCGTTGAAGTGCCGATGGACAAAACGTTGCGCGACCAGGGCGCCAGGGATCGATGCGGCCAAGGCCATGAGCAACAGAATTGGGGCGGGTATGGCGTAAAGCAAACCCATCTTCACACTCCGGCGCGCGAGATCACAGCCCCACGCGCACGGTTCACCACGGTGCCGCAGGCGAAACGATCGTACCGTAACTCTCGCGCGGACACGTAGGAAGAACCAATTTGCGCGGTCGCGATGCCGGGCCGAGGCAATAAGCAGCCCGGAAGTGCAGGCTTGACTCATTTAGACGATTAGCTAATTGTCGAATCATGAGCCAGGTGTTCAAGGCCCTTTCCGATCCGACCCGCCGGCGCGTGCTCCAGTTGCTGCGCAAGGGGCCGATGAGCGCGGGCGAGCTCAGCGACCAGTTCGACGTCTCCAAGCCGACCATGTCGGCACACTTCACGGTGTTGAAGGAGGCGGATCTGGTGCACGCCGAGAAAGCCGGAAAATCGATCATCTATCACCTGAAGCTGTCAGTGCTCGAAGAGGCACTGCTGGGCTTCGCGCATTCGTTCGGCCTCGGCGCGGAGTCGCCGGAACCCAGGAAGGAAACGACACGATGAACACCAACAGAAACGGCATGCTCGGCGGCCTCGCTTTGGCCGGCGCGATGATCCTGCTCGCTTGCGCCGGGGCTGCCGCGCGCAAGGCGGGCTATGTCGATCCCGACACCATCACCCGGATCGTCACCGGGACGATCGGCCTGATGCTCGCCTGGTGGGGCAACCGCATGCCCAAGGCTTTCGTCCCCAGCGCGTGCGCACGCCAAGCCAAAAGGGTCGGCGGCTGGTCGATGGCGCTGAGCGGGCTGATCTATGCCGCCTTGTTCGCCTTCGCGCCGCTGCGGGTGGCGAATGTCGCGGGGACCGCCGTGATCCTGTCGGGGCTCGCGGTGACAATCTTCTATTGCTGGATGCTGCGCCACAGGCGGACCCTCGCCTGATCCGCCGCCGACCAATACATGCGAATCTGGCTGCCGAAGGGGAAAACCATGCCTAGAATGTTCCTCGCCTTGCTGTTGCTCGTCGGTCTCGCCATCCCGCAGGCCGGTTTTACCCAGGCGACCGCACCCGATCCGGTCGGCGACTGGCATGGCGCATTGCAGACGCCGGTGGGGCCGCTTACGCTCGTTCTGACGATAAGCCGGGCACCCGACGGATCGCTCAAGGCCGCGCTCGAAAGCGTGGATCAGGCGCCCGGCGTCAAGATACCGGCATCGGGCATCTCCGCGAAGGATGACCAGCTTGCGGTCGAGATAGCGCAGATCGGCGCCGCGTTCGAAGGTCACTGGGTTCCCGCGGAGCAAAGCTGGAGCGGCATTTTCAAACAGGGCGTCGACCTGCCGCTCACGCTGGTCAAGGGCCTGCCGCTGGCCAAACCGGTGGTCGCCGGACTCGACGGCACCTGGACCGGGACAGTCACACGCAACGGCGTAGCGCTGCGCCTCATCCTGCATATCCATACGACCCCGCAGGGCACGGCCGTATTGCTCGATTCGCCTGACCAGATGGCCAATGGCGTGGCCGTCCAGAGCCTGGCGCGCGAAGGGCGGCACGTCAGCTTCAGGATCGCTGCGAGCGGGGCGAGCTATCAAGGCACGCTGTCGGAGGACAACGCGCACATTGCGGGTATTCTGACCGCGCCCAACCGGCCGGACGCGCCCGTCGATTTCTCACGCGGCCAGGTCACGGGCGAGCAAATGCCGCCCAGACGGCCGCAAACGCCGCAGCCGCCTTTTCCTTATGCCGCTGAGGAGGTTGCGTTCGACAACCCCGTGGAAAGCGGGGTCCATCTCGCCGGCACGCTGACCTTGCCCGCCGGGAAAGGCCCCTTCCCCGCGGCGATCCTCATCACCGGATCGGGCCAGCAGGACCGCGACGAGACGTTGCTGGGTCACAAGCCCTTCTGGGTAATCGCCGATTACCTCTCGCGCCGGGGCATCGCCGTGCTGCGCGTCGACGACCGTGGCATGGGCAAGTCGACCGGCGACGTGGCCAATGCGACATCGGCCGATTTCGCCACCGATAGCAATGCCGCATTCGCCTATTTGAGGACCCGCAAGGACATCCGCCCCAACGCGATCGGCTTCATCGGCCATAGCGAAGGCGGAATGATCGGTCCGATCGCCATGGCCACCAACGGGCAGGTCGCTTTCCTGATCATGATGGCGGGCCCCGGCACCGCGCTCGACCAGCTGCTGCTGACCCAGCGCCGGCTGATCGGCGCGTCCATGGGGCGGAGCGAGGCGGAAATGGACCGGTCGGAGCCGGTCATCGCCGCTCTTATCAGGGCGGTGGCCAGCGGCGCGACCTACGCGGACGGCCTCGCGGCGGCGCGCGCCGTACTGACGCCCGAAGCGATGACCGCGCTCGGCGCGCCGCCGACCGCCGACAGGCAGATCATTCTCGCCCAGCTTGCGACGCCCTGGTTCCGCTATTTCTTCCGATATGATCCCGCGCCCAATTTGCGCGCGATCCAGGTTCCGGTTCTCGCCATGAACGGCAGCCTCGATCGGCAGGTGCCGCCGACCGAAAATCTGGCCGCCATCAGGGCCGCGCTCAAGTCCAATAAGGACGCCACCATCGTCGAGCTGCCCGGTCTCAACCACCTCTTCCAGACCGCGAAGACAGGCGCCGTCGGCGAATATGCCGAGATCGAGGAGACGGTCGCACCGATCGCGCTCGACCGCATGGCGATGTGGATCAACGCGCGCTTCGGAAAGGAGAAATAGCGGCGGCCCATGACACGGGTTCAGACCGGACAAGGCCGGTGCCATGCCGTCCCGCCAAAGTCGGCTTACGACCCACTAGCGGACATTTGACAACCAGTTCAACATTGGCGTGTGCCTGGGCGATGGATGATCCTGTTGGTGCTGGCTTGTCCGGCAGTCGCTGACGCAAAGAACAGGGCCTGTGCGTCTCCATTGGGCGCGGCTGTTCCGGACATTCGGACGGCGCGCGCGATTGCGGAGGCGATCATTGCCGCTCATCCTGGCCCGTCAAAGCGAGAGGGGTACGTACTCCACGTCCAGCGGGATGGAAACTCGGGCTGGAGTGCGGCTCAATCCGCTCCGGCGCCCAGCGACCGAAACGGGCATATGGTTGCGACCTTCGGCGGTGGTGGCCTCAGGATGCACATAGACCGCTGCTCAGGCAGGATCAGCGATATGTACTATCTGCGCTGACACAAGTCGGCTTTCCAGCCTGGGCGGACATACCTCGCTAGAACCCAACGACTTGGGCCCCGCCCTCCGTTGCAGCGAAGCAATCCGGACTCTCCCATTCGGCCCGCACATCCGCATCCCGCTCCAATCCGCATCGGGCAGTCGCCTCCACCGCAAACCGCTCCGGGTCGAGCCGTGCCAGCGCCCACACCGCCGCGCCCCGCACCACCGGCGCGGGATCCTCCAGCAACGCCAGCACGCGCGGCAGCAGCACGGGCAATCCACTATTCCCCGCCGAGATGAGCGCATTGCGCATCATTCTGTCGCGGCCGATCCGCTTGATCGGAGACCCCGAAAACACCTGGCGGAAGCTCGCGTCATCCAGCTGAAGCAGGTCGCCCAATTCCGGCGCCGCCAGTTCCGCGCGCGCGGCAAAGGCGCGATTGGCGTGCGCGGCTTCCGCGAACTTGTTCCATGGGCAGACCGCAAGGCAATCGTCGCAGCCATAGATGCGGTTGCCGATCGCCTCCCTGAACTCGGCCGGGATCGGCCCCTTATGCTCGATCGTGAGGTAGGAGATGCAGCGCCGCGCATCCAGCTTGAATGGCGCCGGAAAGGCGTCCGTCGGACACACATCGATGCACGCGCTGCACGACCCGCATTTGACCTCGCCCGCCGGATCGGGCTCCAGCTCCAGCGTGGTCATGATCGCGCCGAGCAAAAGCCAGCTCCCCTCCTCGCGGCTGACCAGATTGGTATGCTTGCCCTGCCAGCCCAGGCCCGCGGCTTGCGCCAACGGCTTCTCCATCACCGGCGCGGTATCGACGAACACCTTGAGGTCGGCATCGGGCACCGCCGCCACCAGCCAGCGCGCGAGCGCTTTCAGCCCCTTCTTGACGATGTCGTGATAATCCTGACCCTGCGCATAGACCGAAATCCGCCCCACTTTTTTCTCGTCGGCCAGCGCCAGCGGATCGTGCGGCGGCGCATAGCTCATGCCGAGCATGATCACCGATTTGACCTCCGGCCACAAAGCAGCGGGGCTGCCGCGCTGGTGCGCGCGATCCTCCATCCACGCCATGTCGCCATGCGACCCCGCCGCCAGCCATTCGCGCAGCCGTGCCGACGCGTCCGGGATCGCGTCGGCACGCGCGATCCGGCAGTCGGCGAAACCCAACGCGCGCGCCTCGGCCTTGATCGCGGTTTCAATGGAAAAGGGGATTGTCACTGACCTATAATATCACATCGTCGCATCCCCGCTTGCATCGTGTAACCGCGATGCACACTTTTCGCGAATAGGGCGTTGAACGAAGACTGCGGGAAGGGAAGATGATGCAGATCTCACGGCGGGCGTTGCTTGGCGCCGGTACCGGCGCGGTCGCCGCCGCCTGGCTTTGGCCCTCTGGCGGCGGGAGCGCGCCTTTACATTACGAGGTGACGCTGAGCGATGCCCAATGGCGCGCAAAGCTTTCGCCCGCCGCCTATGACGTGCTGCGCCAGCAAGGCACCGAGCGCGCCTTCACCAGCCCCTTGCTCAACGAACACCGCAAAGGCGTCTTCACTTGCGCGGGCTGCGCGCTGCCGCTCTTCTCGTCCTCAACCAAGTTCGAAAGCGGGACCGGCTGGCCCAGCTTCTGGGCCCCGCTCAAGAATGCGGTGCTCACCAGTGACGATCGTTCGCTTGGCGAAAGCCGGACCGAGGTTCATTGCCGCCGTTGCGGGGGGCATCTCGGCCATGTCTTCGACGATGGTCCCAAGCCGACCGGATTGCGCTATTGCATGAACGGTGTGGCCCTCAGTTTCACTCCAGCGAAAGCCTGACTCTTGATCCAGATGTTGCGTACACGCGCCGTGAGGCGCGGATGAGCCGGATTACGCCTGTCATCCTGTCCGGGGGCTCGGGCACGCGGCTGTGGCCGCTGTCACGCACCGGTCGCCCCAAGCAATTGCTGAGCCTGACCGCGGCCGAGACGATGCTGCAATTGACCGCGCGCCGCGTGCCCGCGAGCGAGGGCTTCGCCCCGCCGATCGTGGTTGCCAATGCCGCGCATGCCGACATGATCGAGCATCAACTCGAAAAGGCGGGCATCGCCGAATCCCTGCTGGTCCTCGAACCCGTTGGCCGCAACACCGCGCCCGCCATCGCCGCCGCCGCGCTCGCGCTGGAACGCGATGCGATCATGCTGGTGATGCCGAGCGATCATGTCGTCCAGGACGTCGCCGCCTTCCGCGCGGCGATCGCGGCGGCGACGCCGTTGGTCGAGCAGGGTTGGCTCGCGACCTTCGGCATCACCCCCGACGGCCCCGAAACCGGCTATGGCTATATCAAGCGCGGCGAGGAACTCGCCCCCGGCGTGGCGCGGGTCGACAGCTTCGTCGAGAAGCCCGACCGCGAGACCGCCGAGGCCTATCTCGCCACCGGCCGCTACAGCTGGAATGGCGGCATCTTCCTGTTCGGCGCGGGCGCCTATCTCGACGCGCTCGCGCGCCACGCGCCAGACATGCTCGCTGCCGTGAAGAAATCGATCGACGCGGCAACACGCGAAGGCAATCGCCTCTTCCCCGAACGCCATGCCTTCGCCGCCTCGCCCAGCCAGGCGGTCGACTATGCGGTGATGGAGAAAGCCGACAAGGTCGCGGTCGTGCCGGTCGAAATGGGCTGGTCCGACGTCGGCAGCTGGGACGCGCTCCACGCAATCTCCGATCAGGACGATCATGGCAACGCCAACCATGGCGAAGTGTTCGCGATCGATACCAAGCGCTGCATGATCCGCAGCGAAGGCCCGGTCGTGGCCGCGGTCGGGGTCAAGGACCTGATCGTGATCGCGACCCCAGACGCGGTCCTGATCATGCCTCGTGGTGCCAGCCAGGAGGTCAAGCGCGCGGTCGAGGCCCTCAAGAAAGACGGCCACATCACGCTCGATCGGGCGCTCTAGGCGGGCCGTCAGCTACAGCAATTCGGCATGCCCGATTTGCCCGCTGTCGGCGTCGAGGTCGCGCAAGTCCCTGCCGCGTGTTTCCTTCCCGAACCAGGCGACGAGGATCAGCGCGAGCGCGGTCGGGATCATGATCAGCACCGACGAGAGGCCCATCGACAGGATGATGCCGCTGATGGTGAGCGCCTGCGCGAAGAGGCCGCCGCTCTTGGTGCAGGCCGCGACCCACCCGGTGGCGCGGCCGCGGACCTTCAGGGGGAAGCTCTCCGCAGTATAGGGCAACACGATCGCGATAATGCCGTTGGTGCCCACGATGAGCAGCGCCACCGGCAGGACCGGGCTGCCATGCCCGGCAAGTTCCAGATGCAGCACGAGAAGCAAGCCAGCCAGGGTCAGGCCGACCATCGTCACGAGCGACCATTTGGTGCTCCAGCGGCTATAGAGAAAAGCTGCCAGAAACACGGTCGGAAAAGCGATCAGCGCGCTTTCCGCGAGCAACTTGCTCGACACCCCGACCGAATAGCCTTTGGCGACGAGGTCCGCTGGGAGCCAGAGGAGCAGGCCGAAGTTCACGAGGCCCCACGACAAGGCGCAGATGCTGAGCGCGGTCAACTTGCCGTAGAGCTTGAGCCCCGTCAGCGCGTGGGAGCCTGTCTTGGCTGCCACGATCGCGGGGCTGGCCTTACGCATTTTGGCTCCGAACCGTCGCATCACCACTTCCGCCTCCTGCGCACGGCCGCGTGACAGCAGGAATTTCGCGGATTCGGGGATGAACTGGCCAAGCAGGACCAGCGTCAATCCGGTAGGCAAGTTGGCGAGCCACAGGATCCGCCAGCCGAAAATCGGCTGCAGCAGCGCCGACAGCCCGCTCGCCGCGAAATAGCCGCCGACAGCACCCAGTCCGCCCACCAGCACGAGGCTCCAGCCGCGATGGCGGCTCGGCATCATCTCGGCCAGCAGCGCGTAGGTCACGGGCAGCATTCCGCCCGCCGCCGCGCCCATCATGAAGCACATCGCGATATTCCAGGCGAGGCTCGGCATCGCGCCGCAGATCGAGGTGCCGACGAACATCACCGCAGACAGCAGGATCGAAGCCTTGCGTCCGTAGATGTCGGCGACGATCCCCCAGATCACCGATCCGGTGACGGTGCCGGCCAGGGCGAAGAAGGGGACGAGCGAGACCGTGGCTTTGGGCACCCCATATTCGCTGATCATGCCCGGTACGGTGAAACCCAGCGATGCCGGCTTCATCACGTCGATCACCAGCGCGATCACCAGGATCGCCATCAGGTTCCAGTGCGCGAACGTGAGCTGCGCGTCCTCGGGCGCGGCGACGATGATGTCGGCGGCAGCGGCGCGCTGGGCCGCGACGTTGCGGGGAAGCAGGCCGTAAGCCGCGACGAACACGCCCGCGACGATCAGGCCCATGCCGATCGTCATCGTGCCGCCCATCGGCATGCCTGCCAGATGGTAGTGCATCGACCGCGCCATCGCGAACATCGGCAAATGCGCGCACACCCCCGCAGTGACCGCGAGACAACCGAGCGCGAACGCCCAGACCGCCTGCCGATCCGACAAGGTGCTGCTAATCCCGCCCATATGCCTCCCCCACGCCTCCGCTTGAGGCCTTGGGAAATGGCCGGGGCGGCACGGGATGCAATCGAAAATGGGTGGAGCAGCAGACGGCGATCCGATTTTGCCGCCCTGCCGCTCCAATCTGTGTCCTGGGCGCTACAAAGTAGGTACGTGCCTACGTTCATTTGCGATCTTTAGCCGCAATATCTGTTTGTCGACGGCCACCGGCAAACGGGAAGCGCCGTCGGCGCGACATGTCGTATCACCCCGCTGACTGGTGTCCGAAATGTTACCTTTCCCGGCGGGGAACCATAATGGACTGAAACGGCTTTAACCTGGATCAAATGGGGCGGCCGGGCAGCGTGAACAAAGAGACCAAGAAACAGATCGAGGAAATCGAGGAGACGCAGGAGGCTCTGCGCGAAAGCATCGATCAGGCGCGCGAACTCGCGGTCAAGGCCGACAAGCTCCTCAAGCAGCACAAGGAAGCATTGAAGGACGAACCGCCGGAGTGAAGCTCCGTGGCACCAAACCGCCATCCACCCGGCCTGAAGGCGGAATGAGGGGCGCCACCGAAGCCCGGCAGCACCCCCTCCCAATTCAACGCTCAATAATGAATGCGGAATTCCACGCCGGCACGCCGTGGCGTCAGCACGCCCAGCGCGTAATAGCGCTCGACCACGCCCGTTCGCACCTGATTGTACGAGCTTACGTCGTTGCTGATCGCGGTGACCGCATATTTGTCGAACAGGTTGTCGACGAACAAGCCGGCCTCGAACTTCTTGGCGTGATAGGTCAGCGATGCCCGATGGGTGACGAAGCTCGGCATGATTTCACCCGAGCCACGAAGTCCGACGCGGGAATAGATATTGCCTTCATAGGTCGTCGCCCAGCTGAACTCCACGTCGCGGCCGTCGGCGAGCGGATAGGTATAGGTTGCCTGGAGCGCCCCTGAATTCTTGGCCGAGCCCGGCATGCGATCGCCGGCCTTCGCGTCATAACCGACGCCCTGGCTGACCACCAATGCGGGCACGTCCTCGGTCAGATGCGCGTCAACATAGGAATAGGTGGCCTGCACCGTAAGCTCGGGTATGATCTTGAACGACCCACTGAACTCGACGCCTTTCGAGATCGCCTTGCCGCCGTTCTTGATGATTCCGGTCGCACCGTTGATCGTCTCGCTCGGGACCTGGATCCCGTTCCAGTTAACGTGGAAACCGTCCACAGTGAATTGCAGGCGCCGGTCGAGCAGCGACGCGCGGAGGCCGAGCTCCATGTTGCGCGTCTTGTCGGGACCATAGGCCAGCTCGTTGGGCAGCGCACAGACATTCTGGCCCGGCGGCAGCGGCAGGATGCACGGCGCGACGCGGTTCACGTTGCCGGTCCGGTAGCCCGTACTGTAGGTGAAATAGGCCATCAGATCGTTGCTGAACTTGTATGACGTGTTGGCTTTCCACACGACACCGTCGGATCCCGTCGCGCCGGATTTGACGCGGCTGGGTGCGAACTGGACGAGCGGATAGGGCGTGCGCTTCAGGCCGCCTCCGGTCAGCGGAGTCTCGGTGCCGCCCGTCGCGGATGCATCATATTTGAAATAACGGATGCCGCCCGTCACCTGCCACGCCTTGGTGATGTGGAAGGTGCCTTCGCCATAGGCCGCCTTTTCCTTGGTGCGGGTGTCCACGAACGACATATATTCAAGGTCGTCCGGCCGGTTGACCGCGATGAACTTCGCGAAACCCGGGGTGAACTCCTCGTAGAAGCTGTGATATTTCAAATCGTTATAGAAGCCACCGATCACCCAGTTGAACGGTCCGCCATGGCTCGAGACCAGGCGTACTTCCTGGTTGAACTGCTTGTACTCCGCGCTGCGCGTGTTGAACGAGGAGAATTGAGGGAAGGCTTCATAACCGTAATTGAGGTCGAGCAGCAGGTCGGTATTGTCGGACTGCCCATGGAGGTGCTGCCGCGTAACGGCCGTGGTGCTGACCAATTGGGCGATGTTGAACAGGTTGAGGTTGAACTCGGCCGAGAAGAGATCCGACTTGCGGCTTCCGGGCTCAAGATAGCGCCACGGCCCCTCATAACGCCCGGTGCCGAGCACGCCGCCGCCATTGGCCTGGCGCCCGTCGGTCTTGGTCAGCTGATGGGCGTAGGTCAGGTAAAGCTTCACGTTGGGATTATATTCCAGCAGCAACGAGTTGCGCGTCGTGAACGTGTGCTCGAAATTGACGTCCTTCTTGCTCTTGAAGTTCGCCTTATAATCGGCGGCCGTGCCGAAGGAGCCGTCGGCGGCGGTCGCGCCGCGCACCGGCTGCGGATCGGAAATGCCGGGCGACTGCAGCAAATGGTCGTAATCGATGAAGCCGGGATTGTCGTAATAGCCGACGACAGAGCGTAGCGCGATGTGATCGGTGACGATCGGGATGTTGACCGTCACGTCACCGACTGCGCCCAGATCCTTGCTGTGGGATTCGGCGAAGGCGCGGCCGTGCAGATCCACCGAGAAATGGTCGGTGTTCGGCCGCCCCGGGATATAGCGAACCGCGCCCGACAAGGTGCCGAGCCCGTAGAGCGTGCCCTGCGGCCCCTGCAGCACCTCGACGCGATCGATGTCGATCAGCTTGAAATCGGCGTAGAGCGGAACCTCGCCCAGATAGACGCCCACCGCGGTATTCTCGTTCGCGCCGAACGTGCTCGAATCCGAGGAGGAGATGCCGCGCAGTACGACCTTGCCGGCCGAACCCGGCCCGGTATCGGCGACGGTGACGCCGGGCGTGAACGCCGCGAGCGATTTGATGTCGTCGACGCGCTGCCGGGCCAATTGCTCGCTGCCCAGCGCCGAGATGTTCATCGGCGCGTCCTGGAGCGTCGTCCGGCGGCGGGTACCCGTCACCACGATCTCGTTGTTGCTGCTGCTGGCTGCGGTTTCTCCCGGCGGCGCGTCCTGCGCGAACACCGGCATAGCCGCAAATCCCATCAAGAAAGTCGCGCTGAGTAACGTCGCCCGAGAAATGCGTGCCATGACCTTAGCCCCTTTTGTGCTCAAAACCCCGCCACTTCGTGGGCATCTCTCCGGTGGCACTCTTGCGGCGCCTTCGGCCGGCTCTTCGCTCGGCCAGCAATCAACATGGATCGACGGGCACAGCCGGCCCATACGTCAATCGCGCAATCTGGCTCGACCGCCCCCAAGGTCCGGACCCTAGCCATATCGATAAGGATATTGGTCGATCGTCGTCGTTCCCCGCGTCTGGTTGCAGAGGAAGACAGTGCCGGTGAAGTAAATGCCCGGCTTGGTGACCGTCTTCGCGTAGGCGAAAGCTTCGCGGAGCTGCTGCACCGTCATCTCGACTGGCGCCTCGTCCGGCTGATAGGTCATGCCATAGGCATAATCCTGCCCGTCTTTACTGATCTCGACATGGCAACCCATGACATGCGTGACCGGATGAGTGTCGCAAAAGTCGATCAGGCGCCTCATGCTGTCGAACCAGGGCTGCCAGAAGCTTATGTAGCAACGGCCGCGATAGAACATGTCGCCCGTGAACAGGATTTGCGTATAGCTGTCGTAATAGGCGAATTCGGATATGACGTGACCTGGCGAACCCCAGATCAATATTTCGCGTCCGCCCAGATCCAGCGAAACCCTTTGTTCCGGGAAATTCGTCATTCCCCAGAAACCCAGCATCTCTTCATGGGTCAGGCCCATGTAGCGCGTGTTGGGGCGGTCCGCGAACTGGTTGGTGGCCGCGAAATGATCGGCGTGCAGATGGCTGAAAGCCACCACCAATTCCAGGCTCGCTGGGTCGCGATTGTTGCGGCGGCACCAGTCGTCGATGCACCCGTCCACGACGCCGCGCAGGTCCCAATCGTTGCGCAGCTGGACGAAGCCCTCGTCCAGCAGAAGGACCCGGTCGTTTCCGAAATAGAGCGGCGCGAACGGTGCTTCGTAGCTATAGGCCTTGTTCTGCCTCAGGATCGCCGTGTGCGCATTGTACCAATGGACGTGCACGGGCGGATCTTTGTTATCCATCGACGAGGGAGACCCGCAGATCCATTTGTCGGGAAAGCTGCCGCGCGCGGGCAGGTTGGTCCTGAAATCGATCGGCCCCGGACGGGCCGCCGCGGCCGCCGCATCGGCAATTCCCGCCATGGCGGCGCTGGAGAACGTCGCCGCCGCGGCGAAAGCGGGGGATGTCAGGAAAGTGCGACGATCCATGCTCGTTTCCTCGTCGCCGGCTGTCAGAATGGACGCGGAGGGATGATGTTCGGCACGTCCGACGGCCAATCCGACGTCCGCTGATCGGGGCTCACCCCGTTCAGCAGCACGAAATCGGGGCGGATCAGCATCGTGTCCTTGCCCTGCACCGCGCGCGCATAGAGCAGTAGCTCGTCGATCAGCGCCGGATCCATCTCGAGCAGCCGCTCATAGGGCTTGTAGCTCGCGAAACGCGGATAATAGCGGCCTGGCACGAACATCATCTCGATATGGCCGCCGAACATCCATTTCACCGGATGATCCGCGATGAAGGCCTTGATCCGTTCGAGCGAGGCGACGAAATCCTTGTCGTTGCCGATATTGATCTTGCCCGGGAAGATCAGGTCGCCGGTAAACAGCAGGTCGCAATAAGGGTCGTAGAAACTGACGCCGTCCCTGTGCGTCCCGGGTGTCGGGATCACCTCGATCACCCGATCGCCAAGATCGATGCTGCCGCGTCCGGACGGCCAGCTGCCACCAAGGCCGTAAAAGCGCTTCATCACCTCCAGCGGCCTTGGCACGATCACCGTGTCCGGGCGTCCCGCGAACTGCACGAGACCCTGATTTTGCGCGACGTCCTCGCCCGACGTCAGCGCGATGGTGAGCGGCACCTTGCGCCGCCCCCGCGCCTGCGCCCAGCGCGTGATGACGGCATCGACCGTCTCGCGCAGCGGATAATAGCGCGCCTCCGCCGTCGCGCCGGAATCGATCAGCAGCGCGCCGGAATTGCCGAACAGCAGATAAGTGAACGGCGCCTCCCAATGCACGCAGACATTCTGGCGGAGCACGAACGTGTCTTCATTATATTGCACCACCTGGATGCGCGGATCGCGGTTCTTGGCCGCGACATTGGAACCGTAGGTCCACCGCATGACGAACCTGCCCGGAGCCGGGCCGTCGCACTTATAATCGTGGATTACCGGCGTGCTGCGATGCAGCGGTACGACACTATCCGTATTCCGCACGCCCGGAAGATTATAGGGAAGATCCGGATTGCCGTTGGGATAGGCGCTGCCCGTCACCGACATGCTGTTGCCGGACAAAACAGGGCTGTATGTCGCCTTATCCGGCATTAAAACTCCCTTACACCAATGCGTTAGGCGTCTTCCGCGCTACGCTCTCGTCGTTCGCCTCGACCTTCTGGATGGCTCGGAAACCGAACCTATGGATATTACCGATTCTGACAAGAGTAATAATGACGTATTGATTACCGCGCGCTTTTGTTATATTGCACTGCCGAAATCACTGTATCTGGAAGACTGCGGGCGCCCCCGACGTTACGGTGGGGGTCACCCTTGATGCCGTCCACCACCGAGCCCGGCCGCAACCGCTATCGGCATCAAGCACCTGATAGTTGCCACCATTTTGGCGGAATTCCCGTATGCCCGATGGCGCTCGTCTGACAACCAAGTGCGCGGGTGGAAACCGCTAGGCCCGTTGGTACAATGCGGGGAAATCGCACCTTCGCCCTAAGCGAACTCGAAGGAGGTTACGCTACCCGCCCCGACTTCATGCCGTCGGGGCGGCAGCAGGAGCCGGCGAGAAGCGAGCCCTTGGCGAACGACCGAAACTGGACGGTTCCGACTCAATGACCGAGATCAGGTGGCAAGCGGTCATTCCAATTGCAGCTGCAATGGCGGCAGTGGAGCCGGAAGCTGACAGACGGCTTTCGGAAGGGAGGTCTGCGGAAGCTGCCGCGCTGCAAGGTCGTTGCTTCCGGAAATCAGATAAATCAATCAGACAGCGGGCCAGTGGAGAGTAGATTGGCCCGCACTTTCGAGATGGGAGCGAGCCTTCGTGTATCTCCTGATTTTGGCGGCTCTGCAGGGTAGCGTGTCCGATAGCCGTTCTCTTCCGGCACCACAGCCGTTTCCTCCGTTCACGCACAAATACGACGTGATGTCTCGCCAGTTAGTGACGAACTTGATTGACGAGTACAAGCGGTGCGGTGACGCGCGTACCAACAGCAATGGGCGCTATGTAGAAGCGATGGGAACGGCGCGGTTCTCGAGTGAGTGGAAGCGAGCAACCCAAGCAATGAGCGATGCTTTGACGGTCTGCCGCGGCCAGCGAAGGGCTATTCGCGAGAGGAAAGACTTCCTGCTCGAAGTAATGACTGACGGTTCAAACTATGACAGCGATTTAGCCGCGCGCCAGATCAATGGAGTGTCATCCGAACTCGAAGCGATGGAGAAATATTTCAGCGAGGAAGCGGCGCGGTATCGGGAGCTTCTCATAGCCGGATGGGGGAACCCTCATTGTACTGAGCGTCCTGACGGATATATGCCGCCGTCAAGTGTATGCCCGAAGGTGCCTGCCAAATAGCGGCGGTGAAACCGCTCATCACACCAAGGGCTGGTTCCAGCCTGCCGTTAGACGCTGCCGAACGGCGGCTAAGAGGGCGCCTTCCCGACATTCGGATGGAGATCGCCGCGAAGGCCTGTCATCGCCCCCGTCGCGGATCTCAATCGCAACTCCGCTATTTCGAGCCGATGTCCTTTTTCATGAAAATGCTGATGTCTCTAAAAATGTCGGGGATTGCATAATAGGGCTCACACTGAACGAAGCCCGCTTGCTCGTAGAGCCGCGTTGCCCCTTTCATGAAGCAGGTGGTTTCAAGGCACATCTGCGAATAGCCAGACGCAGCAGCCTCTTCAGCGAGCGATGAGACGATCAACGCACCCAGGCCTCTTCCCCGAAACGTAGGGCGCACGTAAAAGCGTTTGAGCTCGCATATCCTTGGACTCAGTTCGCGGTAGCCGATGCATGCGGCAGGCGTGGAGCCGGCGGTGGCAAGCAACATTAGCTGCAACGCCGGACCCTCCGGATAGTAGAACTTCGCTACTTCACCTGTTGAAATACCGAGCTTTTGCGTCTCGGCTATGTCCCAGTCAGCGAGTTCCGCGGCGAGCTGCCCAGCGTTCGCAAAGTCCTCGTCGCTCTCGCACTGCTTGATGGTGAACATCGGTTGATCTGGCTTTCCCGCTTGGCCCCGCTAAAGCTAACCATTGCCAGGGGGGAACACCATGCAGCGATTTACCCAAGTTCCGCTGGGGGTGCGAATTCTGGCGGGCGTCCTGGTCGGCATCACGGTCGGCCTGTCGCTCCCGAAACCAGGAACAGCCGCATGGGCCGACACCTTGGCAATGACCGGTCAGGTCGCCGGGCAGCTGTGGCTAGCATCGTTGCAAATGACAGTACTGCCCCTTGTCTTCGCTTTGTTGACAACCGGCCTTGCCCGGGCGGGATCCGGTGGGACGGGAGGAGCAATCGCCAAGCGTGCCGCGCTGGTTTTCTCTGCGCTTTATGCAATGGGGCTGGCGGTAGGGATTGCCCTCAATCTGTTGCTGCTCAAGCTGTGGCCGGTCTCAAGCGCTGCTGTCTTGGCGTTCCAAAACGTGCGGTCGGCGTCGGTCGACGTCAAAGCCCCGATGGTCGGCGAGATCATCCTCGGCGCCGTGCCGACGAACGTGTTTGCGGCTTTGTCTGCAGGCGCGATTTTGCCGGTCGTCGTTTTCGCGGTCCTGTTCGGGCTGGCGATGACGCGGACCGATGAAATGAGACGAAGCAACATCGTGAGCCTCCTCGATACGATTGCCGACATCATGTTCGTGATCGTCGGTTGGGTATTGATCTTGGCCCCCTTGGGAGTCCTTGGACTGGCGATGGGCACAGCCCATAAGACCGGCATTGGAATGCTCTGGGGATTGGGTGGCTATTTGCGCCACATGGTCGCCGTTCTTCTCGTGATGCTGGCGCTTTCCTACCCTGTCGCCGTGTTCTGGGGACGTATCACATTTCGCCGGTTTGCAGCAGGGGTGGGGCCAAGTCAGCTGGTCGCACTCGGAACCCAAAGCAGCGTCGCATCTCTGCCCGTCATGTTGAAGTCTGCCCGGGTGCTAAATGTTTCCGAGGAGACCGCCAACGTCACCTTGCCGCTGGCCGTTTCCATCTTCCGATTTGTCGGTCCGCCGCTAACTCTGACGTATGCCGCCTATGCGGCGGCGATGGCGGGCACGTCACCTTCGTTGGGCTTGATGATCTTGTGCGCCGCGGTTGCGATGTTGATGGAATTCGCTGCCGCAGGGCTTCCAAATCAGGTCAATCTATTCGCGGTGTCGGCACCTGCGTTTGCCGCAGTCGGTGCTCCCCTGGGTTTTCTCCCAATATTTCTTTCGGTCGACGTTATTGCGGACGCGATCGCGACCACCGGCATTGTTAGCATGGACGTCGCTGCGACAACCGCCGTGAACCGAAAGCAAAATGCCGCGGCTGGATTAGATACTAAACTGGCCTAGACGGTAACGTCCGCTTCGACTTAAAGCACGTGCGCACACCTAACGAACGACAGCTTTTAGGGCGGGCGTTCTGAACCGCGAACGACCGATTGTAGGGCGCAATGCGGTCATTGCATTGAACGTCCGCTCGTTGGTTGAAAGCGGTCGTCCTCACTATGAACTCACGATCTCGCTTGCGGCATCATCACGCCGGCAGCCTCAGGCCGCCGTCCACCCCCCGTCGATCGACAGATTCGCCCCCGTGATCGACGCGCTCTCGTCACGGCACAGATGCAGCAGCAACGCTGCCACCTGATCGACCGTCACGAACTGCTTGGTCGGCTGGCCGGCGAGCAGCACGTCGTTCATTACCTGCTCGCGCGTCATGTTCCGCGCCTTCATCGTGTCGGGGATCTGGGATTCGACCAAAGGCGTCCAGACATAGCCCGGGCTGATGCAATTGACCGTGATGCCCCTGGTCGCAACCTCGAGCGCCACCGTCTTGGTCAG
>Ga0068869_100000581_pt1 | contig 20525 bp, 14 predicted proteins | sample KBSMisM52_FD_64676 | JGI IMG/M metagenome (GOLD analysis project Ga0068869, IMG submission 64676) | Miscanthus rhizosphere microbial communities from Kellogg Biological Station, Michigan, USA - KBS Miscanthus M5-2 | ecosystem: Host-associated > Plants > Roots > Rhizosphere > Soil ... | reverse complement strand
ATATGTCCGTCAGCAAAGTGGGGTTGGCGCACGCCGCCTTGGTGTCGACGGCATTGTAAGCGCACATCAGCGAATAGGCCTTGCCCTCCGTGATCGCGCGGCGGAACTGGGGCAGATAGGTTTCGGAGAGGTCGCGCGGCGCGACGTTGACGTTGAAACCATGGCGCAGCGGCTCCGGACCCGAATGGACCGCGAAATGCTTGGGCGTGGCGATCGCCTCGAAATATTTCGGATTGTCGCCCTGCACGCCGCGAATGAAGGCGGCGCCCAGCGTGCCGCTAAGATAGGGATCCTCGCCCAAGGTCTCCTGGCCGCGGCCCCAGCGCGGATCGCGGAAGATGTTGATGTTGGGCGACCAGAAGGTCAGGCCATAATAACGGTCGAAATTCCCCTCGCGCTGCGCCTGGTTATATTTGGCCCTGCCCTCGGTCGCAACGACATGGCCTTCGTCGCGCAGCAGGTCCGGGTCCCAGCTCGCCGCCATGCCGATCGCCTGCGGGAACATCGTCGCCTCGCCCGCGCGCGCGACGCCGTGCAGCGCCTCGTTCCAATAATCATAGGCCGGCACGCCGAGCCGGGGGATGGCCGGCGCGACATTCTGCATCTGCCCCGCTTTCTCCTCGATCGTCATGCGGCCGACCAGGTCCGCCACGCGCGCCGGAATGGGCTGTGACGGATCCTTATACAGTTGGGCATTGGCGGCCTGAGCGAGCGCGAGCGCGCCCGTTATAGCGCTACCAATTTTGATGGCACGGTAGCTCACGGAGCGACGGGTCACAGGTCATCCTCTACTGAAAGTGCCCGGTCATGTTCGCGGGGCATCGCCATATCGCTATTACAGCAGGCCGCTTTGGGGAAGCCCGCCGTAACGGGATTCACCGTCCCGAGAGGATCGGCACCATCGCGACATAGCGATCCTGTTCGGGGAACGCGGCCCGGCGCGTCTCGACATCGATGATCTGCCGCTGGATTCCACCGTCGCCGGCAGGCGCCTGCACCCAGAGCGGGAGCCCCTGCCCGTTCGGGTTACCGGTCTTGATGAAATTGACGAAATAGCCGTTCATCGTGGCCGACACTTTCCGGTCCGCATCCGTCCAGGCGTAGGACGGGTTCGCGTCGAGATTGCCGAGCGCATATTCGATTTCGGCACTGTGGAGCGCACCATAAGGGGCAGGCCCGTTCGCCTTGTACGCGGTCGGCGCGGGGCGGACGCGGGTGTAGTAATAATAGAAGGTCGGCCAGCCGGTCCGCCGCTGATGGTCGAACCAGTTCCAGGTGCTGGCGGCGATGAAGCGGTCGCTTGCGAGCTCGGTCGCGGCGCGGATCACGTCGGGATCGGAAGCGGCGGGATAAAGCTGGAGTACGCGATCGGCATTGGCGCCGAAGGACTTTTGCACACCGACGCGATAATTGGCGATCGTCGGCGGCATGTCGCCCAGGATCCAGTTGGCCGCGCCTTCCTGCGAATTGGAACCGACCAGCAGCGGGCCCTTGGCGGCCTTGCCGGCGGCGTAGGTCGCCTCAGGATCCTCGGTGAAATAATAGCCATCGATCACCGGGCCCCAGCTGGCGCCCTGATAATTCTGCACATCCAGCAGCTTGTCCGAGGGGATGGCGCGAAGCTGCGCCAGCGTCGGCACCTGAAGCACTTCCGCGAAACGCATGCCGTCGGCTTCACCTTCGGCAAGCTTGCGCGGATGGTAGGGCAGCAGCGAGGAGCCGCTCTCGCCGATCGCGCCGGCAATGAGAGTGCGGGTGAGCGGCGAGACCATCATGCCGCTGACCGACATCGAGCCCGCGGATTCGCCGCCGACCGTGATCCGTTTCGGATCGCCCCCGAAAGCGGCGATGTTACGCCGTACCCAGGCAAGCGCGGCAGCCTGGTCGAGCAGGCCGTAATTTCCCGATGCCTTGTGCGGGGATTCCCCGGTCAGCTGCGGATGGGAGAAGAAACCGAAAATGCCGAGACGATAATTGAGCGTTACCACCACGACGCCCTGCGCGGCTGTCGCCGCGCCGTCATAGCGCGGCTCGTCGCTCGTCCCCGCGATGAAGCCGCCGCCATAGATATAGACCAGTACCGGCAGCTTGGCCGAGGCGGCCTTGCTCAGGTTCGCCGGAGTCCAGACGTTGAGGTAGAGGCAGTCTTCATCCGCTCTGGGCGAACGAAAGAACATGTCGTCCCACATATGCTTCTGCATGCAGCGCGGGCCGAAATGATCGGCGGCACGCACACCTTCCCAGCTCGCGGCCGCGCGTGGCTCACGCCAGCGCAGATCGCCAACCGGGGGCTTGGCGTAAGGGATACCGCGAAAGATCTGGACGGACGAATTGCCGGTCGCGGCAACGCCCTGAAGCTTGCCCGTCTCGACCATGACGACCGGGCCGTCCGCAGCCATCGCGGGCACGGCGGAAGCCGTCAGGGCCAAAGCCAACCCCAATCCTAAACCCAATCGCATCTCTCTCTCCTTTTCGAACGCCCGATTTTTTAGTGCATGTAGACCAGCCGCTCGCCCGCGACATAGCGGCGCTGTTCCGGGAAAGGCACACTGTGTGTGTCGACGTCGATCACCTGGCGGCGGATTTTCTTTCCATCCAGCGACGCTCTGAACCATTTCGGCAGGCCCGCACCATTAGGATCGCCGGTCTTGATGAAATTCGCCCAATAAGCGCTCATCGTCGCCGAAACCTTCCGGTCGTCGTCAGCCCAGGTATAGATCGGATTCGCGTCGATATTGCCCAGCGCATATTCGATCTCGGCGCTGTGCACCGCGCCCCAACCCGGCCTGCTGCCCGGATCGTTGAGAAAACGCGGACGGACATGCGCATAGTAATAATAATAGGTCGGGGCGCCGGTCTGGCGCTGCAGATCGAACCATTTCCAGGTCGGCAAAGCGAGGAAATCGTCGCTCGCGACCGCGGTCGCCATCGGCAAGGCTTCGGCATCGGTGCTGGCTGGATAGAGCGCGAAAACCGCGTCCGCCTTGTCGCCCAATGTGCGCGCCAGGCCGGCGCGATAGGCGGCCACCGTCGCCGGACCATCGCCGATCACCGCCGATCCCGCCGCTTCCTGCGAGTTCGATCCGACCAACAGCGGCACGCGCGCGGCCTTGCCGCTGGCGAAGGTCACCGACGGGGCCTCTGTCAGGAAATAGCCGTCGATCACCGCGTCAAACGGCATATCCTGTGCTTTGCCCTGGTCGTCGAGCAACGTGCCAGCGGGCATGGCTCGCAGCGCCGCCAGCGTAGGCGCGCCGAGACTCTGGGCGAAGGCAGCCCCCTTCTTCTCGATGTCGGCGCGGGCAGGCGGCGTCCATTTCTGCATCATCGCGCCGCTCTCCCCGATCGCGCCCGCAATCTCGCCACGCGACAAGGGTGACGCCATCAACGCGCTGACCGCCATCGATCCGGCGGATTCGCCGCCAATGGTGATATGATCGGGATCGCCGCCGAACGCTGCGATATTGCGTTTGACCCAGCCGATCGCGGCGACCTGATCGAGCAGGCCGTAATTGCCCGAAGCGTGATGCGGCGATTCCGCGGTCAATTCGGGATGCACGAAGAAGCCGAACACGCCGAGCCGGTAGTTGATGGTGACGACTACGATCCCCCGTGCCGCCAGTGCGGCGCCGTCATACCGCTTTTCAGAACTATCCCCAGCCATGAAGCCGCCGCCATAGATATAGACCAGCACCGGCAGCCGGGCGGATACCGCCTGCCCGAGGTTCGCAGGGGTCCAGACATTGAGGTAGAGACAATCCTCGCTCGGCGCAGGCGAACGGAACATCATGTCGGAATAGAGCGGCTGCTGCATGCAACGAGCCGCGAAGGCGGTGGCCGGGCGCACGCCCGTCCACGCTGCGGCCGGTTGCGGCTCGCGCCAGCGCAGATCGCCGACCGGCGGCGCGGCGAACGGAACGCCACGGAAGATCTGGACCGGACTGACGCCGGTGGCAGCGACACCCTGGAGCTTGCCCGTCCCGACCGTAACGACCGGACCGTCCGCGGCCTGGGCCGGCGGGACAAACGCCAGCGCCAAACCGATCGCCCATCCTGCCCGCACCACTTCCCACTCCTCAAAAAGAAGGGCGCGGCGATCGATAGCGCCGCGCCCTTTCCGTCTCACTGGCCGCTGGGCAGGCCATGCTCTTCCAGCATCGGGCCGATATCCGGATCCTTTCCGTAGAAGGCGCGGAACATCGCACCATAATCCTGCGTGTGCCCGCGCGAGAGGATGAGATTGCGGAAACGCTCGCCATTTTCGCGCGTCAGCCCGCCATGGTCCATGAACCAATGGTAGGAATCATGCTCCAGCATCTGCGTCCATAGATAGGCGTAATAGCCGGCCGAATAGCCATTGGCCCAAATGTGAAGAAAGTAGCTGGACCGATAGCGCGGCGGCACGTTGACCGTATCCAGCCCCATCGTATCGAGCGCCTTTTTCTCGAAAACGTCGACATCCTGCTTGGGCGCGCTGGCGGGCAGGCTATGCCAATCCATGTCGAGCAACGCCGCTTCGACCGTTTCGCCCAGCGCATAACCCTGGTTGAATTTGGCGGCCTTCTTGATCTTGTCCACTAGCGCCTGCGGCATCGGGGCGCCGGTACGATAATCCTTGGCGTAATTGGCGAGGACCTTGGGGTCGAGCGCCCAATGTTCGTTGAACTGCGACGGGAATTCGACCCAGTCGCGCGCGGTGTTCGAGCCCGACAATGTCGGATATTCCTGGGAAGCGAACAGGCCATGCAATGCGTGGCCGAATTCGTGGAACATGGTGGTGGCGTCGTCGAAGGTGATCAAGGCAGGTTGCCCGGAAGCCGGCTTGGTGAAATTGGCGACGTTATAGATAACCGGTTTGGTTTTCAGCTGGTAGGATTGGCCGACGAAATTCGACATCCAGGCGCCACCTGATTTGTTGTCGCGCTTGAAATAGTCGAAATACATCAGCCCCAGCTCGGAGCCATCCTTGTCGTAGACGGTGTAGACCATCACGTCGGGCTGATAGACCGGGATATCGGTGCGCCGCTTGAAGGTGAGGCCGTACAGCTGGTTGGCCGCGTAGAAGACACCCTTTTCGAGCACCGCGTTAAGCTCGAGATAGGGCTTCACCTCATTCTGGTCGAGGTCGTACTTCGCCTTGCGCACGCGCTCCGAATAGCGCTCCCAATCCCAGGGCTTGAGCTCGAAATCCTCGCCGCCCGCGCGGATCGTCTTCTGCAGCTCTGCGACTTCGGACTTCTGTTCCTCGGCGAGCGGCGGCAGCAATTGGCTCATGAAGCTCTTTGCCGCCTGCGGGGTCTTGGCCATCTGGTCCTGCAGCACATAATCGGCCCAGGTTGGGAAGCCGAGCAATTTGGCCTTCTGCGCGCGCAGCCAGGCAATCTGCTGGATGACGCTACGCGTATCGTTGGCATCGCCCTTTTCGGCGCGCGTCCAGCTCTGCTTGAAGAGTGCTTCGCGCGTCGCGCGATTGGCGAGATCCTGCAGCGCGGGTTGCTGTGTCGTGTTCTGCAGCGGCAGCACATATTTGCCGTCGAGCTTGCGTTCGGTGGCATCCTTGGCCGCGGCGGCGATCGCATTGTCGTCGAGACCGGCCAGCCTGGACTTGTCGTCCACCACCAGTGCACCGTCCTTGGCGGCCGCGAGCAATTTCTGCTGGAAAGCAGTCTCGAGTGTCGCGATTTGCGTATTGAGCTTGGGCAGCTTGGCCTGGTCGGCGAGGTTCAGCTGCGCGCCGGCATGGATGAAATTGGCGTGATAGACGTCCAGCAACTGGCGCTGCTCGGGCGTCAATTTGAGGCTCTTGCGCTTGGCGTAGAGCGCCTGGACGCGCGCGAACAATTTATGGTTCAGGTAGATCGAGTCCGAATGCGCGGTGAGCTTGGGGGTATCGACCTCCTGCACCTTGTCGAGCGCCGGATTGGTGTTGGCCTGGACTATACCAAAGAAGGCGCTGGTCGCGCGATCGAGCAGACGGCCCGAACGCTCCATCGCGCCGATCACGTTATCGAACGTCGGCGCAGCCTTGCTATTGGCGATGCGGACGATTTCAACGGATTGTTCGGCGATGCCAGCCTCGATCGCGGGCTGGTAATCACCATCCTTGATCAGGTCGAAGCGGGGTGCCTGGAACGGCAGGCTGCTTGGTTTGGCGAAGGGGTTGGACGCAGGCAGCGCGCCATGCGCCACAGAGGCGACCAAGCAGCCCGCGGCAGCCGAGGTCCAGAGCCACGTCATGACTTTCATTTTTCGGGAAATCCTTCGGAATATTGATCGGCTGAAGGCCGGATGACGCAGCGTGGAACCGTGCCGCGATTTAATCAAGAGACCGAAAGTTCACGAAGGCGGCACCACGCGAAAGGCGCCGCCTTCGCCTTGGATCAGGACAGGAAGGGCTTGTCGCCCATCGGCACCACAACACGTCCGAAGGTTGCGTTGGTGACGATCCCGAAGCTGCCGTAGAGCGCGAGGCTACCGCAAACCAAGCCGAGCCAGCCGCCGAGATGGCCGAGGCCCGCATTGCCCTGGATCGCGCCCAGGCCGAGCAGGCCGAACGTCACCCACAAAGTCAGGAAGATCAGGAAGATGATCTTGGGCAGGCGGAAAGTGCTGATCCACAGATAGAGCGTCAGCACGCCCCACAGCAAAAGCGCCACCCCGATCGTCGGGCCGGCTGCGGAAATATCGATCCAGTGATTGCCCGCGAACAGAAGCAGGAAGGCGAACCACCACCAGAAGGCGCCGTAGCTTAGAAAAGCGGTCATCCCGAACGTGTTGCCCAGCTTGAATTCGAACGCACCGGCGAAGATCTGCATCAGGCCGCCAAAGGCGAGCGCCAACGGGATCACGACCGGCTCGCCGCCCTTAGGCAGCACGCCCGCATTGACGAGACTCAGCAAAACTGTCGTTAGACCGAAGGCCACGAGGCCCAGCGCAGCCGGATTGGCCACAGGCACAACTTCTTTATCAGCCATATCAGTACCCCCTACGATTTTATCAGAGCCTGATTTCACGCCATTGCCGGCAGCGCACGGCGCTTCCCCGCAATGACGATCAGGCTCGCCCGAAGCTGTTGGTGCTTCGATGCTGAAAGCGAGGCTATGGACGCACTATCGCGCGGTCAATCTCATTCGCGTCCGCGCATCAGGCGTGCGATATGCGCGAGGCCGGGCTTGGAGCCGGCCCCCAGCAGGCTCGCGCGGAAGACGCGACCCAGCATCACCACTTCGATCGCGATGAAGGTCGCAAGCGTCACGCCGCAACCGATAACCTCCCACAACGGCACGCCGGCGCCCAGGCGCGCGAGCATGGTGAAGGGCGTGTAGATCGGAATCCAGCTCATGATCCGCACGCCCAGGCTGGACGGATCACGCAGCACCGCCTGGGCGATGATCGCGAAGGGCATCGCGATCACCAGCATGACCGGGCTGAGATAGGATTGCGCGTCGCGGAAGCTGTCGCTCATCGCGCCGATCGTAAGGAAGATCATCGAGATCATGATATAGCCGGCGAAGAAATAATAGATCATCGCCAGCGCCACGCTCGGCTGCGACAAGGGCGCGAGCGCGGGCCGGAGGAAGTCCGCGATCATCCCCTGCGTCGCGAAGGCGGCCCCGATCGCGCAGGCGACCCAGACCGCCACCATCGTCAGCCCAACCGCGACCGTACCGATCAGCTTGCCGTACATCAGTTGGTTAGGACTGACGCAGGCGAGCACCGTCTCGATCAGCTTGTTCGAACGCTCCTCGACCGTACCCTGCAGCATCCACGATCCCGACAGCATCAGCGACATGAGGAGCAGATAGGAGACGAGCAAGGGAAGGATCGAGCGGATGATGACCTGCTCATGGCCCTTGCCGGGCGACGGGCGATTGACCGCGATCATCGGCGCGATCAGTTGCGCGGCGTTCGCCATCTCCGGCCGCACGCCCTGCGCTTCCAGGAAATGGAGGCGCATCGCGCGCGTCAACGTATCCTGCAGCACGCCCATCAACTGCCCGGCCACCCCACCATCGGACCAGATCTGGACCGGCGCGCGACCGCTCGCGAAATCGGCGGGGATATAGACCGCGTAGTCGAGCGGTTCCGCGCCATGGTCCTTCCTGGGTGGATTGATCAGGCGGGGAAGAATCCTGGCCAGATCCGCTGGACCGCGCGCGCCGATGGCCGCCGGCGTCGGCACGATCCGATAATCGGGATCCGGCTCGTCGAACGGCTTCGTGTCGGGAGCAGCCGCACGCTGCATCTCCGCCTCGGCGCGCTTCGCGCCGCCCGCGGCGATGAAGGCTTTGACCTCCTGATCCGAATAATAATGGTCGAGCGCCGCCCACGCGGCCTTCGGGTCGGCGCGGTCGAGGTCATGGCTCTCGGAATAGCGCGACAAGGATTGCAGCACCTGGCGCTGATGTTCGAGTTCGATCCGTTCGGCGATGGCAGGCGCGGCCTGCCCCGACGGATCGATCAGCATCACGGTTTCGGTATGCGGCTTCTCCATGAAGTGAGACGCCAGCGGGCCAATCGCGAGCGCGAGCGGCAGGATCAGCAACGTCACCCAGAAACTGCGCGTATTGGCGATCTGACGAAATTCGCGCGCGGCGACGAGCAGGATGGGATTGCTCATGACTGCGCCTCCTCGCCACCGACGATGTGGATGAAGACGTCATGCAGGCTCGGCCGGCTCTGTTCGAACCGGCGAAGCGCGAAGCCACGCTCGGTGCAGGCCTGGAGCAGATCGCCGGGATCGCCACCCGGGTCTAGCCGTACGTCCCAGTCGGTCCAGCCATCGCGACCGCCTGCCTGTGTCACGGATGCGACGCCGGGAAGACCCGCAGGCGTCCGCGGGAGGTAAGCGTCAGGCGCGCTGGAAGCGTGGCGCGCGCCTCGTCCTGCGTGCCTTCGAACGCCTTGCGGCCCCCCGCCAGCAGCAGCAGTCGATCGCACAACCTCTCGGCATGTTGCATCACGTGTGTCGAGAAGACGATCGTGGAGCCCCGTTCCGACAGGGTCCTGATTTCGTCTTCCAGCAAACCCTGATTGACGGGATCGAGGCCGGAGAAAGGCTCGTCGAGGATCAGCAGCTTGGGCGCATTCACCACCGCTGTCGCGAGCTGGACCTTCTGCGCCATGCCCTTGGACAATTTCTCGATCTTGGTGTTGGCCGAACCGCCAAGCCCGAAGCGGTCGAGCAGCACCTTGCCCTGGCCGCGCGCATCGCCCCGCGTCATGCCTTTCAGCCGACCGAAATAGGTAATCGTTTCGAGCGCGGTCATCGTGCGGTAAAGCCCGCGCTCTTCCGGAAGGAAGCCCAGGTCCGCGCTGTTTTCGCGTCCCGGGCGGCGGCCCAATATCTCGATCCGGCCCGATGTCGGCCGGATGATGTCCAGCACCATGCGCAACGACGTCGTCTTTCCGGCGCCGTTGCCGCCGAGAAAGCCGAACACTTCGCCATCGCGCACCGCGAAGCTCAGGTCATCGACCGCACGCTTGTCGCCGAAATCCTTGGTCACGCCATCCAGCAACAATGCCGTCATTTTGTCTTCCTTCCCGATGGGGCATAGCTTCTGGCCGTTGCGCAGGAAATAGCAGCCCGTTAACCGGATTGCCGGGGGTTTGTGACATTGCGCTTCCAATGTTGATCAAGGCGAAGGATTCAGCATCGTGACCGCGCGTCACGCGAGCCGCCGCGTGCGTCAGGCGATTTCGGACTTGCGCTTCGAACTGGTCGTGATCGGGCTGCTGGTGCTGACGATCGCGGCCATTTCCTTTGCCGGCCTGATCCTGCGTAACACGGTGGTGATCGGGTCTGGCGGTTCGATGCCTTTCACCACCGAACTGCATGGCGATGATGTCCTCGGTGGAAATTCGACAATCAGCGTCATCCCGGGGCGGCCCCTCACCTGGTCATGCGAACTGCGCCAGCGCTATCGATATCCTTATTGTTCCTATGTGATGAACCTCGACCATGATGACGGTCGCGGTATCGATCTCAGCCGGTTCAAGACGATCACGATCACAATCGACTATCGCGGGCCGGCGGATAGTTTCCGCCTGTATCTCAAGAATTTCGACGACCGCTACAGCAAGATCAGCGACGGCGGGACAGACAAATATAACCAGATCGAACTGCCGCTCCATAATGGCCGCCAGACGATCCAGGCCAGGCTCAGCGACATGAAGGTCGCGGACTGGTGGCTGCAGTCGAACCACATACCCTATCGCTTGAGCCACACACAGTTCGACAATGTGGTCGCGCTGGAAATCGACACTGGAAACAATGCGCGGGTGGGCCGCCATATTTTCCACGTCGAAGGCGTCACGCTCGAGGGCAAGATCGTGCCCTTCGAGCAATGGTATCTGGGCATTCTCGGCGTCTGGATCATCCTGATCTGCCTGTTCACGATCTCGCGTATCCTCGGCCTGCAGCGCGACCTGCGGCGGCGGCGCCTGCTCGAACAGGTCGCGCGCGGCGAGGCGCAACTCGCGCGGGAATCGGCGCGGCGCGACCACCTGACCAGCCTGTACAACCGGCGCGGCGTGACCGAGCGCTATCAGCAGATGCTGGCGGATGGCCTGGACAAGCCGGTCGCGATCATGATCGCCGATATCGATCATTTCAAGGCGATCAACGACCGCCACGGCCATGTCGTGGGCGATGAGGTGCTGGCCAAATTCGCGGAGTTGCTCCGCAAAAGCGTGCGCGATACCGACCTGCTCGCGCGCTGGGGCGGCGAGGAATTCCTGCTCATCGGGCATGTGAGCGACGCCCATGCGGCGGTCGATATCGCCAACAAATTGCGGACCAAGATCGCCGCAGCCGAATTCCCCCATGGCTCGCTGACCGCGAGCTTCGGCGTCTATTATTGCGATCGGCTGCCCGACAAGGTTCGCGCCGCGATCGGGTTTGCCGACCGCGCGCTTTACGCGGCGAAGGAAGGTGGACGGAATAAGGTCGTTCTGCACGAAACCGGCACCGATGCGCCCGCCTCACACGTCGAATAAGTCTCGGTCAGCACAGGCTTTTCTTTCTCCGTTACTCTTCTAGGATGTGCTTATCCTGCCAAGGGAATTTTGGATGCCGAAGCCGCTATCGATCCGTCCGCACATGCTGTTCGCGGCCTGCGCTTTCGCTCTATCCGCACCCGCGATCGCCGGTACCAATCCTGTTGCCGAAGCGCAGGCGCTGGACCTGCTCAAGCACGCGATCGCGTTCCGTACGGTGGAGGGCCCGGGCAACCAGACGCCGCAGTTCGCGGCTTATTTGAAGCAGCAATTGGTTGCGGGCGGGTTCGCGCCCGAGGACGTGACGATCACGCCGGTCGACGACACCGCTTTTCTGGTCGCGCGCTATCGCGGGTCCGATGCCAAGCTGAAGCCTCTCCTGCTTTCAGGCCATATGGACGTGGTAGAGGCCAAGCCCGCCGACTGGGCGCGCGATCCGTTCACGCCGGTGATCGAAAGCGGCTATATCTATGGCCGCGGCGCGACCGACATGAAGTTCGACGATGCGCTGATGGTGTCGGCTCTGATCGATCTCAAGCGCCAGAAATTCACGCCCAAGCGCGACGTGGTGCTGGTCCTCTCCGGCGACGAAGAGACGATCATGAAGACCACCCAGATGCTCGCCGCACAGTTTCCCGACGCCCACATGATGCTCAACGGCGATGGTGGCGGCGGCGCGCTAAGCGAGGACGGCAAGCCCGAATATTTCATCCTGGAAGGCGCCGAAAAGGCTTATGCCGACTACCAGCTCACGATCACCAATCCCGGCGGCCATTCGAGTGCGCCGCGCAAGGCAAATGCCATCTACGAAATGGCAGAGGTGCTGACCCGCATCGGCCAGCACCAATTCACCCCGCAACTGAACGAGATCACCAAGGCTTATTTCCTCGCCGCCGCCGACCGCGCCGAGCCCAGGACGGCGGCCGCAATGCGCGCCTTCGCCGCCGATCCCACCAACAAGGATGCGATCGCGACCTTGACCGCCGATCCGACGGAGGTCGGCCATATCGGCACGACCTGCGTCGCGACGATGGTCAGCGGCGGCCATGCGCTCAACGCTTTGCCGCAGCGCGCGACCGCCAACATCAATTGCCGCATCTTTCCCGGCACCCCGTTCAAGACGATCGAGGACGAACTGGTCCGCGTCGCGGCCGAGCCTAAGATGCGGATCCACTTCATCGACACTGGCACCACCGCCAGCCCCGCCTCGCCGATGCGCAAGGACGTGACCGATGCGGTCCGCGCCGGCTTGGACGTGGCCTATAAAGGCGTGCCGATCGTTCCGGGGCAGGCCTCAGGTGCGTCGGACAGCATGTGGTTCCGCGTGCGTGGCGTGCCGAGCTACGGGGTCGCGCCGATCTTCATCAAGGACAGCGACGATTTCTCGCACGGCCTCAACGAGCGCACGCAAACATTCAACATCGCGCCGGGTATCGCCTACTGGAAAATCCTGATCAAGCGCCTGTCGAACTGATCTGTGCCATGAGCGGAAGGCCTAAGCCTCCCGCCCCCGTGGCCGATCAGAATTTCACGCCGAAGCGGACCCCGATCGTGCGTGGCTTGTAGACCACATAATAAGGCCGCTGGCTGCAATTGCCGCATTCTTCGAACGCGGAGAGTTCCGCGCGCTTGTCGAACGCATTCTCCAGGAAGATTTCGGCGGTGAAGCCGCTCCAATCGTAGCCGGCCGCGAAATCGACCAGATTGTAGCTGTGGAGCGGCGGCGGGGCATCCGTCGTGCTTGTGCCGATACGCAGCGCCGATGACGCCGAGCTTGAATGCGTCCACCCGCTCTGGAGATGCGCCTTGCCGTCGCCCATCTCCCATTCGTAGCGCGCGGTCGCATTGACCTTGAGCTTGGGCGTGACCGGCAGGCGCGTGCCCTTGGGCGCAACGATCTTGTCACCCGTACCGGTGCATTGGAAAGTCGGATCGTCAAGCGCGCAAAGGTTGTTGCGGATCTTGGCGTCGAGATAGGCGCCGGTCGCGCTCAGGCTGAGGCCGCGTACCGGGTAAAGGCTGATGTCGGACTCGATGCCCTTGATGCGGGCGTTCGGGCCGTTGTGGATTTCGGTGAAGCTGTTCGCGCCAAGGAAGCTGTACTGGAAGTTCTTCCAGTCATCGACGAAGATCGCGCCGTTCCAACGGAGCTTGCGATCGAGCCAGCTCGTCTTCCAGCCCACCTCGTAATTCGTCAGGTAATCGGCCTTGTAGGCCGCGATGTCGGCGCGGCGGTTGATGCCTCCGGGCCGGAAACCGCGCGACCAGGTCGCGTACAGCAGATGATCCGGATCGACCTTCCACGTGAGGTTGAGACGGTGGATGAAGCCGTCGTCCTTGTTGCGCTTGGGCACGACCTTTCCATTCTCGAACACGCCGAGATTGGTGCAGGGCGCGCCCGCCTCGTCGGCGGGCAGCAAGGTGCCGCCGGGATTGCTTCGCACAGTGGTGCCGTCGGTATTGTAACAGGCGGCGACGCCGGTGCGTGAACTGCCCGCGGCATTATAAGGTGGCCCTGCCGGATCACGGCCGAAGCCGAAGAAGCCGATCAGCGAATTGTCGAACTTGTAATAGCGCAGGCCGCCGGTGAGCGTCAGGTTGGAGGTGATATCCCAGGCCGCCTCGCCGAACGCGGCATAATCGCGGTCGACGCGCTTCTGCTGGGTCAGCCAGAGCGTGCCGGGAAAGCCGTTGACGGACATCGCGCTGCCCAGGCCCGCGACCTGATAATCCTGCCGGATATTATGATATTGGCGCTGGTAGAACAGGCCGCCGACGATCCGGAACGGCTCGCTCACGGGCGAGGAGATGCGGAGCTCCTGGCTGATCTTGTTGAACTTGTCGGTGCCGATGACGTGCTGCAGCGGCGTGACCTGATTGCCGGCATTGTCCTTGTAATAGAAATAGCCGGCGAGGCCGCCGGAGCTCGCATAGAGCGCGTCATAGGCCTCGGCATAATCGGTATAATCGCTGGCCGTATTTTCCTTCCGTACGAGATAGGCGCCCGCATAGGTCAGATCCCAATTGCCGATCTTGCCCTCGATCGTGAGCGCGCCTTGGAGGAAGCGGTCATGCGAATAATCGCTCAGGAAATGCTGGACCTTGAGATCGCCAAGGCTGGGATCCTGTCCGAACGTGCCGTGATTCTTCTGGTCCTGGCCGAACAGGGTCGCGGTCGCGGTCCAGTTGTCGTTGAGGTCGATCTTGAGCGCGGCGCGGCCGCCATAGACGTCGACGTCGTTATAATTCTTCTTCGCCAGACTGGCGTTGTTGACGATGATGCCGGGGCCGCAGGCGGGGGTGCCGTCGCAGAAGGTGCGCGTGCCCGGAATATTGTCGATATAGCCCGCGTCATGCTCATAGAATCCGACAAGACGGATCGCGGCGCTGTCCGACAAGGGCGCGTTGTAAAAGCCTTCGACCTTGCCGCCTTTGCCACCCGAATGGACGCTGTTTCCCTCGACATCCATGCCGCCATAGGAATGGCTGGTGTCGGGCTTGTTGGTGATGATGCGCAGCGTGCCCGATTCCGACGAGGCGCCGTAAAGCGTGCCCTGCGGACCCGACAGGGCCTCGATCCGGGCGATATCGTAGATATGGACGTCAAGATTGCCGCCGATCGTCGTGATCGGCTGCTCGTCGAGATAGACGCCGACCGACGGCAGCGAGCCCGAATGGTTGCCGTCGCCGCCCGAGGCCGCGCCGCGAATATAGACGCTGGTCGATCCGGGCTGCGTGGTCTGGAAGGAAACGCTTGGCAATTGCTTGGTGAAATCGGTGAAGTTGGAGACGTTGAGCTGCTCCAGCTTTTCCGTGCCGAGCGCCTGGATGCTGATCGGCACATTCTGGAGATTTTCCGAGCGCTTCTGCGCGGTGACGACGATTTCTTGAGGCCCCAGCGGCGCCGGCTCGGCGGCTGCCGGCGCGGGCGGTGTCGCCCCGGTGCTGGCAGTGGTCTGGGCCAGAGCGCTGGCGGACATGCCGGCGAGGATGGTTCCGGTTAGCAAGGCGGCTATGACGCGGCGGGGTTCACGCATGTTGGGACTCCCTGTATCTTCTTATGAAACGGGAGGCTGTTCTGGAGCCGTTATGGTGTCAATGCGGCGCAGCATGAGCTGCAGCTTTTGCGCTGCAACATTGCAAACATGTCACGCTTGATAGGGATAGTCTTCGACCAGCCTGCCCAGCGCCGCACGCAGCGGATCCAGCCAGCGTTCGAAATGCCGCCATTGCTCGACGCCATCCCTGAAGATCGGGCGGCGCACCTGTTCGGATGACGCGGTGCGTACCGCGCGCTCGGTCTCGTGGAAGCGCAGGCATTGGTCCTCGAACGGCAGATCCGCATGATCGAGCAGAGCGCGGACCTGCGTTTCGGTATCGCCGACCATCGCCTCGTAGAAAATGCGATGGACATGGCCGGGCAGCACCCCGTCGATATGATCCATCAGCCGGACATAATCGGCATAATAATGCCCGATATCCGCGAGATCGTAGGTAAAGGTCTGACCCCGCGCGAAATGCTGCTTGAAGTTGGAGAAGCAGCAGCCGAGCGGATGACGGCGTGCGTCGATGATCGTCGCTTCCGGCAGGATCAGCCGGATGAAACCGACATGCGCCCAATTGTTGGGCATCTTGTCGACGAAGAAGGGCCGGTCGGTCTTGCGCTGGATGCGGGTGCGCTCAAGATATTCCTCACCCAATGCGCGCGCCTCATCTGCGCCTAGCGACGACATGCCGTTCAGCCCGACACGCGTCGCCAGCGCGGCGATATCGGCCAGTTCGGTCGTGCCCTCGACCTGGCTGTGGCTCGCCAATATTTGTTCGATCAAAGTCGATCCCGAACGCGGCAAAGACACGACGAAGATCGGATCGCGCGCTTGCGCCCCCCACTCTGCGCGCGCGGCGAGGAATTCGGGCGTGAACAGCCCGATCTGGCGGTCGACCGTCCGACTCAGTTCGGCGGCGTCATAGTCGATCAGCGCGCGGCGCCGGCGATTGCCTTCCGAATAATGCGCGAAGGAATCCTGATAGGCACCCACATCCTCCTCCGCCTTGCCGAGCGCGAATTCGAGGTGGAAGCGGTCCTCCTCGCTCAAGTCCGGCACTCCGATCGCATCCCGCATCGCGGCGCGGTCGGCGTCGGTGAAGCGAAAGGTCTTGAGGTTGGCGAGGCTCCACCACGCCTCACCCAAAGTCGGCTGAAGCGTGAGGCAGCGGCGATAGGCGTCGATACTCTCGTCTTGCCGCCCGACCGTCTTCAGGCTGTGACCCAGGCTCATCCAGACCTTGGGCTGCTGCGGATAATCGACCAACACCTGCTGATAGAGCGCGATCGAAGGCTCATAATCGCCAAGCCGTGCCAGCGCGGCCGCTTTCAGATTGATATAAGAGGGGTGGTCCGGCGCATTGGCGAGCAATTGGTCGATCTCGGCGATCGCTTCCTCCGAGCGACCCTGGCGGTGGAGCGCGAGCGCGAGATTGTGACGCGCCGCATCGAAGCCGGGCGCCAGTTCGAGCGCGCGACGCAGCAGGCTCTCGGCATCCCTGTTGCGGCCGATCCGGCCGGCCAGTTCGGCCAGCATGCGGATCGCGCCGATATCGGTCGGTTCGTCCTTCAACCGTCCCCGTAATATCGGCTCGGCCTGCGCGAGATCGTTGCGCGCGAGCGCGTCGGCGGCCTGAAGCAGGGCCGGATCGCGCGTCGAGGCGCGCAAGGCGGCCAGATAGGCCGCGTCGCCCCCTTGTTCGTCGTCGGCCAGATGCAACTGATCGCCCAGCGCGCGCCAGGCTTCGGCTGAGCCGGGATCCGCCACGGTCGCGGCGCGGAAGGCAGCGGTGGCGAGTGCGCCCTCCCTCTTGCTGCGGTGTGCAGCGCCGGCAATCATCAAAGCGGCGGCGCTCCGCGGCACCACACGCAAGATTTCGCGGGCCTGCGCCAGAGCTAGATCGGGCTGACCATCAAGCAGGCGGCGCGCATGCGCAAGCGCTGTGTCGAGCGTACCGGTCGGGTCGGCGTGCGATGCCATGTGCGCGAGAGACGATGCGCGGCCCGCTTCTGTCAACGCCGATCTTGCGGGCGCCCGCGTGCCGGTCCAGTCTCCGCGCCATGGCAATCGCGCGACCGCTCACCAATCAGGATCTCGACGAGGGCTGGAGCCTGCCAGCCTGGACCTATTCGGATGCCGATTATTTCGAGGTGGAGCTGAGACGGGTGATCCGGCCTTCGTGGCAGATCGTGTGCCATCTGAGCGATATCGCGCAGGCGGGGGACTGGCACGGACTGGACTATGCCGGCGAGAGCGTGGTGGTGATGCGGGGCGCCGACGGATCGGTCAGTGCTTTCCATAACGTCTGCCGGCATCGCGGCGCGCGCATCCTCGACGGCACGCGCGGCTGTGCCAGGCGGATCGTCTGCCCTTATCATGCCTGGACCTATGCCAGCGACGGAAGGCTGGTTGGCGTGCCCCAGAAGGATACGTACGATCCCGGCGCGCTCGACGGCATTCGCCTCGCGCCGGTCGAGCATGAAGTGTGGCGGGGCTTCATTTTCGTGCGGCTGGAAAGCGGCGGGCCGAGCGTGGCCGAAATGATGGCGCCTTATGACCAAGAGGTCGCGCCTTATCGGTTCGAGGATTTGCGCGCGCTCGGCCGCGTCACGCTGCGGCCGCGGGCGGTGAACTGGAAGAATATCGCCGACAATTATTCGGACGGGCTGCATATCGCGGTCGCGCACCCAGGGCTCAAGAGATTGATGGGCGACGGCTATTGTGTCGAAAGCGCCTTATGGGTCGACAAGATGTGGGGGCCACTGGTCGACCGCCCCTCCGCTAACCCGTCCGAGCGGGCTTATTGTCATTATCTGCCGCACGTCGCGCATCTGCCGGACGAGCGGCAGCGGCTGTGGACCTATTTCAAGCTGTGGCCGAACGTCGCATTCGACATCTATCCGGACCAGGTCGACTTCATGCAGTTCCTGCCCGTATCGCCCACCGAGACTTTGATCCGCGAAATCAGTTACGCAATTCCTGACGAGAGACGCGAGATGAAGGCGGCTCGCTACCTGAACTGGCGCATCAATCGCCAGGTCAACGCCGAGGATACCGAACTTGTAGCGCGGGTGCAGCAGGGCATGGCTTCGTCGAGCTTTTCGGTCGGGCCCCTGAGCAAGGATGAAGTCGCGCTCCGCAATTTCTGCCGCCGGGTACGCACGCTGATCCCCGAGGCGCGGCAGCACGATGCACCGCCGCCCGGCTGGAGCCGTGCCTATCGGTGAATCGCCGCGCGCCCCTTTTCGGATAGGCTTCGGAAGGTGATCGACCAGCGGGCAACCGCCATCGGCGCGATGCTATGCTCCCAATCGTGGCGGACCTCGCCCGCCAGATGATAAATCGAACGCGGCGCGAGTGGGACCGTGGCGCGCTGGAACTTACTCCCGGCGCGACGCCGCAACCGCAACGTCGCCGAATTTCCCAGCGAAATACCGACGACATGCTCGAATAGGGGGCGGTCGCGATGCCAGCCGATACCGGCGCCCGGATCGTAGCGGATCAGCAGCGCATGGACGAAATCGCCGTGGGCGAGGCCGGCAAAGTCCGCGGCCCGGTCGCGCAAAGGCAGCAGCCAGGCGGGCAGGCGGTCGGTCTCGGCAAAATGCGCTGTGTCGAAATCGTAGCGCCAGCCGAAGCTTCGCGTCAGCCGCTTGCCGAGCCAGCCCTGGAAACGGAAAGGCTCGAGATGACTGGCGTCGATGTGCGCGATCAGGCGCGCCTCCTCGGCGGGCGTCACAATATCCTCCGCCCGCGCCAAGCCCGGCGGAAAAGCAGTATCGAACAGATCTTTCATAAGGATTATATGGGGATAGGATGCGAAATCTCGACCCCCTGTTCGCCGCTCTTGCCGGGTCCCGTTTCCGCATGCGTTTCCGGCTCGGGCCGAAGGAGCAGGCCTATTTCGCCGACAAGGGCCGGGAGGCGATCCTCGATCATGCGGCCGCATTCGTCGCGCAGCGCCTCGCCCCGGCGCATCCCGCCAAGGACGGCAAGCAGACGCCGATGCGCGGCCACCCGGCCTTCATCGCCCAGCATGCTACCGCAAGCTGCTGCCGGACCTGTCTTGCCAAATGGCACTTCATTCCCGCCGGGCGCGAACTGAGCGCGCACGAGCAGGCCCATATCGTGGCCGCGATCGGAAGATGGCTTGATAGTCAATCGAGGGGTTGAGCGCTTTGCGCGTCGCCGTCTCGGCCGGTCATGCGGGGTTCATCTACGCTCGCCATTGCTTCGCGGGTTAAGCAGCCGCGCCGCGACGCGCAGGCGGCCATATTCGGGAAGGATTTCTTGTGGCCATGAGGGGCGCAATCCGGCATGAGACCGCGCGGCGGTCGCTCCTGTTCGACAGGCGCCTTGGGGCGCGCGAACCGGCTGGCCCGCCCCGGATCATTTGACGGACCCTGTACCGACCCCTTTCCCCCCGATCCCTAGCAGCGAGAATCGTTCATGCGCCTGGCGCTCAAAGCAACCTGCATCACCACCCTGGCAACCCTTCTCGCGGCGCAGGCCCAGGCCGACACGACGATCAGCACCGCCACCACGGCGCCGCTCAAGACGTCGACCGCAGGCAATATCAACATCACGGCGGATGGCTCGATCGTACCGACGGTCAGCGGCCCGGCAGTGCTGATCGATAGCAACAACACGGTCACCAACGCGGGCAAGATCACGTTTTCCGGCGTCAACGACTCAACGGCGATCGCCGCCAACGCAGGCGTCACCAGCACGATCACCAGCTCCGGCGCGATCAGCAATGACGAGACCTATACCCGCACCGACACCAATGGCGATGGCGTGCTCGACGGCGCCTATGCGCAGGGCTCAAATCGCTACGGTATCCGGACGAACGGTGCGTTCACCGGCAACATCACCAACACCGGCGGTGTCACCGTGCGCGGCAACAATTCCGCCGGCATCTATCTTGGCGGGCCGCTGACAGGCAATTTCAGCAACAATGCCGCCGTCACCGTCACCGGCGACAATACGTACGGCATCCGGCTGGGGGACGTCACCGGGAATGTCACGTCGGCAGGCGCAATCAGCGTCCTAGGTGGCGCTTCGCCCGGCCTGGTCGTGGGTAACGTCTCCGGCCAGATCGTGGTCCACGGATCGATCACCACCACCGGCTACGGATCGACCGCGCTGCCGACCGACGTAACCAAGCTCACCGCGCAGAATCTGGAACAGGGCGGTTCGGCGATGATCGTCGGCGGCAACGTCGCTGGGGGCGTACTGATCGCGGCGGCTCCTGCCAGCACGACCGACACGACGGTCGATGCAGACAAGGACGGCATCGCCGACGCCAGCGAGGGCACCGCGAGCTTCATCACTTATGCCGCCGCGCCTTCGCTGTTGGTCGGCTCTTCTAGCCAGGCGACCACGCTCGGCGTGTTGCAAGGCAACACCAATGGGCTGGTCGTCAACGGCAACGTCGCAGGCGTCGGCGTCTATTCGGGCATCACCGGCACCGGCATCCAG
>Ga0068869_100000577_pt1 | contig 20570 bp, 18 predicted proteins | sample KBSMisM52_FD_64676 | JGI IMG/M metagenome (GOLD analysis project Ga0068869, IMG submission 64676) | Miscanthus rhizosphere microbial communities from Kellogg Biological Station, Michigan, USA - KBS Miscanthus M5-2 | ecosystem: Host-associated > Plants > Roots > Rhizosphere > Soil ... | reverse complement strand
CGATGAGCACATGGTGGGCGTGCGCTTTCACGACGAGTATGGCCCTACTGATCGCGACGTTCGTATTCCTGTACACCTGATGCGCGCGTACCGGAGCGCTGCCTTCCTGCTCCTTCTCCTGGGAGCGGGTTGCGCCGGGATCGGAAACGCACCGCCGGGCACCCCGCAGCCCACCCAGACCGGCAAGCCCCAACCCGCGCCCCACCCTCTCGATCCACAGCAGGCCGAGCGGATCCACCGCATCATGGCCCCCCTCGTCGCGGCCATGGATCACCCGCGTCCCTTGAGTCAGGTCCGGGTTGGCATCATGGATGACCCTCACGTCAATGCGGCCAGCGCCGGCGGCGGAGAGTTCTATGTCACCACCGGTCTTCTCCAGAAAGCCAATGATGAGCATCTTCGGGGTGTGCTGGCCCACGAGCTCGCCCACGACGACCTCGGCCACGTCGCGAAGGCACAAGCGCTGGGCGCAGGACTGGGCATCGGGATTATCATTCTCGACCAGATCTTCCCCGGCAGCGGTCGGATCACACCCATCGCCGGTGCCCTGGTGACAAGCAGCTATAGCCGCACGGAAGAGTTTGCAGCAGACCGCCACGCGGTGGACATCCTCACGCGCGCCGGCTACTCCAAGACCGTGATGATCAACACGCTGACCTGGCTCGTGCAAACGGAGGGCGCCAGCAGTGGAGGTATCCTCGCGACCCATCCGGGAACGCAAGAGCGGATCGACGCGTTGAAAAAGGTCTGAGAGAAGGACCAGTGGGCACGCACCGTACCGGATCGCTACATATGACGCTCACGAATCCCGCACTAGGTCCAGGCACTAGGGACAAGTCATAGCTTTACCCGCGGAGCCCTACCGCCTAGGTCACTCCTCCTCACGCGCGGGTTAGACGCTACTCACTCGCGCCGACTCGGTTGTCCTGTCGCCGGGATTTCAAGCTGCTCCGGCCGTCCATCCGCATCGCGATCGCTTCGCTCCTGCTCGCCGTCTGGCGCCGGCCGGTCCGGCTCAGGAACATCCCGATCAGGATCCTGCAGATCCTTCCGGCCGATGCGAGGCTCAGGTCCCGGCGCGTTCTGTCCGTATCCTCGGCTGCCGCGTTCTGCGCGTCCCATGGAGTCCTCCGTGTTGATTCGCGGTCGAAGCGACGCCGTCTACTGAGCCCGGCCTTCGATGCTTACCCGAGCCTGAAGTATCCAAAGACAGCGAGCACCACGACCACGAGGCCGATAACGTAAAAAATGTTGTACATGTACTTCCTCCTTCTCGCTCCATCTCATTCTCGTCGTCACGTATTCGATATCGAACCGCGGCCTGCGAGCCAGCCCAGGCTCTCTGCCAACGGGACTCGCCCTGCGACCGATTCGTTCGATCCCCTGACGTCGCTCCGCTTCGGGAATCGACTCACAGAGGAGGAAGCGACAGAAACCCCTCATCCGAGCCGATCACTGGGTTGCCTTGTACTCTAACGGGCCGCATCTCACTTCCCAAGTGGACCTAGGTCCAATAGGCGGGGAGAATAACGGCGACTACGCTAGTGCGCGATGAGCCCCGCAGCGGGGCCGGCGCAGCGGGCGGCGCTGATAACAGGTGGCAGGCTCTTGGCCACCTGACCGGGCTCCCGGATTGCCTCGGGCGCGGTGGCCGGTGTCAGGGGACGCAGAAGGAGGAGATTATGCTGTGGACGATTGCTGTGATTCTGTTAGTCCTGTGGGCGCTCGGCATGGGCAGTTCGTACACGGGGGGCGGGATGGTCCATCTGTTGCTGGTAATCGCCGCCATTGTCGTCGTGTTCCAGTTCATGGCGGGCCGCCGATCCGTTTGAGCCGGAGAGCGTTTCGACGAACGTTCAAGGGAGTGGTCCAGCTGTAGTGGCTTCGTCAGGCCTCAGGCGGACATCGACCAGGTGGTCAACGTCGTACGCGGGGTTGCGGGCGTGAAGCCCGTCAAGAAAGACATGTGGATCAAGTGACGGCCGGTGGAGCCGTGATGGAGCTTTCTGACAGCTCAAACGAGGAGGGTTGCGATGCGAACCAGTGAGGTCTTTGTCCTGGGAGCGATCATGGGGGCAGCCGTCGTATGGCTGTGGGGGAAGGACATAGAGGAGTACGTGCAGGAGGGGACGCGCGGGGTGCGCACGACGGCCGCGGACGGTGTCCGGGCGGTCGAGGAGAAAGCGGGGAAGGTGCTGGACCGCGGCGGGGATGCCCTGCGTCGGGCCGACGAGTTCTTGCAGAACACGAAGGGGCATGTCACCGAGGCTCTCCAGGCCGGGGAGGACGCGATTCGCCCCGCGGCGGCCTCCCGAGAAGCGTGACCCGAAGCGGGGCTGCAGGCATTGATCTCACCACGGCCTTACTCTGGGCCAAGCTCTCCGCAACGTCGCGACGGGAGCGTGCCCGGCGGCTGACCAGGCCGCTTCGTGCGTCTTAGCCGCAAGGTGAGCGCCGTCTGGAACGCAAGCCCACGGATACCTAGAGGGTATGACTGAGGCGTGGCGGCTGCTCAGGGACACCGTCGGGGAGTGGTACGAGGACCGGGCGCAGCGGCTCGGCGCCGCGCTGGCCTTCTACACGTTGTTCGCGCTCGCGCCCGGCCTCGTCATCCTCATCCCGCTCACCGGTGTCTTCCTCGACCCTCAGGCCGCGCAGGGGCACATCGTTGAGCAGATCAAGTCCCTAATCGGCCGGCCGGGGGCGGAGGCCATCGAGGCCACGATCATGAGCGCCCGCAAGGAGGGGGCCGGCGTGACCGTCGTCGCGGTGATCACGCTCGTGTTCGGGATGTGGTGGGTGTTCGGCGAGCTGCAAGACGCCCTGAACACGATCTGGGGCGTGACGCCCCGGCCGGGTCGCGGATTCCTGGTAATCCTCCGGGAGCGGTTCTGGTCCTTCACGCTGGTGGTCGGCATCGGTTTCCTGCTGCTGGTCTCGCTGGCGGTCAGCGCTTGGCTGGCCGCGCTGGGCGGGTTCTTCGGCCACCTTCTGCCGGCGCCCGCGGTGGTGCTCGAGGCGGTCAACTTCGTGATCTCGTTCTGCGTCATCACGTTCCTCTTCGCCATGATCTTCAAGCTGCTGCCCGACGTCTCCGTGGCATGGCGCGACGTGTGGTTGGGCGCGGCCCTGACCTCGCTGCTCTTCACGCTGGGCAAGGTCGTCATCGCCCTCTACCTGGGCCGGACCACGATCGGCTCGGCCTACGGCGCCGCCGGCTCGCTAGTTGTCGTCCTGCTCTGGGTCTTCTACTCCGCGGAGATCCTTTTTTTCGGGGCCGAGTTCACCAAAGTCTGGGCGCGCCGGCGGGGCGCGGGCGCGGTGCCGACCGAGGCGGCGATGCTGCTAACCGAAGAGGCCAAAGCCGAGCAAGGCAGGGCGCGCCGCCAAAAGCTCGGGGCGCCGTAATTTCACGCGATCAACGCTCCGGGTGGCCTGACCCCGAACCCGTCGCGGGCGGGTGATACGTAAGGACCGATGACGTCATAAGATTGAAGCCGTCACCTCTTTCGCCGTGCGTCCACGTCCATCTTTACTACGAGCAAGGCGCACCCCGCGCCGTGTTCGAGCACAGTGGCAGACTGATCCACTCGGCCTCTAGCATTTGGGGTAATAGCGGCGCGGCGTGAACCCCAGGCGGACTCCTGCCAGCCTTGCCGCAGGACCGCGCTTGCTGACAAATCCTGCCGAAGTACCGGCCCATGGCACAAGAAGGGTGGGAAGGACTGACGTAAACGGGCCTTGTGGCCGAGTTCCAGGGCGGTCTGACCTCTGGCATGCAGATTGCTCATTCAAGGACAGCCGGCCATCTGTCTGGAGGGAATCGTCCGATGGGCCCCAAACCGCTCTACACGACCAAGCGCGAGAGGCTGGGTATGGGCCCGGGGGCCGAGAACAATCCGGAGGGAGGGGCGAGCTTCCGTGTCACGCTGCCAGTCGCCCTGGAGAAAGCGCGATGACAACAGTCTTGCCGCTCGTCCTCGTCGTGGATGACGACCCCTCCGTCCGGAAGAGCCTGACCCGCTTGTTGGCGTCGGCCGGCCACGCGGTCGAGGCGTTCGCCTCGGCCCGGGAGTTCCTCGCGCGCCCGCCGCACGCCGGCCCGTGCTGCCTGGTGCTGGACGTGAGGATGCCCGGCATCACCGGGATCCAGTTGCAGGAGCTGTTGGCGGCCACGGGTCGCCGCATGTCGATCGTGTTCGTCTCCGGCCACGTCGACGTCAAGACGAGTGTCAAGGCCATGAAGGCGGGGGCGGTCGATCTGCTGACCAAGCCGGTCGACGCCAAGGATCTTATCGCCGCGATTCAGCGGGCGGTGACGAGGGACGAGCACGATCGGGCCGCCGAGGCCCGCCGCGCGGAGGTCCAGCGGCGCGTCGGCAAGCTGACCCCGCGGGAGACCGAGGTGTTCGCCCTGGTCGTGACGGGCATCCTGAACAAGCAGGTCGGCGCAGCGCTCGGCATCGGCGAGAAGACGGTCAAGGTCCACCGAGCCCGGGTCATGGAGAAGATGCGCGCCGGATCGGTCGCCGAGCTGGTCCGGCTGGCCGCCGAGGCAGGCGTGACCGTACCCAACCCCTGATCTCCCGTCCCTGCTCTTCGCCCTCGGCGGCCTCGATTCGCAGGACGTTCAGAGGAAAGGAAGACGGCCAATTGCGCGTTCAGCGCGGGTCGTCATGAATCGACGGCTGATCTCCATTTCCATGCAGCTTGGCCAGTTCGTCGGCCACCGCGCTGACGCTGGCGCGGATTTGCTCCTCGTTGTGATTCGTGGTGATGAAGAAGCGCAGGCGCGCGGAACGGGCGGGGACGGCCGGAGGCAGAATCGGTTGGACGTTGATGCCGTGGTCGAACAAGGCGCGCGACAGGTGCAAGGCCTTGACCGAGCTCCCGACGATGACCGGGACCACGGGCGTGCCGGCCGTCAAACCAGTGTCTAGACCGCGCTCCCTGGTCAGTTGCAGGAACAGCGTCGCCAACTCGCGCAGCCGAGTCACGCGCCGCGGCTCGCGCTGAAGGACCGTCAGGGCGGCCAAGGCCGCCGCGGCGCTGGGCGGGGAAAGGCCCACACTATAGACAAACCCGGGGGCGGTGTACTTGAGGTACTCGACGAGCTCGGTCGAGCCGGCGATGTACCCGCCAGAACTCGCCAGCGACTTGGAGAGCGTGCCCATCCACAGGTCGACGTCGGAGCGGGCCACGCCCCAGTGCTCGCCGACACCCCGGCCGGTCGCCCCCATCGTGCCCAGCGAGTGCGCCTCATCGACCAGTAGCAGCGTCTTGTGCTTCTTCCTGAGCTCCAGGAAGCGTGGCAATTCGGGGAAGTCGCCATCCATGCTGTACACGCCCTCGATGGCAATCAGCACGCGGCGATAGCGGTGGCGCACCTCCGATAACAGGATGTCGAGGGCACGCCAGTCGTTATGGGCAAAGGCGCGACGCGTAGCGCCGGCCAGCATGGCGCCCTGGACGATCGAGTCGTGGGCCAGAATATCGTGGAGGACCAGATCGTTCGGCCCGAGCAGATGGCCGATGGTGGTGACATTGGTGGCATGGCCGGAGACGAAGACGATCGCGGCCGGGGTGGCCAGGAAGGCAGCCAAGGCCTGCTCCAGATCACGATGCACCTGCTTTTCGCCGGAGACCAGGCGGCTGGCGCCGGCGCTGGTGCCATAGCGGTCGATCGCGGCCTTGGCGGCGGCGGCCACCTCCGGATCGTGGGCAAGCCCGACGTAGTCATAGACGCTGAAGTTGACGAGTGAGCGGCCCTCGATTCCGGGCGCGCTTCCGACTTTGCCCTGGTCGACGCGGAAATACGGGTTGGCGCCGGCCGCCAGCAGCAACTGTTCCTGACGCTTCAACTCTCCGTACTCGGGGAAGCAGGCCAAATCGTAATGTTCGGGCGGGACCTGGCCGATAGGGGCATCGGGCCTGGGGCCGTCGATCAGGTGCTTCTGTACGGCCTGGACCAGATCCTCGAGCGTCCGGGCCTGGCTGAACACCGTGTCCGGCAGGCGGCCGGCGAAGGACTTTTCCAGCGTCGCCACGAGGTCCAGGCGCTGCAGCGAATCCAGCCCCAGATCGGCAATGGGTGTGTCCGGTGTCAGATCGGGCAAAGGTGCGCCGGCCAAGGCACGAGCGTGCTGGCGGACGGCGGCCAGAGCGGCCTGCCAAAATTGCGAGGCGGGTTGCGCCGTGGAAGACCCCGCGTTTTCGACGCCGGGGCGGATGGACGTGCTCGGGCCGGCATCGTCCACCGGCGAGCCGGAATATTCGGCGAGAGGTTTGAGTTCCCCGGCCAGAAAAGCGGCGCGACAGGCATGGCGCTGGACCTTGCCGCTGGAGGTCCTGGGAATCGTACCGCTGCGCACGAGCACGACCGCACCCAGGGCCAGGCCATGTTCATCGAGCACCGCTCCGCGGACCGCATCCAGCACGGACGCGAAATCAACCGCTCCTCTACGCGCGATCTCCTGCACCAGAACCAGGTGCTGGGGGCCGTGATCGTCCGCGACAAAGGCGGCTCCATAGCCGGATTCCAGCAGCGGGTGGCTCCCGCGGGCGGTCGCCTCGATATCCTGCGGATAGCGGTTCAGGCCGCGGACGATGATCAGGTCGTCCAGCCGGCCGGTGACGTAGAGTTGGCCCTCGCCCATGAAGCCCAGGTCGCCGGTCCGCAGGAACGGGCCTTCGCCCGTATCGCTCAGACGGGCGTCGAGGGAACGGCGGGTCTGGCCGGGCTTCTGCCAGTAGCCCTGACCGACCGACGCGCCGGCAACCCAGATTTCGCCCACATGGCCGGGGGCGGCCTCCGCGCAGCTGTGCGGGTCGACGATCATCACGCGCAGACCGCCGACCGGTGATCCGCAGGCCACCAGGCGACGAGCGTCCGGCGCGTCGCTGGACACGGGCTCGACCCGGTTCTCGGTCAGCGCCGTGTCGCGGAAGGTCCCGACAGTCGCGCCGCTGCCGCGCCGCGGGCCGCTGACCATCAGGGTCGCCTCCGCCAAACCGTAGCAGGGGTAGAAGGCGCCGGGCCTGAAGCCGCAGGGAGCGAATGCGGCGGCAAAGCGCTCGAGCGTTCCCGGCTCGATGGGTTCGGCGCCGACAAAGGCCAGAGCCCAGGAGGACAGGTCAAGGGTGGCCCGCTGCTCGTCGGTCACCTTGCGAATACAAAGATCGTAGGCGAAGTTGGGCCCACCGGAAATGGTAGCCCGGTACTTGCTGATGGCGGCCAGCCAGGTGATCGGACTTTGGAGGAAGGTGGCCGGCGAGATGGAGATATTTGTCGCACCGGCGAACAGCGGGACCAGAACGCCGCCCACCAGCCCCATGTCGTGGTACATCGGCAGCCAAAAGACGCTGCTGTCCTCGTGCTGTACGCCGAAAGCCTGATGGATGGCGTGGACGTTGGCCACGAGGTTCGCGTGACTGAGCATGACGCCCTTGGGCTGGCTGGTCGAGCCGGAGGTGTACTGAAGCATGGCCAGCGTGTCGGCTCCGATGGCGGGTTCTTGCCAGCGCTCGGCCAGAGCGTCGGGAACCTCATCGGTGACGAGCCACGCGAGCTGGGAGGTGGCCGCTCGACCGCCTTTCCCCCCTGCCATCATGGCCTCGAACTGAGCCGCTCCCGCGGCGTTGCTCAGGGCGATCCGGGCCCCGGCATCGGCGGCGACGGTCCGGAAGCGCTCGAGCATCCGGTGGCGATGCGGTGGGTAGGTCGGCACCGCCACGCACCCGGCGTACAGGCAGCCGAAGAAAGCCGTGATGAAGTCGAGACCGGGTGGATAGACGAGCAGCACGCGCTGGCCGGCAAAGCCCATGTCTTGCAAGCGAGCCGCGACGGCGCGGGCTCGCCGATCGAGCTGGGAGTAGCTCAGCTTGGCCTGCTCGGCCTCGCCGTCGACCAGATGGACGCAGGCCGCTTGCCGCGGTCGTTCGTCGGCATGACGGCGCAACACGCGGATCAGGTGGCCGGGAAGCTGATGGGAGCTGAGGCGGGTTTGGGCGTGAACCGACACCACATAACTTTAGCCCAAGACCGGCGGCCTCTGCCCGTTTTTTGACCGCGGCCGTCAGTGTTTCAAAGCTCGGTACCATTCGGTGGCATCACTCCCGATTCCCATCTGGGCAAGGTGGCGCAGATCCGGTTCCAGCACTTCGGGCGTGCTGAACTCCAGGATGCGGAATTGCGGATCCGTCCAGACCCGCCGCGTCCGACCCCACACCTTCGTTTCTCGCGGCAAGCTGAGGCGAATGCGATGGCTCAGGTTGATGCCGGCCAGCGCCGCGGCCTCCACCACCATATCGGTGCAGTTGTTGCTCCTCACGCCGAACTGGTCGTACTTCCGCTGCACCACAAATTCGTATATCAGCTGATACCGTCGTCGAGTGATCGGCATTCTCCAGACGAACGTGGGGGGGCGATTGGGTTTGCCCTTCTGGAATTGACCATCGGACATCGTCTGCCACAAGTAAGCGATCGGATTGGGATCCCCATCACGATCCCGCTGCCTCACGCCTTCGTGGTAACGCGGTCTCTCCAATCCGAAATCGCCGGTGTGGCCGCCTTCCAGACGATTCCGCGGGCTCTCCAGGATGATCCACGCATGCGCCCACGGACGCAGCCAGATCGACAAGAGAAGCGAGGAAGCTTCGCTGAAGTCCCAATTCGCCGCTTCGGTCAGGACATAGAGAAAATATCCATCGTCTCCCATCGGCGTTCCGGTGGCGGGATCCAGATCGGCATCGGGGGCGAAGCGCCCCACGATCACGAAAGGTTGGGCGCTCCAGCCGTCGGATTGCATCGGAGCGTGGAGCCGGTGGGCGCAACCGGCCGCACCTCCCGTCACCAGTATCACCAGCACGAGAAGCCCCACTCGATACACGCGTTCGGCTTCCTTCCAGTTCATCTGGTATTCCCACCCCGGTCGGGGCCAGCAGGCCAGAACCCGAGGTATCCGAGAATCCCTTCGATCAGCGCCTGCCGTTCGATCAGGAAACGATCAATCGCCGGCCGGCGGTGCTTGAAGAGAATGACGCTCGGGATAGACGTCGCACCCAGACGCGCCTTCGTCTTCTCCGCGCCTGGGCCCGCGTGGTAGAGAGGTATTTTTTGCTCCACGCAATAACGGACATTCTCGAGCCAGGACAAGAAATACAGGTTGTACTTGCGACCAAGCTCGTAATCCATGCAGAAATACTTGTCGACCATCGCTTCCTGCTTCACGACGAGAAGGTTGAAAGCGACCAGCTCTTCTTGCACAAAATAGAGCGTGTACTCGGCGCCCGGGACTCTCTCGCAGATTTTCTCAAGAAATAGGCGATTGTGAACACCGAACGCCAAAGGGCACCGCTCGACCGTTTCCAAATAGAGCCGGTGGATCCGGTCCAGAAACGGAGAAATATCGCGGCTTCGAATCACCCTGACTTCCGGGGAGACGCGCATCTTTCGGCGCAGGTCTTTTCTCGTGGCTCTTGAAAGTCGGCTTAAGTATTCCTCCATGCTGCCAAAACTGATCGGCAGTCGGGCGCAAGGCAGACATGGCACCCGGTTGAACGTCTTGAATACTTGCCCGGGGAGTCTGCCGTGATGATTGAAATTGTAAAACGCCACGATGTCACTCTTGAGTTCGGTCGCGAGCGTTTGCAAGGCGCCCAAGGCCATGGTCCAGGCCTCCTCGAGGAGGCCTGCATCGATCTGAGGATCAATCCCGATCTCACTCCATTCCCCCACCAACAATCCCACCCCCAAGATGCGGGGACGAACAACTGAAGGGACGAGACGGCCTGCCGATGTCAGCGATCTCTTGATCCATCCCTCCGCAAATGTCGACAGATCAAAACGGCTTTCGAACAACGGCAATAGGAGAACGGGCGCATCATGTTTTGACACCACTATGCTTCGCAGGTTAAAACCGTCGATGCCGGATTCTTGCAACAGAGGAAGGAGAGCGGCGGTGCTGGAAGGCTCCGGGAACAGCCGGCTCAGTTCCGCTCCCGACACTCCGTCTAATCGGGGCACGCAACTGCAGCTAAGGTTATTCATGGTGTGATTCGCCCCATGCCGAGACTCCGATACTGGAGAGTGCCGGATCTCATCTCGAGCGTCTACCTCGCAAGCCTCATCCTTCTCGTTCTGGCGGCGCGAGAGTACATCACGGACTGGCGCTGGCTGCTGGCGAGATACGCCATCCTCCTGAGCTTGCAGACGGGGATGGCCGCGGGCAGAGGCCATGGTCTGCCCCGGATCATTGCCGCCTTCTTCCCGTTGGTCCCGATTCTGGGGATCTACGACTCGTTGCGATTCATCCCGGAGCTGAACCCGGGAGATCGGGATGAGCTCTTGATCTCGATCGACCGAGCCGTCCTGGGCGGAGACCCGAGCCTTTGGCTTGAGCGAATCAGCACTCCCTGGCTCACCGACGTCCTCCAGGTTGCATATCTGGTGTACTACGTCCTGCCCATCATATTGCTCGGGACCCTCTACCGCCGGCAGCCTTGCGTCGCGAAGGAAGCTGGACCGGCACGCGATCATGGAAGGGCCTTCGACCTGTGCGTCGTGGCTCTTCTTCTCTCCCACTACTTAGCATTCACCGGGTACATGGCAGTCCCGGCTCTCGGGCCACGATTCGCCCTGGCGCCCATGTACCGCACGGACCTCACCGGTCTCCTTGTCACCGAACCGATCCGCCACTTCCTCGACGCTCTGGAGGGAATCAAACGGGACGCCTTCCCCAGCGGCCACGTCTCCGCAGCCTTGATCAGCGTGTTCTACATGTTTCGACTCACGCCTCGCTTGGCCTGGTGGGCCCTCCCTGCGGTGTCCCTCATGATCTTTGCGACACTGTACCTCCGCTACCACTACGCCGCCGATATCCTGGCGGGCGGGATGCTCGCGGCCCTCAGCGTCCTTCTGGCGCCGCGCCTCCTTCGTTACGAGCGCCCCACCTCCGGGGGACCGCGGTAGACCTTCTCCTTCCCAGGCGTACTCGGTACCCTTGCCCTGGCGCCTCCGGATACGATATCGTCTGCGTGCCAACTCAAGAGGGGGGCGCCCGACGTGGGCTGAGAATGGGCGTCTGCGCCGCCTGGTTCACACCCACGTCAGAACAGGAATGATGCCAGTGGAAATCACCAAAGAGGAGATCTTGGCGGTCTATCCGAAGGTCGCCCAGATTATGGCGGACGCGCTGGGTTGCGACGTCGAACAGGTGGAGCTCAGCGTGTCCCTCATCGAGGGCCTGAATGCGGAATCGATCGATTTCCTGGACATCATCTTCCACCTCGAACGCACCTTCAAGGTCAAGATCCCGCGGGGCAAGATCGTGGAGGACGCGCGGGGGAACCTCCCGGAGGCGGCGTTCGAGCAGAAAGGCCACCTGACCGAGGCCGGCCTGGAGCAGCTGCGGAAGTTTCTCAGCGAGGTACCCGCCGATCGCTTCCGCTCGCCCGTGAAGGTGGCGGACATCCCGCGGCTCTTCACCCCCGAGACGTTTTGCAAGGTCGTCGTACGCGCGCTGCGCGGTGTGCCCGGCGGCGCTTCGCGGGGTTGAGGGTCTGCCCCCACGTCGTGATCTCGATACGCCTCATTGACGTGGCGAACAGACGGCAGCTCAAGGAATTCATCACGTTCCCGTGGAAGATCTACAAAGACGATCCCAACTGGGTCCCGCCACTGATCTTCAACCAGGTTCAATTCTTCACGCCGGGGAAGAATCCTTACTTTGCCCATTCGAAAGCCCAGCTCTTCATGGCCTTCAGGGGCACAGAGCCGGTGGGAAGAATCTCCGCCCACGAGAACAACCAACACACTCGGGTCCACAAGGACGGGGCCGGATTTTTCGGGTTCTTCGAGTGCATCGATGACCACACGGTAGGCCAAGCGCTGTTGGGTGCGGCCTCGAGCTGGCTAGGGGAGCGTGGGCTCAAGACCATGAGGGGGCCCCTCAGCCTTTCCGTGAATGATGAAGCCGGATTGCTCATCGATGCCTTCGACGAGCCGCCCCTCATCCGGATGACCTACAATCCCCCTTACTATGCCGAGCTGATCGAAGGATACGGTCTTCAAAAGATCCAGGACCTGTACGCCTATGCGATGTTTGAGGGTGAGGAGCTACCGGAGAGCGTACGCGGCATAGCCGACGCTGCTCTCGAGGATCCCAAGCTCGTCGTCCGCACGGTAGATGTGAGAGCGTTCAGAAGTGAGATGGACAAGGTAGGCAAGATCTACCAGGAGGCCTGGTGCGAGAACTGGGGCGCGGTGCCTCTTACGGAGGACGAGTTCGATCGTATCGTCGGCGAGCTCAAAGTGATTGCCGACCGGGATCTTTTCTTCATCGCCGAATATGACGGCGACCCGGCGGGCATGTCTCTGGTCCTTTCCGATGTGAACCAGGCCCTGAAGAAAGCCGACGGCCGGCTGTTCCCACTCGGTCTGCTCAAGATCCTCTGGCACCGGCGGAAGATCACATCCATGCGCATGCCCCTGATGGGAATCCGGAAGGAGTATCGCATGAAAGGGATCGATGCCGTCTTCTGCTGCCGTACGTACGATGGCGTGAAGAAGAAAGGCCCCCGGAAGATCGAGCTCTCATGGATTCTCGAAAGCAATACGGCCGCCAATGCGGTGCTGAAGAAGATGGGCGCCCGGAGGTCGAAGACCTATCGGATCTATGAAAAGCCGCTCTAGCAGGCTCTCCCCGGGAACCGACTTGACGTGCGGGTTCTGGTGACCGGAGGGACCGGATTCATCGGGAGTCACCTCGTGGAGGCCCTGCTCGGCCGGGGCCACGAGGTCCGCTGCCTTGTCCGGGACAGTCAGCGCCTCGGCTGGATCGCGGGGCTTCCGTCGGTGACGATTGCCCAGGGGGATCTGGACAACCCGCGTTCTCTCCGGGAAGGCACCCAGGGAATGGACCAGGTCTACCACGTGGCCGGATTGACGCGGGCGCGTACCGCGCGGGAATTCCTCCGCATCAATGGTGAGGGAACTCGGCATATGGTTCAGGCGTGCCTGGACACCCCGGGGGGACCGCGCCGCCTGATCTACCTGAGTAGCCTGGCCGCGGTGGGTCCCATGCCAACGTCCACCGCGTATGCGGAGGACGTTTCCCCCCGTCCGATTTCCCCCTACGGGCGGAGCAAGCTGAAGGGTGAGGCGGCCGTTCTCGCCGTACGGGATCGCCTGCACGTCACCGTGCTGCGTCCCTCCGTCGTATACGGCCCCCGAGACCGCGGCGTCCTGGAAATCGCTCGCTGGGTGGCGCGAGGTCTCTTGCCGATGCCGGCCGGTCCGGCGCGGACTCTCAGTCTGTGCCACGTCCAGGACGTGGTGACGGCCCTTTTCGCCGCGGGCGAGGCGGATGTTCCCTCCGGCGAGATCTTCCACGTGGCCGGAGCGGGAGCCTTCACGTGGGAGCAGGTGGGCGACGCCCTGGGCGAGGCCTTGGGAGTTCGGCCAAAGCACGTGCGGATCCCGCTGCCGATGCTTCTCGCCCTGGCCACGATCGCGGACGCTTGGGGATGGGGCACGGGACGAGCGGGATATTTCTCGCGGGGGAAGGTGCGGGAGGCTGCCGGGCACTGGGTGTGCGACACGAGCAAGGCACGGCGGCAGCTTGGTGTCATCCCCCGCGTTGGACTGGCGGCGGGGGCAGCCGCCACCGTGAAGTGGTATCGGGAGGCTGGCTGGCTCTCAGAGTCGCCGTAAATTCGGGACCGCTCTGGAGGGGCGCGCGGATGCTCGCACGACGTGTGGTCATAACCGGCTTGGGAATAGTGGCTCCCAACGGGATAGGGAAAGAAGCTTTCTGGCAGGCCAACGTCGCTGGCCTATCGGGCGTGTCCGCGGTGAGGCACTTCGACACGTCGGTACTTCGTTCGAAAATTGCTGGAGCCATCTACGATTTTGACCCCGCCCAGTTCATGGCCCCATTGGTCGTCAGAAGGACCGATCGGTTTGTTCACCTGGGTCTCGCGGCCTCTCGACTGGCCCTCGTCGACTCGGGCGTGGACCTTGGCGGCGAGGATCCGAAACGGATCGGCTGCGTCATCGGCTCCGGGCTAGGGGGCGTGCTCTTCCATGAGGAGCAGATCGAGATGGCGCTCGAGAAGGGCCTCAACCGGCTAAGCCCCCAGTGCGTGCCGCGGATAGCGCCGAACGCGGTCTCCGGGCATATCGCCATCGAGTTCAATCTGCGCGGACCCAACATGACGATATCCTCGGCCTGTGCTTCGGGGACCATCGCCTTGGGGGAGGCCTTCAGGAAGATTGCCGGCGGCGGCATCGACCTGGCGCTCGCCGGTGGCGCCGAAGCTCCGTTGACGAGGTTTACCTTCGCCGCATATTGCTCCCTGCGGGTACTGTCGACGAGAAACGACGCTCCGCAAGAAGCCAGCCGTCCTTTTGACCGGGACCGCGACGGTATGGTCCTGGGAGAGGGAGCCGCCATTCTTGTCCTGGAGGAGCTGTCCCATGCGCTCCAACGCGGCGCGAGCATCTATGCCGAAGTGGTCGGTTACGGCCACAACTCGGGCGCCTATAACATGATGATGCCGGTGGAAGATGGGCACGATGTCGCCGACGTCATGCTGGCCGCGATTCAGGACGCGGGGCTCACCTTGAGGGACATCCACTACATAAACGCACACGCCACCGGGACGGAAGCCGGCGACAAGGCGGAGAGCCGTGCCATCAAAGCCCTCTTCGGCGATTACGCTTACGCCATTCCGATATCGTCCACGAAATCCATGATAGGCCACACGATCGGAGCCGCCGGGGCGATAGAAGCGGGCGTGTGCTGCCTGACCATCCAGAACGGCATCATTCCGCCGACCATCAACTACCGGGAAAAGGACCCGGAGTGTGATCTGGACTATGTTCCCAATCAAGCCCGCACCGCCCGGGTCGAGAACGTGCTGTCCAACTCATTCGGGTTTGGCAGCTGCAATGCCTGCCTGGCGCTCAAGCGATATGCTTAGCGGTCGCCGCGACGATACCCACCGCGTGGTCGTGACCGGCATGGGTGTTGTGACCACCATCGGGGAGACTCCTGCCGAGTTCAGCGCGTCGCTTCGGGCGGGCCGCTCCGGCATCACGCGCTGGAAGCACATGGACGAGCGGACCCTGTCCAAGATCGGCGGCGACATGTGTGACTTCGATCTGGCCGCGCACTTCGAGCGGGTCGGGGCGAGATATCCCCCAGACTTGATCAAGCGGGCGCGCACGGTCCTGCGCGCCACGCCCCTGACCGGGCGACTGGCCTGCGCCGCAGCCTTGCAGGCCTATGTCGACGCCGGCCTGCACGATGCCGGGCTTGATCCCGAGCGCACGGGCCACGTGGCGGGCGGCAACAATCTGAACAACAACTACTTCGTAGAGAACGTGCGGGCGTTTGACCGCGACCCCGAGTCCATCGAGCCTCTTCTGGGACTGGTGCTCTGGGACACCGACGTGCTCGGCAAGGTCGGGGAGCTCTTGACCGTCAAGGGTCCCAACTACATGGTCGGCAATGCCTGCGCGAGCGGCAACGTGGCGCTCCTGTGCGCGATCGACCTGCTGCGCGCGGGCCGCGTGGACGCCGTGGTGGTCTCGGCCGCCACGCAGGAGCTGGACCCGGTCGGGCTGCAAGGCTGGGCGCTGATGGACGCCCTCGTATGGCGGTCTTTCACCGACGATCCGACCCGAGCCAGCCGGCCCTTCGACGTACGACGCCGGGGCTTCGTGCCCGGCGAGGGCGCCGGCGCGGTCATCCTGGAAACCCTCGCCGGCGCGCGAGCACGCGGGGCGCGGAGCCGGGCCGAGCTCCTGGGCGGCGCCTCGACCTGTGATGCCACGCGACGTCCCAAGCCGGTCGTGGAAGGTCACGTGCGGGTCATGCGCAGCGCGCTGCGCGATGCGGGCATCGCGCCGGACCAGGTCAATCATATCAATGCCTATGCGGCTTCGACCGTGCTCGGAGATGCCGCCGAGGTCGAGGCAATCAAGCAGGTCTTCGGCGAGCAGGCCCACCGCATCCCGATCAACGCGACCAAGTCCATGCTCGGGCACTGCCTCACCGCGGCGGGTCTCGTTGAGTTGCTGGCCCTGCTCGTGCAAATGGAGGACGGTTTCCTGCACCCGACCATCAATCTCGACGAGCCGGAGCCAGCATTTGACCTCGACTTCGTGCCGCGCGTGGCCCGGTCGTACGCGATCGATATCGCGATCTCGAATTCGTTCGGGTTCGGCGGACTCAACGCCTGCGTGGCGGTGGGCCGCGCCCCGTAGGGGCGACGCGTCGATTCATGACGAACGACACCGCGCCCGCCATCGACGTCGCACACCTGACGAAGCGCTACGACGATGTGCTGGCCGTCGACGACATATCCTTCACGGTCAGGATGGGAGAGCTCTTCGCGTTCGTGGGTCCAAACGGCGCGGGCAAGACTACTACCGTCGAGATCATCGACACCATCCGCAGGCCCACGTCGGGAACGGTCCGCCTTCTCGGGATGGACGTCACGAAGAGGAAGCACGACATCCTCCCCCGCATCGGCGTCCTTCCACAGGGGTTCACCTCATTCGACCGGATAACCGTCGCGGAGACCATCCAGTACTACTCGCGACTGTTTTCCCGCCGGAACACCGACGTCCAGGGGCTGATAAGGCTCGTGAACCTCGAGGACAAGAGCGAGGAACAGTTCCAGAACCTCTCTGGAGGCTTGAAGCAGCGGCTCGGAATCGCGGTCGCGCTCGTGAACGACCCTGAGGTCGTCTTCCTCGACGAACCGACGACCGGGCTCGACCCCCGCGCCAGGCGTGAGGTGTGGGAGGTCCTTCTGGGCCTGAAGAAGAAGGGGAAGACGGTCTTTATCACGACCCACTACATGGAGGAAGCGGAGCTCCTTGCCGACACGGTCGCGATCATCGCCAAGGGACGGATCATCGCGATGGGCTCTCCCGAGGAGATCATACAAGCCAACGCGAAGTACCTGGTCCTCACTCTGAAGTGCGCCGACGAAACGGCCCTCGAGATCGTCCGGACGATGGGCTTCGAGCCGGTCCAGGACGACCACCGGAACATCACGGTCAACGTGGCGCACTCGAGCGACGTCCGGAAGATACTGAACGCCCTCACGGACGCCGAGGCGTCGTTCCTCACCCTGGACGTTCGTAATCCCAGCCTCGAAGCGGTCTTTCTCGAGCTCACCCGGCGCTCCGTGACCGGTCAGCCGAGCTGATGCCGGAATGAGCCCGGACGTCATCGGCGCCAATCTCGTCGTGAGCCTCAAGAGCTTCTACCGCGAGAAGTCCGCGGTGTTCTTCATGATTGCGTTCCCGATAATCCTGATACTCGTGTTCGGAACGATCTTCATGAACCAGGACGACGTGAGCTTCGAGCTTCACGTGCAGGACCTCGACCAGACGACCTCGTCCGCCCAGCTCGTCAAGACGCTCGAGCTCGACGGGAGGTTCAAGATAGCCCAGGTCGACCCGGCCATCGACGCCACCCGGTACGCCAAGGACAAGCAGGTGAACCTCGTGCTGGTGATCCCCACGGGCTACCAGCGGGCGCTCGTTCAGCGGCTGGGGTTGGTCGGTGGGGTACCGAGTGCGGCGTTCCGTAACTCCAACGCGTCGGTGGCGGTCACCTACATTTACGACGCGAGCTCGAGCTCCGTATCCCAGAAAATGCAGATCCTCCAGTCCGCGCTCGGGGCGGTGAACCAAGGGATGTCGGGCGAGCCGCCGTTCATCAGATCGGCGGAAACATCGATCCTCGCGAAAAAGTTCCGGTTCATCGAGTTCTTCGTCCCCGGTATCATCGCGATGTCGGTGATGACGTCGAGCCTGTCCGGCGCGGTGAACATGAACGCGGAGCTCCGGCAGAAAGGCGTCATCCGGAAGCTATCCACCACGCCCATCACCCATAGCGACTGGGTTTTGTCGAACATCCTGTACCAGGTCATCCTCGCGGTCATGTCCGCGACTGCGATACTGCTGGTCAGTTACGCCGTGTTTAACGTGAGCCTGCGGATAGACGCCTGGCTCCCGGCGTTCATCGTGCTCGAGGTCTTCGCATTCGCGGGAATCGGGATGATTCTCACCCGAGTCGCGAAGGAGGCGGAGAGCGCGATGGCGGGGGCGAACGCCATCATGTATCCGATGATGTTTCTTTCGGGGAGCTTCTTCCCGCTCGAGATGATGCCGGGCTTCCTGCAGAAGATCGCCCGGATACTGCCTCTGTACTACGGCAACGAGGGGCTCCGGGCGGCCATGGTCTTCGCCGACAACATGACCGCGCTCCGTTGTTCCGCGATCATCGGGGTATTCGCAGCCGTGGTGTTCGTCGTGGGCATCATGACCACCAAGTGGGAAGAGGGCAAGTGAATGGCGATTCAAGTTGCTCGACGTGGACAAGGGAGCGAACGATGACGGACGCCCTTGCGGGGAAGGTCGCGCTGGTCACCGGGGCGTCGCGGGGCATCGGGCGCGTCATCGCGCACAAACTGGCCGCGGCCGGCTGCGACGTGGCCGCCAACTATTACAATAGCCACGACGAGGCCGAGACCCTCTGCGCGGCGATCCGAGCCATGGGCCGGCGCTCCTGCGCGATCCAGGGAAACGTCGGAAGTCCAGAGAGCGTGGAGGAGATCTTCGCCGAATTTCGCCAGCACTTCGACCGGCTCGACATTCTGGTCAGCAATGCAGCCAGCGGTGTGCTCAAGCCCGCGCTCGAGATGTCGCTCAAGCACTGGCGCTGGTGCCTGGAGACGAACGCCCTGGCGTTGGCCCTGCTAGCCCAGCGCGCCGTTCCGCTCATGCCCGCGGGTGGCCGGATCATCGCCATGTCCAGCCTGGGCGCCACGCGGGCCATCCCCGACTACGGCTTCGTGGGAGCATCCAAGGCGGCGCTGGAGTCCCTCGTGCGCACCTTGGCTCAGGAGCTCGGGCCACGGGGCATCCGGGTGAACGCGGTGAACGCAGGGGTCGTGGATACCGATGCCCTGCGTCACTTCCCGAACCGGGAATCCTTGCTGTCCTCGTTTGCGGAGCGGGCGCCGGCCGGGCCGGTACTCACCGCGCAGGATGTCGCGGGAGCGGTTTACCTCCTCTGTCTCCCGGAGGCCGGAATGGTGACCGGTCACACCCTGGTCGTGGACGGCGGCTTCTCCATCTCCGGCTGAGGGAACTGTGCTGACAGATTCCGGGCTGGCCGGCAAGACGGTCATCGTGACCGGGGGGAGCCGCGGCATCGGGCGGGCCATCGTCGAGCTCTTCTCGGCGGAGGGGGCAGACGTGACCTTTCTCTTCCGCGAGAACACCGCGGCCGCCGCCGAGGTGGTCGCCGCGGGGCGTGCCGCCGGGCGGCAGATCACCGCCGAGCAGGTGGATGTTCGCAATCCCCAGGGGTGTGCCGAGGTCGTGGAGCGGGTCGCGGGCCGCTGCGGCCACATCGACGTGCTGATCAATAACGCCGGGCTGGTCCGCGACAACCTCGTGGGGCTGCTCGAGGATGACGACGTACGGACGGTGCTCGACACCAACATCGCGGGCATCTTCAACGTGACCCGTCCGGTGGTGCCCCACATGATTGCCCGCCGCGCCGGAAAGATCATCAACATCAGCTCGGTGGCAGGTGAAAAGGGAGGCCGCGGCCAAACCAATTACGCGGCCAGCAAGGGAGCCGTCAACGCGTTCACCCGCGCGCTGGCCGTTGAGCTGGCGCCGCGCCGGATCACCGTGAACACGGTGGCCCCGGGCGTCATCGAGACCGAGATGTCGCAGGCCATCCGCGACCAAGCTGGCGAGCAGGTCACGTCGCGCATCCTACTGCGGCGGTTCGGCACGCCGACGGAGGTGGCCTACGCCGTCTGGTTTCTCGCTTCCCGGTTAGCCGACTACATCACCGGCGAGATCCTCCACGTGGATGGCGGCTTCAAGATGGAGTGACCCAGGGTGATGCCAGAGCGCTTCAGCGCCTTCTCCTTCGTGGACCGGATCACGGCCCTGGAACCTGGAAGGTGGGCCCGGGGTCGCTTCGCCGTCCCCGCGGAGCTTGCGGAGTTCTCGACCTGCCTCGTGGCCGAGGCGGTCGGGCAACTGGCCGCCTGGGTCGCCATGGCCCAGGCCGAGTTCCGGCGGCGACCGGTGGCTGCCCTGTCCGAGGAGATGCGAATCGAGGGGGAGGCGGCGCCGGGGGAGATCCTCGACCTCGAGGTGGAGATCGAGAGCGGCGATTCGGACACCGTCGCCTTTGCCGGGTGGGCGCGTCTCGCCGACGCGCCGGTCCTGGCATTGAGCCGGTGCGTGGGGCCGATGCTGCCCCTGGAGGACTTCGATGACCCCGAGGCGGTACGGGGAGATTTCGAGACGCTCTGTGGGCCGGGCGCCCGACCCGGTCGCTTCCGAGGTATCGCGAAGCTGGATCTCGTCCTGATCGACCGCGTCCCTGGCCAGCGGCTGCGCGCGGCCATGAACGTGCCTGTGTCCGCCCCCTTCTTCGCCGACCACTTCCCGCGGCGCCCCGTGTTTCCGGCTTCGCTCCTGCTCGACGCCCAGGTCCGGCTGGCGTTGCGGCTCGCGG
>Ga0068869_100000571_pt1 | contig 20644 bp, 19 predicted proteins | sample KBSMisM52_FD_64676 | JGI IMG/M metagenome (GOLD analysis project Ga0068869, IMG submission 64676) | Miscanthus rhizosphere microbial communities from Kellogg Biological Station, Michigan, USA - KBS Miscanthus M5-2 | ecosystem: Host-associated > Plants > Roots > Rhizosphere > Soil ... | reverse complement strand
GGGGAGTGTACGTTATGAAAAGTGAAGAGGTGAGAAAGGTGAAGAAGTGAATGAGTGAATGAGTTAAAGTAGTAGAAGCGCTTCTCAACTCACCTCTTCACCTTTTCACACCTCTTCACCCTTTCACCTTCGCTACTTCGCCCCCACTTCCTCACTCATTCACTCATTCACTCATTCACCTCTTCACCTGTTCACCCCTGCCGCGCCGCGTACAGTTTGTGCAGCGAGATCTTGCGCACCTCGGTCTTGCTTGATTCGATATGGGCGCGAAGGAGCATGACAGCCTCATCGGCTCGACGTCGAAGGATGGTCCGCAGAATGTGGCCGTGCTCCTGGTAAGTGGTGGTGATGCGTCCTTCTTCGGTGAAGTCGAGTCGACGCAGGATGCGGATACGCTCGGTCACTTCGCGGTGGCATCGCAATACCTCGGGGTTGCCCGCCGCCTCGACCAGACAGGAATGAAAGGCCTCGTCCAGCCGCGACACTTCGACGTGATCCATGATGCGCTCATCGGCAGCGACCAGCCATATGGGCTTGAGGTGGTCGAGCTGCGGGCGCTCGGCGTGGTCACAGAGCTGCCTGACTGCGGAAGTCTCCAGAATGATACGTAGGTCGTAAAGATTGTCGAACTGCTTAAAGTCCAGCGCACGCACGCTCCATCCGCTGCGATAGTGCACTTGCAGGTAGCTTTCCTTCTCGAGACGAAACAGCGCCTCGCGCACGGGAGTTCGACTGACCTTGAGCCGCGTCGCGATCTCGCCTTCGGTGAAGTGGTCGCCCGGCAGCAGCCTGAAATCGAAGATGTCCTGCTTGAGTTGGAGATAGACGCTCTCACCGAGCGATTGAGGCCGCGGGCGCGCGGCCGGCAAATCGCGCGCCATACTATGACTTTTCGCGTGCAACATGCCGTGTCCGCGGGTCACGTCACAGGATCAGGCGGTCAACTCGACGCCATGACCTGCCATGCATCGGCCGATCAGACCGATGTCGGCGAGTTCCGCTGTCGTCTGGTGAACCAGTCTGCCGTCGAACATCACGGCGATACGGTCGGACAGCTCCAGCAATTCATCCAGGTCTTCGCTAATCAACAACACGGCGGCGCCTGCCTCGCGTGCCGCCAAAATACGCGCGTGGATCTCTGCCACCGCGGCAAAATCCAGGCCGAATACCGGATTGGCGACGATCAGCACCGAGACATCCCCCGACAACTCGCGCGCAAGCACTGCCCGTTGGACGTTGCCACCGGACAAGGTTCGAATCGGTGCGTCCGGTCCCGCAGTCTTGACTTTGTATTCGGCTATCAGACGGCGCGACTGTGCACGCAGTTGCCCACGCTTAAGCCAGGGCCATGCTGCAACCGGAGCGCGATCGAAGTTGCGTAGTCCCATGTTATCGGCCACGCTGAGCGCCCCAACGCAAGCGTTGCGCAACGGTTCCTCAGGCAGCGTGAATACGCGGTGACGATTGATTTCAGCGCGCGTCGCCCGGTAGGGTTCACCGCTGATCCGCACCACTCCGGACACGCGCTCGCGTTGGCCCAGCAAAGCCTCCACTAATTCGCGCTGGCCATTCCCGGAGACTCCGGCAATGCCAAGGATTTCACCGGGACGCACTGCCAGGCTCACGCCCGTTACCGCATCCAAGCCAGCGTCATCGTTGACGTGTAGATTCTCGACTATGAGACTCGCCGCTGCATTGGACTGCGTGGGTCGAGAGCGCGTCGCTGTGACGTGAATGCCAGAGTTGCCGGGCTGCCGTCCAGGTAAATCGCGGCTGCCGATCATCATCTCCGCCATCGCCGCCGCCGTGAGATCCGCCACCTTACCCTCGCCAACTAGCTTGCCCCGACGCAACACCGATACGCGATCCGCGAATGCCGTGACCTCGCGAAATTTGTGTGTGATGATCAGGATGGTAACCAACTTCTCACGCGCCAAGTCTCGCAGCATGCCCAGAACCTCGTCGGCTTCCTGCGGTGTGAGCACCGAGGTGGGCTCGTCCAGAATCATGAATCGGCGTTTTAGGTAGAGCTGCTTGAGGATTTCGACCTTTTGCTTCTCGCCCGCCGCCAGGCTGGAAGCCGTCGCGTCCAGTTTGATCTTGAACGGGACATCCGCCATGAAGGAATCGAGTTGCTCGCGTTCACGGCGCCAATTAACCACCGCGGGCACGTGGTCGCGGGCCATCACAAGGTTCTCGGCCACCGTCATGCTCGGCACCAGCGTAAAGTGCTGATATACCATCCCGATGCCTAGCGCATGCGCATCCTGTGGCGAACGAATCTCGCGCTCGCGCTGATTCACTTCGATCTGCCCGGCGTCCGGCCGGTAATAGCCGACCACGCACTTCACCAGGGTGCTCTTACCGGCTCCGTTTTCACCCAGCAACGCGTGGAATGCACCCGCTTCCACCTTCATCGATACGTCGTCCAGCGCCGCGAAAGTTCCAAAGCGCTTGGTCATGCTCAAGCACTGCAACTCCAGGGCGGAGTCGGGTACCGGATCGTGCGGAGGAATGCGCATGGCCTGAGTCAGAGCGCGGATAACGCTTCCACCATAGCCTTCGAATTCGACACGCTGCCGAATACCCCACCCTGCATCTTGACCATCTTGATGGCCGCGAGGTGGTTGTCGTGGTCGGTAGCGCCGGCGCAATCCTCCAGCAACACGCATTCGAACCCGCGATCATTCGCCTCACGCATGGTCGTATGCACGCAGACATCGGTGGTGATGCCGGTCAGTGCGAGGTTCTGAATTCCGCGTGTGCGCAAAATCAGCTCAAGGTCGGTGGCGCAGAACGAACCCTTTCCTGGCTTGTCGATCACCACTTCCCCGGGCAACGGCGCCAACTCGGGAATGATGTCCCAGCCGGGTTCACCGCGGACCAGAATGCGGCCGCATGGGCCAGGGTCGCCGATGCCGGCACCGATGCGACGCGAGCGCCAACGTTTGTTCTCCGGCAAATCGGACAAATCCGGTCGATGACCCTCGCGTGTGTGGATGATGTGGAAACCGCACTTGCGCATCGCGGTCAACACTCGTTGGATCGGCTCGATCGGCGCGCGCGTCAAAGACAAGTCATAGCCCATCTTGTCCACGTAACCGCCCACGCCGCAGAAGTCGGTCTGCATATCGATAATGATCAGCGCGGTGTTGGCCGGCGTGAGATCACCGTTGTAGGGCCATGGATAGGGATCCGCCGCGACAAAGCGCCCGGCGTTTCGAGCAACGTCAGGCATATTTGCGCTTCTCCGTTACCGGCAGTTGAGGCTGATAGCTGCGCGTTGGGACTGGGAATCCACAGGAAGTGCCGTCGGTGACCGCAACCTCCTTTTCCCAAGGTAGTGAGTATTTGCCCGCGACCATATCCTGCATGTAGGTATATGGACAATCTCGCGCGCCACCCGTCACGGCCACATAACCGCGATGGCCGAACTGATAGATGTTGTTCTCCACGCCCCACACCCGTCGCGCCTCGCGCACCAGATCCGGACGAACTTCGCAGGTGATGATCTCGTCCGGGCGATGGCTTCCCTCGACCATCGGCGTCCCGTCGAAGTCGACGAACATTCCTTCTCCCATCGAATCGAAAGTGCCGTCGCTGCCGCACATGCACACGCTGGCGGTAACCATCAGATTGGAGAACGCGTTGGCTGGGTTGCTGATCTTCCAGCTATGACGAATGGGCGCTGTATAACCTGCGGTACGGACCATGATCTCGGCGCCCTTGTACGCGCATTCGCGGGCCATTTCGGGAAACATGCCATCGTGGCAGATGATCAGTGCGATTTTGGAGCCGTTCGGCCCGTCGCAAACCGGGATGCCCAGATCGCCGGGCTCCCAGGGCTCCACGGGGACCCATGGATGCAGCTTGCGATAGTAGAGTCTGAGAGCACCTTGGTCGTCGATGATGATGCCGCTGTTGTAAGGATTGCCGTGCGGGTTGAATTCCATGATGGAGAAACAGCCCCAGATTTTGTTCTGCACGCAAACGCGCGTGAACGCCGCCACTTCCGGGCCGTCCATTCGGCACATGATGTCGGGATTGGTGTCCATTGACAGACCATGCAGGGCGTATTCGGGAAACACCACCAGGTCCATGCCCGGCATGTTTCTGCGCGCTTTGGCTACGAGATCGCAGATTCTGGTCGTCTGCGCGGCCAGGTCCGCCGGCGTTTTAGTGACCGGAAGCTGCAATTGCACCATTCCCATCACCACACCGTTCGGTGATTTGTTCAGTCCACCTAATCCACTCATCGCAGACCTCCAAGTATTTATCGCGTCACACTCAACTCTCCCGGCGCTCCCGCGAGATTGCGCCGTGGTGAACAGGTCGCGATCATGATCCCGAGCGTCAGGACGTAGGGCGTCGCGTTGAACAAGTAGTAGCCGGAACTCACCCCGACAGACTGCAGCGCCGGCCCCAAGGCGCTGGCGCCGCCGAAGAGTAATGCGGCGTAGAAGCAATGCAACGGACGCCAGCGCGCAAAGATCACGAGCGCCACTGCCATCAAGCCCTGTCCGCTGGAAAGCCCCTCGTTCCAGCTGCCCGGATAGTAGAGAGACAGGAATGACCCGCCCACTCCGGCAAGGAACCCGCCGACCGCGGTCGAGAGGACCCGTACCAGATTGACTTGGTACCCCATAGCGCGCGCCGCATCGGCGCTGTCGCCGACCATTCGCACCACCAATCCCCAGCGGGTATTGCGAAACGCCCAACTCATCGCCAACGCGAGAATCAGGCCGATGATGAACAGCACGTTGATCTGCAGTGCGGCCTGGATCTGCGGCGAACTGGCCCAATCGCCCAGGTGCAACGCCGGTAGCGTGGGTGCTTTGGGTTGGACAAACGGCTTGCCGAGGAAAAAGGCGAAGCCTGTACCGAACAGCATCAAGCCGATGCCGACCGCGATGTCGTTGACACGCGGCAGACTGCACACGGTGCCGTGGAGCAGTCCTAACAGTAGCCCGGCAAAACCGGCGACCAGGACGCCGAGCCACGGACTTCCGGTGAGGTAGGAGATACCGTAACCGGCCATGGCACCCATCACGAGGATGCCCTCGAGTCCCAGATTGATGCGACCGCTTTTTTCCGTCAGGCATTCGCCCAGACTCACGAACAGAAACGGCGTGCTGACCCGGATTGCACCGCCCAGAACCGCAATCGGCACACCCCACCAGCCCAGCGATGTTCCGTCCATGTCTTCTAGGTCTCCCGCGGCTGGAACATTCGAAAGCGTCCATACAGAGTCTCGCTTGCGAGGATGACCATGAACGCGATCCCCTCCAGGACCAGAACCGTGGCGTCGGGCAAATCCAGCCGGCGCTGCAGCATTCCGCCGCTGGCTGCGATGCCGCCAAGCAACGTGGCCACCGGAAGAATCGCAAGCGGGTTATGGCGGGCGATGAACGACACCAGGATGCCAGCGTAGCCATAACCAGCAATGAGGGAAGCGTTGGCGCTGCCGTGCACGGCCGCGACTTCGGCCATTCCTGCCAGTCCAGCAGCGGCGCCGCCGAGGAAGCAACTGACCAGGATCAGAATACCTACCGGCAATCCCGCCAGTTTGGCCGCGCGCACATTGCCTCCTACGATGCGCAGGGCAAACCCGTGAACGGTGTGCCGCACGAGCACATAGGCAACGATGCAAAAGGCGATGCCGTAAACCAATCCCCAGTGGACATCCATGCCGGGAATGTGACCCACCATGTTGGCATCGCCGATCGGCATGGTGGAAGGTTTGTTCAGGCTCGCCGGATCGCGCAGCGGGCCTTCGACGAAATGATTGAACAGGGCTATTGCAATATAGGTGAGCAACAAGCTGCTGATGGTTTCATTGACACCGCGATAGTGACGCAAGGCACCGGCAAGGGCGATCCATCCGCCGCCCACGAACATCGCCGCCATTGCCATGCCGATTTTCACCGTCATGGGCGATCCACCGGACAGCGCATGGCCTATGACGGCGGCTGCCAATCCTCCGAGCACCAGCGCGCCCTCCCCGCCGATCAAGATCAGACCTGTCTGCGCTGGAAGCGCCACGCACAGCGCCGTCAGGATCAATGGCGCGGCACGTTGCAGGGTGTTCTGCCACGCGAATCCGCTACTGAAAGCCCCCTTGTAGATCAGCGCATAGACCTCCAGCGGATCCTTACCGATCATGCTCATGAACGCACCGAACACGATCATTGCCACGAGCAGCGCACCAACCGGGATGACGATCGCCTCCGCCGCCCGGCGCAACCGGTCGGATGGAAATGCTGCCGGCCGCGTGCCGGTGACGGGCAAGACGGCGGAGGAACTCACGATCTGCTGGTCCTGCGCAGCGGTCAAACCTTCCCGGCGACACCCGCGACGAGGTAGTTCATCTGCTCCAGCACGACGTCTTGTTGCTTGTAGGCAGTGCCGCCCGGAATGACGACCTTGCCGGTGTTGTCCTTCAACGGGCCTTTGAAGATGACGAACTCGTCCTTCATCATCTTGGCCTTAACGCCATCCGCGTTCTTCTTCGCTGCGTCGGATACCGCCGCCCCGTAGGCTGAAGTCTTGACGAAACCTTCCTTAAGCCCGCCGCGCAGGAAATTGTTCATTGGCGTGCCTTCCTGGACTGCCTTCACATGCACGGTATAGGGCGTGAGCCAGTTCCATTCGGCACCAGTGAGATAACCCTTCGGCGCCAACGCAGCCTGGTTGGCATGGTAACCGCACACATAAATACCACGACGCTCGCAGGTCTCGACGATCACCTTGGGGCTGTCAACGTGCATCGTGATAACGTCGATGCCCTGGTCGATCATGCTGTTTGCGGCTTCCGCCTCCTTCACCGGTAGTGCCCAGTCGCCGGTAAAAATTACCTGCGTGGTAATCGCCGGGTTCACGCTCTGTGCCCCCAAGGTGAACGCATTGATATTGCGCAAGACCTGCGGAATAGGCTTCGCGGCGATGAACCCGAGCTTCTTGCTCTTCGTGGCATAGCCAGCGACAACGCCGTTCAGATACTGACACTCGTCGATATAGCCAAAATAGCTGCCCGAGTTCTTCGGATGCTTCGCCTCATTCCACAGGCCGCCGCAATGCGCGAAGCGCACCTTAGGATACTTCTCCGCCATCTTGATGACATGCGGATCGAAATAGCCGAACGAGGTCGGGAAGATGAGGACGGCGCCATCTTGTTCGATCATCGACGCCATGGTTTTCTGCACGTCCACGGTCTCGGGCACCTTCTCTTCTTCGATGACCGTCACACCCGGGAGCTTCTTGATCGCCGCAGCGGCCTGCGCCTGGGCCTGGTTATACCCGTAGTCGTCCTTCGGCCCGACGTAGATAACGCCGACCACGACTTTGTCCGCAGCGAAGGCGCGCGACGTCACCGCGGGCCCCACGCCTGCCACAACGCCGGCGGCGGCCATCGCCTTCAGCAACTCGCGTCGACTCGGGTTCAGCAATTTGGTGGACATAGGTCTCCTGCTCCTTTTAGTTTTAGGGGGATGAACGGACGCGATGGCAGGCTTGTACGGACTCCTGCACACCATCTTGTATGCAAGCCAGTGTGCAAGCGGTGTGCCACGCCTTCTTCGAATCCGCAGACACCTGGAAGAGCCAGTATCCGTGCGGATCTTCAGCCTTTTGCCTGAGTCAAAGCCAATGCTTGAATCGCATCACGGTTGTGCGCAGGCCTCGCCCGCGGCTCCACAATGGGGCGGACGAAGTACCGTGATTCGTGACTCGTGATTCGCTGATTGGTAGCACACCGCGAAGCACCAGCGACAAGCCAGAGCCCGAGCCACGAACACCAATCACGAATCACGAGTGACGAATCACGGTCTCTTGAGAATCACCGTCTCTTGAGTTTCTCGTTCCCGCCCATATCGTCTCCTGTCAGAACTCTAGTTTTGGAGACTCGAATGACAGCTCGTGCACTTCGCCGCCCGCGCCTCGCCCTGGTCGAAGACCACAGCCCGCCTCGTGATGGTGGATCGCGGCGATCAGAGGATGTCGGTTCGGACGAAGGCTTGCTGGATGCCTACTCGAATGCAGTGGTAAGCGCAGCCGACAAAGTCGGTCCCGCCGTCGTCAAGATCGACGTAAAGCGCCGCGCAGCTTCCCCACAAGGATTGCAACAGGGGGGATCGCAGCGGGAAATCGCCGGCAGCGGTTCCGGCTTTATTTTCACGCCGGATGGCCTCATCCTCACCAACAGCCACGTCGCCGGGGGAGCAGCCAAGCTGGAGGTTGCGCTCGCCGACGGTCAGGCATTCGATGCCGACTTGGTCGGCGACGACCCGCATACAGACCTGGCAGTGATCCGCATATCGGGCGCCCGCTTGCCCACCGCAACATTAGGCGTCTCGCGTCATGTTCGCGTGGGGCAACTCGCCATCGCGATCGGAAATCCCTTCGGATTCGAATGCACGGTGACAGCGGGCGTCGTGAGCGCTCTCGGCCGCAGTCTGCGCGCGCAATCCGGCCGGCTCATCGACGACGTGATTCAGACCGACGCGGCGTTGAACCCTGGCAATTCCGGCGGACCGCTGGTCTCTTCCAAAGGGGAAGTCATCGGGGTGAACACCGCGATCATCATGGCCGCGCAGGGCATCTGCTTCGCGACCTCGATCGATACCGCCAAGTTGGTGGTCAGCCAGCTTCTGCGCCACGGGCGCGTGCGCCGCGGCATCATTGGCGTCGCCGGCCAGAACACGCCCCTGTCACGACGGACAGTGCGGCATTTCGACTTGCCGGTCGAAAGTGGCGTACGCGTGACTTCGGTGGAGCTTGGCAGCCCGGCGCACTCGGCAGGATTAGAAGACGGAGACGTGATCGTGGCGTGGGACGATAAACCAATCGCTAGCATTGACGAACTGCACCGGCAGCTGACCGAACAGTATCTGGATCGCGCCGCCGAGGTCACACTGCTGCGTCGGACACAAAAACTGACGCGGCGGATCAGTCCGGTGGAATTGGGCGGCGGACGTTAGTCCGCCAAGCCCGACCTGCCTTCCCGATCGACCTGCGGACGGAGCTTACCCATGCGCTCACGCTACTCGGACGTACCGACCTACGAGACAAAGGACGGCTCCGAGATCCGGGAGTTGATGCATCCCGACCGACACGGCAACCGCAAACAGAGTCTAGCCGAGGCGATCGTTTACCCGGGACAAGAGACTGTGCTGCACAAACACGTTCGCAGCGAAGAGCTGTACTACATCACCGTCGGATCGGGGCTGATGACACTGGGTGACGCAAAGTTCGAGGTGCACGCCGGCGACACGATCTGCATAGTGCCAGGGACGCCGCACTGCATTCAGAATAGCGGCAGCGAGCCGCTAAAGATATTGTGCTGCTGCTCCCCACCCTACTCCCACGACGATACGATCTTGTTGACCGGCCCGGCTGGTACAAGCCAGGCATGACGTTGCACGCCTGCCGATGAATCGACTCGGCACTTTGATCGCGACCGGCGGTACCGCCGAAATCTACACCTGGCCCGATGACCGGGTGGTGAAGCTGTATTGGAGCGGCGCCGCAGCGAGTGCCGCGGCACAAGAGGCAGCTCATGCTGGCGCAGCACATGCCGCTGGAGCACCAACCCCCCGGGCGATCGAACTGGTCACCGTCGACGGACGACCTGGCGTGGTATTCGAGCAGGCAGCAGGCCCAAGCATGCAGGACACGTTGTTCGCCGAACCGCAGCGAACGGAAGAACTCGCGCGGCAGTTCGCCGAATTGCATGCGGATCTGCACGAGCGCACGCCGACAGACTTGCCCTCGCAGCATCAGCGCTTGACCCGCCGCATCAAACTGACCTCGATCGGCGGCCGCGCCAGGAGCGCGGTTCTTTCCGCGCTGAAGACATTGCCGCACGGACATGCCTTATGTCACGGAGACTTTCATTCCGGCAACGTCTTGTTGACCTCCCGAGGCCCGACGATTATCGACTGGTTCGACGCATCGATCGGGGATCCGGCGGGTGACGTCGCCCGCACCTGCCTGGTAATGCAGCATGCGAAGGCCCCCGACGCGCTCGATGCACAAGGGCAAGGGGCAACCGAGACACTGCGCTCGACCTTCACTGCGGCTTACCTGGACCACTATCGACGACTGCGTGCACTCGGCCCCGAGCAGCTTAAAGCCTGGATGCTTCCGGTAGCGAGTGCCCGTCTTACTGATCCGATTTCGCCGCACGAGCGTGCCGCGCTGCTACGCCTTATCGACGGCCTGTTGCCAGCCGTGACGTCTTAGCCGACGCCGGTATTATCGCGTCCTGACGCGGGGGAGGTCTTACAGGAAGGGATCGCTGATCCAGAACTGATTCCACTCGGCCAGCGCCTCGCCGGCCATCGGCCTAGCTATGAAGAACCCCTGGGCTAGGTCGAAACCCATGTCGTTCACCAGATCCCATTCCTCCTGGTTCTCGATTCCCTCGGCGACAGAAACGAGATTGAGGTCTCGCGCCAGATCCACACTCTGCTGCAGCACCGCTCGCACCGATGGACGGCGCGCGGCTCCAGCCAGCACGGTGCGATCTATTTTCAGTTCGCTGGCGGGGATACGCTCGAGTTGCGCGCGATCGCAGTGTCCGATCCCGAAATCGTCGATGGACAGACCGAAACCGGTGACGCGTAAGTGTACGAGGTTCTCCAATGTGTTCCCGACGTCATGGGCCACCGAAGCCTCGGGTACCTCGATGGTCAACTTGTTAGGAGCGAGGCCATGCTCCTTGACCGTGGCTTCGATGCGGTCTGCAATGCCATGATCGAGAAGGAGATCAGGTGACAAGTTGACTGACACATTGATATCGAGACCGTGGTCGAGCCATCGACGGCATTGAGCTGCCGCCTTCCCCAATATCAAGGTGGCAAGTTCATCGGAGAGAGAGTTGTCTTCGATTAGCGGAAGGAAAGCGCCCGCAGAGAGCATTCCCCGCAACGGATGTTTCCACCGCAGGAGGGCCTCCACACCCGCCAACTTCATGCCTCGCAAGCGAACCTTAGGCTGATAGTGGGGGAGGAATTGATCGCCCTCGATCCCCTTCCAGATCTCATCGAGCGTGATGCGGGATGGGGCGTCAGATGCATGGATTACCTCCAGCACACTGTTTCCGTAGACTATTTCCTGAGCCGCGCTCATCTACCTGCCTCTTGGTGTGGACTGCCGGGCTGTCTCTGGGCTAGCGCCTTTGTGTGTCCTAATTTCGTCAACTTGACCAGAGACTTGAGGTTAGCCGCCAGCAGCTCGGGGAACCTGCGGCAGACACGCAACCGGGCTACAATCGCCGCCTCTTCAAACGCTGCAGGAAGCACAAGTCATGCAACCGCTCTCTGGAATTCGCGTGATCGATTTCAGCACGCTGCTCCCTGGTCCGATGGCAACGCTCATGCTCGCCGAGGCGGGTGCAGAAGTGATCAAGATCGAGCGCGCCGGAAGCGGGGAGGAGTTGCGCCAGTATCAACCTCGGTTCGCGGACACCAGCATCTCGTTCGCGATGCTCAATCGTGGCAAACGCAGCATTGCCATCGACCTGAAATCGCCGGAGGCATTGAAACGGCTGACGCCCTTGATCGAATCGGCGGATGTGGTGGTCGATCAGTTCCGGCCGGGTGTGATGCAACGTCTCGGGCTGGGTTACGAGGCCATGCGCGAGATCAACCCTCGCATCATCTATTGCGCCATCACAGGCTACGGACAAAGCGGCCCCAAGGCGCAGATCGCCGCGCACGATCTCAACTATCAGGCAGAGAGCGGGATGCTGGCCATCGCTGCCGACGCGAATGGTGCACCTGTGGTCCCTGCCGCGCTAGTTGCCGATATCGCAGGAGGTGCGTATCCCGCAGTCATCAACATTCTGCTGGCACTGCGCGCCCGAGACCAGAGCGGCCACGGATGCATGATCGATGTCTCGATGAGCGACAACTTGTTCACGTTCCTGTACTGGGCCATCGGCACCGGTACGCAGACGGGTCAGTGGCCACGACCTGGCGGTGAACTGCTTTCGGGAGGAAGCCCGCGATATCAAGTGTACCGAACCGCGGACGGCAAGTTCATCGCCGTAGCGGCTCTGGAAGAGAAGTTCTGGAACAATTTGTGTGACCTGATCGGATTGGCCGTGCAGTTTCGCGAGGACCGCAAGGATCCACTAGCAAGCAAGCGTGCCGTCGCAGAAATCATCGCGCTCCGCAGCTCGCGGGAATGGGCCAAGGTGTTCGATGGAAAAGACGTCTGCTGCTGCGTAGTGAGGTCCGTGGAGGAGGCGATGCACGATCCACACTTCGCCGCTCGAGGGTTATTCAGCCGAAGTGTTGCCTCAGACGAAGACGCACTCCCAGCCGTCAGCGTGCCCATCGATCCAGCGTTCCGCGATCAACGCACCGAACTGCGCTACCCGCGTCTCGGAGAAGCAAACGAACTCCTCGGTAAAGGGTGAGACAGGTACCCCTCTCCCTTCACCTTTTCACCTCTTCACCTTCTCACCCTTCACCCTTCACGCCTTTAGCGTTGCGCATTCGCATCCACCACCGCCAACGCCGTCATATTCACCAGTCGCCGCACGGTCGCGGTGGGTGTGAGAATGTGCACCGGCTTCGCAGCACCTAGCAGGATGGGGCCGATGGTCACGCCTTCCCCGCCATTGATCTTGAGCAGGTTGAACGAGATATTAGCCGCATCCAGGTTGGGCATGATCAGCAGGTTGGCTTCGCCTTTCAGTTTGGAATCGGGATGAGCGCGGGCACGGATCTCTTCAGAAAGCGCTGCATCCCCGTGCATCTCGCCTTCGACCTCCAGGTCGGGGGCACGCAGTTCGATCAAGGCACGAGCACGACTCATCTTGAGAGCGGAAGGCGAATCGTCCGTCCCGAAATTCGAATGGGATAGGAGAGCGACCTTCGGTACCAGCCCGAAGCGACGCACCTCCTCCGCCGCCATGATCGTTATCTCCGCCAGCTGCTCCACGGTTGGATCTTCATTGACGTAGGTGTCGCAGATGAAGACGGTGCGCTTAGGTAGAAGCAATGCGTTCATCGCAGCGTAGATACTCGCCCCCTTCTCCAAACCAATAACGTTGTTGATATGCCGCAGGTGATCCTTGTGCCGCCCATAGGTGCCGCACAGCATCGCATCGGCCTCACCTCGGCGTAGCAACATCGCGCCGATCAATGTGGGCGATTGGCGTACGTGGGCCTTGGCATCGTCGGGCGATACGCCGCGACGTCCCATGAGCTTGTAGTAGTCGGTCCACGTTTCACGGTACCTGGGATCGCTCTCCGGATTCACCAACTCGAACTCCTTGCCCGGTTTGATACGCAGGCCGAATTTCTTCAGCCGCATTTCCACCACCTCTGGGCGCCCGATCAAGATCGGCTTGGCGAGCTTCTCGTCCACCACTACCTGCACCGCACGCAGCACGCGCTCGTCTTCGCCCTCTGCGTAGATCACCCGTCGTGGCGCTTGCTTGGCCTTGGTGAATACGGGCTTCATGATCAAACCCGAGTGATACACGAAGTGGCTGAGTTGCTGGCGGTAAGCTTCGAGGTCGGCGAGCGGCCGAGTCGCCACGCCGCTTTCCATCGCGGCTTTCGCCACGGCAGGGGCGATCCTGGTAATGAGGCGCGGATCGAAGGGCTTGGGGATAATGTAATCAGGTCCGAAGCTGATCTCTTCACCTTCGTAGGCCATCGCGACGATATCAGACTGCTCGGCTTGGGCCAGTTCAGCGATGGCCTTCACGCACGCGAGCTTCATCTCGTCGGTGATGCGCGTGGCGCCCACATCCAGGGCACCGCGGAAGATGAATGGGAAACACAGCACGTTGTTGACTTGGTTCGGATAGTCCGAGCGGCCGGTGGCAATGATGCAGTCGGGCCGCACCGCCTTTGCGAGCTCGGGGCGGATTTCCGGCTCCGGGTTCGCGAGCGCGAGGATAAGCGGCTTGTCGGCCATCTTCTTGACCATGTCCTGGGTCATTACTCCGGCCGTGGACAAGCCGAGGAAAATGTCGGCATCTTCCATGATGTCGTTGAGTGTGCGTGCCGTGGTCTTGCGCGCGTAACGCGCCTTGTTCGGTTCCATGTCGTTATCGCGGCCGTGGTAAAGCACGCCTTTGCTGTCGGTGACGAAGACGTTTTCCTTCTTGATCCCCAGGAACACCAGCAGATCGAGACAAGCGATCGCCGCTGCGCCTGCGCCCGAGCACACCACTTTCACCTTGCCGATATCCTTGCCGACCACGACGAGGCCGTTGAGGATGGCGGCCGCCGAGATGATCGCGGTACCGTGCTGATCATCGTGGAATACGGGAATCTTCAAGCGCTCGCGCAGCTTGCGCTCGATGTAGAAGCACTCCGGCGCCTTGATGTCTTCGAGATTGATACCGCCGAGCGTGGGTTCGAGGGCGGCGATGATGTCGACCAGCTTATCCTGGTCGCGTTCGTTCAACTCGATGTCGAACACATCGATGCCAGCGAATTTCTTGAACAGGCAGCCTTTGCCTTCCATCACGGGCTTGCCGGCGAGCGGACCAATGTTGCCCAATCCAAGCACTGCGGTACCGTTCGTTATTACCCCTACCAAGTTGGCACGGGAAGTCAGATGGGCTGCCTGGCTCGGATCCGCTTCGATCGCCTTGCACGCATATGCCACGCCGGGTGAATAGGCGAGTGCAAGATCGCGCTGATTGATCAAGCCTTTGGTGGGCACTACGGAGATCTTTCCCGGCGTCGGAAAGCGGTGATACTCCAATGCCGCAGCCTTGAGCTCTTCTTCCATCGACTTCTCCTCCTGGGCGTAATAGTTGTTGTAGCTTCTCGATCCAAAGTGCCCTGCCCGATCAGGCATCAGGATCGCGGTTCAAACTCTAACCCGTTTGGCAGCACTGCACCAAGCGCGCTACGTTTCTCGCGCTCTATGCTGCGCCGCAAGTACGATCTGCTCCGCCAGCTTGAACAAGGTAAGCGGCGCGCTCCCTTCGGCTTTGTTGTTTGCGATGACAAATGCAGGCATGCCTCGGTCGACGGCTTGTAAGCACAGGCGAGCCAGAGATACGCGATTGGGAATGTCTTCGTCTACCAGGCGCCTGAATGGTTGATAGCGTTCCTTCGCTTCCTCATACGCGAGGCCCTGGTGCAAATTCCATCGGACGACCAGTGGACCTGTGTGAGCGACACCGGTCACGCGCGCTTGCTCGGAGACCACCGGCATGCGCGGATGCAAACCGATGCAATGATGAGCCCCGACCTCGCGCAACGCTTGCAGATAAGCCGGTGTAATCAATTCACGGTCGCGCAGCTCGATAGAGTACAGAGGACCGCGCGGCAACCCATCGAGAAATCGCTGTAGTTTCTCGGCAAAAGCCTGTGGCTGTCGGCTCAACACCGCGCCAACGGGTGGAAATTGGAACACCAGCGCACCCACGCGACGCCCAAGGCCATCGAGGCAAGGACCGACGAATTGCTGTAAGGCAAAACCGGCCTCGAGAAACCGGGGATTGGAGCCGGAACGGGTGCCGGGTTCGCCTCGAATGGTCGTGGCAGTACATAGCATTGGCGCCTTGACCATGAAGCGAAAATCCGCAGGAACCTGTTCGGCATATCGGCGGAACTCGGCGGCAGGGATGGGTCCGTAAAAGGTGCGGTCGATCCCGACACAGCGCAACAGCGGGTGCTGCGAATACGCTGCCAGCCCTTCTCGTGCCAGCATCCGTTCCTCGGCCACGCGGTCATAGACCAGTGTGGCCCATCCTGGGAAGGTCCAGGACGACGTCCCGAGGCGGATACCGGCAGGCAGATGCGCCGCGACTTCCAGAAGGTCGGCCGCCACCGTGGCTGGGCCTACCGGATGCGATGCTTCCCCCGACTCAGGGTCGCCGAATAGCCCTAATTGTTCACTCATGCGAGCCTACATCCTGAAGCGCATGCAGAGGAGCACAACTGTTGCCGGCATTGTCATCCGCCGAGCCGCCGCTGGAAAGCCCGGGAATGGCCAAGGTGCCCTCGATCGGCACCGCAGAAATGCCGGAAGACGCAGCGCCCGGTCAGGGGGGCACAATGAGGGTGAAGGATATCGTCTGTCCGGACAGGCGATAGATCTCGGGAGATAATAACGGCGGAAACTTCCTGGAGACGCCGCATGCCCCAATCGCCATTGACCGACCTGGAAGGCCTTGCCGCCGTCATCACCGACGGTATGATGCTCGCCGTGCCAAAGGACAGTTCCGGTGTAGCCATGGCGGCGACTCGCGTGTTGGCGCGGCGCGGTGTGCGCGGCTTGCATCTGGTCTGCGTGCCGACAAGCGGACTGCAGGCGGAGATCCTGATCGGCGCTGGCGCCGTGCACACCATCGAGACTTCCGCCGTCACGCTGGGTGAATTCGGGCCGGCTCCACGCTTCATCGAGGCGCTCCGCGATGGGTCGTTGCGAATCCTCGACTCCACCTGCCCGGCCGTCTATGCCGGGCTGCAGGCTGGGCAAAAAGGGCTTCCGTTCATCCCTCTGCGCGGTTTGCTCGGTACCGACGTACTCGCCAACCGCCCTGATTGGAAGGTGGTCGACAACCCATTCAGCCCAGGCGATTCGATCGCCGTCTTGCCGGCGATCCGTCCGGATGTCGCGCTGTTCCATGCAGCGCTGGCCGATCGTTACGGCAACGTCTTCATCCGAAGGGAACGCGAAGTGCTGTTGATGGCCCAGGCTGCGCGCCGAACGCTCGTAACGGTGGAAGAAATCACCGACGACAATCTGTTGGAAGACGACGCGCGCGCAGGCGCTGTGCTGCCGGCGATCTATGTCACGCGCATCGCCCTGGCGAAGCATGGTGCCTGGCCGCTGGGGCTGCTCGATCGCTACCCGATTGACGAGACCGCGCTGACCCGTTATGCGTCGATGGCCAGAACCCGAGAAGGGTTCGCGAGTTTCGTCGCCGACTGGCCGGACCAACAGCGCGCGGCAGCGTGATCGAAGAGTATTCCCAGAGCGATCTGCTGATCGCCGTCATCGCACGATTGCTGCTGGGCAGCGAGCATGTGGCCGTGGGCGCATCGTCCCCGATTCCCGGTTCCGCTGCATTGCTGGCGCGGCATCTCTCGAACGGTGCCATGCGCGTCTCCGTGCTGGGTTCACGCCGGAATAACTTCTTCACCAACGGCGGCGTCGAATTGTTCGACCTCGCCGCCCAAGGCCGCATCGATGCGTTTTTTCTGGGCGGCGGACAAATCGACGGTCAGGGCAACATCAACCTCGTGGGCACTGGCACCTACCCGCGTTTCGACGTGCGTTGGCCGGGATCCTTCGGGTCCGCCTATCTGTACTTTCTCGTGCCCAAGGTGATCCTGTTTCGCGAGGAACATACACGCCGGGTTATGGTGCCGAAAGTGGATTTCATCAGCAGTCCGGGCGTAAGCGCGCCCGGCGTCTACCGTCCTGGTGGTCCGCATGCGCTGTTGACAAGCCTCGGCCTGTTCTCGTTCGACAAGGCCAAGCAGCGCTTCCGTCTGGACAGCGTGCATCCGGGGCACAGCGTGGAGGAGATTCAGGACCGCACTGGGTTCGACTTCGATCGACCCCACCAGGTCCCGATGACGCCGGCACCCGAACAGCATGTACTGGAACTCATTCGGGGGCAAATCCGTGGAGAAATCGCCGAGACTTACCCGCGTTTTGCAGCTAATTGGGATGAATGACGAGGAGTCCGGGGCTAAACCCCTCGATCATTTCATAGAGCAGCGGCGAGTTACAGCCAATAATGCAGGTGCGACGCTCGCCGTGTGAAAGCTGCGCTTATCGGCGGCGGCTCCCGCCACCATTCATCTTCGGCCGCGCTTCGTTCACGCGCAGTGGCTTGCCATGAAAATCTTTGCCGTTGAGCGCCGCGATGGCAGCCAGAGAATGCGCCTTGCCCGGCATCTCGACGAAGCCGAAGCCTTTGGATGCACCGCTGAACAACTCGCGCATGACCTGCACTTCCTTGACCTGACCGAATTGTTTGAACGCATCGGTGAGTTCCGCTTCGGTGACCTCCGGCGCCAGATTGCCTACGAAAATGTTCATGCTGCCTCCTGTCTCAAGTTTTCGAATTGTGCTACGCGCGCCGCCGCTAAGAACGCAGGGACGGCGCGCAAGGTGCAGCTACGTCAGTTCAGCGGCCCTGGTAGCGTCCCCCGCCTAACAGCGCTGGAACGGCGCCCCGCTTCGCGGGGCGGGACGAGCCACCAGCTGGTCGCTTGGTGTCGTGCGGCTTGCGCTGCGGGTTCTGGTTGCCTCCGTTCAGCGCCGCGGGGGTGGGTGCAGCGTCTTGGTTGGAACGGTCTGTCCGTGATGCCGGTACGCCACCCTTGCCAGCCCCGCCTGCCCTTGCTGACGTACTACGTCTTCCGCGATCCGCCGCTTGACGCGGCACCGGACCGTCGCCTCGCCCCGATTGGCGGCGCGATTGCCGGCCAGCCGGTGCACGCGCGGGCGCACGCGTGTCGGATTCATGGTGCTGTGACGGAGCACCTCGCTCGAAACCTGGCACTGCGCGTTGTTCGATCGGGCGCTTGAGCACCCGCTCGATCGCGCTGAGCAGCCCCGTCTCGGCCGAACACACCAGCGACACAGCCTCACCTTCGGAACCTGCCCGTCCGGTCCTACCGATTCGATGCACGTAGTCCTCCGGAACATGCGGCAGGTCGTAGTTGACCACGTGCGGCAATTCCTCGATATCGAGACCGCGGGCCGCTATGTCGGTAGCTACCATCACCCGCAGATCGCCGCGCTTGAAATCGGCGAGTGTGCGCGTGCGATGCGACTGGCTCTTGTTGCCGTGGAGGGCGTCGGCGGTGATGCCATCTCGTTCCAGTTGTTGGGCAAGGCGGTTCGCACCGTGCTTGGTCTTGGTAAATACGAGGACCTGCTTCCAATCGCCGCTGCGGATGAGGTGCGCGAGCAGTTCGCGCTTGCGCATCGCGTCCACTGGATGCACGACTTGAGTGACCAGATCCGAGGGTGCGTTTCTGCGGGCCACCTCGACAACCGCCGGGTTCACCAGAAAGCTTTCGGCCAGGCCACGAATTTCCGCCGAGAATGTGGCGGAGAACAACAGGCTCTGACGCTTCGTTGGCAACAGGCCGAGGATGCGGCGAATATCGCGAATGAAGCCCATGTCGAGCATGCGGTCGGCTTCGTCCAGTACCACGATCTCCACCTTCGACAGGTCTACAGTGTGTTGCTGCACATGGTCTAGCAGCCGACCGGGGGTGGCGACGAGGATTTCCACACCGCGCTTCAAAGTCTGAATCTGGGGCACGATGCCGACCCCGCCGAACACGGCGACGGACTTTACGGACAGATGCGCGCCGTAAGTGCGCACGCTCTCCTCTACTTGCGCTGCGAGCTCACGGGTTGGCGTGAGGACGAGCACTCGAAGCGGACGGCGTCCCGCGGAAGTCGCGTCGGGTAGCGTGCTCAGCTTCTGCAGAATCGGGAGGACGAAGCCTGCGGTCTTGCCAGTACCCGTTTGGGCTGCGGCAAGAAGATCGCGACCCGCGAGCACTTGGGGAATGGCTTGCGCCTGAATGGGGGTGGGTTCTGTGTAACCCTGCTCCGCAACAGCGCGCAGCAACTCGGCCGAAAGGCCGAGATTCGAGAATGACGAATCGATGGATATCTCCTGAGTCGGCCTGCATGGGGCCCGTTGTGGGCCTTAGAACCGGTTCAGGCAGATGTGATTTTGTTGGTTTGGAAGGTTCGGGGGAGTTCGAGAACAACCACGAAAGGGTTGAGACGCGGACCGATTGACGCGACGCAAAATCCTTGAGCCGCAATATACACGTAATAGCCCGGAATGTCCCGCTTTATCTGCTTTGCAGCACTGGCTCGCAAGGGTAGGCGCTGCTGAGTGCGGCGAAGGTTAGGATGTGGGCTTCGCTATCCAGTCGTTCAGGGTGAGTGCGCAGATATTTCACTAACGCGGGCACACCCTCGGCCGCGGAAAATCGATCTGGTGGACAGTAATACATCGGACTGTTTTGACGCCATGCTGCCCACCCATGTCCCCAGATGAATCCATCGACGAAGCCGATGCATGACATCGCGTTGCCGTACTCGTCCCGATTCAACTCCGCCGCGGGCCCCGGCTCTAGGAGTCGCATCGCCAATTCACAACGCGCAAGTAACTGCGCACCATCCTCCTTCCCAATGCTGTCTTGTGCCACCGCAATCACCGGCAACAAAGCCACCATCGCGAAGAAACGAACGCTATCACCTTTCACGCTTCACGCTTCACTTTTCACCTCTTCACCTTCTCACCTCTTCACCTTTTCACTCATTGACCCATTCACTCATTCACGCCTAACCTTTTCACCCCACATACCGCGCTTCCGCCACCCCTCTTACTCCTACATCCAGCGCCAATAGTGCTCCCGCCAACGGCTGCGTTGCCAGTTCTTGAGGGGTCAATTTCTGGCGCGCAGTCGTGACGAACAAGACGCTCAGATCCGGTCCACCGAACTGACAACTGGTGGGTCGCTGCACCGGCAGGTCGATGACCCGATCAATGCGGCCGTCAGGCATAAAGCGCACGACGCGCCAACCATCGTAGTGCGCCGACCACAAGCATCCCTCCGCGTCTATGGTTGCACCATCGGGTATAGCGGGCGCTTCCACGGTCGCGAAAGAT
>Ga0068869_100000564_pt1 | contig 20759 bp, 19 predicted proteins | sample KBSMisM52_FD_64676 | JGI IMG/M metagenome (GOLD analysis project Ga0068869, IMG submission 64676) | Miscanthus rhizosphere microbial communities from Kellogg Biological Station, Michigan, USA - KBS Miscanthus M5-2 | ecosystem: Host-associated > Plants > Roots > Rhizosphere > Soil ... | reverse complement strand
GGCGCTGAACGTCACGCGCGAGGAGATCGACCAGATGCTGTTCTTGCTCTCGGCGGTGTTCCGCGAGAGCTAGCTTGCCGGCGGAGCCGGGGCGGCGGTGGGAGAGCCCCGGCCCCGCCTACCCGCCCATGAACTGCCCCAGCAGCGTGATGCGCTCCTCGCCGATCAGCGGGGTGTCCAGCTCGTAGGTGACGCCGAGCACTTCGTCGTTGACCAGGACCTCGATGTGGGAGCCGAGCTCGGAGTGGTCGGGGCTCCAGAGGGCGGAGTCGAGCTCCGGGAAGCGGGCGGTGAAACGGCGGAGTACCGTGCGCGGAGTGTCCCCTCGCCCGATCCGCTCGTCGAAGAGCTTGCTGCCGGTCCCGTCACCGCCGGCGTGCTTGGTCACCCACGTCGTGACTTCTATATGCGCTCGGCTCGCCTTCGGCTGCGCCTCGCCAGGCAACTGCCGGCTCGCCTTCGGCCGCGCCTCGCCCGGCAACTACCTGCTCTCCACCGTCTACTTCTTTCCGTAGAGGTCTTTGGCGAGCCAGCCGAGGTCGAGGGAGTTCAAGAGCTCCTTCTTGGGCTTGCCGGTCTTGCGGTCGTAGTTGACCGTCTCGTACCAGACTTCGAGCATGCGGTCCCACTGCTTGCGGACGTCGTGCTCCCTGGCGGGGCCGTCCACCGGCTGCGAGCCGTAGCGGGCGGAGGGGTACTCGACGTCGGGGCCGATGCCGCAGCGGAGGTTGAAGGCGCGCAGGATCGCGGCGGTGCGGTTGCCGAAGCGCACCGCGTCCTTCAGACGGAAGTCCCAGCCGGTGGCGGCGGAGAGCGCGCTGGCCAGATTGGCCATGCGGGTGCGGAAGGTGAACGAGCAGCCGCCCAGGGAGTCCTCGAAGTGGCGCCGGCCGCGGATCATGCCGACCAGCTTGGCCACCTGCTCGCCGTCGAAGGGATTGATCCGGCCGGGGGCGCCCACCTCGGTCTGGAACGTGGGGTTGGCGCTCTCCATGGTCCCGTTGGACGACGTGCACGTGTCGAGCATCTCCTCCCATCGACCTCGGTGATCATGACCCCTGGGAGACGCGCCCTTCATGGTGTAGATCGCGCATTCGGCCGCCTTGCCGCCGATCTTCTCGGAGGCGCGCTTGACGCCCTCGGCCAGGATGTCGCCGAAGCCCCGCCGGTGGCTGATCATCTGGAGTAGCCGGTTGGCGCCCTCCACGTCGCCCCAGGTGAGCTTGAACCCGACCTGCTTCTCGGTGAGATATCCCTTCTCCAGGCATTCCATCACCCAGCCGCAGACCCAGCCGAACTCGTTGACGTCCACGCAGGCCCGGTCGATCTGCGTGTTCAGCCAGGAGACCGGGATCTTCTCGGTGAGGCCGATGGTCCAGCCCGCCCCCGACCAGCCCTCGTACTCGGGCTCGTCGACGCGGTCCCCCGCGTGCGGGCCGCTCGGGATCACCTGGATGTGACAGTGGCGCATGCCGCAGGCGTTGCACTGATGCCCGCGGTGATCGAAGCCCTCCCGGAGCTTCCGGCCCTCCCACTCCTTCATGTCCACGTCGCCGGTGAGATTGGTCGTGTAGTTCTTGATCGGCAGCGCCCCGAGCTTCGAGAGGTTCACCACGCCCGGGAGCGTGCCCAGGTTGTAGAGCGTGGAGGTCGACGGGTCCGTCTTGAGATCGTGCGCGATGTCGTCGGCCACCTGGATGAGCCCGCGGGCGTCGTGGGCGGCCAGCGCCTTGGTGCCGCGCACGATGCACACCGCCTTGAGCTTCTTCTTGCCCATCACCGCGCCGCAGCCGTTCTTGGAGGCCACGTGGCCGTAGTCGCCGTGGATCGCCGCGAAGCGCACGAGGTTCTCGCCCGCGGGACCGATCGCGTAGACCGAGAGCCGGTGGCCGGCGAGCCCGTGCTCGGCCTCGAGCGCCTGCTGGGTCTCCCAGGTGTCCTTGCCGGCCAGGTGGGCCGCGTCGCGCACCTCGACCACGTCGTCGTTGATGTAGAGGTAGGAGAGCTTCTTGGCCTGCCCCTGCATCACGATGGCGTCGTAGCCCGAGTACTTGAGCGCGGCGCCGAAGAAGCCGTTGGCCTGGGTCGAGGTGGCGCCGCCGGTGAGCGCGCCGCGGGTGATGACGGTGAGCCCGCCCGTCCCCCACACCGGCAGGCCGGCCAGGGGCCCGGTGGCCATGATGAGGCGGTTGTCGGGATGGTCCCACTGCACCTTCGGGCCGACCTCGTCGTAGAGGATCTTGGCGCCGAGCCCGATGCCCCCCAGATACTCGCGCCGGTCGGCCTCGCTCCAGGCCTCGGTCCAGGTCTTGCCGGTGGAGAGGTTCACGCGGAGCAGCTTGCCGGCATACGCGTAGATTGGCGTCGCCGCCGGCTTGGCGGCGGCGCGCGTCGTGGTCGCGGTCGGGCTCATAGGGCCACCGTCTGGGGCAGCTGGGGTGATTGCGACGGCCGGCCCAGTATGGTCTGGGGCAGCAGCCGCGAAGTGGTGTGGAGCGCGATGAACGCGGGCTTGACGTCGAACGGATTCGCCTGCAGATGCGCCTTCCAGGTCGAGAGGTCCACCCCCGAATAGACGAGGCCCTTCAGCATCCCCACGTCGTTGGTGGTCCACACCGCCTCGGCGGGCCCGCAGATCACCGCCCCGGTGAGGCGGCCGCCGTGGAAGAGCAGCTTGCGGTACTCCGAGCGGCCCTCGCGCAACGCGGTGTAGACCTCGGCCTTCGGGTCCTCCCACTGGCCGAAGGAGGCCACGTCGAGGTGCGCGACCTCCACGATGTTCATGAGGAGGCTGCCGCGATACGCCAGGTCGCGGCCGGTCATGTTGGCCCCCACCACGCGTCCGTGTTCCTGGGCGGTCGGCTCGATGGCGTGGACCTCGGCCGCGCCGGTGATCAGGTTGCGCCCGCGTGCCACGTCGCCCGCCGCGTACACGCTCTTCACGCTCGAGCGAAGGTGATCGTCCACGATGATGCCGCCGGGGGCCTCGGCCCCCATCTCGATGCCCGAGCCCTGCAGCCACTCGAGGTTGGTGCGGATGCCGGTGGCCATGATCACCAGGTCCGCGGTCAGCGGCTCGCCCTTCTTGAAGGAGAGCTTCCGCTTGCCGCCCGCCTGCTCGATCTTCGTCACGGTGGCGCCGGTGCGCACCGCCACGTCGTGATCCTCGAGCCACCGCTGCACGATGCCCGCGCAGGCGTCGTCCACCATGCGGGGCAGGATGCGCGGGGCCACCTCCACGATCGTGAGCTTGGCCCCGCGGGCCAGGATCGCGTTCAGGATCGTGAACGCGATGAAGCCGGCCCCTATCATGACCACCCGGCTCCCGGGCGCGATGCCGGCCACCACGTCCTTGGCCTCGTCCAGCGTCCAGAAGCAGTGGATCCCGGGCCCGTCGGCTCCCGGGATGGGCGCCTTGGCGGCCCGCGACCCGGTGGCGATGAGGCAGTCGTCGAACTCGACCTTGGCGTCGTCGTCCAGGGTGAGGGTCCGGGCGGTCGCATCGAGGGCCTTGGCCTTCCGTCCGACCAGGGCCTTCACCTTCCAGGCGGTCAGGGACGCCGGCGGCGCAGTATACACATGGCTCTCGGAGATGGTGCCCCAGAGGTAGTACGGCAGGACCATCCGGGAGTAGGGGCGCTCCGCCGAGACCAGGGTGATCTCGGAGGCGTCCATGCCGCGCGTGCGCTCTTCTTCTCTGATGGTCCGGATCGCGTTCAGCCCTGCGGTGCCGCCGCCGATGATCAGGTGACGGGCGGCCATCAGCGGGCCTCCACCGCGAGCACCCGCGCGGTCCGCTCGGCCGCGAAGTCGCCGATCCAGTCGACGGTCTCCACGTCCTCGAAGGTGATCGCCTCGGTCGGGCAGGCGGAGGCGCAGGCGGGCGCGCCGCCGCAGAGGTTGCACTTGTAAGCCTTCTGGGTGTCGCCGTCGTAGAACATGGTGCCGTAGGGGCACGCGATCGTACACAGCTTGCACCCCACGCAGGTGTCGTCCATCACGTCCTTGGCGCCCGCCGCGTTGATCTGGATCGCCCCGACCGGGCACGAGGTCATGCACCAGCCCTCCGCGCACTGGGTGCAGGTGTACGGGGCGTACGAGGTGTAACCCTCGAAGGGCGAGACCCGGATCACCGACTTGGACGGCTGGAAGAGACCGGTCTGCATGTAGGAGCAGGCCAGCTCGCACCGGAGGCACCCGGTGCACTTCTCGGGGTGGAGCGCGAGGACTTTCACGATCGGCGGCGCTTTCCTTTCCGTCCCGCCGCGGATCGGCTCCGCTCGAGACGGCTGATGAAGGTGTCCAGCGGGATGGCGGGCATGGTCATCATCTGCACCGAGCCGCGCGCGCCCATCTCGATCGAGATGGAGGAGACCGTCTCGTTGTCGGGCGCCTCGAGGATCGTCACGAAATCGTAGGGCCCGAGCACCGCGTACTGGGCGATGACGCGGGCGCCCCGCCGGGATAGCTCGCGATTGACCTTGCGGATCCAGCCGGGCCGGGCGTTGAGCACCTTGCGACCGGACTCGCTCAGCGAACTCAGCATGACGTAGTGAGCCAACGCGCACCTCCTCGGAGCGACGAACGCGCGTAGTATAGCAGAGCGCTCAGTCGCTCTCTCCGCCGATGCCGAACTCCACGCGCCCGCCCGCCGACGGCGACGCGGCGCCCGCCGCCGCCGCGCTCGGCGCGTCCGCGGGTGGGGGCGTCGCGGTCGCCGCGGGCGCGGCGGGGGCGGCGAGCACCTGCACCCGCGCCTCGGCAATTCCCTCCACCTTGGTGAGGCGCTCCCGGGTCACGTCGAGCCGGCGCTGGCGCAGCTCGGCGAGCGGGCCGGTCGGCTCCGGCTCGCGCTTGCGCAGCAGCACGAGCTGCTCCTCTATCGACATCGGGAGCTGGGCGTCCTTGACGATGACCTGGTAGTAGCGCCGGAGGGCGATCGCCTGGTCCGCGATCCCCTGCTCCTGCTGGAACTTCTGCAGGCGCGCCGTCACCGCGCGCTCCTTGAGCGTCTCGACGTCGGCGGGCGAGGTCAGCGAGGTCAGGGACAGGCTCACGTAGGGCGAGCGGCGGAGGAAGTCGGCGACCCGCACGGTCTGGCGCTCCAGCTCCGGGCTCAGCACCGCGCTCCCCGCCGCGAAGACCACCGGATCCACCTTGATCTCGTCGATCTTGTCGCCGCTCGTGAACAAGCCTCCGATGGCCCGGAAGGGCGCCTTCAGGATGTTGACGATGACGTTCCGGACCGCGGTCCAGATCGCGTCGCTGAAGTCGAACTGCTTGTCGGTGAGCGTGCCGGTGATGGGCACGTTGACGTGGATGTTGCCGTCGCCGTCCTTGAGCAGGGCCACGACCAGCCCCAGCGGCAGGCCGATCCGCTTCTTGACCTCGTCGGATTCCCTGGCGGGCGCGACCCGCAGGTTGCCGACCAGGATGTCGTTCTTGGCGTCGAGCTTGTCCTGCTCGATCTTGTACTCGAGCTTCGTGGTCAGCTCGCCGCGCCGGATGATCCAGCCGATCATGCCCTCCACGTAGGGATTGGCCGCGGGCAAGGCCAGCTTCTTCAGCTCGCCCACCATGTCCACATAGGTGGGCGCGCCGATCGCGGACAGCTCGCCGCGGACGTCCAGCGCCGAGTCGCCGCCGATGAGCGCCTGCAGGAGCAGGTTGGCCCGCTGGCTCTTCTTGTTGGAGAGGTCCTTGACCGTCACCGCCAGCTTGGAGATGTCCTCGGAGAACGGCGGCTGGGTCGTGCGGTCGAGGAACCGCACGTAGCCGTCCTCGACCGTGATCTCCTTGAAGTGCAGGTCCATCGTGTCGAGCGGGGTCGCGGCGGCCTCGCCGGTCTTGGCGGGGGGCGCGGCGGGAGTCGGCGCCGGCGCGGCGGCGGGCTGCGCGCCCGGCTTCGGCGCCGGCGTGAACAGCTTCTGCACATTGATGCCGTCGGGTCCGCGGTCGAGCTCGGCCGCCGGCTTCCTCAGCAGCACCCGGGCCACGCGCGCGTGCGTCGGCCATCCGAAGTCGATCCCGTTGATCTCCATCCGCTCCATGCGGAGCGGCGTTTCCTTGCCGTCCGCCGTCTTCACGGTCAGGTCGGTGGCCCAGCTATTGCCGCGGGAGAGCGCGGTGAGCTTGCCGTTGACCATGCGGACGCGGTTCTGGCTGTCGGAGCTGAAGCGGCCGCCGAAGATCGACGGGAACGGAAAGTAGGCCCGGTAGGGCTCGATCGGCGCGTCCCGCGTGTTCAGCGTCAGCGTGAGGTCGAGCGGCTCGATCTTGACCGCGCCCTTGGCGCCGATCTTTCCGCCGCCCGGCGGGTTCATGCTGACCGCCAGGTTGATGGGCCGGACGTTCGGCCACGTCACGTCGTCGAGCTGCACCGCCAGGTTGCTCACCTTCAGCACGGTCGGCGGGACGGAGACGGACTCATCGGTGAACGTGGCGGCGGCCTTCAGCGTGACCTTCTCCACCGTGACCTTGAACTCGGGCTCGGCCTTGGCCGCGGGCGGACCCGAAGCGGCAGGAGGCGCCGCAGTGGCTTTGCGAGGCGCAGCCGAAGGCGAGCCGAGCGGATCGGGGCTCGCCGGCTTCTCGGCGAGCCCCAAAAGATCGATGCGCTCCTGCTTGTCGCGCACCGCTTTGAGATCGACGCCCTCGATGTCCACGCTCGCGATCGTCATCTCGCGCGAGACCAGGTTGACCTCCTTGAGCCCGACCGCGATGCGCGGCACGATCAGGAAGGGCGCGGACTTGCCCGGTTGGCTGAGGGCCAGCGAGGTCAGCGCGAGGTCACCGGTCACGAGGCCCACCGCCAGCCCGCTCGGCCCGGTGCCCAGCTCGAGCTTGACCGCGATGTCCACGCCGGCGACACCGGAGTCGAGGACGGCGGGCATCGGCGGCAGATAGGGCACGACCTGGACCAGGCCGAAGTTCTGGATCGAGAACTTCCCGGCGAAGGAGGTCGGGGTGAGGTCGATGTCCCGGGCGGAGAACTCGACCGGCGAGTTGTTGAGCGCCGCCCGCACCGCGAGCGTGCCCACCGGCCCGGACGGCCGGGTGGTCAGGTTGCCGGCCTCTATCGTCAGGTCCCGCACCTTCCAGTCGGCGGTGGGCTTGACCGCGCGGTCGGTGACCGTGATGTTGGCGCGGATCAGGGCGAAGTGATCGAGGGCGATGGTCCAGCGGGACTTCGCCTTGGGGTCGGGCGGCGGAGGCGCGGGCTCGCCCTCCTTCCCGGTCGCCAGCTTGCGGAGGATGTCCGAGAAGTTGAACTCGGTCTGGGTCAGCCGCACCAGGTTGACGGTGGGGGCGGTCAGCCGCAGCTCCGAGACCCGGATGTTGCCGAACAGGCTCCTCCATGGGATCACCCGCACGTCGAATCGCTCGAACTCCACGAAGGTCTGGGCGGGATCCGCCTCGGCGAGGCGGAACTTCTTGATCGCCACCCGCCCGGTGAACAGGTTGATGTCGATGTCCTCGATGGAGGCGGCGCGCCCGGTGATCGCGGGGATCTGCTTGAGGGCCTGCCACTTCACGATCTCGGGCAGCGACCAGATGAAGGCGATGCCCACCACCAGCAGGGCGGCCAGGACGATCAGCCAGCGCTTCAGCCGGCGGCTCAGCGGACGCATCGTTGCCAAGACCGGAGCCTAGACCGGTGCCTGGCCGGACGACGGCTTGAGGAACGAGTACACGCTCGTGAAATCACGCCGCCCGAGGCCATGGGACGAGGCGAGGCGGTAGACCTGCTGCGCGGCCGGGGTCACGAAGAGCGGCACCCGAAGGTTCCGCGCCGCGTCCACCGCCAGCCCCAGATCCTTGCACATGAGATCGGTCATGAAGCCCGGCTTGTAGTCGTTGCTGGAGGCGGCGGCCGGCATCAGGCCGGGCACCGGATGCATGAAGCCCATCAGGAAGGTGTTGCCGGAGGACTTGGAGATAACGTCGGTGACCACCTTGGGGTCCATGCCGAAGCCCTCCGCGATCCGGAACGCTTCGCTCACCGCGACCCCGCAGACCCCCGCGATCAGGTTGTTGCAGAGCTTGACCACCTCGCCGCTGCCGACCGCGCCCACGTGGATGACGTTGGTCCCCATCGCGGCCAGCGCGGGCTTCGCCTCCTCGAAATCGGCGGGGGTCCCGCCCACCATGATCGCGAGGGTGCCGTCGGTGGCCCGCGGGGTTCCCCCCGAGACCGGCGCGTCCATGAAGCGCACACCCCGCTCCTGCGCGGCCTTCGCCACCCGCTGCGACACCGCGGGGTCGATGGTGGACATGTCCACGCACAGCGTCCCCTTCCGCGCGGCGGCCAGCACACCGCCATCGCCGGTGTAGACCGATTCCACGTGCGGCGAGGAGGGCAGCATCGTCACCACGATGTCCGCGGTGGCCACCGCCTCCGCCGCGCTCGCGGCCGCGGTCATGCCCGCCCCCGCCGCCGCCTTCACCGCCTCGGGATTGCTGTCGAACGCGGTCACGGTGAAGCCCTTCTTCACGAGGTTCTTCGCCATCGGCAGCCCCATGGTGCCCACGCCGATGAAGCCGATACGCGTCATGCCTTGCCTCCCTGGGATCGGAGCGAGACGCCCGCCCACTCCTCGATGATCCGCGCGATCGCGGTGTGGTCCTGCTCGGCCATGCCGCGGGCCATCGCGAGCCGGTAGACCTCGGCGGCGGCGCGGGCCACCGGCGAGGGCACCCCCGCCTCCTGGGCGAGCCGGCCGTAGCCGTCGAGATCCTTCATCATGAGCCGGATCGCGAAGCCGGCGTCGAAGGCGCCGTTGAGGATGAAGCGCGGGAACTTGTTGTCGCTCGCGTTGGAGCGCCCGCTCGAAGCCTGCAGGATCTCGACCGCGCGCGTGGGATCCACCCCGGCCCGGGCCGCCACCGCGACCGCCTCGATGGTCAGCGCGAGGATGCCGCCCGAACACATGTTGTTCACGAGCTTGATCGCGTGACCCGCGCCGACCGGTCCGGCGTGGAAGATGTTCTTGCCCATGCGGGCGAGCACCGGGCGCGCGCGCTCGAGCAGCGCGGGATCGCCGCCGACCATGATCGCGAGCGTGCCCTCCACCGCCCCGCGCACGCCCCCCGAGACCGGGGCGTCGATGAGGGCGGAGCCGCGCGCGGCCACCTCTCGCTCGAGCTCGCGCGTGGCCGAGGGATCGGCGGAGGTCATCTCGAGCACGAGGCTGCCCGGCCGGAGCGCGTCGAGAAGGCCCTTGGCACCCAGCAGGACCTCCCGCACCTCGCGCGAGGTCGGCAGGATGGTGATCACGGTCTGCGCGGCGGCCGCCACCTCGGCGGGCGACGCCGCCCACGCGGCGCCGCGGGCCAGCAGGGGCCGGGCCGCCTCCTCGCGAATATCACTGACGGCGAGCTCGTAGCCGCCGTCGAGCAGGCGCCCCGCCATTGGCAGACCCATGTTGCCGAGCCCGATGAACCCGATCGTCTCGCTCATGCTTCTCGTCGTGCCTCCTGTATGCTCGGGCCGTGCTGCTCGGCCTGGTTCTCATCGCGATCGCCGCCGCGTCGTGGGGTACGACCGGCGCCACCATGACTCTACTCTCTCGCGAGGCCGCGGTGTCGCCCCTCCTCGTCGGCTGGAGCCGCCTCGCGGTGGCCGCGCCCGTGCTCGTGCTCGCCGCGGCCGGCGTCGGCCGCTTCGGCGCGCGCCACGCTCGGCGAAGCCCCTGGCCGTCCTTCACCGATCTGCCGCTCTGCTGCGCGCTCGGCCTCGCCATGGCCGCGTACCAGGTCTGCTACTTCCGCGCGGTCACCCTCGTCGGCGTCGCGCCCGCCGCGCTCCTCGCCATCTGCTCGGCCCCGCTCCTGATCGCGGTGCTGGCCACCCTCTTCCTCGGCGAGCGGCTGACCCCGATCGTTCGGCTATCGCTCGGGATGGCGGTCGCCGGGACCGCGCTGCTCGTGGTCGGCCCGCGCGGGCTCGGCGAGATCGCGGGCCGCTTCGGGCTGGGGGCGCTGCTCGCGCTCGGCGCGGGGGTATCTTACGCCGTGTACGCGGTGGCCGCAAAGGGGCTCCTGGGGCGCGTGACGCCGCTCGCGGTGTCGGCGATCACCTTCGCGCTGGCCGCGCTGTTCCTCGCGCCCGCGCTGCTCGGGGAGCCCGCGCCCGCGCGCGCGCTGGCCGCGGGCTGGCCCCTGCTCCTCTATCTGGGGATCGGACCCACCGCGGTGGCCTACGTGATGTTCACCGCCGGCCTCGGCCGCGTGCCCGCCACCGCGGCCGGCATCGTCTCGCTGCTCGAGCCGCTCACCGCCACCACGCTCGGCCTGCTCGTCTTCGGCGAGCGCCTGGGCCCGATCGGCCTCGCGGGCGCCGTCCTCCTCCTGGCCGCCCTCGCGCTCCTGACCGCCGCGCGCCGCTAGATGCGGTCGAGGAGGCGGCTGACCGCGCGGCTGAAGGTGCAGTTGGGCACGACGCAGGAGTGCTTGCCCGACCCGCCGCCCACCATCACGTAGACGTCCTCGACCGCGGGCACGCGCGGCAGCCGCACCGAGTCGTCGGTCTCCTTGGCCATCCAGGTGGGCCAGTCGTGCATGCCCCACATGCCTCCCAGCTTCATGCGCCCGAGCGGCATGCGCGCGTTCTCGAACACGAACCGCTGCACGTCGGCGCGGGTGAACCCGTCGGCCGCGATGGTGGCCGCGTGCTCGGGCCCGATCACGACCAGCAGCTGGCTCTGCGAGAGGTACCAGCCCACGTTGGAGCCCAGCGAGGTGGCCACGTCGGCCACGTTGTTGAGGATCCCGGCCGCGGTGGTGGACACGTGGTCGTTGACGTTGTGCGGGCCCTCGCCGCCGAACACGGTGACCACGCTCTGGTCCGCCTTGAAGCCGAGCGCCACGTGCAGCGGCTCCCACGGCGAGTCCTCGCGCTCGGTGATCGCGTAAGAGAACTTGGCCGGGCTCCCCTGGGTGGCCATGTCACCGCGACCGGGCCACCCGCCGCCCACGTTCATCAGGATCAGCCGGATCGCGCGCCCGATAGTGGCGTTGGCGCGGAAGCCAGGCCCGAAGAGGCCGGAGCCCGAGTGCAGCCCGATCGTGCGCGCGTAGGGCCCGGTCACCACGATCAGCGGCGCCACCGGATGCGTGGTGGCCTGGACCCCGAAGAGATTGAAGGCCGGATCGAGCAGGGCCTGGACCGCGGCCACGATCACCGGGAAGTAAGACGGCTCGCAGCCCGCCATGACCGCGTTGATCGCCAGCTTCTCGACCGCGCAGTCGCGCCAGAGCGGGGCCATCGCGCCGAGCGATTCGGCGGGCTTCGTCCTCGCCCCCGCCAGCATCGCGCGCACGCGCTCCGCGGTGGGCGGCACGAACGGCAGCCCGTCGCACCACTCCCGCCGGCAGAACTCCGCGTAGACGTCTTCTTCCGGCAGGGTGAGCGCCGTCTCGACCGCCTCGCTCACGGCCGCCTCACCGGCGGCCCAGCATGGCTTCGATCTGTTCCACCGCCTGCGCGATCCGGCGGGTCACGCCCTCCGGCGCCTCACCGCCCAGCGGATGCTGGACGACGAGCAGCGGCAGCCCGGTGGCGCCGAGCGCGGTCATCTCCCCCAGGGCCAGGCGCTGGAACACGGTGGTGGTGATCAGTCCCGCGGGCGTCCCGGCCTTCGCCAGCTCCAGCGAGTCGTGGAGACTCCACGACGTGCAGGAGCCTCAGTCCGCGGATCCGGCGAAGACGAGGTCGCACTCCTTCGAGAGCGTCTCGATGATCGAGTGGTCCGCGCCGGTCGCCGCGTTGGCCTTCCGGATGATCACCACGCGCTCGACCCCGTGACGCTCCTTGAGCGCGTCGCCGATGCCGGTGACCAGGCGGTCGAAGTTGTGCTTGGTGTTGTCGAGGAAGCCGACCGTGAGGCCGCGCAGATCGGCGGGCATCGGCGGAATCGCCGTGGTCGCCGTCCGGAGCTCGCCCACCGGGCTCAGCACCGTGATGAGGGACATGTTGGTCTCCTGCCTGTCGGGTGAACGGCGTGGAGCGGGTCCGAGCCCGACTCCATTGCGTCGTATAGTACCGCACATGCTCGTCCTGGCGCTGGACGTCGGCACCAGCTCCGCGCGCGCCCGCGTCTTCGACGCCGCCGGCCGCGCCCGGCCGGGCGCGGAGGGCCAGGTCACCTACGAGCCGCGCACCACCCCGGACGGCGGCGTCGAGCTCGACGCCGATCGGCTGCTCGACGCGGTCACGAACGCGCTCGACGCCTGCCTCGCCGGCTGCGGCGCGCACGCGTCGCAGATCGCGGCGGTGGGCGCCTCCGTGTTCTGGCACAGCCTGCTCGCGCTCGACGCCGCGGGCCGCCCCCTTACCCCGGTCATCACGTGGGCCGACACGCGCAGCGCGCCCGCCGCCGCCGCGCTCCGCCGCGAGCACGACGAGCGCCACGTCCACGCGCGCACCGGCGCGCCGTTGCACTCCGCCTTCTTCCCGGCCAAGCTCCGCTGGCTGCGCGACACGCGTCCCGAGGTCTTCGCGCGCGCCGCGGTCTGGTGCGGCTTCGGCGAGTACCTGCACGCCCGGCTCACCGGCCGTCTCGCGGCGAGCCTCTCGATGGCTTCCGGCACCGGGCTGCTCGATCAGATCGCGGGGGGATGGGCGACCGACATGCTGGCCGCGGCCGGAATCGCGGTCGCGCAGCTCCCGCCCATCGACGACGCCGCCGCGCCCGGCCTGATCGCGCCGCACGCCGCGCGCTGGCCCGCGCTGGCTCGCGTGCCCTGGCATCCGGCGCGCGGGGACGGCGCGTGCTCGAACGTGGGCTCCGATTGCTGGAGCCCGCGACGGGTCGCGCTCAACGTCGGGACGTCCGCGGCCCTGCGCGTCGTCCGGCCCGAGCCGCTGGGCCCGCACGCGGCCACGCCCTGGGGGCTCTGGCGCTACCGGGTTGACGCCGGGCGGGCTCTGGTCGGTGGCGCGACATCGGAGGGCGGCAACGTGCTGGCCTGGTGCCGGCGGCACCTGGCGCTACCTGCCGACCCGGCCGTCCTCGAGGCCGCGCTCGCCTCGGCCGAGCCGGACGGCCACGGGCTCACCGCGCTCCCCTTCCTGGCCGGCGAGCGCAGCCCGGGCTGGCGGCCGGAGGCGCGGGCGGCCCTCACGGGCCTGTCCCTGGACACGGGGGCCGTCGAGATCACCCGGGCGCTCCTCGAGAGCGTGGCCTTCCGCCTGGCCGAGGTCTACGACCGGCTGCGCCCGCTCGCCCCACCCGACCACATCGTGGTGGGCTCGGGCGGGGCCCTGGCCCATTCGCCGTTCTGGGCCCAGATCGTGACCGATGCTCTCGGAGTCCCGGTGGCCTTCGGGGGCGACGCGGAGGCCTCGGCCCGGGGCGCGGCCCTCCTGGCGCTCGAAGCCCTCGGCTTGGCCGTTCCGGAGGCTCCCGCGCCCCTCCGGGTACTCCAGCCTGCCCGCGAGCGGCATGCCTCCTACCGGGTGGCGCGGGACCGGCAGCGCCTGCTCTACGACAACATTGTCGGCTTTAACCACTCCTGAGAGAATAGCTGCTGCGGGACCATGCGAATCGCAATCGGCAGTGACGACACTGGCTTGGCCCTCAAGGAAGCCCTCGTGGCGGCGCTCGAGGCCGACGGGCACGATGTCCTCGACCTCGGCACCTTCTCGACCGATCCGGTGGACTATCCCGACTACGCCCGGGCGGTCGGCCAGGCCGTGCTCCGGGGCTTCGTGGACGCGAGCCTGCTCCTCTGCGCCAGCGGGACCGGCGGGGTGATCGCGGCCAACAAGATGCGGGGCATCCGGGCCGCGATGTGCAACGACGTGGAGTCTGCCCGCCGGAGTCGCGAGGAGGTGGACGCCAACGTGCTCTGCCTCGCCGCGGGTGGCCTCGAGCCGAAGACCGCGACCGAGATCGCCCAGGCCTTCATCGGAACCCAGTTCCAGGTCGGCGACCCGCAATCGCGGCAGGTCGCGAAGATCGGCCAGCTCGAGGCGGGGCTGCTCGGCGCCGACAAGGCACCGCTGAAACCGGGCGAGGAGAAGGGGGGGTCGAGAGCCGGGGTCACCAGGGTGACGGCCGCCAAGGCAGCCGCGCCCTCTCGCGAGGCCGGAAGCGGGCGCGAGTCGGCGGCCGTCCCGTCGGAGGCGCCCCCGCCCACCCCGCCGGCGCGGCCCGCCGCCCCCGTGGTCACGACACCCCCGCTGGTGCTGCCGGACCCGCTCAAGCTGCCCGCGGTGGAGGAGACGCTGCGCTTCCTCGAGCAGCACGAGTTCCTGGACCGCCTGTGGGTGAAGGACGCCACGCTCTGGAAGGGCGAGGCCGCCACCGTGCGCAACCGGCTCGGCTGGCTCACCTCACCCACCATCATGCGCAGCCACGCCGAGGACATCCGCACGTTCGCCGACGAGATCCGCCGCCTCCAGTACTCCCAGGTCATCCTGCTCGGCATGGGGGGTTCCTCCCTGGCCGGGGAGGTCCTGAACGAAACCTTCGGCTCCAAGATGGGCTTCCCGGACATGCTCGTGCTCGACTCCACCGACCCGGGAGCGGTCAAGCACATCCTCGACACGTGCAATCTGGGCCGCGCGCTCTTCGTGGTGTCGAGCAAGTCCGGGACCACCGCGGAGACCCTCGCCGCGTACTCGTTCTTCCGCGGCCAGGTCGAGGCCGCGGCGTCGCCCCGGCCCGGCATGCAGTTCGTGGCCATCACCGACCCGGGACGGCCCCTCGACAAGCTCGCCACCGAGACCGGCTTCCGCCGCACCTTCCTCAATCCCGCGTCCATCGGCGGGCGCTTCTCCGCGCTGTCGTTCTTCGGGCTGGTGCCCGCGGCCATGATCGGCGTGGACATCAAGATCCTGCTCGAGCGGGCCCACGGCATGGTGGAGACGTGCGGCAACGAGGTGGGCGTGCGCGGCAATCCCGCGGTGCAGCTCGGCGCGGTGCTGGCCGGGCTCGCGCGCGCGGGCCGCGACAAGGTCACCCTCGTGCTCTCCGAGAAGATCCGCTCCCTCGGCAGCTGGATCGAGCAGCTCCTCGCCGAATCGCTCGGCAAGGACGGCACCGGGCTCGTCCCGGTGGCGGACGAGCCGCTCGGCGCCCCGAGCGTGTACGGCGACGACCGGATCTTCGTCTCGATCGTGCTGGAGGGCGACGGCACGCACGACGCGGCCCTCGCGAAGCTCTCGGACGCGGGCCATCCCGTGCTGCGGCTGACCCTGAAGGATCCGATGGATCTCGGCGCCGAGTTCTTCCGGTGGGAGCTGGCCACCGCCACCGCGGGCGCCGTGCTCGGGGTGAATCCCTTCGACGAGCCGGACGTGGCGCGCGGCAAGGAGCAGACGAGCACGCTCCTCACCGAGTGGCGGCGCTCGCGGCGCCTGCCCGAGTGGCCCTCGGACGTCGAGGAAGACGGCCTCGTGCTCATGACCAAGTCGAACAAGAAACCGACCTCGGTCAGCAAGGGCCTCGCCGCGCATCTCGCGCAGGCCGGCCCGGGCGACTACCTGGCCATCCAGGCGTACCTGACCCCGACCGCGGACGCGTGGAAGATCCTCCAGGAGATCCGGGTGGCCCTGCGCGACCGGCTGCGCATCGCGACCACCGTCGGCTGGGGCCCGCGCTATCTGCACTCGACGGGACAGATGCACAAGGGCGGGCCCACGAGCGGCCTGTTCATCCAGATCACCGGAGATGACCGTGAAGATCTGGCCATCCCCGGCGCGGGATACGGATTCTCGACCCTGAAGGCCGCCCAGGCGCTGGGCGATCTCCAGAGTCTGCGCGACGGAGCGCGCCGGGTCATCCGGCTTCATCTCACCGGCAAGCAGTCCCAGGCCCTGCCGCAGCTCTCGCAGATGGTCCAGGGACTGACCAAGAGGCTCTGACGCGCATGACGACGCCCACTCACGACGAATCCTGCCTCCTGGTCATCTTCGGCGCCTCCGGCGACCTGACCAAGCGCAAGCTCATCCCCGCCCTCTGGTCCATGTTCCAGAGCCGCGTTCTCCCCGAGCCGTTCGCGGTGGTCGGGGTGGCGCGCTCGGAAATGACCAACGAGCAGTTCCGGGCCCGCATGCGCGAGGCGATCTCCGACTTCGCGCGCGTGCAGCCGCCCTCGACCCGCGTGTGGGACCGGTTCGCGCAGGCCCTCTTCTACTATTCGGGGGATCCCGCGGACGCCGCGATGTACCCCGGGTTGACCGCCTACCTCAAGCAGGTCGAGCAGGAGCGGGGCACGAGCGGCAACCGGCTCTTCTACGTCTCGACGCCTCCCTCGGTGTACCCGCACCTCGTCACGCGCCTCGGGGAGGCGGGCCTCAACCGCCCGGCCGAGCACACCAACGGCTGGGTGCGCATCATCATCGAGAAGCCCTTCGGGCGCGACCTCGCCTCCGCGGGCTCGCTCAACCAGGTGGTCGCCTCCGCGTTCACCGAGGACCAGGTCTACCGGATCGATCACTACCTGGGCAAGGAGACGGTCCAGAACGTCCTCGTGTTCCGGTGGGCCAACGGCATCTTCGAGCCGCTGTGGAACCGCAATCACGTGGACCATGTACAGATCACGGTGGGCGAGTCCATCGGGGTCGAGGGCCGCGGCGCCTACTACGAGGAATCGGGCGCGCTGCGCGACATGATCCAGAACCACATCTTGCAGCTCCTCTGCCTGGTCGCGATGGAGCCGCCGGTCACCTTCGACGCCGATCCGGTGCGCGACGAGAAGACCAAGGTGATGCGCGCGATTCGTCCCATCGCGGCCGACGAGGTGGACCGCGTCGCGGTACGCGGCCAGTACGGGCCCGGCTTCGTGGGCGGACAGCGGGTGGTGGGGTACCGCGAGGAGAAGGGGGTCTCCGCGACCTCCATCACCGAGACCTTCGCGGCCATCCGCCTCGAGATCGAGAACTGGCGGTGGGCGGGCGTGCCGTTCTACCTGCGCACCGGCAAGCGGCTGCCCGGGCGCGCGAGCGAGATCGCGGTTCAGTTCAAGCAGACGCCGCACCTGGTGTTCCGGCGTAATCCGGAGATCCTGACCGAGCCGAACCGCCTCGTGCTCCGCATCCAGCCCGACGAGGGCATGTCGCTCTCATTCGGGGCCAAGCTGCCCGGCTCCGAATTGCGGATCAAGCCGGTCGAGATGGAGTTCGACTACGGCAAAGCCTTCGGCGGCGAGCCGCCCGAGGCCTACGAGCGGCTGCTGCTGGACGCGATGAAAGGTGACGCTACCCTCTACGCGCGCGGCGACTGGGTCACGATGGCGTGGGAGCTGCTGCAGCCGGTGCTCGACACGTGGGCCGGTGGGGATCCGCACAAGTTCCCGAACTACGAGGCCGGCACCTGGGGCCCGGCCGAGGCCGACACCCTGATCGAGCGCAGCGGACGGCGCTGGCGGCGCCCCTGAGCGGGCGCCGCCGCCGTGGCGCCGGAACTATTGCTTGAGCTGCGCCGACGCCTGACCGACCATCCGCGTCGCCGACATCTCGACCCAGGTGTAGTACCAGCTCTCGTAGATCAGGACCTGCAGCGAGCTACCGGACTTCTCGTACACCTGCGTGGTCCCCTTGTCGGACGCGGTCGTCGACGACAGGTGCTTCCAGCCGTTGGCCTCGAGCGTCGTGCGGAACGCGACGGAGAGGCTATCCGGCTCGATGCGGCCCTTGTAGAAGATGCGGGCCGCCTTCACCGACGGCGACTCGATGATCGTGGAGCGGTTCAGGTCCACCGCGAGGCCCTTGGGCACCGGGATGTCCTCGAACTCGCTGCGCTGCACCTTGGGCGGCGTCGACGCGCACGCGGTCAGCGCGAGAACGGTCACGGACAGGACGACGAAACGTCGCATGGGTAGTACCTCCTGCCGGTCATCGTACAGTCCGTGGGGGGTCCGCCCAAAGTTTTTGGAAGCGCGGACGCGGTGCGCGTGACCCGGCGCGCGCTCGGGATCGCGCTGATCGCCGTGCTCGCGCTCGCGGGCGTGGCCGCGCTCGCCCACGCCCCCCTGCTCCGCGCGACCGGGCGGGCCCTCGTGGTCGACGATCCGCGCGAGCGGGCCGACGCGATCGTGGTGGTGGCGGGCAGCACGCCGACCCGGGAGGAGACCGCGGCGAGGCTCTACCGCGAGGGCTGGGGCCCGCGGGTGCTGGTCTCGCGCCAGTTCGTGCCAAGGCGCGTCCAGCGGCTCATCGAGATGGGAGCCCGGCGGCTCGACTTCCAGGGCGAGTCGGTGGCCGCCCTGACCGCGTACGGCGTGCCCCGGGACGCCATCGTCACCCTCGACCAGCCGGTGGAGATCACCGAGACCGAGATGCGCGCGGTGGCCGCGGCGGCCCGGGAGCGCGGCTGGCGCCGCGTCATCCTGGTCACGACCTCGTTCCACACCCGGCGGGTGCAGATCATCTGGCGCCGCGAGAGCGGCGGCGCCATCGAGGGCCGCCTCGCGGCGGTGCCGGACGAGTGCGCGGCCGGGGACGCCTGGTGGTGGCGCCGCCGCTGCAGCGAGGAGGTACTGCACGAGTACCTGGGACTTCTCGCGCTCTACCTCCACATCTCGCGGATGATGCGCTGACGCGGAGCTAGGCCCCGATCCGCCGGTAGAGGATGTGCTGGCGGTTGGTCGTGTGCGGCCGCACCTGGGCCGGCCAGCGGCCCTTCTCGACCGCCTTGGCCCACGCCTCGGTCACCAGGACCTCTGGCGTCTCGATTTCGTAGAGCGCGCCATACTTTGGGGCGCCTTCGATCACGATAGTCTTGAGCTGCCCGCCGATGCTCATCGTGAGGGGCTGCATCTCGTAGCGCGAGACCGCGATGACTCCGGGCACGGTGAGCAGGCTCGGCACGTGCTCCTGGTCGTACACCTCGTTGAAGAGGCGCTCCTGGGCGGGGGCTACGTCCATCGCGGCGCTGAACAAGTACCGGGTCCGGATCGGCATCGGGTAGCTCCGTATCTCCCCCTCTCCCCTGAGGGGAGAGGGCAGGGTGAGGGGTGAATGGTGAGGGGTGACTGGTCAGAGGCGAGTGAGGCGGACTAGCGCGCGCTGCGGCGGGCCTTCGGCGACGCCTTGGCCGGGGCCGAGCCGGCCCGCCCGTAGTCGTCCTGGCGGCGGATGATGTCGTCCTCGCCCAGGTACGGCCCGTGCTGAACCTCGATGAGGATCGCCGGGACCCGGCCGGGGTTCTCGATGCGGTGCCAGGCCCCGCGCGGAACGTCCACCGCGCCGCGCGGCTTGAGCCGCTTCGGGCGGCCCGAGATGAGCACGCGCGGTGAGCCCGAGACCACCACCCAGTGCTCGGCGCGGAACCGGTGCCGCTGCAGGCTCAGCCGCTGACCGGGCCGCACGAAGAGCCGCTTGACCTTGTAGCCGCGCCCCTCCTCTACCGTGATGAACCCACCCCAGGGCCGCGTCTCGAAGACGCCCACCGGGGTCTCGCCCGCGCGCTTCCGCGCCTTCACAGCCGGATCATCCGCGCGAAATCGGCCTCGACGCTCTTGCTCACCTCTTCCATGACCTCCGTGGGTACGTCGTCGTCCAGCAGCAGCACCACGATGGCGCGGCCCCGGCGGGTGCGCCGGCCCACGTGCATCGAGGCGATGTTGACGTTGTGGCGGCCCAGGATCGACCCGATCCGGCCCACCATGCCGGGCCGGTCCTCGTATGCCAGCACCAGGATATGCCCCTCGGGGATGAACTCGATGTGGAGATCACGCAGCCGCACGATGCGGGGCACCCCGTCGAACACGGTGCCCGCGATGACCTTCCGCCCGGCGCCCGCCTGGGTGGTGACCGTGATCAGGTTGGTGTACCCGGAGGCGGCCTCCGCGTCGGCCCGCACCTCCACCACGAGCCCCCGGTCGCGCGCGATCAGGTGGGCGTTGACCAGGTTCACCGCTTGCACGGTCACCCCGCCGAGCAGCCCGGTCAGCACCGCGCGGCCCAGCAGCTCGGTGTCCACCCGGGCCAGATTGCCAGCGACCTCGATCTCCACCCGCTCGACATTCTCCGGCTCGAGCTGCACGCAGAAGCGGCCCAGCAGCTCGGCCAGGTACAGGAACGGGCGCTGCTCGGCCATGGTCTCGCGGTCGCCCACCGGGATGTTCACCGCGTGCTCGACCAGCTCGCCGTCGCGGAAGGCCACGAGCTGCCGGGCCACGTCCACCGCTACGTTGACCTGCGCCTCCTGGGTGTTGGCGCCCAGGTGCGGGGTGACCACCACGCGGGGATGCTGGATCAGGCGCCGGAGCGCGGGCGACCGGGGCGGCTCCTCGCTCCACACGTCCACCGCGGCGCCCGCCACGTGGCCCGAGTCGAGCGCGGCCAGCAGGTCCATCTCGTTGACGATGCCGCCGCGCGCGCAGTTGACCACGCGCGCCCCCGGCTTGAGCGCGGCGAGCTCGCGCGCCCCGATCATGTTCTCGGTCTCGTCGGTGAGCGGCACGTGAACGGTCAGGATGTCGGCCCGGCTCAGCACCGTCTGCAGATCGGTGAGGCGCACCCCCAGGTCCCGGGCCCGGCTCTCCGGGATGAACGGATCGTAGACCAGGATCTCCATGTCGAAGGCCCGCAGCCGGGCCGCCACCCGCGAGCCCACCTTGCCGAGGCCGAGCACGCCCGCGATCTTGCGGTAGAGCTCGGACCCGTAGATGCCCCGGTCCCACTCGAGCTGCTTGAGCGAGTCGTGGGCCGCCGGGATCTTGCGCACGAGGGCCAGCAGCATGCCCACGGTGTGCTCGGCCGCCGAGACCACGTTGCCGTAGGGCGCGTTGACCACCACCACGCCCTG
>Ga0068869_100000562_pt1 | contig 20828 bp, 23 predicted proteins | sample KBSMisM52_FD_64676 | JGI IMG/M metagenome (GOLD analysis project Ga0068869, IMG submission 64676) | Miscanthus rhizosphere microbial communities from Kellogg Biological Station, Michigan, USA - KBS Miscanthus M5-2 | ecosystem: Host-associated > Plants > Roots > Rhizosphere > Soil ... | reverse complement strand
GTTTGCTCATCCGACCCTCCCCCATGATCTTCCGTTCCCTCTTCTTTGCCCCACCATACTGCTCGAAAAATCATCCTTCGCATAACGCCCGGTGAAAACGGCGCGTTTTTCAGAGGCTCCCTAATGAACACTAATGGGCACTAATTTTAGGAAAATCAGAGGATTCGGCGGCGCCACTCGAGTGACGGATTGGATCCGAAATTAACGAGGTAGCCCACGCGCTTTTTGGTAGCTCGGAGGTAATTGATGAGCTGTGCCTCGTGTTCGGGGAGGATGGCTTTGACTGCCTTCAACTCGACTACGATTTCGCCGATCACGATTAGGTCGGCCTCGTAGTGCTTCCGGAGCGGCTTGCCCTTGTAGAATAGCTGCAGTTTCGGTTGCGATGTGAACGGGATCTGCCGCTCGCTGAGCTCAATTTCCAGACTCTCATGGTAAACCTCTTCGAGAAAACCGTGGCCCAATTCGTTATACACTTCGAAGCACGCAGCCATAAGGTCATAGCCTTCTTGCTGAAATAATTCCGCCTCTGAATTAGTGCCCATTAGTGTTAATTAGTGGTTTCCAAATTCCGGTTTGGATGACTCACGACTTGGAGTCGTCCTCGAGGTGGAACTTGTGGAGGCCGCGGTGGAGGACCGGGGAGAGGATGACGGCGGCGGTGGTGATGAGGGCGATGCCGCAGTAGATCGCGTAGCAGCCGGCGAAGAGTTTCGCGGCGTCGGTGTGAAGTTGGGACAGCGGCCCCATGCCGGAGAGGATCATCGCGGCGTCGAGAAACGCGTCGATCCAAGGCAGCCCGCCGATCCAGTGGTAACCCGCCATGCCGATGCTCAGGGAGAACGTGATGAGCATCACGCCGGCGGCAAAGCTGCGCGTGAGCCGGTGGTAGAACTCGCGGCGCGGGAGCAGTTGCTGGTGGCGGCGTTCAAACATCGCGGCGGAAGTCTTCGATGAGCGCGGCGGTGTCGGGGGCCTTCATGAGCGCCTCGCCGCAGAGGATGGCATGGGCGCCGGCCTTGCGGACGCGGGCGGCGTCGGCTTCGGTGAAAATACCGCTCTCGCTCACGGCGATCACGTGTTTCGGAAACAGCGGGATGAGGCGCTCGCTCAGGCCGAGGTCGCATTTGAAGATGGCGAGGTCGCGGTTGTTGACGCCGATGATCTTGGCGCCGTGCGTCACCGCGCGGTCGAGCTCGGACTCGTTGTGGATCTCAAACAACGCGTCGAGACCGGCGAACTTGGCGGCTTCGAACAACGCGGCGATCTCGTCGTCGTCGAGGGCGCGCACGATGATGAGGATGGCGCTGGCGCCGGCCTCGCGGGCCTGGAGGACCTGGATCGGGTGGACCATGAAGTCCTTGCGGATGCAGGGAATCGCGGGGCGGTCCTGGCGGAAAAACGCGGTGACGCCGGTGAGGTCGTCGAGGGTGCCGCCGAAGAATTTTTCGTCGGTGAGGACGGAAAGGGCGGAGGCGCCGGCGGCGCGGTATTTGATCGCCTGGTCGGTCGCGGAGAGCGTGGTGGCGGAGATGGCGCCGGCGGAGGGCGAGCGGCGTTTGATCTCGGCGATCACGGCGAGTTTCCCGTCGTCGCGGCGCAGGGCGGCGGCGAAGGACGGGGGCTTGGGAGCCATGGCGTTGTAGGCGGCCAGCTCAGGCAGGGAGACGGTGCGCACGAGCGGAGCGATCTCCTTGCGCTTCCAGGCCATGATCTCGGTGAGTTTGTCGGACATTGTCGTAGAGGAACCACGAAACACACGAAACCCACGAAAACCAGACCTGAATTACTTCGGTTACGGGGGGCGCAGTTTTTGACCACTAAACAAATTCCCCAACGGGGGAATTTTTTGAAGTGTGCCGCGACTGATCGTCTTGGCGATTCGGTTCAGGGCCGGCTAATCGCCGGCGCGATTTTAAAGAACCCAATCCAATCTGCGATTAGCAGATGCCTCCGATTGTCCGTGGAGGCGATCAGCCGGAACTACTCCCCAGGAATCGCCACGTTGGGCGATTCATCAGTGGTTAAAAAATCCGAGAGGGAATTTTCGTGTGTTTCGTGTGTTTCGTGGTTTCTCCTCTTCGCATGAGCGCACTCGTCGATCTTCGCAAAACCATCGCGGCCCTGCGGGCGCCCGGAGGGTGTCCGTGGGACCAGGAACAAACGCACGCCAGCCTGACCCGCTGTCTCATCGACGAGGTGAGCGAGCTGCTCGACACCATCGACCGTCTCGACAAGCCGCACATGCGCGAAGAGCTGGGCGACGTGCTCATGCAGGTGATTTTTCACGCACAACTCGCGGAGGAGGACGGGCACTTCAACCTTGAGGACGTCGCCCGCGAGGCCAACGACAAGCTGGTGCGCCGGCATCCGCATGTGTTCGGCACCGGCGACAAGCTCGGCACGGCCGACGACGTGGTCGTGAAGTGGGAGCAGATCAAGGCGCAGGAAAAGAAGAACGGCCCGGTGCAGAAGGGCGTTTTTAAAGACCTGCCGCCGCGCCTGCCCGCGCTGATGTTTGCCGAGACGATTTGGAAGCAGATCGAAAAGAAATCCCTGCCCGCCGAAGGCATCGTGGACGTCGCCCAGGTGAAGGCGCTCGGGGCGCAGCTCGACGAAGCCACGCTCGGCCGGATGCTGTTCGAACTCACGGCGGCCGCGCGCGTCAAGGGGCTCGATCCCGAAGGCGCGCTGCGGTTGCACGCCACGCAGGTCATGCGCGATGTCGAAGCCCGCGTCCCAGCCGCCACCGCCTGAGCCGGTGCTGACGCGCTGGTGGGCACCGTTCGCGGAGTTCCTTGAAAAGGAGCGCCGCTATTCCGCCTATACGCTGCGCAACTACCGGCAGGCATTTGACGATTTTTATCGGTGGCTGGTCGCGGCGGGGCTGTGGGAACGCGGCTTCGACAAGCTCGGCACGCGCGAGCTGCGCGACTTTGTGATCGAGGCGCAGAGCCGCTTCGACCGGCGCACGCTGCACAACCACGTCTCGGGGCTGCGGGCGTTTTTTAAGTTCTGGCTGCGGCGCGGCGGGGTGAAGCGGAATCCCTTCATCGGCGTGCCGCTGCCGAAACTGGAGAAGCGTCTGCCGAAGTTTTTGACCGAGTCGCAGATGAAACTGCTCTTAAACGGACCGCAGCGTCTGCTGGAAAACCAAACGCTCGACGCCTTCACCGCGTGGCGTGACCGGCTGGTGATGGAGCTGCTCTACGGTGGTGGACTGCGCGTGAGCGAACTCGTCGCACTCGACTACGGACAGATTGATTTCACGAGCGGCGTGGCCCGCGTGCTCGGCAAAGGCAAAAAAGAACGGCTGTGTCCGCTCGGGCGCGTGGCGATGGCGGTGCTAGAAAAATGGAAGGCGGAGTTCGCGACGAACACGGCGCACGATGCGCCGGTGCTGGTGAATGCGAAACACGAGCGGCTGCCGGTGCGGCAGGTGCAGTTGCTGTTGAAGCGTTACCTGGCGCTGGCGGATCTGCCGCTGGACCTGACGCCGCACAAGCTGCGGCACAGCTACGCGACGCATCTGCTCAACGCGGGCGCGGATCTGCGGTTGGTGCAGGAGTTGTTGGGCCATGTGAACCTGAACACGACGCAGGTCTACACGCACGTGAGCGTGGCGCGGTTGCGCGACGTGTATGCGAAGGCGCATCCGCGGGCGTGAGGGGTGGTGGGGAAACCTCGATCCGACGGAGGTTTTAAACCACTAATGAAATCGCCCAATGGGCGATTTTTTGGAGTGTAGCTTCCTCCTTCGCCAAGGCTACGGCGGACAAGTCGGCTGATCGCCTCCGCTTAGAATCGGAGGCATCCGCTAATCGCGGATGGGGAAGCGATCTGAATGAGTGCTAATGCGTGGTTCACCGATTAGCGGACATCAGCGCTCAGCGTGAATGGGATATGGAGGAGGCTTCGACGGGGTGACTGTCGGGAGTCGCCGTGGTTTTATGGAGGTCTCCCGACCAGGCGGGGAGGGCCAGGAACTCGGCGGCTTTACGGAGCGCGTGGGCTTCTTCGGGATCGGTGGCGTTGCGGGCGGCCGCTTCCAGCACAGGGATGCCTGCGGGTTCGCCGAGTTGGACCAGACCCTCTCTGGCCGCCGCCCGAATTTCCGGGTCGGGGTGGACGAGATAACGGCTCAATACGGGCACTTGAGCCGGGTCGTATTCAGCCCATGCGTCGTTGATAAAATCCCGCGCGGCGTCGCCTTGCAGCAACGGCGGAGCAGGCGGGGTCGAGATCGAAACAGGCGGAGTGGGCGCGAGCGCGGTCTGACGGGCGACGGCGGGAACCGGTGACGGCGTGGAGACATGCGAAGTCGCGGGCGAAATGACATGCCATCCGATCCAGACCAGTGCGAGCGCGAGGGCTGCGCAGCCAAGCCGGAATTTCATCTTAATTCGACAGAGCGACGACGCTCAGGTTGTCGGAGGAGGTAATTACGGTTAGTCCGCCACTGCGAGCAACCCCGCCCACGTTATCATAGTCAGAGGTCGGAATCGTTGGCTTGCCGATGATCAGCGTCATTTCACCCAGGGCCTCGCCGTTGTCGGAGATTATTCCTCCGAAGAGGTTGAGATTGATCCCTGAAAAAATAACCACCGGATCATAGCCTTTGAGCGGAGGTTTGATGGCATAACCACCGGTGCCCACGCCCTTGAACTGGAGCGCTCCCAGCCAGCACGAAGCGCCGAAGACGATATTGCCACTTCCTGAGACCGGCATGTCGTCTCTCCATCGTTCATTATAGCCGGCGGCCATGACACCGGTGTCGATCGCGAAGCCGTTGACGTCGGCTACGGCTACGTCCGGCTCTCCTTTTTTCACGAGATAGAACTGATATTCCGCAATGTGGGCTCCGGCGTTCCATCGAGCGATCAGTTTCCAGCCCGAGGCCGACGAAATGACGCCATGATTAACGAGGCCCTGAATGAACTCTTTATTCGTGTATTTATACGATACGAGTTTGGCTTGATGCACGGTATCCGTGCCGATGATGCGTTCGGAATCCGGACCGGTGTAGCTGATCTTCAAGCTCAACGTCACCGGTGCTTCGAAGGTGGGAAGCACCGAGATCGGGGCGACGCCGGACAATCTGGAAGTGGCGATGAGAACGATGGCGAGGCGGACGATCCAAGTGAGCATAAATCGATGATGACGCGCGGTGCCAGGGGCGGGGGCAAGCTCCCGTGGGATTAAAGTTTTTCAATCGCTTGCGTGAGCACCTCGCAGGCGCGGTCGATGGCGGGGCCTTCGTGGGCGGTGCTGATGAAACCGGCTTCGTAGGCGCTGGGGGCGAGATACACGCCGCCGTCGAGCGCGGCGCGGAAGACGCGGGCGAAGAGTTTGGCATCGCCCTTCAGCGCGGTGTCGTAGTCGCGCACCGGCGTGTCGGTGAAGAAGAAGCTGAACATGGAGCCGCACTGGGGCGCCTGCACCGCGATGCCCTTGGTCTTGCACGCGGCGACCACGGCGTCGCGCAACTGGCGGCCGAGAGTGTCGAGTTTTTCGTAGGTGTTCAGTGAGTCGAGGAGGCGCAACGAGGCGATGCCGGCGGCCATGGCGAGCGGGTTGCCGCTGAGCGTGCCGGCCTGGTAAACGGGGCCGAGCGGCGCGAGCAGGTCCATGATGTCGGCGCGTCCGCCGAAGGCGCCCACGGGCAGGCCGCCGCCGATGATTTTACCGAGACACGTCAGGTCGGGGACGATTTTTTCCCGTTCCTGCACGCCGCCCTTGGCGATGCGGAAGCCGGTCATGACCTCGTCGAAGATGAGCACGGTGCCGTGTTTTTGCGTGATCTCGCGGACGTAGGCGAGGTAGCCGGCGTCGGGCATGATGAAGCCGACGTTGCCGCAGTAGGGCTCCAGGATGACGCAGGCGATCTGGCCGGGGTTGGCGGCGAAGGCGGCGTCGAGCGCGGAGAGGTCGTTGTAGGGGAGGACGATGGTTTCGCGGGCGAACGACGCGGGAATGCCGGCGCTGTCGGGATGGCCGTGGGTGAGGGCGCCGGAGCCGGCCTTGATGAGGAGCGAGTCGGAGTGGCCGTGATAGCAGCCGGAGAACTTGATGATCTTGTCGCGCTTGGTGAAGCCGCGGGCGAGGCGGATGGCCGACATGGTGGCCTCGGTGCCACTGCTGGTCATGCGCACCTTCTGGATCGACGGGACGAAGCGCACGATGAGCTCGGCCATCTCGACCTCGTAGGGATTGGGCGTGCCGAAGGATGTGCCGCGCTCGAGGGCGTCGGCGATGGCGGCTTTGATGACCGGGTGATTGTGTCCGTGGATGGCCGGGCCCCAGGTGCATACGAAGTCGATCAACTCGCGTCCGTCGGCGGTGGTGAGCGTGGCGCCCTGGGCCGACTTCGTGAAGAACGGCGCGCCGCCGACGGAGCGGAAGGCGCGGACGGGCGAGTTGACGCCGCCGGGGATGAGCTGGAGGGCGCGGGCGAAGAGGGAGTCGGAGACAGGGGAGGACATGACGGAATTTTGAACCACTGATGGACACGGATGAACACGGAGGGAATCCGAATCAACGCCCGTGTCTGCGCGGGATGAAAACGGCTGCAACTGCGGGTTGCGCAACAGATGGCAGGGCGTTCATCGTGGGCGCTTCATGGATGCGCGTAAAAAACGGTTGGTGCGGCTGCTGGTCGGACTGGCGCTGCTGGGGTGTGCGCTGGGCCTGCTGGCTCTGCGGATCGACCTGCGCGCGCTGATGGAGCGGTGTCTTGATTACGTGCGCGCCGAGGGCGCGGCGGTGTTTTTCGTCGCGATGGCGGTGCTGCCGTTGTTCGGGTTTCCGCTGTCGGCCTTTGTGCTTTCGGCCGGGCCGGTGTTTGCGCCGACGCTCGGCCCCGGCGCGGTGATCGCGTGCGGCACCGCGGCGCTGGCGGTCAACGTGTCGCTGTCCTACTGGTTCGCGGCGTTTGCGCTGCGTCCGTGGATGGAGCGGGTGATCCGTTGGCTGGGCTACGGCGTGCCGAAGCTGCCGGAGGGGCGGGACTGGGAGTTCACGCTGGTGCTGCGCGTGGTGCCGGGCATTCCGTTCTTCCTGCAAAACTACCTGCTGGGGCTGGCCCGCGTGCGGTTCGACATCTACATGCTCGTCTCGATGGTGGTGCCGACGACCTACCTGACGATCGCGGTGCTGGCCGGCGATGCGCTGGCGCACGGCGACAAACGAAAGCTCATCCTGGCGGGCGTGCTGTTCGCCGCGGTCGGCCTGGGGCTGCACGTGCTACGCAAGCGGCTCGCCGCCCGGCGGCGAGATCAGGCTGCCGCGGCGGAGCGGCGGTAATAGACCCGGTTGAACATCGGGGTGGCCATGAGCGTCGTCACGATGGCCATGAGCACCATGATGGTGAACAGGGTCGGCGTGATCAGTCCGCGTTCGAGGCCGATGTTGAGGATGATGAGCTCCATGAGTCCGCGCGCGTTCATGAGCGCGCCCACGCCCATGGAGTCGCGGCGGGATTCGCCGCAGGCGCGCGCGGCCAGGTAACAGGCGCCGGCCTTGCCGATGACCGCGGCCGCGAGCACGGCCAGCGCCACGAGCCAGAGCCCGGCGTCGTTGACCAGATCGAAGCGGGTGTTGAGTCCGGAGTAGATGAAGAACAGGGGGAGCAGCAGCTGCGTGGCGAGCGGCTCGATGCGCTCCTGGATGTCGTTGCAGAATTTGCCGCGCGGCATGGCGGCGCCGAGCACGAAGGCGCCGAACACCGCGTAGATGCCGATGCCGTCGGTATACCAGGCGGCGAGCATGAGCAGCACCAGCACCCAGCCGAACATCAGCCGGCTGTCGGCGGGACTGCGGTCGGCGCGCGTCGCGATGGCCGCGAGCAGGCGGCGGCCGACGGTGAAGACCACGGCCACCAGCAGCACGCTGCCGCCGATGGCGTAGAGCGCGATGCGCGCGTCGTTGGCGAAGCTGGCGAGCACCAGCGCGAGGACGCACCATGCGGCGGCGTCGTCGATGGCTCCGGCCGCAAGCGAAAGGGCGCCGACCTCGGTGCCGGTGAGTTTCCGCTCCACAATGATGCGGGCCAGCATCGGGAAGGCGGTGATGGCCATGGCCGCGCCGAGGTAGGGCATGGCTTGCAGAAGCGACACTCCCGGGGTGAAAAAACCGCCGCGGCCCAGCAGCCAGACCGCGAGGCCGCAGCCGAGCACGAACGGCGCGAGGATGCCGGACGCGGAGATGGCCAGCGCGCTGCGCATGCGGTCGCGCACCAGGTCGATCCGGAATTCGAGTCCGACGATGAACATGTAGAGCACGAGGCCGATCTGGGCCACGGAGAACAGGATGGGTTTGGACGCGGGCGGGAAGACCATCGCCTGCCAGTGCGGCGCGACCAGGCCGAAGAGAGACGGGCCGAGCAGCACGCCGGCGATCATCTCGCCGACGACCGGCGGCTGGCCGGCGCGCGTGGCGACCCAGCTGACGAAGCGACACACGCTGAGGATCACGGCCAGTTGCAGGAAGAAGCGGACGGAAAGCTCGAAGGGTGTCATGAAAAACGGATTGGTGCAGAGTCGGCCGGGGCGGAGGGCGGGTCGCAACGACTAACTCGGCCGTGTTTACGAAATACACCAACCCATCGCTGACGCTCTGCGAGTGAATGAGAAAAGACGCTGGGCCGGCGTTGCCCTCGGCGGCACGGGCCGCTGGCCCGCCTCCGTCTCGGTCGCCTTGGCCGAGCATCCTTTCTCTCCCACGCTGGGCCGGTTTATTTCGTAAACACGGCCTCGTGAAGTTTGCATTTGCGCGGAAATTTAACTTGTCGGTGCGAAGCCGTGTCCGTGTTCTCCGGCAGCGATCCGCGCGTCGTTTTCATGAACATTTCGTCACTTCCCCACACTTTTCGCGTGTGCGCCGGCGGCACCGTCCTGGCGGCCCCGGACATCCCGGTGATCGCGGGGCGCGCGGACGAGGCGATTTTCGAGGGCTTGCGCGAGATTCCCGGGGCGGAGGGCTTCCGCCGGTTTGAGCGCGACGGATTGCTGGTGGGGGCGATCGACGAACCCGCGGAGGCCGACCTGGGGGCCCAGGCGCACCGGCTTTACCGGCGTTTGCTGCGCGCCGCCGACGGCCGCAGGCTGGCGCGGGTGTGGAACTATGTGCCGCGTATCAACGAATCGGATGCCGGCGGGCTGGAGAACTACCGCGCGTTTTGCCTCGGCCGTTCGCTGGCGTTCGAGGAGAGCCTCGGCGATATCTATCATGAGAGTCTGCCCGCGGCCTCCGCGGTGGGCGGAGCCGACGGCCGGCTTACGGTGATCTTTGCGGCGACGCGGGCGACGCCCGCACACGTGGAAAATCCCGACCAGGTGCCGGCGTATGAGTATCCGCCGGAGCACGGGCCGCGGGCGCCGAGCTTCGCGAGGGCGACGCGGGTGGAGGAGGCGGGGCGCCGGCACGTATTCATCTCCGGCACCGCCTCGATCAAGGGGCATGCGACCGTGGCGCCGGGCGACCTGGGCGGACAGATCGCCTGCACGCTCGACAACCTGCGCATCCTTTCGCGCGGGTGCGGCCTCGGGGAACGTCTCGGCCTGGGCGGGGGCTGGACGCGGCACTTTAAAGTCTACCTGCGCAACGCGGCGGATCAGGCGGCGGCGGCCCCGGCCCTCGACGGGGTGTTGTTCACCGCATCCGACCGGGTGACCTGGCTGCGCGCCGACATCTGCCGCCGGGCGCTTCTGGTCGAAATCGAGGCGACGCTGGTGGCCTCAGCGTAACTGCGCGTCGGGCGGGATCACGCAGCGGAGCCCCCGCTCGGAGAGCGCGGCCAGCATGCGTTCGACGGCGGCGACGCGCACGTCGGGGTGCAGACGGGGGCCTTCATGCATGAGCAAAATGGAGCCGGCGTGAATACGGGGCACCACGTAATCCACCACCTGCCGGCTGTCGCGCGCGAACGAATCGTAGCTGCGCACGGTCCAGGCGACACAGGCGAGTCCGCGGGCGGCCAGCGGGCGGGCCAGGAACATGTTTTTGATGCCCACGGGGGCGCGGAACCGCCGCGGACGCACGCCGGAACGGGCGAAGACGGCGAGCGCCTCGTCGAGCTCCCGGCGGATGCGCCCGGGCGCGGCGCACCAGAACGTGCGCTCGGGGTGGGTGTGGGTGTGGTGGCCGACTTCGTGCCCGCGGCGGGCGATCTCGGCGACGAGTTCGGGATGGAGCGCGGCGCGTTCGCCCACGAGGAAGAACGTCGCGCGGGCGCCGTGCCGGTCCAGCGCGTCGAGCAGGCGGGGCGTGTCGTGGGCGTCGGGCCCGTCGTCGATGGTGAGCCACACTTCGGGCCGGTCGGTCGCGAAGCACGTGGCCACGGGGACGATGGACGAGGTTCCGGGCACGAAGAGGTTCCACAATATCCAGGGGTCTCCGATGAAAAACAGCAGCACGATCCATGGCAGGGAGGCCCCGTCGACCAGCCAGAGTTCGAGCGCGATCAGCTTGAGCGTGACGATCTTGGTCAGGGTTATCCGGAACATGGCGGAGGTTCGGCGCAGAGTTTGAGATTCAGTCCGGCGGCGATCCAGCCGAACAGCGAGCCGGCGAGCGCGTCGATGGCCACGTGCTGGCGGGTGGCGATCGTCGAATACAGGATCGCCGCCGCCCAGACGAAATTCAGGGCGCGGACCAATCCGCCCGCATCGAGGCGGCGCAACAGGCGGGCCAGCCAGAAGGCGGTGAACACGGCGAAGGCGGCGTGGAGCGAGGGACAGGCGTTGCCGGAGGCGTCCATGTCCTTGAGGAACCGGATGGACGGATGGGCGGTCCAGTCGATGCCGGACGGCGACGTGACGGTGGGCCAGACGTAGAAGATGCCCAGCCCGGCGGCGCTGAGGGCGGCGGCCCCGAGGGTGTAGCCGAGCAGCTCGCGGAAGCGGATCATCAGCGCCGAAGGCAGCAGGACGTAGAACCAAAGCGAGGCGTAGGGAATGAGCGCGAGGGGGTGGAACCCGATCCAGCGGTCGGGCGCGGTGCGGGGAACCACCGTCGGAGGACCCGACGGGTGGCGCAGGATGGCGAAGTAGGCGATGAAGAACACGGTCATGAACGCGGGCGTGACCAGCGCCTTCAGCCAGAAATGACTGAGGAACCGGGTGCGGAGTGTGCGCGTTTCGGCCATGGGTCAGCGGGAAAGCAACGCGAGCAGGGCGCGCGTGTCGGGTTTGCCGCGGGCGGTGAGCGGGAACTCGGCGACGAGCGCGAGGCGGCGGGGGATTTTCCAGGGGGCGAACTCGCGCCGCAGCAACGCGCGCACGGCGGGGATGTCGAGCGACGTGGACAGCACGGCGGCGAGTTCCCCGGGATTTTGCGGATGCGGGGCGGCGAACGCGTCTCGCACGCCGGGCAGGGCGCGGAGCGCGCGTTCGAGGTCGCCGAGGTCGAGGCGGCGTCCGGCGATTTTCACGAGCCGGCCGGCGCGCCCCCGGAGGACGAGTTCGCCGCGGTCATTGATCGAAACTTTGTCGGCGGGCGAGAACGAGCCGCGCCCCATGACCGCCGCGCTCGTCACGCGGATGCGACCGCCGGACGCGGTCGCGATTGCGACGCCGGCGAGCGGCGTGCCGACGCTGCGCCCTTCGAGCGTGGCGTCGCCCGTGCGATCGTAGGCGATGCCGCCGGTCTCGCTGGAACCGTAGAAGCTGTGCGGACGCAGGTTGAATTTTTCAAAGAACGCCCGTGCGGTTTCCGCGGGCAGCGGAGAACCGGCGGAGATGACGGTGCGCAGGCTGGAGAGCGCATCGGCGGGCAGATCGGCCTGGGCGAGCGTGCGCAGGAGAGCGGGCACGGCGGGAAACACGGTGGGCCGCCAGCGGGCGATGTCGGCGGCGAGCGCATGGGGAAGCGGGACGCCGGCGCAGACGACCGGAGTGCCTTGCACGAGCAACGGCAGCACGAGGTTGCCGAGACCGTAGGAGTGGCCGAAGGGGATGACGCCGAAGTTCACGTCGTCGGCGCGGATGCCCATGCTGGCACAGACCTGCCGGCAGTCGGCGAGCATCTGCGCATCGGTGAATGCGAGGGCGCGGGGACGCCCCGTGCTGCCCGAGGTGAGTTTGACGAGAAACGCATCCGAGGAAGTGTCACCTAATGGGTGACACTCGGTCGGGGTGAGGCGGGCGTCGAGCCAGGCGAAGGGGGCGCGGGCGGCGGCGGCGAGGGCGAGTTGGGCGGCGGCGGGCTCGGCGGGATCGAGGGGGACCGGGATCGCTCCGGTCCGGAGGAGTCCGAGGAACGCGGCGAACCAGGCCGCGCCGTTGGGAAGGGCGAAGGCGACGCGGCGGCCGGCCACGGGTTCGGGCAACGCGGCGCACCACGCGGCGGCCTCGGCGTCGAGTTGCGCGCGGGTCCATTCGCGACCGGAGGTGGCTTCGACGAGGGCGGGAGCGCGCGGGTTGGCGCGGACGAGGCGGGTCCAGTGGGCGAGGACTTCAGGCATGACGACCGTGGAGCGAGAAGAGATCGGTTTCCACGAAGACGAGGGCGAAAATCACTATGAGGGAGACGGTGGCACCGAGCGCGGAGACGGCGGGGATGGCGCTGGTCATGAGCACGGCGAAGGACGCGGCGGTGGTGAGGGCGGAGAGACGGATGGCGGCGCGGGCCTGCGGATGCGCGGGATCGTCGGCATGGGCGAAGTGCGCGTAGTCGTCGGCGACGCAGACACCGAGCAGCGCGCCGAGCAGATGGAAGAGACTGAAGGCTTCACCGCGCAGGGTGAGGATCGCAAAGGCGAGCGCGGTGGCGAGCAGCGGGAGCGCGGCCGTGCGCAGGCCGAGGCGGGGTCCGTGCAAGGCGCAGGACATGGCGACGAGCGCCAGAATGCCGACCAAACTGAGCCGTGCGGTGGAGGAGCGGTAGCGGGTGAAGAGGTGGTTGAGCCCTTCGAGGCCGGAGAGCGACAGGGTGCCCTGCGCGGAGGCGGGCGGAGTGAAGGCCCGGGGCGTGCTGGAGAGAAACCACACGCCGTCGCCATCGGCATGGACGAGCAGGGCGAGCGGACCGGGAAGGTCGGCGAGGGTGTTGCCCAGAAGTGTTTCGTAATCGGGTGCGGGCGCGTTCAGGTAGGCGGCGAAATCGCGTTGGAAGGGGGCGAACGCGTCGGCTTCGAAACCGGCGGCGTCGGCGGAGGCGCGAAACGCGGTGAGGAAGGCGGCGAGTTGCGCACGGGTCTCGGGAGCGATGGCGTCGGCGTAAGCTTCGGGGGTAGGAAGCAGGGCGGCGATGCTGGTGACGGGCGTGCCGGCCGGCGCGGTGTCGGCGAGTTGTTGCCAGTGGCTGCGGGCCTCGGCGTAGGTGGCGCCGCGGGTGATGAGCGTGGAGCCGGTGTCGGTCTGGCCGAACGCGGTGCGGAGGTCGGCATCCTCGGCGCGAAGCGACGGCGAGGGATATTCGAGGGTGCGGAGGTCGTCGTGCCAGTGGAGGCGGGTCAGTCCGAAGACCGCGAAGGCGGCGAGCACGCCGAGCAACGGGAGCCGCAGGCGGTGCGGCAATGCGCTGCGGAAGACGAGGCGCCTCGGGGCGAAGTCGAGGTTGGGGAAGAGGGCGAAGTAGAGGAGCGTGGTGCCCATGCCGCTGACGAGGCCGGCGGCGACATAGACGCCGAGTTGACGGACGAGCGGGAGCTCGGAGGCGACAAGGGCGAGAAAGCCGGCGAGGGTGGTGCCGGCACCTCCCAGGAGGGGCAGTGCGAGGCGGCGCAGGCGGGTGGGGTAGGACTCGTTTTCGCGGCGGGCCAGGACGAGTTGGAAGGCGTAGTCGACCGCCACGCCGGACAGCAGCGAGCCGAGCACAAAGACCAGCACGTGAACGCGCGGGAAGATGAGCGTGGTCACGGCGACGGCGCCGAGGGATGAGATGAAGACGACGGGCAGGAGATGAAGCAGCGCGTGGATCCGGCGGAGGAAGAGGATCGTGAGGAGAAGGACGCAGACGACCGCGACGATGTTGAGGCGGGCGATCTCGATCTGGGTCGAGGCTTTGGCCGCGGCGGCAAAACGGGCGACGCCGGTGAAGCGTGAGGAGAGTCCGGGCACGTGGACGCGGGCGGCGGTTTCGGCGGACGCAAGGGCGTCGAAAACGGGTTGCTGGCCGGCTTCGCTGAGCGGGCCGTCCTTGGTTTCCGCCCAGATGAGCGCGCGATCATGGGACGCGGGGGGGGAGGGTGCGAGCGGCGCGGCTTGGTCGGCGAGCGAGACGAGCAACAGCAGCGGATCGGAGGGAATCAGGTCGGCGGTGGCGGCGGACGACGGGGATGCGAGGTGCGCGTCGAGATCGGCGACGGAGCGTGCGGCCAGCCATTCGGGAAAAGGGACGGCGGGTTTTTCGGCGGCATAGGTCGCGCGTTGTTTCGCCAGCCAGCCCGGCAGCAGAAGATCGAAACGGCGGGCGTGGAGCAGGCGGCCGAGGGCGTGTTGCCAGGACTGGTCGGCGAGCGAGTGAGCCGAGGTGAAGGCGGGTGACGCGCGCAGCGTGTCGGCGTGCGCGCGGGCGGCGGCGGCGAGCGCGGCGGGGGCGGTGCCGGCGGGGGCGTCGAGGGCGATCAAGACGACGCGGCCTTGGCGCTCGCGGACTAGGGAGAGCGCGAGCAGGGCTTCGGGATCGCGTTCGCCGGCGGGGATGAGCTCGGCGACGTCGGTGGTGAAATGTTTGCCGGCATCAAGCGAGAGCATCCATGCGCCGCAGAGGGCGACGAACACCACGAGGGCGGCCAGGACGTAGCGGTTGGATTTGGACACGATCAGCGAAAGTAGCGCGCAAGCTCGGCTGCGGTGAACGGGACGTCGAGCCGCGGAGGGCCGATGATGATCTCGGTCTTCAGGTTCGGGGTCTTGGCGAGCGTGATCGCGGTGAGGCGGGTGGCGTCCCCGGCGAGCGCGAGTTCGCGGTAGGAGGCGGCGGAGTCGGGCCGGCGGGTGAAGGCGAGCGTCCAGATGCCGTCGGGCGCCTCGGACGCGGCGAGGGCGTATGATTTTTCCAGTGTGGCGAGGTCGAAGGCGAACAACGCGTGGAGCAGGCGGAGGTCGGTCTCGGCTTCGGGAGGGGCGGTTTGTTCGCGTCCGTCGGCGTGGCGCAGGAGCAGGCCGCGGTCATCGAGGATGACGACGGGGGCGTTCTTCTGGTCGTAGGAGAGGCTGAGGCCGCGCACGCGGTCGATACGGACGGTGCCGGTGACGACGACGGGGACTTTTTTGAGCGGGGTGTGGCGGCGCTCGGTGAAGGCGGCGGTGACGGTTTGCGGCTTGGCGAGCGCGACGAGCCGGTCGCGCTGGACCGGGGAGAGCTCGGCGGCGTAGGGCTCGGCGAAGGCCGGGATCGCGACGAGGAGAAAAAGGAAAATGCGAAAGGTCATGCGGTGGGTGCGCGACGCGCGATCCGATGGACAGCGGGCCAGCGCCAAAGTAACAGCTGGGCGATCAGGCGGGTGTGCAGCCAGATCATCTTCAGGTTGTCGCGCAGGTAGTTGAAATGGGAAACGCCGCCGTCGGCTTTGGCGAGGTAGCGGCAGGGGGCCGGAATATTGAGGGTGGGCACGCCGGCCCAGACGAGCCGCACGGCGATCTCGGGGTCGAAGTCGAAGCCGCGGGCGGCGCGCGTCTCCGCGAGGGCGTCGCGCAGCGCGGCGGCGGGATACACGCGGAAGCCGAACAGCGGGTCGCCGATGGCGCGGCTGAACGTTTCGAGGTGGGCAAAGCCGACGCTGATTTTGCGTCCATACAGGCGTTCCAGCGGAACCTCGGGACCGAAGACCGGCAGGCCGAGCACGAGGGCGCCGGGCTCGCGTTGCGAGGCGCTCATGAAGGGGACGATGTGGTTGGCGGGATGCTGTCCGTCGGAGTCCATTACGAGGACATGGGTGAAGCCGGCGGCGAGGGCGGCCTCGGTTCCGGTGAGCACCGCGGCGCCCTTGCCGCCGTTTTTCGGCCGGTGAATGACGCGCAGCGAAGGTTCGACGGCGGCGAGGGCGTCGAGCGTCTGCGCGCTGCCGTCGGTGCTGCCGTCGACCACGACCCACACCGGCCGCCAGTGGGCGAGGGCTTCCTCGACGGTGGACCGGAGCCGCGCGCCGGCGTTGTAGGTCGGTATGAGCACGAGATGGGTGGCGGACGGTGTCATGCGTGGCGGGGTTCGATCGGGAGCGTGGCCAGAAAACGGGCGGCGACGCGCGAGGAGATCTGGGCGGGATCGGTGATCTCCTCCGCGGGGATGAATTCATCAAGCGTGAACTCGGCCCAGCCCGGAAGGGGCGGCACATGCCACCAGGGGCGTCCGCGGCGGACGAGGCGCGGACTCGTCCGCACGCGGATAAGCTGCACTCCGCAGCGGGCGCGCTGGGCGATGAGCGCGAATCCCGGTTTGATCGGGTTGAGTGCGCCGCCTTCGGAGGTGCGCGTGCCCTCGGGGAAGATGAGCATCGACTGGCCCGCGTCGATGCGCGCGGCGGCGGCGCGGATGAGATCGACGCCCTGTTCGCCGGCGGAGACGTAGCCGCACATCAGGGCGGCGGGCCCGATGCACGGGTTGCGCAGCAAGGCGGGCTTGAAGATGCACGCCGTGTCGGGAAGACGGGCGAGCAGAAAGGGCGCATCCACCAGGCTCGGGTGGTTGGCCACATACACCACCCCGGTCGGCAGGGGACGGTCGAAGCCGATCCAGGTGATGCGGATGCAGTTCGAGGCGTGCAGCCAGCGCAGCCAGCAATCGAACAGGCCGCGGGTGATCGCGCGCGTGCGGCGGCCGAGGCGCTCCCGGTCACGAAGGACGAGCAACGGCATGCACGCGAGGTTGAGCGCGAGTCCGCCGAGACCGAACAGGAACCATGACACGTAGTAGATGAAGGCGAACCATCCGAGGCGAAGCGTGCGCGTCATGCGTTGTCGACCTCCGGATTGAGCGGAATGAAGTTGAACCACCAGTAAGGGTTCTCGCGCAGGAGGGATTCGAGGCGTTCGAGGAACGTCTGGAAATGGCGCCGCGCCCGCGCGAGATTTTCATCCCGTGACAGGGCGGCGTCGGGCGTCCACGCAGGCGAGGCGTGCACGCGGGTTTCGCCTTCGGGCCCCGGGATGCCGACGGAGAGCAGCACCGGCTTTTGAAAGATGAGGGCGAGGTGGTAGATCGTGAACGGGAAAAGCCGGCGGGCGCCGAGGAAGCGGAACGCCTCGGTTTTCGAGCTGTAGTCGACGCGGTCGCATTTGAGCGCGACCGAGCGGCCGGACGCGATGGCTTCCTTGATGGCGATGAGGGGGCTTTCGTTCGTGTTGACCCAGATAAAGGACACCCAGTCGGCGAACCGCGCGCCGAGGCGCTCGACATCCTGCGAGTTGCCCACGCGCTGGCGGATGAGTGCGACGCGGAGTTTCTCCTGCCCGCCCAGCAGAAAGCCGGTGAGGTCGGAGTCGGCGAAGTGAAACGAACCGAGAAACGCGGGTTCGCCGGAGCGCAGGTGGAGGCGGAAATCATCCGCGTTGCCCGTGAGCACGCCGCGGTGCGGGTGGCCGTTGGAGACGCGGAGCTTCCGCATGAGCGACTCCTCGAAGGCGAAAAAATGACGGAACACGTCGCCCCACGAGGGTTCGCGCCCGAGCGCGACGCGCAGGTAGTCGCGGGAGTGGCGGCGTTGCCCGGGCATGTTGGCGAGGGCGATCCAGGTGCCGACGGCGCGCGCAGGCCGGTAGAGCCACTCCGGCACCACGCGGTCGGTGACGCGCAGAAAACCGAGTCCCCAGCTTGGGCCGGGGTTGCGGGAGAAGGGCTCGGGTCGGGTGATGGCGGTCATGACCAGGCGAGGGTGAGCCGGCGGCCCGGCGCGACCAGCCCGTCAAACGGACGGCGCGCGTGCAACGTGTCGAAGAAGCCGGACAATGACAGACCGCGTTCAGTGGAACCGGTTTCGTCGGACAGGGTGATGCGCCCGAGCGCGTTTTCAGGAGAGACGGAGAGCGCCAGGGCGAAGGCGAACGTGCGGTCGCTGGCCGCGTTTTGGGCGAGCAGCCAGGTTCCGCGTTCCTCGCCGCCGCAGAGAATGGCGCGCGGTGTCCGCGCCAGCAGGGCGACCTGCAGTGCCTGGGCGGGCAGGCCGGCGCCGCCCGTGAGCGGGAAAAACTCGCCGACGGGTTGCTGGCGGGCGATGAGCGCCTGTTGCACCGCGCCGGGGTGGATGGAGGTTTGAAACAGCGTGGGACTGGCCGAGGGAAAACTGTCGAGATAGCCCTCCAGAGCGCGCGTCTCGGCATAGCCCGAGGCGTAGACGAGCGTGTCGTCCGCGGTGAGCGCGAGCGGTTCGAGCGCGGCACCGACCAGCAGGCCTAGCTGGGTCATGCGGCGGGTGGCGTTTTTCGGAAAACGATCCTTCAGCCGTTCGCGGGTGGCGGCGGGTTCCTCGGGGCCGGGGGCCTCGGTGCTCAGGGCGGTGATCCAGCGTTCAAGCATGGGAAAGAAGCAGGGCGGCGTGGGCGCCGCCGAAGGCGTTGCTGGTGCAAAGCACGCCGTCGAAGGCGTCCAAGTCAAAGGGCGCGAGCGCCACCTCGGGGGTGAACGTCGGGGCGTCTCCGCCGACGGTGCCGGGAGCGCGTCCGGCGCGGATGGCCGCGGCGGCGAGCGTGAGTTCGACAAGTCCGCAGCTGCCGAGCGTGTGGCCGAGCGCGCCTTTCCATGACACGAGCGGGGCGCCGGGGAAGTGACGGGCGAGGGTGCCGGCCTCGAGGCGTCCGGCCTCGATCGTGCCGGTGCCGTGGCCTTTCAGCCACAGGCGGCGTCCGGCGGCGACCGCGAGCACCGGAGCGAGGCACGCCTCGAAGCCGGAGCCGTCGGGGCGGTTGGCGGTGAAGTGGTGCATCTCGTTGTGCAGGCTCTGGGAGGACACGGTGAACTCGCCGCGGTCGCGCGTGAACACCGCGAACGCCGCGCCGTCGCCGAGCCCGATGGAGCCGGTGGTGCCGTCGCGGTAGGGCGCGGGGAACTCGGCGTTGAGGATTTTCAACGAATGAAAACCGCCGGAGACGAACGGGCTGATGAAGTCGAAGGAGAAGACCAGGACTTCGTCGGCGAGCCCCGCTTCCAGGACGCGCGAGGCCTGGATCAGGCCGAGGTGGGCGGAGACGCAGGCGTGGGAAAACGTGGTCACGTCGGGGCCCCAGCCGAGTTCGCCCGCGATCCAGTCCACGCAGCGGAACGGCGTGCCGTGTTCAAGGTGGGCGGCGTTGCCGTCGCGGCGGAAGGCGTAGAGGCTGCCGACGCCGAAATTGCTGCTGGTGACAAACACCGGGCGCCGCGGCCCGCCCCAGCCTTCGCCGGGGATGCGGGCGGCGAGGGCGCGGAGGTGGGAGATCCAGGCGGGCGGCGCGGTCTCGTCGAGGCCGCGGCCCGGACAGAGCGCGAGCGGCACGAGGTCGCCGCCGTCGCGACCGAGCACGGGAAGCGACGAGAGCGCGCGGCGGTTGCCGAGCAGGGCCGCGAGAGAGGCGGCTTCGTCGCCAAAGGCGGTGAGCGCGCCGCAGGCGGCGAGACGGATGGGTGAAGCGGGGGCGCTCATAAGGGCGTCCTGTCCGGAAAACTCAGGCGGGCAGGCGGGCGGGGTCGGCACGTTCGCGAATGTAGGCGGCGAGCGAGCTCATGCTGGCGAGGGCGGTGCGGGATTCCTCGCTGCTGGCGATCTTGATACCGAACTCCTTTTCCAGTCGAACGACCAGCTCGAGCGCATCGATGGAATCAAGGCTGAGTCCGCCGCCGATGAGGGGTTCGTCGTCGGGAATATCGGCGGGGGCGACATCTTCGAGCCGGAGGGTTTCAACGACGAGGATCTTGAGTTTTGCGAGCAGGGGATCGGTCATGAAGACGGAGGATGGAAAAAACTCAGGAGGAACGCGTTGCCGCCACTTTGACACGGATAAAGGCGCGCAGTTCGCCAATCGTGGTGATTTGCATGAGTTCTTCGTTGGTGATGGAGACTTGGTAGAGATCTTCCAAAAAAAACACGATTTCGGCCAGCGTGAGCGAGTCGAAGCCCAGGTCGCCGATCAGCCGGGCGGAGTCGGGCAACTCCGCGGGTTTGGACTGAAAACGGCGCACCACCGCGAGGACGACCGTGTCGAGCGCCGTCACATCCCCGCTGGACAAAAAACGCGCGTGCTCATCGCGCACGGATTGAGGAAACCGGGCGAGGGGATTGGGCAGGGCGTGGATTGGCGCATGGGTGGAGACGGGTTTGTCGGCCATGATTCAATTAGGAAGCGATTCGGCTTCGTTGGCTACAGTCGTTTTTAAGGAATATTCATTTGGGTCGGCGGCCGGCGGCAAGAACCAGCTTCGCCAGCCTTCCGTTCCTTCGAGATACGCATAGACGCCGAGCACGCCGAGCAGGCGGAAGGGCAGGGTCCACGTGAGCTCGTAGCTGCGGAATCCGAAGTAGCGGTTGTGATTGCGCCGGCCCCAGGCGCCGCGCGCGAGGCGGGCGCGGGCGATGGCGGCCAGCCGGCGGTTGTAGAACGCGATGAACCGGCCGGGGAAGCTCGTGTGCGGACCGGCCAACGCGGGGGTTTCCAAGGCGGCGGCGCCCCGCTTGAACGGCTGGGAGACCACGCCGAAGTAATAGAGGCCAAGGTCGAGGCGGAAGGCCAGGGTCATGAGCTCGTGGTCGCCCATGTAGTAATACTTGTCCTGATACACGGCGCGGAACCACCGGTCGTAGCTGGTGGCGAACAGTTCGTTGTGGCGGGCGATGCGCGGGGCCTTGGGTTTGCCGCGCAGGCTGCCGTCCACGAGCGCGGCGGCGGCGCTGGCGGTGTAGCTGATCCAGTCCATGCCCG
>Ga0068869_100000560_pt1 | contig 20839 bp, 17 predicted proteins | sample KBSMisM52_FD_64676 | JGI IMG/M metagenome (GOLD analysis project Ga0068869, IMG submission 64676) | Miscanthus rhizosphere microbial communities from Kellogg Biological Station, Michigan, USA - KBS Miscanthus M5-2 | ecosystem: Host-associated > Plants > Roots > Rhizosphere > Soil ... | reverse complement strand
GCGGGAATTCATTTTGCAGCAGGCTCGATGGGGCCGAAGGTCGAGGCCGCATGTCGCTTCGCTGCGGCAACGGGAAAGCCGGCTGCGATCGGAGCATTGTCGGACCTGAGCCTGATCATTGCTGGAGAGGCAGGCACTACTGTCTACCCTAAGGGAGGGATGGTTTATGGGTCCGAAAAACAGCAGCTAAAGGTTGCCTAATTTTATTAGCCAACATTTGGTAGCTCTCTTCAAAGGCGGAGTTCATGAGTAACCCGGCCAAAAAGATGTCGCTTGTCCAGGCCACTATGCTGGTTTCTGGCAACATGATCGGGACAGGCATCTTCCTGCTCCCCGTTAGCCTGGCATCGGTCGGCGGCATTGCAGTTTTTGGTTGGCTGATTGCCGCGGCTGGTGCGGCAGCCTTGGGGCTTGCATTCGCCAAGCTCGGGGAACTTGATCCGCAGGAGGGCGGGCCTTATGCCTATGCTCGCGACTTCCTGGGTCCATATATTGGCTTCCAAACGAACTACATTTATTGGTTTGCCAACTGGATTGGGAACGTTGCAATCGCTCTGGCAGTCGTAGGCTACTTAGCGGAGTTTATACCCAGCATTAACAGTCCTCACGCCAGTGTGGCTGCCGCTGCCGTGGTCATCTGGGTGCTCACATTCGCCAACATCCGCGGGCCTCGTGTCATCGGCGTCCTCGAAACTTGGACAGTGGGTCTCGCTTTGATTCCCATTCTGGCAATCGCATTCCTGGGTTGGTTTTGGTTTAATCCGGCGACGTTCATGAATGGCTGGAACGTCATGGGCAGCTCCAACTTGCATGCGATTTCGCGAGCGGCATCGATTGCACTCTGGGCCTTCATGGGAATCGAGAGTGCCTCTGTTTCCGCCGGGGTAATCGAGAACCCGAAGCGCAACATTCCTCTGGCTACACTCTCCGGGCTTGCGATCTCGGCCGTCGTTTACCTGCTAAGCTGCACGGTCATCATGGGCATTATCCCGAATGCACAGTTGCGGACGTCTCATGCGCCCTTCGCTGAGGCGGCGCGGATGGTCGTGGGCACGACGGGCATGGTGATTATCGGACTGTGTGCGATCCTCAAGTCTGTGGGAGCACTCGGCGGCTGGATGCTGCTGGTCGGTCAATCCGCCAAGGCTGCAGCCGACGATGGCATGTTCCCGCGTATCTTCGGGAAGATCAACCGTTACGGCGTGCCTGGTGTCGGGCTTATCGTGGTCAGCGTGCTCATGACAATCGTCCTGCTCGCAACCATGTCGCCGACGATTGCAGGACAGTTCGACCGCATCATAAACCTTGCGGTGATCCTCATTGTGGTGCCCTATATATACTCCTCAGTCGCGGTTGTGAAAGTCGTCTTTGACCACGTAGGGCGCGGCCGAACATTTAGTTTCTTCAAGGTCGTCGCATTGGCGGCAGTCTGTTATTGCCTCTGGACAATCATGGGAGGCGATCCAAAAACTGTCATGCAATCCCTAGTGGGGCTCCTTTTGAGCGTTCCCCTGTATCCGTTCTTTATAGCCTCGATGCAGGCAGCTGCAGAGCGCAAACAGAAGATACGCATGGCTGCCGCCGCTCAGTGACCACAGACACGAGAAGTCTGCCGAACCGCAAGCTAGGTATCACCACGGCATATCGTCAAAATGTCCATCCCACCGAGGTCGTCAAGCCTGAATCGTTTTTCGCGGCATTGATGGGTGGGCGAGTGTCATAGTTTTCATACACCTTAAAGTTCCAATAGAAGTTACGCATTAACTCGATTCGCAGGTTTGACTGGGAACCTAGCCGTAGGCGTCCCGGATCAGTGAGACTAGGAAATAGAAATGTCTGCGAATTTAGATTCAGTGTCTTGAAGCGAAAGGTTGAGAATGTGAAGCCAATCAAGGCCTCGGCGTTGTTGTGGATTGGCTCGGTCTCCGGTTGGGGTATGTAGTTCTCGTGACTATAAGCAATGCCTCCGGTCAAAGTCACCGACGTCCTGTCCGTTTGAAAAAGCTTTCGGCCAACACCACCTCCGTATGTAGAACGTAATTTGAGGTCCTGCTGGTTGCTTTTCAGCAGGCTAAATAGCCCGGCTGCCAGCCATTTGTTTGTCAGCATCCTGGCGTATTGAGAATCGAAGGTAAAACGGTTGGTGTTCTCAGCGTTGGTTTGTGAGGCGAACTGTGAGCTGGTGGTCATCTGTATCGAGTTCCTGGCGGTACGAAAAGCGACATCGGCACCCAACGATGAAGTGGTGGAGGTGTTGCCGCTGGCGAAATCAAAACCATAATTGATAGAGCCGGTTAGCTGGTCCCAGAAGATGCCTTCCCTTTGACCGATTGCGATTACTTCGTCCGGTTTGACTTCAACGGAGGAACCGGCAGTGACGATCTTAAAAGCGATATCAGCGTCGCCTGGAGTTATGCCTCGCGCGATAAGTCCAGTCACACGCTGGCCATCACTCAGAGATACTATAAAGGTATCCTTGCTCTCGATACTCGCCACTTCGTTCCAGTCCAGATGAACAGAATCCTTCATGTAATCGGACTTAAAGATAAATTCTCCGTATTGCAGACTTTTAATTTCGCCGGTGAATGTGTCGCCGTTTTTCATGACGACGACATCATCCTTTCGCTTTGCAAATAGGGGACAGGTAATAAGACAACAAAGTAAGATTGGAATAGCCCGTCTAAGCGGAACACAAACTGAAAATACCGGAATGTTCATGGCTTTACTCCCGCTAGGAACCTCAAGCGCAGTTTGCCAGCCCTGCGCACTGCCTTCGGCTGTCGTCAACCATGTTGTTCTGAAGACATCACTAGCAGACCGGCCCAATATCGCATCCGAATGCTAGCGGAGCACCCCGAGCTCTCAGTCTGGCAGAAATAACAGTTCTCCCCTTTGGTGAGGTGCCTGACACTCTCCTTGGTTAAGGGAGCAACATCCTGCATTGCTCATTTGTCGGAGAAGTGTGTGCCTAGGCCGGGGCGGCTGGTTGGGAGAGTTCATGGAATTAGGCACGAGCTGGTTTGTCTGGATTAGAAACGATAAGCGCCTTCTCGAAAGGAGTGAGCGCGATGAGCGAGTTACTCAAAGTGATTGGCAACACAGTAAGCGACTGTGGAGACTGTAATACAAGTGGTTGTGGAACGTGTCGACCGGCCGAGCGCAAGGTTGTAGCTCCTACAAATCTCAGTCGAAGGGTGTTCGGACAAACCGTTCTGGCCGCGTCGGCAAGCGCATTACTCACGGGATGCTCGCCACCAAAGACCCCGGAGACAGCCAGCGCGCCGGCTCCAGCTCCAGCAACTCCTGCTCTTTCGCCGGAACTCGCCGTGGTACAGAACTCCAAGGGGCCGATTATGACGACGCTCGACGAGTTCTACAAGATGGGCCCGGGCCCCTCGAGCTCTCACACCATGGGTCCGATGAGAATTACATATGATTTCTTCCAACGTATTTCCAAGCTTCCTGAGGACCAACTCAATCGTGCTACTGCGCTCAAGGTGCATTTATATGGAAGTTTGAGCGCGACGGGCAAAGGTCACGGAACGGACCGGGCCTCGCTCGCCGGTCTTCTCGGAAAAGCTCCGGCGACGTGTCCTCCCCAGTTTCTGGACGGGCTGGCCGCCAACCCCGAGCAGACGCACAAAGTCACCATCGGCCCCAAGACCCTCGATCTAACGCTGAAAGACATTATCTTTGACGCGACTAAGGGCGAATTCCATCATCCGAACACGATGACGGCAAAGCTACTCGCCGGCGACCAGACCCTTTACGAACTCGAGTACTACTCGGTCGGCGGAGGCTTTATCGAGTGGAAGGGCTACAAGCCACCCGACAAAGGGCAGCCCAAGTATCCCTTCGAACACGCAAAAGAACTCAAGAAATATCTCATCGATGACAAGATTCCTCTGCCGAAGTTGCTGCTTGAAAATGAACTTTCCATCTCTGGCAAGAGCGAGAAGGACATCTGGGAATTTCTGGACCAGGTGTCCGAAGTCATGGTGCGTGGGGTTGATACTGGATTGAGGGTTGAGAGTATTCTTCCTGGCCCAATCAAGCTGCATAGCAAGGCCGCAGCAATGCAACGCAATCTGAATAAATCCACAAAGGGAGAATCTGCCCGGGCTGTCACGCGCGTGGCATCGTACGGATTTGCCATGGGCGAGGAAAACGCCCGCGGCCATATCATCGTCACCGCGCCCACCGCGGGTTCAGCCGGAATCATACCAGCGGTCGTCAAGTCCCTACACGAACTGAAAACACCAACGCAGAAGATTCGCGACGGTTTTCTCGCCGCGGCGGCGATTGGTTATCTCTGCAAACACAACGCCACATTGTCCGGCGCTGAAGGCGGGTGTCAGGCGGAAGTCGGAGTTGGTTCTTCGATGGGCGCCGCGATGATCGCGCAAGCTCTAGGTGCGAGCCCAAAGGTTGTCTCAAATGCCGCAGAATCCGCTCTCGAACATCACCTCGGTATGACATGCGATCCGGTTGCCGGCTATGTGCAGGTGCCTTGCATTGAACGCTGCGCGTATGGAGCAGTCAAAGCCTGGACCGCATACTGCATTGCCAGTGAAGAAATCCCGGAGGAACGCCGTGTCGATCTCGACACCACCGTCGCGGCAATGGCTCTGACGGCCAAGGAGATGAATGCAAAGTACAAGGAAACATCGGAAGGCGGTTTAGCTGTATCTCTCGTGCTTTGCTAAAGAGGCAGCAGACGATATTCGAACACCAGTATGGAGTAAATGTGAATGTCGCAGGTGTGTGCACATCCCACGAACTACACCTCTACACGCACCAGCGTCAAGGCGGCTGCCGCTGCCTGGGTGGTGGCGGCAGTCTACTATTTTTATCAATACGCCCTGCGCTCGGCGCCGTCGGTAATGATGCCACAGTTGTCGGAGGCCTTTGGAGTTAGCGCGCTCGGCGTGGCCTCCATCGTAGGTCTTTTCTATTACGGGTACTCACCTTTCAGTCTAGTGGCTGGCGCAGCGATGGACCGGATGGGACCACGGAAGGTTCTTCCTGTTGCGGCGGTTGTTGTGGGAGTTGGGGCGCTGTTGTTTGCAACGGGCAATAGCGCGGTAGCGAGTTTAGGCAGATTTCTTCAGGGTGCTGGCGGGGTCTTTGCTCTGGTGGGAGCCATCTATATCGCCACCAAAAATTTTCCGCCTTCCAAGGCCGCCACCTTGATCGGCGCAACTCAGATGTTTGGTATGGCCGGCGGTTCGGCCGGACAGTTTGTCGTCGGGCCCATGATTGCTGGCGGTGTTGCCTGGAACCGCTTCTGGATCGGTTGCGGTATTGTCGGTGCCCTAGTGGGTGCTCTTCTTCTGATTCTCTTACCCAAAGAAAAAGGAAAGGTGCAGCCTCGTGGTGGATTAAAGAGCACCACCGGCGATTTTTACACCGTGTTCAAAAATCCGCAGTCAATTTTGTGCGGAGTGATTGCAGGCCTGCTTTTTATTCCTACCACCATCTTCGACATGGTTTGGGGGGTTCGCTATCTCCAGGAGGCGCACGGCCTTGACTATGCTGCAGCGGTGATGCGCTCCGCTGCGGTTCCTTTCGGATGGATCATCGGCTGCCCCTTGCTCGGCTTCATCTCTGATCGGCTCGGACGACGAAAGCCGGTAATTATTGGGGGAGCGGCCCTGCTTTTCGCCTGCCTGGCATGGATTCTGTTCGGCCATCTCGGAATCTTTCCTCCTTACGTGCTTGGCCTTTTTGCTGGACTGGCATCGGGCGCGGCAATGCTTCCATACACCGTAATTAAAGAAGCCAACCCTTCGCAGCTTGGAGGCACGGCAACGGGTGTGGTCAATTTTCTGAATTTTACTTTTAGTGCGCTACTGGGCCCGGTCTTTGGATGGGTTCTTCAGCTCCTTTCCGGAGGAGCCAGCTCACTTCAAGTGGAACACTACCAGATCGCCTTCGCGCCGCTTCTAGTCGGTGTCGTTATCGCGATTGCTCTCACATTCTTATTGAAAGAGACGGGCGCCGCCGTCAGGCCGTACTTAGCCCAGCAGGAGGTGTAGTAATGATTGGAGCAGTTCGGAAAATCAAGACTGAAACTGGCACGGGAAAGTATGAGCAGTTGCTGGTGAAGTGCAAAAGTTTCGACCCGGTTCCAACCGCCGTAGCGCATCCATGCGAGGTGACATCGCTATCCAGCGCGATTGAAGCTGCCAACAAAGGTCTCATCGTGCCAATCCTGGTTGGCCCCAGCGCCAAAATAAACTCAACCGCCGAGTCTGCGGGAATTGATCTCAGCGGCTTCCAAATCGTAGACGTTCCGCACAGCCACGCGTCAGCCGCAAAGGCGGTCGAGTTGCTGCGTGAGGCCCAGGCGGAACTGCTGATGAAGGGCAGTCTGCACACTGATGAATTGATGGCAGCAGTCGTCGCCCGTGACCGAGGGTTGCGCACCGCACGCCGCATTAGCCACGTATTCGTCATGGATGTGCCCACCTATCACAAGGTTCTGATCGTTACCGACGCTGCGATCAATATTGCTCCCTCCCTGGAGGACAAGGTGGACATTTGCCAGAACGCCATCGATCTCGCTATCTCACTCGGTCTTGAAAAACCTAAGGTCGCCATTCTTGCCGCGGTTGAGACGGTGACCTCAAAAATGCCAGCCACCATAGATGCCGCTGCTCTTTGCAAGATGGCCGAGCGGGGGCAGATCACCGGTGCCCTCCTCGATGGGCCTCTAGCGTTTGACAACGCGATCAGTAAGCGAGCAGCAGAGACCAAAGGGATCCACTCTGATGTCGCGGGTGATCCAGACATTGTTCTGGCGCCGGATCTGGAAGCCGGGAACATACTTGCCAAGCAGCTGAGTTTCCTGGCCAATGCCGATAGCGCCGGCCTGGTGCTTGGGGCAAGGGCGCCGATCATCCTCACCAGCCGAGCCGATAGTGTTCGCTCACGAATTGCCAGTTGCGCGGTCGCCATGCTGGCTGTTCACGCGCGCCGCAAGCAACGATAGGGAACCCGTATGGATGAATACGCACTCGTACTCAATGCCGGCTCATCGAGCCTGAAATTCTGCGTGTACCGCCGGCCAGTCAAGCGAAACTGGCGACTGGAGGCACGCGGCCAGATTGGGGGCATCGGGACATCACCACAACTCTCCGCAAAGGATGCTCAGGGCGGAATTCTCGCAGAGAATTATCTGGATGATTGGGTAAGCGATGGGCGTGCCGCCCTCGATGCTCTGGGATCATGGCTCCGTTCGAAGTACGGTGGCGCGCGAGTGTTAGGCGTTGGCCACCGTGTGGTTCATGGCGGAGCGCGTTATGCACAACCAGTGGTTGTAACCCGGCAGGTTCTGGCAGAACTATATGATCTGGTCCCTCTGGCCCCATTACATCAGCCGTATAACCTGGCCGCTATAGACACAATCTTCGAGCGAATGCCTGACGTGCCGCAGGTCGCTTGCTTCGACACCAGCTTTCATTACTGCCAATCGCCTGTGGCAAAAGTCATACCACTGCCAAGTGAGATTCGCAAATTGGGAGTGCAGCGATATGGGTTCCATGGCCTTTCCTACGAATATATTGCTTCGGTTTTGGCCGAGGTGGCTCCAGAAATTGCCACGGGGCGGGTCATAGTCGCGCACCTTGGAAGCGGCGCCAGCATGTGCGCCTTGAAAGATAGAAAAAGCATAGATAGCACTCTCGGTTTCACGGCGCTCGATGGACTCTGTATGGCGACCCGACCGGGCACGCTTGATCCGGGCGTAGTTTTGTATCTTTTTCAAAACCTCGGACTTTCTGCGAAAGAAGTAGAAAACATTCTCTACAAGAAATCAGGGTTGCTGGGGATCTCTGGCATCAGCAACGACATGCGCGAACTGCTTGGCAGAAGCGAATCAGAGGCCATGCTGGCAATGGATTACTTCGTTTACTGCGCGGCCAAGGCAATCGGCGCTTTGGCCGCGGTGCTGGGCGGTATCGACGGACTCGTGTTCACAGCAGGCATTGGAGAAAATTCACCGGAAATCCGCAGGCGAATCTGCGCGGCCTCTTCATGGTTGGGTGTGGAACTAGACGCGGAAGCCAACGCCCATGGCGGTCCGCGGATTTCCACTCAGAGAAGCAAGGTCTCGACCTGGATGATTCCGACCAACGAGGAACTCATGATCGCGCGGCACACCGGGTCGCTGCTGGGATTGACATAAGCGCACCGGAGTAGGTCGTATCTCGACTTGATGCCGCGAGAGAAGCGAGCAGTAATCGGGGAAAGCTGTTATGAAGAAGAAAAGCTGTCGATCAAGCTTGTTGTTGGAAATCACGCAAAAGTGCACTGCTGTTTTGTGTGCCATGTTACTTGTACCCGGGGAGGCACTGTTGCTGGCTCAGTCACAGCAGGCAACCAGCTCAGCTCAGACATCAGCCGCGAAAATACCCCCAGACCAGCTTGATTCTCTCGTGGCGCCCATTGCCCTCTATCCAGACCCGCTGCTGGCCCAGGCCCTGGCAGCGTCCACCTATCCTCTCGAAATCATCCAGCTCCAACAGTGGCTAGAAAAAAACAAGAATCTGAAGGACAAAGCGCTCGCCGATGCAGTGGCAAAACAGTCCTGGGATCCAAGCATCCAGGCGATGGCAGCTCTGCCTGATGTGGTAAAGCGGCTGGCAGACGACATTCAGTGGACCACCGATCTGGGCAACGCGTTTCTGGCGCAACAAAGCGATCTGATGGATGCCGTGCAGCGGATGCGCAAGAAGGCCCAGGACAAAGGCAATTTGAAATCGACCGAGCAACAAAAGGTTGAAACCAAAGTCATCGAAAACAAGAGTGTGATCATCGTTGAGCAAGCCAATCCGCAAGTTGTGTATGTGCCTTCGTATGATCCCGTCGTGGTGTACGGTCCCGCCTACTATCCTTACCCTCCTATTTATTATCCGCCAGCTGGGTACTACGCAGCCGGCATTGCGATCTCTTTTGGTGTGGGTGTGATGATGGGTGCGTTCTGGAGTGGTGGTTGGGGGTGGGGCTGCGGATGGGGTGGCCACAACGACATCACTATTAACCGCAACAACAATTTCAATCGCAATACAAACATTGGTGGCGGTAACCGCAACAACATCGGTGGGAGGAATCGCCCCTCGACTCAGCCGGTTCGCGGCGGAGGAAATGCTGGCGATCGGTGGCAGCATAATCCGCAACATCGCGGCGGAGCTCCGTATAAAGACCGTGCGACCGCAGACCGGTTTGGTGGCACAACGCGCGGTGATTCGCTTGCCAACCGCCAGGCCAGCGCCCGGCAACAGGTTGGCCGTCAGGGTGGCAATCTAGCCAGTAACCGCGGCGGAGGACCGGGGGTGGGTAATCGGGCTGGGGGATCTAGCTTCGGCAACAGAGCAGCCGGAGGCGGAGCGGATCGTATTGGAAGCCGGGATCTTTCGCGCAGCGGTGGCGGAAACCGGGACGCCTTTGGAGGAGGTTCCAGGGGATACAACGGATCGAGTGCCCGCGCTGGCAGCAGTCGCGGCGCTTCCAGCATGGGATCTCGCGGCGGAGGGTTCAGCCGTGGTGGCGGTGGGCGGCGCCGGTAGGAGGCTCGATTGCGGAACAGAGTCTTGAGGAACACAGAAATGAAATCAGCATTTGCAAACGGAAAATTATCCGGACTCCTTCGGTCGCTCGGTGCGATAGCTTTGACGTGTCTCGGTGCGTCAGTTGTTTCTGATGCGCAGCTATCCGCGGCCCCAAAAAATCCAACCGTTACATCCGCCCCTGCTGCAAGCGCGAGAAAATTTAACACCCCGCAGCAGGCTGCTGATGTGCTAATCGCCGCCGCCGAAGAGTTTGACGTGGTTGCGCTCGGTCAGATTTTTGGACCGGGTGGCGAGGACATTGTATTTAGCGGCGAATTTGCACAAGACCGGCAGCACGCTGCCAATTTCGTTGCCGAGGCGCACGAGAAGAAGAGCGTTTCGGTGGATCCGAAAAACGGGAACCGCGCATTCCTTCTGGTAGGCAACGAGGACTGGCCGTTCCCGGTGCCGCTTTTGAAGAGGGGCGGCCAGTGGTCTTTTGACGCCAAAGCCGGCCGACAGGAACTACTCAACCGCCGCATCGGCGCCAATGAACTGGATGCCATTGCAATCTGTCGCGGGTACGTGGAAGCCCAGCATGAATATGCCCTTCAGCCCCATGAGGGCTACGACGTGAACCAGTACGCCCAGCGCATCATCAGCACACCCGGCAAACAGGATGGCTTGGCCTGGCAAAACCCCGACGGCACATGGGGTGGGCCGGTGGGTGAAAAGATTGCCATCGCGATCGAGCAGGGCTACACCAGCCGCTCGGATCCGTATCACGGCTATTTTTTTAAGATCCTTAAAGGACAAGGACCCGCAGCGCCGCTCGGCGAAATGGATTTCGTGGTGAAGGGAGTGATGATCGGGGGCTTTGCCTTGGTGGCTGCCCCGGCTCAGTACCAAGTGACCGGAGTCAGGGCTTTTATCGTTAGCCACGACGGCGTTGTTTATGACAAAGATCTTGGGCCGAAAACCCTCGACGAATTCAAGAAAATGGAGCGCTTCAACCCGGACAGGTCCTGGACCCCGGTTTCGGAGGAAAGGGAATAGGCAAGGAAGGTCGCGCGTAATAAACAGAAAATAGGGGGAAACCCACATGGCTACTGCTTTTTCACACCTGAGAACGCCAGAGGAAGTAATTTCTCCATGGCGGGGGTTCAAAACAGGTCTCTGGGAAAAGGAGATCAATGTTCGCGATTTCATCCAGCAGAACTACGAACCCTACGAGGGAGACGAGTCCTTCCTTGCACCGGCAACCGAACGGACCAAGGCATTGTGGAATCAGCTGAACGAGCTCTTCGTAGAAGAGCGCAAAAGAGGTGTGCTCGCCATCTCACAGATTCCAAGTTCCATTACTGCGCACAAGCCAGGCTATATCGACCGCAACAATGAAGTCATCGTCGGTCTTCAAACCGACGCGCCTCTCAAGCGGGCCATCATGCCGAATGGCGGCTTACGCATGGTCATGAATGCTCTGCAAACATACGGCTATGAGCCTGATCCATTCCTAGTCGAAGCATTCATGAAATACCGTAAGACTCATAATGAGGCAGTCTTCGATGCATATACGACGGATGTGAGGCGGTGCCGAAGCTATCACATTTTAACCGGGCTTCCCGATGCTTATGGGCGTGGCCGAATTATCGGTGATTACCGCCGCGTGGCGCTCTATGGGGTCTCCCGCCTCATGGAGCGGAAACAACAAGAGAAGAAAAGCCTTGATGCGATGATGTCCACTGATGAAATCATTCGCGATCGAGAAGAACTTAGTGAACAGGTTCGAGCCCTAGGGGAATTACAGCAGATGGCAGTCAGCTATGGGTTCGACATTTCAGCTCCGGCACGTAACGCTCGCGAAGCAGTGCAGTGGCTCTACTTCGGCTATCTCGCCGCGGTAAAAGAACAAAACGGAGCGGCCATGTCCCTGGGCCGAACCTCCACCTTCCTCGACATTTACTTCGAGCGCGATTTAGCATCAGGTGCGATCACGGAACAGCAGGCACAGGAGATCATTGATGATTTTGTCATCAAGTTGCGTATCGTCCGATTTCTGCGGACCCCGGAGTACGACGAGCTTTTTGCTGGTGATCCGACATGGGTTACGGAGTCCATTGCCGGGATGGGAGATGACGGACGGCCGCTCGTAACCAAGACAAGTTTTCGTTTCCTTCACACTCTTTACAATCTGGGTCCCGCTCCAGAGCCTAACCTCACAATTTGGTATTCCCCGCGGCTGCCCGATGGTTTCCGCAGCTTCGCGTCCAAAGTGGCGATAGATACCAGCTCCATTCAGTTTGAGAGTGACGAAATCATGCGTCGGACCTGGGGAGATGATGGAGCTATTGCCTGTTGCGTGTCACCGATGCTGCTGGGGAAACAGATGCAGTTTTTCGGTGCGCGGGCCAACCTTGCCAAATGCCTCCTTTACGCCATCAACGGCGGCAGGGATGAACTCACTGGAGATCAGGTCGGTCCACCCAACGGGGCTGTTCCCGGCGAGTACCTTGACTTCGATGATGTGATCGAGCGCTTCGAAAAGATGATGGATTGGCTCGCCGGCGTCTATGTGAACGCGATGAACATCATCCATTACATGCACGACAAGTACGCTTACGAGCGTTTGGAGATGGCGCTACACGACTATGCACCGGTGCGAACCATGGCCTTCGGCATGGCTGGATTGTCTGTCATTGCCGACAGTTTGTCGGCCATCCGTTACGCCCGCGTCCAGGTCGTACGTGATGAAACTGGACTGGTGACCGACTATCACATTGAAGGCGACTTCCCGCAATTTGGCAATAACGACAATCGGGTTGACCAGCTGGCCTCATGGGTGGTCAGCACATTCATGCACAAATTGAGAAAGTACCCGACTTATCGAAATGCATTACATACACAATCCATCCTCACCATCACTTCAAACGTGGTCTATGGAAAAAGTACCGGCAACACTCCGGACGGACGGCGGCGCGGAGAGCCATTTGCTCCAGGCGCCAATCCGATGCATGGTCGGGACAAACACGGTATTCATGCCTCGGCCGCGTCGGTTGCGAAAATTCCTTATCGCGATGCCGCCGACGGTATCTCTTTAACATCTACGTTGATTCCTGAAAGTTTGGGGAGAGTTGCCGAGGACCGGATCATGAATCTGCGAAGCATGCTTGACGGCTTCTTCGGCGCTACGGGATACCACATGAACGTGAATGTATTGAACCGCGATTCACTTTTGGATGCTATGGACCATCCTGAAAACTACCCACAACTAACTATCCGTGTCTCGGGATATGCCGTGAACTTCGTGCGACTCACTCGCGAGCAACAAATGGACGTGATTAACCGTACGTTCCACGGGAATTAGTGCTATGGGCGAAAAAGAACAGCTTACGCAACTGAACGATCCTCCGCTGGAAGCGACAAGCCCATTCGAACTCCGTGTGAACCCCGGCCGAAACGTTCCGGAAACTGATGTTCGGACAGCCCTGGCCACGGGAGACGTCGGTTTTCTTCATTCCTTCACTACCGGTTCCACTGTGGATGGGCCAGGTATTCGCCTTGTCGCATGGACGACGGGATGTCAGTTTCGTTGTCTGTATTGTCACAATCCGGACACATGGAACCTGACCAATGGCATTCCGGTTACGCTGGAGAAGGCAACCGAACAACTTCGCAAGTATCGATATGGACTGAAGGTCATGTCGGGTGGCTTCACCTTAAGCGGCGGCGAGCCCCTTATGCAGGATCGCTTTGCGGTGAAGCTCTTCACTGCGGCGCATGCGATGCATATTCATACTGCCCTGGATACCAACGGTAGTCTCGGGTACCGCCTCACCGACTCCGAACTGGAGGAAATTGATCTGGTACTTCTTGACATCAAGAGCTGGGACCAACAGCGTCACCGACGACTCACCGGGATGGAGATTGAGCCAGTGCTCGACTTCGCCCGACGTCTTGCCAGCCTTCGAAAACCGATTTGGCTACGCTTTGTGTTGGTGCCCGGACTAACGGGTGAAGCTGACGACATCATGCAGCTGGCGAAATTCGCGGCCAGCCTCGGAAACGTAGAACGAGTCGATGTCTTGCCCTTTCATCAAATGGGTCGATTCAAGTGGAAAGAACTTAAGCTCAGCTACACCCTCGACACCGTTCAGCCTCCCACTCAAGAAGTTGTGGAACAGGCTTGCGCACAGTTTCGTGCACAGGGACTAAGGGCCTATTGATTCCGGATCGGTAGCCGCAAGCTTGGCAGCTTTCTCATCGCTACGGCTCCTCCACTCACCATATTAATAAGGTGCCGGATTAATAAGGTGCCGTGAGGCGACTTAGTCTGGGAGTTTTGACAGTGTCCGTACTGTGAAATCATTCATAGGCTCGGTATCGAACGGGCAGGTTCCTCAGAGCATTGCCGCTAAAATTCGATCCGAATCGAGGAGGGTTGCCCACAGAACCGTGAGGTGATCATGTCGATGAAGAACTGGTGTTTGGTGCTCACCTGGATATTGCTAACATTGCCAGTCTCAGCCCAACGCTATAACTTCAACATTGGAGCCGGTCCAGGCTTTCCTCTGAGTGACACTGCCAAATTCACCAATACTTCTTACAATTTTGTCGCCGGCGCCGGACCCAACCTGAGTTCTCACGTGAAAATGAACGTTGAGTTCATGTTCCACGGCTTGCCAGTCCAGCAAAGCATCATCAATCAAATCGGGGTCTCCGATGTCAAGGGCAGATTGTACTCGCTCACAGGAAATCTCATGGTGGGCTCATCGATCGGTGGAAGCAAAATGGCATACCTGATTGGTGGCTATGGATGGTACCGTCGCACTCTTGAAGCTAAGGAAACCGTATTACAAGCTGGTAGCATCTGCGAACCGGTTTGGATTTGGTGGAATGTCGAGTGTGTCAATGGCATTTTCCCCACCGATGTCACCGTAGGCTCCAGAACTGTATCTGCTGGCGGTTTTAATGTAGGCGGAGGACTAGGCTTTCATCTCGGAGCCGGAGCTAATTTTTACGCTGAGGTCCGCTATCATCGGGCCTTCACCAAAGAGGTTAATACTAGCGTTTTACCGCTGACCTTTGGTATCCGTTGGTAATTTTTCCCAAAAAACGAAGCTTCAAATCTCTATCGTGTGTGATTGAAATTCACTAGTCCTTGCAGATTGATTGCGTCTGCCTGACCAGTTTGCCCCGGTTCTCCTCACATCCTACTGCTGGCACATCCATGCTTGTATCCTGTCTTTCTTGAATCCTGGAATTTGTTGCAATGGACCTATGTTGGTGCAACCCATAGGTCGTTCCTTGTGCAACTATTTCTCAAGGCGGGTGTTCAAGAAAAGTGCAGTTGAATATAGAAGCTGTCAGAAAACAGGTTGGCAAAATGTCGCTGATAGGTGTTCTCGTGGCGGACGATGTCGGAAGCTGGCGACAGTTGATTTGCTCCATACTACGTAAAGAGCGTTTTGAGATCGTCAGCGAAGCTTCCGACGGGTTGGCGGCGATTCAACTAGCAAAACAACTACAGCCGACGATCGTACTCCTCGATATCGGATTACCCGGATCAAATGGGATAAGCGTCGCAAGAGAAATACGCAACCTTGCACCGGGGGCAAAGATAGTATTTGTAACTCAGGAGTGTGACCATGATGTCGTCAGGGCCGCGCTCAAACTCGGGGCTTGGGGCTATGTTCTGAAACTAGATGCGGCCCGAGAATTGGCGGCGGCGATTCACTCAGTGCTTCGCGGTCAGCGGTTCGTCAGCAGCGGCTTGGCAAGCCATGCCTTCTTTGATGATGTGAAGAAACGAATATCAAGGAAATTCTGAATGGTCATCAATGATCCTCCGCCTTCTTCGTAATTGCCTTCTTCATCTCCTGCTTTTGTTCTTTGCGCATATCCTGGAGGATCTGCCATTGATTTGCTGAAAGTATCGGTTTTAATTTCTCGTCTGAGGTATGCACGATCTTTTCCAGTTTGTCCAGCTTATCCTTGGGCGTGAGCACGGGACTTGTAATGAATTGTCCCGCCTCTCCGGACTCTTGTTCGAGAATTGGCTTAATTTTGGCCTGCTGGTCTTCGGTAAGGGCCAGCTTCGCAGAAAGACGTTGGAGTTTCTGATCGAAGTACTCGCCCGGAGCGCGGGACCAGTCGAGATCCGTATTGGCAGGGACAGACTCGCGTCGCAGGATGGGCACTTCATATGTCCTGCCTAATTTTGTGAAGCGAATTGACTCATTTCCAACTAGTACTACAACGTTCATTCCTACCGAATATTCAACTCCAGTCCCAGCGTACGGCGTGTACAGCACGACGTAGACGCCGTCATTGAGTTTCAATGAAACGTCATATTGACGTGCAGTATTCTCAGTGCCGCCTTGGTGAGCATTCACAGCCACAATGTTTGCTACCTGAGGGTTGCCCCAGGGCGTTTGACAGAACAGTGGAAGAGCGATCAAGTACACAAAGAGCGCACCGTAGCGTCTGCCCATAGATGCCCTCCCTCCAAGCAGGTCCTTCGCGTCGGGGGCGTAGGAAATGAATTCCTTTGCCCCTAAACATGTTCGCACCTGCTGGATTTAGAAGACTACGTTATGAAATTTGTGAGTACTGTCAACACTGACAGGATTCTCTGGCCGAATATTCGGCGAATATTAAACGATGAGCGCAGGAATCCAATCCCAGCGCAAAGAATGACTCGAATCGGTGTGACCCTTACGAAGCGGCAAATGATGACTGAAAGCGATCCCAAACAAAAACTGCTAGTACTACCAGTGCGACGCAGTCGAGCCACTCACTAACATGCATGCAGAATTTAGATTGTGCTTACAATCAACTTTCAGGGAGCACTTCATCTCATGTTATTGCGTCATAGAACCATGGCTTCCGGCCAAGAAGTTGACAGTGAGGCACAGGAAGAACCTGAAGTAAATAGTGGTCGTAGAAACTCGCCCCTATCCGACCCGCGATTGCGTTCAGAAATCACCGTCAACCTCCGCAGAGCACGCTTTCTTGAGGGCCTGTCGGAACCCGATCGGAATTCTATTTTGGCAGCTGCGTCGTACCGACAGCTTTCTCGTCACTCAGTAGTGACCAAACAAGGGGAGCCGGCAGATCGGTTGTTTCTACTGATTAAGGGGACAGCTCGTCATTTCTTTATCACGCCCGAGGGTCGGAACATTTACCTACTTTGGCTTACTCCAGGAGAAGTATTCGGTGGTATGAGTCTGTTGAGGGAACCCTCTAATTTTCTTGTTTGTACCGAGATTGTCAAAGACAGTGTCGTTCTGGTGTGGAATCGCAATGTAATACGTAATCTCGCCGGTCAGTATCCGAGACTGCTCGAGAATGGTCTAGCGATCGCCGCCGATTACCTTACTTGGTATCTGGCCAGCCACCTAAGTCTGGTTTGCCACACTGCTCGCCAAAGGCTTGCCCACGTACTGCTCAGTCTCGCCAACGGTATCGGCGAGAAGTGTCCAGATGGAATCCAACTCGAAATCACCAACGAACAATTGGCTAATACAGCAAACATTACGCTATTCACAGCCAGCCGGTTGTTGAGCGACTGGCAACGAAGAGGTGCCGTGGTAAAGGGTAGAGGCAAAATCCTGCTTCGCTCCCCTCAGGACCTCTTTGTCCAGTAGCTTGGTTGGCTCTCAGGTCCCATTCCATATCTTCTATTCATTGTGCTCTATCGATTCGTTAATTGCTCTTGCGCAACGACACCTTAACCCCAACTATTGTAGATTCAATCGGAAGTGTCTTGAAGATGTGCCAGTTCAAGGAATCCAGTCTTTGATGGACTGAGTTTACTTCGGTACGTGCCATGGGCCCAACAGCACCCTCCCCCATCCTCTTTCAAGTGCTGCGGCAGGCCCTGCTCTGTATCGGGAGACACGGTCCAAAGAACAGTAGTGAGGGTCAAATCTATTTCCGGCAAAAGGCCTGGGTTAGAATTCCAAAAACAATCAGCCGATCTCGTAATAATAATAATCAAATAATGAGGTATGACCGCGGAAGCTCGTGTAGCAGGAGACAAAGCGCCAAGCTCAGGTGTGTATAAGGTCATGCACCATGAAGATCATGCGCAGCCACACTACGTGACCGTGCTCCATGGGGATATATTTCCTATATGCCAACAATGTTTCAACAAAGTCAGATTTGAGGTGGCGATGCCAGCTGTACATGTAAATGCGCACCCACTTTTTTACAGGTAGAGAGCAAGCCACAATAGAACCTGCGAAGCTAGACCAGAGTTAAGATCTCCCGCCATCCTTGTTCGCCCGGCTCATCGCGGAGCACCTTTGACAGTTAACCAAGCGTGTTTGAAGTAAATATCGACCACACGCTCGATCACAACCTTGCTATCTATTGGATCCCGCCCTGTCAATTCTGCCAGTAGCAGTTCTGGTGTCTCCAACCATAAGTTGATCGGAGAAAAAACAAGTGGGTAGATGCGCGTTCGGACCAATATGCCGTCGAGCATAGAGCGACCCATCTTTGCGTCATGCTGAAGGAGGAATAATGAACCAGATATTTGTGGCTTTTATGCTGCTGGTCGGGGCCGTCTACGGACCCCAGGTAGCATTTTCGCAAACCGCAGCCGCACCAACCGCATCCGAGCAAAATCTTCTACTGCTTAGAAAAGATCTCCGGTCACAAAAAAAACAAATTATTGCTGCCAATCTGCCGTTGACAGAAGCTGAAGCGCTGAAGTTTTGGCCAATCTACGACCAGTACACTTCTGAAGTAGCGAAGATTAATGACAGCAAGCTGTCACTCATAAAAGAATACGCTGACAACATTGCAACGCTTACCGACGCCCAAGCGCAGAGCATTATGGAGAGATGGACGGCGGCGGATGATGCCGCGTTGCAACTGAGAATTAAATATGTCCCAATCATCCAGAAAGTGCTGCCTGGAAAAAAGACTGCGCTATTTTTCCAGCTCGACCGTCGCATAGCGGGTTTGATGGATGTGCAGGTGGCTTCAGAGATTCCCCTGGTTGAACCCTGAGTTCCTTCAGCGAACGCCTACAAAAAAGGTTGTAATGAGTTGCGGGTGCCAGCTTTAGGCGAGTGGGTTCACTTGTTCTTGGGTGGAAACGAGTTCAATAGTTTAGTGATGCCTTTGTTGATTAGTTCTAAAGACTTTTTCTGATCTTGTAAATCAAGCTTCTGCTTGACTGTGCCGGTCCAAACGATTTTGTTGGCACCGCGGTCAATGAAATTTAGCAATAGGGTGCCCTCTGAAATGGCTGGGGACATCGAGCCGCCTCCTGCTCCAGTCCACATGGTGCTGTTGATTGTCGGAGGTGCCCCGCTGTAGGTGGGCAAGATCGGCGTTCCCGCGGCATAGCCGAAACCAAACTCCACCCCTCCAGCAGGAGTCAGGATGAGATCGCCGTCGCTTTCGGTCCGGACCAATCCTTTCGTTTTCAGTTGGGAATCGATCGTTGCTGTGATGCTGAAATAAAGCAGCGGCCTGGTAGGTGATGTTTCGGGCTTGGTCCATGTGTAGGTGGCATACTTGGAGAAGTCGATACTCTTATCGTAGCCCACGGTCACTTTCTGAGCAGCGGAACTGATTACGAGGATTATCGTTGTTAAGAAAAGTAAAAGCTTATTGAAGCCGGGTTTCATTCCACCTCCAATTTGTCGGATTTCGAAAAGATATTCGAGTTCTGATACCCCAGTCGAATGCACAGTATCTGAAAGGTGGACAGCACGAGAACTGGTACTTCACACAGTTTGCAGGACCATCCGCCACTCCTAGCCTAGCTCGACTCGCGGGGTTCATTCATGCTGAACATAAAATTGCCGGATAATGATGTGGGGGAGCCGCCACGGCATGCCACACTATGGCGTTGTGACCGGTGCAATTCCTTTGTGACGATTCATTCAGGGCTTCTTATTAGAACAGAGGTGTTGTGCCCAGCCTGCGGTGAGGCACTACTTGAATTCTGTGGAAGATTCACCACTGTACCAGGGCTTAGCTTCGCAGATGCGTGAGCTTCCAGAGCTTCTTAAGATTCCTGTGAAGCAAGGGAGGATTGTGAATCGTCGTTGCACTCCGAACAAACAGAAACTACATGGCGCGAGCATATGCAGTTGGAGCAGTTTCAATATCCTGTAGCCGAATTCTCGGTCGGCCACTGATCGTCGGTACGATGCCAGGTTTTATCCGGATTGTATCGCTCCATATCCTTAACAATTGTTAGGGAGTCAGGGCCTAAGTCCTTCTCGTAAACGACTCCGTCGTAGCTGACTATGAAGGTTTTGATCCCGGTGACGCGATATTCGGCCGGAACGGCAACCAGCGCGAACCCGCCGATCATGATTCCATTGATCACATAGTCGAGTTGTCCCAGACGTGCTGCTGGTCCCTGGCCCTTCAAAACTTTGAAATAGTAGCCGTGGTATCCGGATGGGTCGCTGAGAGAATAGCCTTCTTCGATGGCCCGGGCTACAGGCTGGGCGATGGGGCCACCCGGCTTACCATCTTCATTTTCCCAGTAAAGACCGTCGCGCTTTCCGGGAGTGCTGATGATTCTTTGTGCGTACTGGTTAACTCCGGAACCGTCGTGAACTTGCGAAGCGTATTCTTGCTGCGCCTCCACAAAGCCGCGGCAGACTTGGATTGCGTCAAGCTCGTTGGCTCCAATGCGCCGAAACAGAATCTCGTCCCGCCCTCGTTTGGAATCGAAATACCACTTTCCTTTTTGTTTAACAATCGGAATCGGAAGCGGCCAGTCGCTATTGCCTACCGAGAGGATAGCCCGACTCTTGTTTTTCGCATCGATGCTGACCACTTTTTTTTCACGGGCCATGGCAACAAATGAGGCGGCAACGCTTTTGTCGTGGACCGTGTCCGCTGTGGAAATGAACTCCTTGCTATCAGGACCTAGGATCTCAAGCAAGGCGGGAACATTATAGTTCTCCGCATAGTTTTCCGCTGCCTGGATTAGAGCTTCCGCAGCTTGTTCCGGGTTCTCAAAAGCCTTCGCTGAGGTTTGCCCAAGCGCACTCTGCGACAGGGTACACGATAGGATGGCAGCGAGCACGACGAGTGTCTTCCAAACGATGCCGTTAGATGATTGTGATCTCATGACATCCTCATTTCATGCATGGTTCACTCATCTCCTCCGCCCCCCGCCTCTGGAGCCGCCGGAAGCTCGCATGCTGGATGAGCCGCGTGAACTACTGCTGCGTGCGCTGCTGCCGCTGTACCCGCCGGAACCGCTTTCAAACGCGCTGGAGCTACGGGAGCCTCCACCGTTACCGCTA
>Ga0068869_100000554_pt1 | contig 20918 bp, 18 predicted proteins | sample KBSMisM52_FD_64676 | JGI IMG/M metagenome (GOLD analysis project Ga0068869, IMG submission 64676) | Miscanthus rhizosphere microbial communities from Kellogg Biological Station, Michigan, USA - KBS Miscanthus M5-2 | ecosystem: Host-associated > Plants > Roots > Rhizosphere > Soil ... | reverse complement strand
TACCGCGGCATGGACATCGGCACGGCCAAGCCCACGGCGGCCGAGCGGGCGCGGGTGCCGCACCATCTGATCGACGTGCGCGACGCCGCCACGGGCATGGATGTGACCGAGTATGTCACGCTGGCGCAGGCGGCAGTGGACGACATCGCGGCGCGGGGGAAACGCGTGCTGGTGGCGGGCGGGAGCGGGTTTTATCTAAAGAGTTTTTTCGGCCCCGTGGCTGACAGCGTGACGGTGCCGCCGGAACTGCGCGCGGCGGTCGAGGCCAGGCTGGCGGGCGAAGGCATCGAGGCGCTCGTGGCGGAGTTGCGAGCGTTGAATCCGCAGGGCTTGGGCGAACTCGACACGGCGAATCCGCGCCGGGTGACGCGGGCGCTGGAGCGCTGCCGGGCGTCGGGCAAAACGCTCGCGGTGCTGGCGGAAGAGTTTGCGCGCCTGCCCGGGCCCTTCGCCGGGTGGGAGGTGCGGTGCGCGCGGCTGGATCGCGAGCCGGAGGATTTGAACCGGCGGATCGCCCGGCGCGTGGAGGCGATGCTCGCGGACGGCCTGGTCGCCGAGGTGGAGCGGTTGCGCGCCGCGGGGCTGGAGCGAAATCTGAGCGCGTCGCGGGCGATCGGATACCGAGAGACGCTGGCCATGCTCGACGGCAGGCTGTCCGGTTCGGAGCTGGCGGCGGAGATCGTCAAAAACACGCGGGCGCTGGTGAAGAAACAGCGGACGTGGTTCCGCACGCAATTGCCGGAGCACCGCGTGGTGGCGGCGGAGACGGCGACGGTCGGGGATTTTTTTTGACCGGCGGGAGGCTTATTCCTCCAGCTTCACCTTGTAGCGGTCGAGGGACGTGCCTTCGAGACGGGCGAGCTCGGCGAGGGCGATGCGCAGCTTAACCTTGGCCTGAAGCTCGTCGACGCGGGCCTTGTAGAGGACGCGACGGGAGTCTTCTACGAAGCGATAGGTGGACAGGCCGGCGTCGTAGCGGGCTTTTTCGGTTTCGAATTGTTTTTCGCTGAGCTGCGTGGCGACCGAGGAGACGGAGAGGGTTTCGCGGTTGGTTTCGACGGATCGCACGGCGGCTCGGACCTGGAGGAGTAGGTTTCGATCAAGTTGCCGGATGAAGGTTTCCTGCCGGTTGAGATTGTTCTGCGCCTGACGATAGCGGGCGCGCTCGGCACGCAAGCCCCACGGAATGGAGAGGGTCAGATCAACCTGCCAGTTGTAGGAATCGCCACCGGTGGCGCTGTTGAACGCACCGCGCATGGTGTCGCGATCCTCGCCGTTGTAGCCGACGCCGGCGTCGAGATCGAGCGAGGGCAGACGGTTGTTTTTGGCGACCTCGACGTCGAGTTTGAGCTGTTCGGCAAAGACCTTGTTGGCGGCGAAATCAGGGGCGTTGGCGAGCGCGAGGGCGTAGGAATGGTCGTAGGAAACCTCGGGCACGGGTTCGTCGGGGAGCCGGACGGCGCCGAGGTGATGGTTGAATGGGACGCTGCCGATGCCGCTAGCGAGGTTGTCCTCGCTGTCACTCACGGATTGCCGGGCGAGGAGCAGGTCTTGGCGAGCGTTGGCGACGCCGGCCTCGGCCTGGAGAACGTCGAGGTGGGTGGCGACGCCGCTTTTTAAGCGAGCCTTGTTTTCGTCGAGGAGCTTTTGGGCGACCTCGAGACTGAACTGGCGCACGGCGAGTTGTTCGCGGGCGAAGGCGAGGGTGTAGTAGGCGGATTCGACATCGCGGATGACGGAGAGAACGACGGCCTTGAAATCGTAGTTGGCGCGTTTGACGCCGAGGCGGGCGCGCTCGATGGCTGCCCGGTTGATGGTGACGCCGAAACCTTGAAGCAGGGGTTGGGTGACGGAGAGCGAGAGGTCGCTGTTGTAAACCGGGTTGAACAGCGGGGCGGAGCCGGCGTTTTTGCTGGTGCGGTCGAGGGTGGTTTTGGCGGTGACGACGGCGCCGCTGACGAGGCGCTGGGTGACGCCGAGCGAGGCGGCCTGTTCCTGGGATGTCTTAACGGGCGAAACCGAGGCGTCCTTGATGCCGGCGGCGGCCACCGTGGAGAAGAGCGTGGGGTCGTAGGACGCGTCCGCGATCACGACCGCATCGCGGGCGTTTCGCGTGGAAAACTGCTGGAGCTGCAGGTCGAAGTTTTTGTTGAGTGCGCGGGCGACGCACTCCTCCAGCGTGAGCGGGGCAGGGGTGGTTTGCTGGGCGAAGACGGGCAGAGCGACGAAAAGGACGAGGGCGGCGCGGAGCACGAACGGGCGGATCATTGGTGGAATCAGGGAGGAGGACTACTGGCGTTCGAATTCCGTGTCGGAGATGCGCTTGAGAATCGTGAAGCCGGCTTGTTTGGCTTTCGAGACGGAGACGGGGGCAAGAAGTTTCGGGGTGTTGATCTGCTGGACGGCGATCCGCGTGACGCTCTGGCCGCAAGTCGGGCAGGCGGAAAGCGCGGCGTCGGCAGCATCGTGCCGGTGATCAAACCCTTCGCCGCAGAGTTTGCACGGGGCTTTGACGGGGGCGTAGCGGTAAACGGGCATGGGGAGATTCAAATCAAACCATGGCGGAGGGTTTGGCCAGCACGGTTTGCGGGCGCAAAAAAGGCGGGCCGATGAAGGCCCGCCTGGAATCGAGCACACGGGCAGGATGCCCGTGGCACGGTTGGTTACGGGGTGGCCGGGGCGGTCTTGGCGAGCTCGGCTTCCACGATCGTGGCGAGGAGTTCGCTGCCACTGCGCGAGGCGGTGTAGCTGGCCAGGCGTCCGCGCATCTCGATGAACTTGGGGGAGACCGGGTCGGAGGGAGGGAGTTTTTTGTCGGCGGCGTAGACGATGAGGCCCTGTTCGCCGGTGGTGATCATCTGGGACAGTTCGCCCTTTTGGAGGCCTTCGAGGGCGCTGTAGACGTTGTAGTCGATGTCCTTGGGCGGAGTCGCGAGCGTGAAGGCCGGCCAGCTCTTGGTGGAGAGCGTGGCGGGAATCGCGGCGGAGGAGGCGGTGACGGCCTTGGCGAGCGTGTCGCCGGCCTTGATGCGGGCTTCGAGCGCGGTGCGGAGGGCGCGGCCGGACTCGACGAAGCGCTTGTGCTTTTCGGATTCGAGGTAGTCGGCAGTCACGCGGGCCTTGACCTCGGCGAGGGCGGGCTGGCGGGCGGGGACGGTCTCGTTCCAGACGAGGATGGCGGAGCCGCGGCCGGTGTCGACGGCGTCGGAGAAGAGGTGCTGCGGGCCGGTCTTGAGGGCCTCGGCTGCCAGGCGGGGATTGGCGCCAAGCTCGGTTGGGACGCTGTCGGCGTTGAACGGAGCGACGCTCTTGCGGGTGAGCTGGCGGGAGGCGAGGTAGGCGTCGAGGGTGGCGGCGGTGACCTTGTTTTCGACGAGATCGACGGCGAGGTCGGAGGCGGCGGCGGTGGCGAGCGTCTTGGCGCGCTCGGCGCGGTAGGCGTCCTCGACCTGTTTGCGGGCGGCGGCGAAGTCGGCGTCGGGATTGGCGGGCGCGGCGGGCTTGTCGGCGGCGGCCTTGGTGAAGCGGGCGGGGTTGGCGTCGTAGAATGCGCGGAGACCGGCGTCGCTGACGGTCACCTTGTCGGCGTAGGCCGAGGCGGGGAAGTCGATGTAGGAGACGCCGACCTTGGGGCTGATCTCGTAGCGGGCGGCGCTGAATTCAAAGTATTTGGCCAGGGCCTCGTCGGTGACGGTGATGGCGGGCTTGAAGCTGGCGTAGTCCACGGTGACGGCTTCGAGGGTCCAGGAGGCGTCCGCGCGGTTGAGCTGGTTCTGGACGTCGATGGGCAGGACGTAGCCGGGGCCGGAGAGGAGCTTGAGGACCTGCTGGTAGGTGACGTCGTCGGAGAGGACGCGGGTGACGTCGCTTTCGCGGATCTGGGGATTGGTCTTCAGGCTGTCGCGGAATTCAGCGTAGCGCTTGGCGTCGAACTGCCCGTCGGCGCCGGCGAAGGCGCGGAGACTTTGGACATGGGCGATGAGTTCGGCCTGGGTGGGGGCGGGGAGGTTGAGCTCCTCGGCGAGGTGGAGGGCGGCGTGGCGCTGGAGGGCGTATTGCTGGAACTGGTTTTCGCTGCGGATCTGCATGCCGTGGAGTTGCACGCTGAGCGTGGCGTCCTTGACGAGGGCCTGCTGGTCCTCGGACGAGCCGAGGTTAAGTCCGAAGAAGGGGCGGGCGGGGGCCTGCTTGGCGGTGTGACCGAAGCCGGACGAAGCGTTCGTGATAAAAACGAACGAGACGATCACGAGAATGAGAAGGGCCAGGAACAGCCATTTGAAGTGCTGCTGAAAGGTGCGTTGGATCCAGGAAATCATAGAGGTAAAAGGTGCGATGCTGGGACGGGGGCGGGGCGTTTCAAGAGCGGAATGGAGGGATCGCCACGGTGTGGCGGCGCCCGCGGCGGGACCGGGCGGCCTGACACGAGTCAGATTACCGTGACCGGATGCTCCTTGAGGAGTTCGTCGAGGCTCTTCTGGAAAAACTCGGTGCGGGCGAGGCCTTCGACCGTGTCGTTGTAGCGGGTGACGATGGGGTCGAGGTCGGCCAGTTGGGGGCCGGTGGGATCGCCGCCGAAGTCGTCGTCGAGGCGCTTGAACTCACCGAGCGAAATGCGGCTGAGCGGGCGGGCGGGCTGGTAGCGGTAGTCGGTGGCGTCGCTGTCGGCGGCCGGGGGGATGGGCGTGACGAGGTTCATCTTTACGAGGCGGTTGATGCACTCGTTGAGGATCTGGGTCGGAACCTTGAGGCGGGCGCTGAGTTGGATGGCGGTGCAGGGGGCGAGACAGGCCTGAAAGCGGCGGCCGATCATCAGTAGAACGATGAGAGAAAGGCGCTCGCGCATCGATTCGGCGAGGCTGCTCCAGACGGCCTGGCTGTTGCGGAAGTTTACGTTTTGCACCGCGTAGCTGACCTGGCCGCCCAGCAGCACGAAGAACCAAAAGACATACAGGCCGAACATCAGGATGGGCAGCAGGCCGAGCGAACCGTAGAGGCTCTTTTGGAGAACTACGCGCTTGAGGTAAAGGAACGCCAGGAAGTTGTTCATCACCAGCAAGGCTGCGACCACCAAGGCGCCGATGAGGGCGGCGCGCCACCACACGTGGGTGTTGGGGATGGTGCGGTAGAAAATCGTGAGCATGGCCACCAGCATGAGCAGCGAGCCGGCCGGCAGCAGGAACTTGAGGGTGGAGACCACCGTGGCGCCGTAGGGGATGTGGGCCTCGAAGGCGTTGAAGACGGCGCCGGCGGACAGGCCGGTGAGCGCGGCAAAAAACAGGACCGCGCCCAGCGTCAGCACCGTCCAGTAAAACACGATGCGCATGATCCAAGACCGGCCGCGGCGCACGCCCCAGATCTCGTTGAAGGACGTCTCCACCGAGGTGAACAACTGGAGCACGATGATGATGAGTGTGATCGCGCCGACCGCACCGACCGTGCCGTTGCGCGAGCCGGCGATGAAGCCGTCGATCATTTGCACCAGCTCGGGGTTGTCGGACGAGCGGGAGCCGGCGGCCTGGGTGGTGGCGGAAACGATGGTGGCGTTGGTCGCGTCCGGCGAGGCGGGCAACCGGCCGGAGTGGTCGAGCTGTTTGATCTGCGGGGCGATCTTCTCGATGATCTCGCTCATCGTCTTGGCAGCGAGATTGGGGTCCTGCTTGTCCAGCATGAAGCCGGCGACGAGCATCGCGATGGCGACGAGGGGGCCGAGGCCGAGCAGGGTGCTGAAACTCAGCGCGGCGGCGCGGCTGGCGGATTTCGTTTCAACGATGCCCGTGAGGGTGATCGAGACGACGCGGGCGACGGCGTAGACGCGGCCGCGTAGGGATTTGTCCCCCAGGTAGCGGGGCTGCCAGATGTCCGTGCGATAGATACCGAGCAGCTGATGCCAGATCGGGACGGCCATAAACGGGACTCAGGTCGTCAGTGCGAAGAACGCGTAGCCCGCCATGCCGGCGAGGCCGAGGCCGACCGAGAGGCCGATGCCGATGAAGTTGATGAAGACCGTGCAGAAGTAGAGCCCGACCGAGCCGATCGCAAACGAGACGAGAGGCATGGTTTGTCCGCGGGTGTAGAGCAGGAAGCCGACGAGACCGATGCCGAGCATGGCGCTGAAGCGGATGAGCGGGTAAACTTGAACGACCTGCAGGATGAGGAGAACGCCGAGCAGGAGGTTGAATCCGCCGAGGATCGCCAGCGGGTGTTGAATGATCGTGGCGGGGTCGGGCGCGATCAGGATGTCGATGGACGGCAGCGTGAGGGCGGCCGCGCTGATGACGAGCAGCACGATCGTCGCGTAGAGCCCGATGGCGGCGGCGCGTTCGCGGGCGAGGGCGGGGTCGAGCTTGTCCTGGGTGTCGGCGGTGCGGCCCTCGGCGGCGGCGAGCATGTCGTCGACCGAGATCGGCGCGGCGCCCGCATCCGGTACGTTCAAGGTTTTGAGCTTAACCTTGGACTTGAGCTTGAGCGCGGCCTTCTCCGGGAAGGCGATGGCGAGCAGCTCGGCGTTGTCGGTGATCGGAAGCCACTGCTCTTTGACCGCGTCGTAGTAGAGCGTCTCCTTGGTGATCTGGCCGGTCTCGGCGAGCGAAACGATGTGCTCGTGGGTAAAGGGGCCTCGGGCTTCGGTTTCGGTCGCGTTGCGAATGTAGAATTCCTGCGTGGCCATAGGGAAAAGGGTGTGCGGTAACGGTGCGCCGGTGTAAAAACGGCGGCAAGTGTTGATTTAGGGCCGGTCCGGGGCGGTTTTGGGGTCCCGGGCGGTCGCTTACATGCGGGTGACGGTGCGCAGGCCGAGCAAATCGAGGCCGGTCTCAAGCACGAGCAGGGTACGGGCGCAGAGCAGCAGGCGGCGGGCGCGTACGGAGGGATCGTCCACGGCGACCTTGTCGGCGGCGTAGAACGCGCTGAATTCGCCGGCGAGCTCGTAGAGGTAGAGTCCGAGGAAGTGCGGACGCAGGCCGGAGGTCGCGAGCGCGACGGCGTCGGAGAATTTCACGAGCTTGCGGGCGAGGGCCAGCTCGGCGGGCGTCTCGATGGCGTTGGCGGCGGACTCGGTGGCGGCGTCGCCGGGCGTGGCGTCGAGCTTGCGGAAGATCGAGCGGATGCGGGCGACGGCGTAGAGCAGGTAGGCGGCGGTGTTGCCCTCGAGGGAAATCATCTTGTCCCAGGAGAACAGGTAGTCGCTGGAACGGTTCTGGGAAAGGTCGGCGTATTGGACGGAGCCGACGCCGACGATCTCGGCGATCTGGGCGCGCTCGGCCTCGGGCAGGTCGGCGCTGCGCTCGTCGACGAGCTTGCGGGCGCGCTCGACGGCCTCGCGGAGGAGGTCCTTCAGCTTGATGTTTTCGCCGCTGCGGGTCTTGAGCGGTTTGCCGTCCTCGCCGAGGACCGTGCCGAAGGCGATGTGCTCGAGGCGGGGGACCTTGCGGTTGGTTTTCTCGAACCACTTCTGTGCGGTGAGGAAGAGCTGCTGGCAGTGGTCGCCTTGGCGCGAGTCGATCACGTAGGCCGAGGCGTCGGCGTGGAAGTGCTCGGTGCGGTAGAGAATCGTGGCGAGGTCGGTCGAGGCGTAGTTGGCGGCGCCGTCGGACTTGCGCACGAGGAACGGTTGTTCCTTGAAGCGCGGGTGCTCGGGATGGAACACCACGAGGGCGCCCTGGCTCTCGCTGGCGAGACCGCAGTCGGTGAGCTCCCGGTAAACGCGGTCGACCTTGTCGTTATAAAAACTCTCGCCGAGCGTGTAGTCGAAGCGGATGCCGAGCAGGTCGTAGATCTGTTGGAAGGCGGAGAAGCTGACCTCGCCGATTTTTTTCCAGATGGCGGTGTTTTCGGGATCGTGGGCCTGGAGTTTGACGAGTTCCTGCTGGGCTTCCTTGAGCACCACAGGATCGGCGTCGGCGGCGTTGTTGCCGACTTTGTAGAGGCGTTCGAATTCGGCGAGCGGCTCGGCGGCGAGCGCGGCTTCGAGTTCGGCGGGAGAGGCGGCGAGGGCTTTTTTGTAGGCCCAGATGATTTTGCCAAACTGGGTGCCCCAGTCGCCGATGTGATTGTCGCGGATGACGCGCGCGCCGCTGAAAGCCAGCAGACGGCACACGGCTTCGCCGATCACGGCGGAACGCAGGTGGCCGACATGCATCTGCTTGGCGGTGTTGGGGGAGCTGTAATCGACGACCCAGGTCTGGCCGGCATAGGCTGAGGAGGCGCCGGCGGCGAGTTGCGCACGGGTGGGGAAGGCCCGCAGCCACGCCTGAAGCGCGCCGGGCTTCAGCGTGAAATTGATAAAACCGGGGCCTGCGACGGCCACGCTGGCGCCTTCAAGGATGTCGGCGGGCAGGGCGGCGACTAGTTTCTCGGCGAGGGCGCGGGGGTTTTGTTTCGTGCGTTTGGCGTAGGGGAGAACGCCGTTGGCCTGGAAGTCGCCGTGTTTCGGGTCGGTCGTGCGAACCTCGGGGGAGAAATCGGCGGCATCGAAACCGGCGGCGGCCGCGGCGGACTTGAGGGCCGCGTCAAAAGTGGCGGCGAGGTTGAACGAAACGTGCATCCCATCACTCAACGAAGCCGGCGCAGGTCGGCGCAAGCGTGGAATTGGCCGGCGATTGCGGTGGTGGATACACCGAAATCCCCTCGGCGGAGGTGGGCAATTTTGGCTCGACATTCCTAGGCAGGGAGTTCTGTCTCTAAACTTTTCCGGCCATCGGGCCGACCGCTGTTTTTTACATACAAACATTACATGACCAAACGCACGATCCCGTCCCGCAGGTTTATCAAACCGTCGTTTAATTCGTTGATCGAAAAGAAACGTGACGGCCAGGAGTTTACCCAGGAGGAAATCCGTTATATCATTGACTCCACCTTGGATGAGGAAATTCCCCAGCATCAGCTGGCGGCCCTCCTCGTGACGATTTTCTTCCAGCAGATGTCCGCCCAAGAGACGGCGATCCTGACCGAAGAGCTGATGCTTTCGGGCGAGGTCATCGACCTTTCCCACATCGCCAAGCCCAAGATCGACAAATACTCGACCGGCGGCGTGGGCGACAAGACCTCCCTGGTGCTCGTTCCCCTCGCCATGGCGAGCGGCGTGGTTGTGCCGATGATGTGCGGTGTTGAGCACGATTACATCATCAGCCCTCTTCAGAAGCTCTCCTCGATTCCCGGCTTCAAGAGCCACCTTTCGATCGACGCCTTCTCTTCTCAGCTCGCCCGTATCAACGGCGCGATCGTCGAGCAGGATCCTAAACTGGCCCCGGCCGACGCGAAGTTCTACGAGCTCCGCAAGGAAACCGGCACCATCCCCAGCCTTCCGCTCATCACCGGCTCCGTTCTCTCGCGCAAACTCGCCGAGGGTTCCGAAGGCCTCGTGATCGACGTCAAGTGGGGCAACGGTTCCTTCATCAAGGACCTTGAGCAGGCCAAGCAGCTCGCCCGTTCCATGACCCGCGTCGGCCGCTCGCTCAAGCGCCGCTGCGTCGCGCTCGTCACCGACATGAACCAGCCGCTCGGCGACACCGTGGGCACCGCCCTCGAGGTCAAGGAAGCCATTCAGCTCCTCAAGGGCGAAGGCCCCGAGGACATGAAGGAGCTCGTCCTCAAGCTCGGCATGGAAATCGTGCGCCTCGCCGGCGTCGCGGGCTCGACCCTGTCTGCCAAGCAGACCGTGCAGCGCCATCTCACCGACGGCTCCGCCCTCGAGAAGTTCAAGGAGCTCGTCAAGGCCCAGGGCGGCGACACGGCCTACATCGACAATCCCGAAAAATTCCCGGCCGCGAAACACATTCGCAAGCTCCCCGCCCCGAAGCGCGGCTACGTGCACACCATCAACGCGGCGATGATCGCCCGCGGCGTGCACCTCCTCGGCGCCGGCGTCGAGAAGCATGGCGACAAGGTCGATTACTCCGTCGGCGTGTCCGAGATCAAGAAGGTCGGCACCCAGGTCAAACAGGGCGAGCCGCTCATGATGATCCACTACAACGACGAGTCGAAGCTCGAGACCGCGCTCAACTACTTCAAGGACGCCTACCGTCTCGCGCCCAAGCGCCCCACGCCCCCGCCGTTGGTCGTCGAGCGCGTTGCTTAAGACATCCGGCAATCAGTCGATTTACCCAAGGCCGTCCGGTTTTCCGGACGGCCTTTTTCGTGGAACCGATGACGGCGTGGTGACACCATAGGATCATGACATACAATCTTCTAGGTCTGCTGGTTCTGATTCTATGGATCTTCGCGATCGTGGACTGCGCCAAAAGCAGCAATCCGAACAAGGTCGTCTGGATCATCGTGATCCTCCTCCTCCCGCTGCTGGGCTCGCTCCTGTATTTTGTGTTCGGTCGGAGCCGTTGAGGCCGTTTGCGGAGAACGTTTCGCCTGATCCTTGATTTGGGCGCAGGGCTTGGTTTTCGTCTTTGGATGTCCGAAGACGACGCATTCCCGCTGGAGCAAACCGACAAGCCCGAAAAGGCCGCGCCCGCCTATGACCGCGCGACCTGGCAGAAGCCGTGGGCGCAGCTCAAATACTTCACGTTCCAGCCGGCGATTTTCCCGCGCCTGCTCGGCCACGTGTCGTCCGACGCCAAACCCGGCGACTTCGTCAACGTCTACGACAAGAACGGCAATCTCACCGGCGGCGGCCTCTACAACCCGCGCGCCAAGATCCCGCTGCGCGTCGTCTGCCACTCCACCGAGCCGGTCACCGAAGCCTACTTCGAACAGGCCATCCGTCGCGCGGTCGAGTTGCGCCGCGTGATCTTCAAGCTCGACGAGACCACCGACGCCTACCGTCTCATCAATTCAGACGGCGACGGCCTCTCCGGCCTCACCATCGACCGCTACGGCGACACGCTCATGTGCGAGCTCTACAGCTTCGGCATGGCGCAACGCCTCCCGAAATGGCTGCCGCTCCTCCACGAACTCGCCGGCACCAAGTTCGCCCGCGTCCACGTCGATCACGACCTTGGCTCGCTCGAAGGCATCAAACCGTCCTGGTTCAACGAGACCAACGCCGCCGCCCCGCGCACGGTGAAAATCCGCGAACACGGCGTGCGCTACGAGGTGGACTTTGCCGAGGGCCACAAGACGGGCTTCTTCTGCGACCAGCGCGACAACCGCCGTGCCGTCGCCCGTTTCACCAAGGGTGCGCGCGTGCTCGACCTGTGCTGCTACACCGCGGGCTTTTCGCTCAACGCCAAGGTCGTCGGCGGCGCCGAGGACGTGACCGCGGTCGACCTCGACGAGGCCGCCATCGCGCAGGCCAAGCGCAACGCCAACCTCAATCAGGCGCGCATCAAGTTCGTCCATGCCGACGCCTTCGCCTATGCCCGCCAGATGCAGCAGAACGGGGAAAAGTGGGACGTCGTGGTGCTCGATCCTCCGAAATTCATCTTCACCCGTGACGCCGCGGGCAACTGGGAAGGCCGCCAGAAATACGAGGACTTGAACCTCCTCGCCATCAGCCTCGTGAAACCGGGCGGGATTTTTATCACCTGCTCGTGCTCGGGTCTGCTCACGCTCGAAGACTTCGAGGCGCACGTGATCAAAGCCGCGCACAAGCAGAACCGCCGTCTGCAGTTCTTCGACCGCACGGGGCCGGGGCCGGACCATCCGGTTTACTCGAACTGTCTCGAAAGCCGTTATCTGAAGCTGCTCTGGGCGCGCGTTGTCTGAGCCGGATTAAGCATCGACAACCCGGCGTCCGCCCAAAACCTGACACCTGCTATGCAATCGCTGGAACATCTGTTCGCCAAAAACAAGGCGTGGGCCGAAGGCATTCGTGCGAAGGACCCGCAGTTCTTCTCCAAGTTGGCCGCTCAGCAGAACCCCGAGTATCTGTGGATCGGTTGCTCCGACAGCCGCGTCCCCGCCAACGAAATCCTCGGCCTGCTGCCCGGTGAGATTTTCGTCCACCGCAACATCGCCAACGTGGTCGTCCACACCGATCTGAACTGTCTTTCGGTGATCCAGTTCGCCGTCGATGTGCTCAAAATCAAACACATCATGGTCGTGGGCCACTACGGTTGCAGCGGCGTGGGCGCGGCGTTGCGCTGCGAGCGCGTCGGTCTGGCCGACAACTGGCTGCGCCACGTGCAGGACGTGAAGGAAAAGCACGACGACTGCCTGTGCCGGATTCCGGACGGTTCGGCGCGCAGCATGAAGCTGTGCGAGTTCAACGTGATCGAGCAGGTGGACAACGTCTGCAAAACCTCGATCGTGCGCGACGCCTGGGCGCGCGGACAGGAGCTGCACATCCACGGCTATGTTTATGGCCTGAAGGACGGCCTGCTGAACGATCTGCATTGCACCGCGTCGGACGTCGAAGGCGCGGCCGTCAGCTACAAGGCCGCAGTCGCGGAACTGAACAATATCTGAGTTCGCTCTTCGGCCATTCCCATGGGCCGGACACGAAAAAACCCGCGATGCGAATCGCGGGTTTTTTTGTCGGGTGAAACGCCGGTGGCGTCAGCCGGATCAGGCGCGGCCCATGTAGGAGCCGTCTTCGGTGCTGATGCGGATGATTTCGCCTTCCTTGATGAAGAGAGGAACGCTGACCACGAGGCCGGTCTCGAGGGTGGCGGGCTTCTGGACGTTGGAGGCGGTGTCGCCCTTCACGCCGTCGGAGCTCTCGGTGACCTTGAGGTTCACGGCGGAGGGAAGCTCGATGGTGAGGGGCTTCTCGTCGACGAAGAGCACGTCCACTTTGCCGTTGGCGGTGAGGTAGTTCTTGGTGTCGCCGATGAGGGCGGCGGAGAGCTCGATCTGCTCGAAGGTCTCGGGATCGATGAACGCGAAGTTTTCGCGGTCGGCGTAGCTGAACTCGAGGGTCTTCTTCTCGGTCGGGAGCACCTCGATCGTGTCGGTGGACGCGAAACGTTGGTCGAGCGCCTTGCCGTAGCGCAGATTGCGCATCTTCACCTGCACGAACGCGCGGAGGTTGCCCGGCGTGCGGTGCATGGTTTCCATGACGAGGTGGGGCTCGCCGTTGAATTTGATGACTTGGCCTTTGCGAATGTCGTTGGCGGAGGGCATGACTGGTTGAGACGTCGAGGGTTTCGAGTTGTAGAAAAGGTAGGTGAGTAACCGTCCGTGCGAGGGGGTGTCAAGAGCTCTGGCTCGACACGCCCCGCAGATGTGCCAATTGATCGCAATGCCCGTCGCTCCGACTCGACGCTTGCCCTGATCGCCCCCGCCTTCGCACACTGTCCGATTAAACCTTTATGAAACAACGCACGCTCGCGCGCGCCGTGTCCATCCAGGGCACCGGCCTGCATACTGGCAATCCTGTCACCATGGCCTTCAAGCCGGCGCCGGTTAACCACGGCATCGTGTTCAAGCGCATGGACCTGAGCGGCCAACCCGAGGTGAAACCCCGCATCGAGCTGATCGGAGACCTCGTCCGCAACACCACGGTGCAGGACGGGCACACCAAGATCCATCTCGTCGAGCACGTCCTCAGCGCCCTCAGCGGTTGCGGCATCGACAACGTCCTCGTCGAAATCGACTCCTCCGAGCCGCCGATCATGGACGGTTCCGCCAAGCCTTTTGTTAATCTCATCCTTGAGGGCGACCCCGTCGAACAGGACGCCGAGCGCGAGTATTTCACCCTCGAAGAGGCCGTCTCTGTCACCCGCGGCAACTCGTCGGTCATCGCGCTGCCCTGCGACGAGCTCAAGATCACCTGCACCTCCGCCGACGACCGCGGCATCCACACGCAGCATCTCACCCTCACCATCGACCCGGACGTCTACATGACCCAGGTCGCCGCCTCGCGCACGTTCACCGTTTACGAGGACATCGAGGAGCTGCTCAAACTCGGCAAGATCAAAGGCGGCTCCCTCGACTGCGCCGTCGTCATCAAGGGCGACAAGATCCTCTCCAAGGAGGGCCTGCGCTTTAAGGACGAGTTCGTCCGCCACAAGATCCTCGATATCATCGGCGACATCGTGCTGCTGGGCCTGCCGCTCAAGGCCCACATCATCGCCACGCGCCCCGGCCACGCCATCAACGCCGAGCTCACCAAGCTGCTCTTCGCGAAGCTCGAGGAGAAACGCAAGGGCCCCAAGAAAAAGCCCCGCCCGGCCAAGGTTCTCCCTACCGAGACCGAACTCGATATCCGTCGCATCCTCGACACGCTGCCGCACCGTTATCCGTTCGTGATGATCGACCGCGTGGTCGAGTTCATCGGCGAGGACGAACTCGTTGCCATCAAGAACGTCACCATCAACGAGCCGTTTTTCCAGGGCCACTTCCCCGGCAATCCCGTCATGCCCGGCGTGCTCCAGCTCGAGGCCATGGCGCAGGCCGCCGGCATCCTGATGCTCCGCCGCGGCAGCAGCGAAGGAAAGACCTCGCTCTTCATGAGCGCCGACAAGGTCAAGTTCCGCAAGCCCGTGCGCCCCGGCGACCAGATCATCATCAACGCCAAGCTCACCAAATCCCGCGGCAACAAACTTGCCCAGGCCGAGTGCAATTGCACGGTCAACGGCACGGTCGTCTCCTCCGCCGAACTGATGTTCGCCATCCTGGATTCGAGCGAAGTCGACTAACCCTCCGGTCCGCCCGCCGCCATGCCGTCGAAAATCCACCCTTCCGCGATTGTTGAATCCGGCGCCGAACTCGGTGCCGACGTTGAGATCGGCCCGTTCGCCTACGTCGGCGCGGGCGTGCGCCTCGGCGCCGGCACGCGGCTGCACCATCACGCCTCCGTCGAGGGCAACACGCACCTCGGCGAGGGCTGCGAGATCTTCCCCTACGCCAACATCGGCGGGAAGACCCAGGATCTGAAATACAAGGGCGGCAATCCCGGCGTGCGCATCGGCGCGCGCAACGTGTTCCGCGAGTATTTCACCGTCCACGCCGCGACCAACGACGGCGATTTCACCGTCGTGGGCGACGACAACACCTTCCTCGCCTACGGGCACATCGCCCACGACTGCGTGCTGGGCAGCCACATCGTGGCCAGCAACGGCATGATGCTCGCCGGCCACGTCGTGGTGGAGGACCACGTGGTGATCGGCGGCTACGGCGGCGTGCACCAGTTCTGCCGCATCGGCGCGCATGCCATGCTCTCGGCCACCGCCAAGCTCGTGCAGGACCTGCCTCCGTTCTTCATCGCCGACGGCACGCCCGCCGTGGTGCGCGCCTACAACAAGGTCGGTCTCGAACGCCGCGGCTACACGCCCGAGCAGCTGGAGCGCGTGAAACAGGTCTATCGCGTGCTCTACCGCGACGGACTCAACCGCAGCCAGGCCCTGGACAAACTGCGCGCCCACGCCGCCGCCGACTCCGCGGAGTTCAAACTGGTGCTGGCCTTCGCCGAAAAGAGCGAACGCGGCATCGCACCCGGCGGAAGCTGAGCGGCGCGAGGATTTTCAAGACGCACAAAAAAGGCCCGACATGATGTCGGGCCTTTTTTACGGACGCATGCAGCGCATCGTCGGGCGGCTTACTTTTTCTTGTAGACGACCGCCGGGTCGAAGAGCGGCTTGGAGACGGTCTCGAGTTTGAAGCTCGTGCCGGCGGCGGCCGCGTCGAGGTTGTCCAGCTTGCGGTAGAAGCAGCTCTTGTAGCCGTTGTGGCACGACGCGTTGGCGGCGCCGCTTTGCTCGACCTTGATGAGGACGACGTCCTGGTCGCAGTCGGTGTAGAGCTCCTTGACCCATTGCACGTTGCCGGACTCCTCGCCTTTGCACCAAAGCTTGTTGCGGGAGCGGGACCAGTAGGTGGCTTTCTTGGTGGCGAGCGTGTGCTGGAGCGACTCCGCGTTCATGAACGCGAACATCAGCACCTGGCCGGTGGCGATGTCCTGCGTGATGCAGGGAATGAGTCCGTCGGAGCCGAACTTGGGTTGGAGGGTGGAGCCGAGTTCGATCTCGGCGGTGGTGGTGCGGGCGGGAAAGGACATGTTTTTAAAGTAGCGAGTAGTGAGCAGCGGGTAGTGAGTAGACGAGCCAGTAGGCGAACGCGCGCGAAGGCGCGGAGGCGGAGGAGGGAGCGCGGTGGCTCCTACCGGTGTCGTTCGGCCAGCTCGCGCAGGAAGTCGTAGCTGTAGAGCCCGGTGCGGTGGCCGTCGCTGAAATCGAAGCGGATGGCGTAGTTGCCCACGATTTCCCAGCCGTTCACGGTCACGCCGGGGAACTGCTTCGGGCCGTCGCCGCCGTATTGGTTCCCGAGGATGTCGCGTTCGCCGATGTTTTGCGCGCTCGGCGAGGCGGCGCGCAGCTCCGACATCGGGTAATAGGTCTCCGCACCGTCTTCCCAGACGATGGCGACCTCGGTGCCGATGAGTTGGATGTTGGCGGGCGTTTTCACGATGCGAGGGATCACCGTGCCGGTTTGGAGCGCGCGGGTAAACCAATTTTTGCTCGCCCGGGGCGCGGCCGGCGGGTGGTTTGGCAGGCCATGCTCGTCCACACCGTCATTTTCTACCTGCGCAACGATCTCACCGAGGCGCAGAAACTGGAGTTCCGCAATGAAGGCCTCGAGTCACTGCGTCCGATCTCGTGCGTGAAACATTACTACGTCGGCGTGCCCGCTTCGATTCCGCCGCGTCCGGTGGTGGATCTTAGCTTCACGTTCTCGATCACCGCGATCTTCGACAACGTGGCCGGCCATAACGAGTATCAGGTGCATCCGACGCACAAGGCGTTCGTCGAGCGCTTCAAGAGCTACTGGACCAAGGTCCAGATTTACGACGCGGAGTGAATTTAACGTTTCCGGACAACTTCCTCGTAGGGCCTGACCTTGTGTCAGGCCGCTTGGGCATGCGATAGCCAAACGACTGCGCGGCCTCACGCAAGGTGAGGCCCTACACGATCCCGCCCCGCAGGCCGGCGTGGCGTTTTTCGTCGAGGATGGTCTGTGCGAAGGCGTAGTTGGCGCGGTCGTGGTTGTGCGAGATGCCCGTGAACGCCGCGTCGATGCGCGTGCGGGCCTGGGTGGTGAACACCCGCACGAGGGATTCGAGGTCGTCGCGGGTGTAGGTCGCGTCGTTGCGTTTGAGCAACGCATCGGCGTAGAGCGCGGTCGCGGAGATGGCGAACAGCTCCGTGCCGATGTCGACCATGCGGCCGAGCAGAAGCTGACGGCGTTCGAGCTTCGGGCCGTGCTTGGCCATCGCGTGAAAGAGGGCGCGTGCCAGCCGGTGACTCGTGCGGGCCACGTAATTAAGCGCGGGCCGGCACACGGGGGAAACATCGGACGGCACGCCGCAGGACGGAAGAAAGAGCCGAGGATACCACAGCGCATAGAAACCGCCGGCCTTGAGCGCGGCGGCGGCGCGGGCGCCGAGGGGCTGGCGCGAGTCGAGCACGGTGCCGGCGACCTTGAGGTGCGGGTCGAGCGCCTCGCGGGCGAGAAAGAGGCGCATGATCTCGGAGGAGCCTTCGAAGATGAGATTGATGCGGCTGTCGCGCATCATGCGCTCGACGGGCACGGCCGGTTCGCCGCGGTTTTTGAGCGAGGCGGCGGTTTCGTAGCCGCGGCCGCCGCGAATCTGCATGAGATCGTCCACGGCCTGCCAGCCGGCCTCGGAGCCCCAGAGTTTGCACATGGCAGCCTCGATGCGGATGTCGGCGTGATCGCGGTCCACGAGGGCGGAGGTGAGCAGCACCATGGCCTCGGTCGCGAAGGTGTTGGCGGCCATGCGGGCGAGTTTGCCGGCGATGGCTTCGTGCTGGCCGATGGGCGCGCCCCATTGCACGCGGGCGGCGGACCACTCGCGGGCGTAGCCGAGGCAGCGTTTCATAAAACCGACGCAGGCGGCGGGAATGGTGAGGCGGCCGGTGTTGAGCGTGGTGAGCGCCACCTTCAGGCCGCGGCCCTCGCCACCGACGATGGCGTCGCGCGAGACGCGCACGTTGGTGAAGCGCACGACGCCGTTGTAGAGCGCGCGCAGGCCCATGAAGTGACAACGGCTGACAACCTCCACGCCGGGCTGGTTCATCTCCACGATGAAGGCGGTGATCTGGCTGCGCGGTTTGCCGCGGACGACTTTGTCGGGCGTGCGGGCCATCACGATGATGACCCCGGCCTTCACGCCGTTGGTGCACCAGAGTTTTTCGCCGTTGAGGATGAAGTCGTCGCCGTCGGGCTCGGCGCGGGTGGCCATGCGCGCGGGATCGGAGCCGACGCCGGTCTCGGTGAGCGCGAAGGCGGAAATTTCGCCCTGGGCGACGCGCGGAAGGTATTTCTGTTTTTGCGCGTCGGTGCCGAAGAGTTTGATCGGCTGCGGCACGCCGATCGACTGGTGGGCGGAGAGGAGCGCGGTGAGATTGGCGTCCACGCTGCCGACGAGCATGGCGGCGCGGGAGTAGTTGGTCTGCGAGAGGCCGAGGCCGCCGTAGTCCTTGGGGATTTTGATGCCGAAGGCGCCGAGGCGGGCGAGACGGGCGATGAGGGCGTCGGGAATCTCGCCTTCGGTGTCGATGCGCTCGGAATCCACTTCGTTGCGCAGGATGGACTCCAGTTCGCCGAGGAAGGCGCGTCCGGCGTCGATATCGGCGGCGGCCTGCAACGGGAACGGATACACGTGATCGAGCCGGAAGCGCCCCATGAACAAGTCGCCGGCGAAGCTGCGGTAACCGCTTTCGGCGCGGGCCGACTCGGTCATCTCAAGGGCCTCGCGCTGGCCCTGCGTCATCTTCGAGGTGTCGATGGTGCTCGGGGTGTCTTCGGTGGCGTTCATGGTTGGGCGGCGGGATAAAACGGGCGGTCGTTGCGGGCCAGTTCGGCCAGGTGTTCGCAGGGGGTGAAATGCGGGGCGACGTCGCGGGCCAGGGCTTCGAGGCGGATGAACACCTCGGTGGTTTCCCGGGAGTCGGCGTAGCGGAGGGGGCCGCCGCGGAACGGCGCCCAGCCGGTGCCGAGGATCATGCCGAAATCGACGTCCTCGGGTGCGGCGACCACGCGCTCGGCCAGGCAGCGGGCGGCCTCGTTGACCATGATGAGCACGAGGCGGTCGCGCATGGCATCGGGTGAAACCGCGGGCGCGGTGCGCGCGGTCTGAAGGAAGGCGAGTTCGGGGTTGGGCTTGGCGTGATGGTGTTTGTCGGCCGTATGCACGTAGAAACCGCGGCCGGATTTTTTGCCGAGCCAGCCCTTGGCGATCATTTGCGTGAGCGTGTCATCGAGCGGGGCGGAGTAGGGGAGTCGGTGGGCGAGATCGGCGGCGACATGGTGGGCGACATCGAGACCCACTTCGTCGGCGAGGCGAAGCGGGCCCATCGGCATGCCGAAGTCGAGCATGAGCCGGTCGATCACCAGCGGCGAATGTCCCTCGCGGAACAACCGCACGGCCTCGACGAGGTAAGGCATCAGGATTCGGTTGACGAGGAAGCCGGGCGAGTCGTTCACGACGACGGGGAGCTTGCCAAGGGTTTTGGCGAACTGGAGGGCGGTCGCGAGCGTGGCGTCGGAGGTGCGCGGGCCGCGCACGAGCTCGACGAGCTGCATGCGATGGACGGGATTGAAAAAGTGGATGCCGATGACGCGTCCGGGATGGGCGAGGTTTTGGGCGATGGAGTCGATGGAGAGCGCGGAGGTGTTGGTGGCGAGCACGGTGTCGGGCCGCACGCGGGCCTCTAGGTCGCGGAAGATCGCCTGCTTGGCGTCGAGTTTTTCGACGGCGGCTTCGATCACCAGATCGACGGACGTAAGCGGAACCGGCGTGTGCGCGGGCGTGACGCGGTCCATGCCGGCGGTGGCCTCGGCGACGGTGAAGACGCGGCGGGCGGCGGCTTCGCGATAAACGCCCTCGATGCTGCGCAGGCCGCGGGCGAGGGCCTCGGGGCTGACGTCGCGGAGGACGACGGGCAGGCCGCGGGCGCTGGTCCATTGGGCGATGCCGGCGCCCATCACGCCGGCGCCGACGACGGCGACGCGCCGCACGGGCAACGCGGCGGCTCCGGCGGGGGCGGGGAGTTTTTTGGCGCGTTCCTGCAGGAAAAAAACCGAGAGCAAGTTGCGGCACTCGGGACTGCGGATGAGATCGAGGAAGGCGGCTTTCTCCAGAGCCAGGCCCTCCGCCAGCGGACGGCCGAGCGCGGCGGTGCACACCTCGATGGCCTTGAGCGGGGCGGGGTAGTGACCGTGGGTTTTCGCCAAAACATCTCGGCGGGCCTTGGCGGCGATGAGTTGTTTGGCGAGCGGAAGATGGGCGGGGCGGAAAGGTGCGGGCGGGCGTTTGCCGCGGGCGAGCAGGGTTCGGGCGGCGGCGAGCAGGTATTCTGGGTGGGCGAGTTCGTCCACGAGACCGAGTTTCTTCGCCTGGGTGCCGACGAGTTGGCGCCCGGGGAGAATCATGCCGAGCGCGGCGGGAAGTCCGATGAGGGCGGGCAGGCGGACGGAGCCGCCCCAAGCGGGCAGGATGCCGAGCTGGGTCTCGGGCAGGCCGATCTTGGTGGGTTTGCCGGTCGAGGCGACGCGCCAGTCGCAGGCGAGGGCGAGTTCGCAACCACCACCTAGACAAGCGCCGTGGATGGCGGCGACGGAGGGCGCATGAAGATTTTGCAGACGGGTGAACACGCGGTGGCCGAGATCGACGATGGCACCGAGGACTTCGGGGTCGGGCGAGCGGACGAATTCGTGGAGATCAGCGCCGGCAATGAAGATCTTGTCCTTGGCGCTGGCGAGGATGACGCCGCGCAAGACGGCGAGTTGTTCGAGATGGGCGAGGTGGGCATCGAGTTCCTCCAGCGTGGCGCGGTCGAACACGTTGGCGGAGGAGCCGGCGCGGTCGAAGGTGAGCGTGCAGACGTGCAGGTCGTCGATGTGGCGGGTGATGTTCATGACGCGGCCTCCAGCCAGAGGGCGCCGCCCTGGCCGCCGCCGACGCAGAGGGTGACGAGGGCGCGGCGGGCGCGGCGACGTTGCAGTTCCTTGAGGGCGGTGAGGACGAGGCGGGCGCCGCTGGCCCCGACGGGGTGGCCGAGGGC
>Ga0068869_100000550_pt1 | contig 20980 bp, 16 predicted proteins | sample KBSMisM52_FD_64676 | JGI IMG/M metagenome (GOLD analysis project Ga0068869, IMG submission 64676) | Miscanthus rhizosphere microbial communities from Kellogg Biological Station, Michigan, USA - KBS Miscanthus M5-2 | ecosystem: Host-associated > Plants > Roots > Rhizosphere > Soil ... | reverse complement strand
TTTACCTTTTGCGCGTCAATGCCGCGTCCATCATCACTGACTTCGATGATGACCTGATTGCCCTGGTGATAAGCGTTCAAATGCAACTTGCCTTGGACTGGCTTACCATTGCTTGCGCGATCTTCTGCATACTCGATGCCGTGACTTACCGCGTTGCGAACCAGGTGTGTAAGCGGCTCGGCAATGGAATCAAGTAGGCTCTTGTCGAGATCCGTGTCCTGCCCACTCATGGTTAGCTCAACCTGACGCCCGCATTGCTTGGCCACGTCGCGCACCATGCGCGGGAAGCGCCGGAACAATTGGTCCACGGGCACCATTCGGATCTTCATCACAGACCGTTGTAGATCGTTCAACACCCGCGCCTGGAATGCCATTGCGTCAGACAAGCGATTACGCAGGGCGTCTTTGGGGAAGCGCCGGCTGAACTCGTTGAATCCCTGCTGCAACATGGATTTGCCGATGATCAACTCACCGACCAGGTTGAGCACGTTGTCGATGCGCTCGGCATCCACACGGAGAATCGTGTCCGCAGCCTGGGCCTGTGCATGTGGCTTCAACGCTGCCTCAACTTCAGCAGCCGATGCCGTAATGTCGGGTTCCGCCGCCGCAACCTCAACAGGAGTTGTTTCACAGGCCTTTTGAATGGTGGCCGCAGGCTTCAGCTTTCGCATCACCGCTTCGCATTTCACATCTGCGATTACGGTTGGAATATAGCACTTAGCCGACACCTTCTCGCCGGATTGATCGGATGCGAACAGCAATTCAATTCGCTTGGTCGCCAGTGGGGAAGCAGCATCCGGCCGAATTCCTAAGACCTCCCCCACGCTCTTTATCGCATTGAGCACCATCTGGCGCGCCGCAATTGGCATAGCGCAGTTCGCGTCAATGGTGGCAACCAGGTGATAGACGTGTTTTTCACCCGCTAGCGCCTTTTGGATGGCCAACTCTTCGTATTCGGTCCAAACTGTTTCGTCGCTTTCAGCCTTGGCCGTTTTAACCGCGGTTTTTTTCTTGCCGCCGGCTTTGCCTTTGGGCGCTTCCGCCAGCTTGCGGATCATCTTGTGCAGGCTTTCGGCCGCAGCCGGTTTCTTGTGCTTGCGATACGCGTTCAACATGTGGTTGAACATATCGGCAGCCGCGAAGGCGACCTCGGCAAGAGAAGCCCCCGTGGGAACTTGCTCAAGCGCCAGCGCATCTTCCAGTTCGTGGGCGGCCTCGCTCAATTCGCGGAAACTGCAAGCAGCAGCGTCCCCTTTCAGGGTGTGGACCGTGCGCCGGATCTCGCGCACGATTTCCAAGTCCTGCGGACTTTTTTCCAGCCGGAGCGCGCTGTCATTGAGCGATTGCAGAAGTTCCTGCGCGGACTCAAAGAACAAGTCCCGCAATTCTGTCCCGCGCTCGTCCGAGCTATGACTCACTTCGACTCTCCTACCCGCACGTATGCAGTGCCATTGTTGCGGTAAACCATCTGAAATTTATCGGTGAGCCCGAGAAGGCTCTCAGCGTGGCCAACAAACAAGTGGCCACCGGGGTTCAAGCATCGCCAGAACTTTTCGACCAGACGCTTCTGCTCCGCTTCATCGAAATACATCATGACGTTCCGGCAGAAGATGATGTCGTTTTGCTGCGGCAAGAACTCGGTCTTAAGATTGTGAAAGTCGAAGTGGACCAGTTCTTTCAGCGCCTTCTTAACCGCGTACCGATCGCCAACTTTGTCGAAGTAGCGTAAACGGTAGTTGTAATCGACCGACCCCATATGCAGATCGTTGTACACGGCGTCCTGCGCTGTGCGCAGAACGGAGTAGCTGATGTCGCTGGCCAGAATTTCCACCTTCCACGGAGAAGGAATCAACGGCTTCGGCATCTGCACGATGTGGTGTGCATTCCGCAATTCGTAATATGCCAGCGCATCGGCTACCAGCATGCCAATTGTGTAAGGCTCCTGTCCGGTGGAACAACCGGCTGACCAAATCTTTAAACTAAAATCTTTTTTCTCTGGCTTCGTGCGCAGTAGTTCTTCGAGCACGTGCTTGTGAAACAGCTCCAGCTGGGCCTGATTGCGGAAGAAACTGGTTTCGTTGACAGTCAGGTCTTCCACCAGGCGGGACAACTCGCTCTTGCCCTGGTCACTCAGAAGCAGACGGTAGTAGTTGTAAAAGGAGTCGATACGGCACTCTTTTAACCGACGAGAGAGCCGGTCTTCGAGGAAGTGCGTGCGGCGTTCGTCGAAGTACATGCCGCACTCCTGATATACAAGAGCCTGCAACAACTTGAGCTCCGCTTTCGTGATCGGTGATGCCGAACCGGGTGCGATCATGAGTGTGCTTTCGTTCGTGAACTTTTACAGCGAGCCTTGCGTAGCTGCCGCGGCCAGACCATCCGCGGAATCCGTCGATCCTTGGCGTTGCCCTTTCAGCTCCAGCAGCTTGTCCATATCGAGCAGTACGATCAGCCGGCCCTGATATTTGCCGAGGCCGGTTACAGAATTCAAACCCTCATGAAAAACTTCGGTAGATGGCTCCACGTCAGAAGCTGGAATTTTGAGTACTTCCGAAGCCGAATCCACAATCAATCCGCATAGTCTTCCTTTGTGTTCAACCACCAGAATCCGATTGCGTTTGGTCGAAGTCGCAGTTTTGTCTCCGAAACGTTTGCGTAGATCGATCACGGAAACAATTTTCCCGCGAAGATTGATCACGCCTTCCATGTAGTCGGGAGCGTCGGGGACTGCCGTAATTTCCGGTACCCGGACAATCTCCTGAAGGGAAGTGATGGTGACACCATAGGTCTCACGTCCCACCTGGAATCCGACGATGTGAAGTTCGCGAGTCATGGCTGGCCCCCTTTGCTTTACCCACGACCTGCGGCTGCGTGGCGGGCGCCCCAGCTATCTAAACGCGCCTTACTCGAGCGATCGTTGGAATCAATAGCGAAACGATCCATGGACTCCAGCAACCCGCGCGACATCTTCGACATCTGTTCGGCGGAAGCGGCCAACTCGGTAGAGCCGGACGTAGTCTGCTGAACCAGCTCCCGCATACGCTCCATGGCGCGGACAACCGCTTGGGCGCCGGAAGCCTGCTCTTCGACCGCGGAGTTGATTTCGTGGGTAATTTCGTTCAGGCGGGAAGTCGATCGGGCAATCTGGGAAGAACCATTCGATTGCTCGTTGGTGGCCGCACCGATTTCCTGCGCGAACTTATATACCTCGGTGACAACGCTGGAAATCTTGCGCAGCGCAGCGTTCAAGTCTTGGCCAAGACCAAGACCCTGATTCACGATGCCGGTACTGTGTTCCATATTGTCAACTGCCTTACGGGCTTCGCTCTGGATGCTCTGGATAAGTTCGGAAATTTCCTTGGTGGATTGTGCCGACTTTTCTGCCAGCTTACGTACTTCGTCGGCGACTACGGCAAAGCCCAGTCCATGTTCACCCGCACGGGCAGCTTCGATAGCCGCGTTCAGCGCCAGCAGGTTGGTCTGCTCGGCTAGGTCATCGATCACTTCAATGATCTTGCCGATGTCATCTGCGCGCTTGCCAAGCACGTCAATGATTTCCCCCGAAGAGCGGATGGTGTTATTGATCTTGTTCAAGCCTTCAGTGGCCTTCTCCATCGTCGTGATTCCGTTATTCACTTCCTCGCGCGAACGATTCGAGATATCGAGCAGCACCTTCGCTGTATCAGCTACGCGCTGGATCGAAGCCACCATCTCGTCAATCGACGCTGAAGTCTCGCTTACACTGGACGCCTGGGTTTGCGTGCTCTTCACCATGTTCTGCACGTTGACGCTCATCTCATGCATAGTGCTGGTGACTTCATCGATAGCTGAAGAGGTTTGCAGACTGATCTTGGCTGATTCATCAGAGGCGCCAGCCACTTGGTTGGAAGCGGTAGCGACTTGCGAGGAAGCGTCGCGTACATTGCTTACAAGGCTGCGGAGGCCGTCGGTCATGCTGGTAAACGCATTTCCCAGTACGTCGTTCTTGGAACGGGATTTCACTTCTGCGCCCAGGTTCCCACCGGCGATGGCTTCAGAGACTCCAGCCATTTCTTTGAGGTAGGTCACCATACTGGCAAAGTTGTTCGCCAGTTCGCCAATCTCGTCATTACTCTGGATATTAATTTCGTGTTCCAGTTCACCTTGGGTAGCAATCTGGCGGGCAACATTGATGAGCTTAGCTAGGGGGCCAGTAATAGCTTCCGAAGTACGGTAGGCGACGTAAGTCCCAATCACAAGCGCAGCCAGGGTGCTTAACAAGGCAATGGCAATAGTCCAGTTGCTGGCTGTTTCATTCGAGGTTTGACGTTCGTTCAAAAGTCTTTTGTTTTCTGCATCGGCGCTGTCCAATAAGTCGGTAGCGTTCTTTACCCACGTCCCCGCATCTTTTTGCAGATAGAAAATTTGCAACTCAGCGACGGTGGCGTTGCCGGAATCAACGTCCTTACGCTTCTGCACGAGCGGTTCGGCGAAGTCACGCGCCCAGTTCTGTTCCACAGAGAACACGCGGGTTAAAGCATCTTTTTGGCTTGCCGAACTGGCCAGGGTAGTAGCAGTTTGCAGCAAGTCGGAGAGCTTGCGTCCGCCTTCAGTCATCCGTTCGACTTCGCGCGTGTCCCCGCTGAGCAGGTAATTACCCAGGTAGAGGCTGTTCTGCGCTATCTGGGAACGGATTTTGTTAGTCGCCTCGTCCAGCGTCATCGCCTGCTTGTAGTCGGCATTGGTGCCTTGTTCGTGTTTTACGGCGACGTAGGTCACGATGAACAGCACCACCACCATGAACAGAACAATTCCAAAACTCTTGTACAGTCTGTAACGGATCGAAGTTTTGCTGATCGTCATTGCAGCTCCCTATGACAACTGCCGCCAGCGGCGGCCCGAATCTTTCGAGCTACTTAGCTCGCTGCCTACTGAACACACCAATCTTGGGGGAAGTATTGGCATAAGCGAGTGCAAGGCCCTTGCCAGCTCAAAAGTTACTTTGAATGGGAGGGAGTTACTCTCTCTAAGAGGCCATTTTCCAATGAGATAAAGTAGATTTACAGATAACTTAAGGGGTATGGCTTTAGATTAAATCCGTCTCAACGTCAAGGATGCTTCTCATTCTGAGACGGACTCAAATTGCGATCCGCAGGTGATCAGAATTTGGCGACCTAGACACCTACTGCGCGTTATTTCCTTGACTCAAATTGAGATTAAGAGCTATTTTTCCTTGTGTAATCAATTACTTGTGGATTCTCCCCTAATTTCCACTTGGACATGAGTTCAAGCAACTCCCCAGCGTTCGACGAGCTAGGGCCGCATCTCGATTCGGCCTTTCAGCGCCTGCTCCTGCGTTCCTCCATCGCAGGAAGCAGAAGCAGCGCGGCATCTGGCATTCGCCAGTTTTGCCACACGATGCGCGAGTTCTTGCAGGTGGATGGTGTCTACTTCTGGCGTTATGAACCTCCCGATGAATTAGTAGGAGCCGAGGCAGATGGAGTGATGACCGAGGCCTTCAGCAGTTCACGGATACGAGTCAGCGAAAATGCGATTCTCGGTGAGGCAATCCAGCAGCGCAAAACTGTCTACGTAAACCAGCTCATTTCACGCTACAAGCTTTCCGCTCAGTTTCAGGCGCGTTCTTTCATGGCTTCGCCGTTAACGGTGGGCGGACGAGTGGTTGGAGTTGTCGCATTCCTGCATACCTCCAACCCAGAATTCTTTGACGACGAAATTGCTTCCAAAGCGAAGATTCTCACCGGGCAACTCGGCAAGCTGCTGGAGAACGCCGGGTCTGCCATAGTTGGGGATTCTTCCAGAGAGCTGACTGCCAGGGCGACCAATCCATTCGATGTTTTGCCCGATCGTACCGCCTTGATGGAAGGCTTGGCGGATCGTCTGCGGCTGTTGCTACGCACGCGATTGGTGTGCGTTCTGCAACGGCAGGACGGAAGCTTCGGTCTTCAGGCGGTCTCGGCGGAGTCTCCGCAACTCGCCGCTTCGGTGCGAGCGCAGCACGACCGCAGAGGAATGCAGTTTGCTTCTGATCTTGCCGTGCGTGCTCTGAGTGCGGGCGAGCCGATCACGGTTTCCATCGACCCGACAACTTATGCATTGGGAGACCTAATTCCCTCAGGAGTGTTGATTGCTGCGCCTTACCGCAGTTCTCAGAATCAAGGTGCGGTATTGATTTATCCGCGACGTGGAGGCAGCTTCGGCGATGCCGACAAAGCTTTGGTAGCCGCGGTAGTGGGATTTGCTGCAGTTGCTTTGGCCCACGCTGAGATTCATACTTCCGCAGACGAGCGCACAGAGGAAGTTCAGCGTCTGCTTGATTTTGCTTCCGAGATCAATGCCATCGAGCATCCTGATCTGCTGATGCAGAAGCTGACAATTCGCTTCGCCGAATTCCTCGGTTTCAATGGCAGCTGCATCGCTGTGAAAGAAGATGGCAGTTTCCATCTGCGCTGGAAAGCAGATCGCGGTCAGGTGGGGTTGCTGGATTTGCGCTTGCCGTTCCACAGCACGATTGCTCGTTCGCTGCTTAACAAAGAAGTTTTCTGGACTCCTGAAAGCAAAACCAACGATTCTGAGATCAAAAAAGCTACCGACTTGGAGCTTCGTCAACTGCTGGCTGTTCCGCTTTTGGCAAGGGATGGCTCGGTGCTGGGAATATTTGCGTTAATGGATCGGCGTGACGGAGCCATCATCACGCAAAATGAGATCCGGCGAGCGCAGCAGCTGGCAACCCACGTCGCATCAGCAATGGAAAAGTTCCGCCTGTTTACGCGGATGGAACAGGCCAATCGCCACTGGGCCGAAATTTTCGACGCTATCAGTGACTTCATCGTAGTGCACGACCAGAACAGCAAGGTCCAGCGCGTGAATCGGTCCCTGGCGGATTTTATCGGCGTGGCCCCAGCGGCTTTGATTGGGGTAGAAATGGCCGCGTTGTTTGGTACGGCTGATCCTACAATGGTTCGCGACTGCCCATTCTGCCGCGCCACCGATGACTCCAACGAAGAATATCTGCACTCCATCATGGAGCATAAGTATCGGGTTTCAAGTTCTCGAACCAGCAATCGCGACGGTTTGCAGACCATTCACGTTCTAAAAGATGTCACCGACAGGCACGAAGCCGAGCGCCGTTATCGGGAGTTATTCAGCAATATTCAAGAAGGATTGTTCTTTGCCACACCAGACGGGCGTTTTGTGGAAGTCAATGACGCACTGGTGCATATGCTTGGTTATGGCGGCCGCGAAGAACTGCTGCAAACCGATATTCGCAATCGTGTCTACCTCTCCGAAGAGCGCTACCAGGCATTTGCGCAAAAAATGCAGCAGCACGGCGGAGTTAAAAATCACGAGGAAACTTTTAACCGCAAAGATGGCACGCCGGTTTACGTGTTGATCAATGGCTTCGCGGTGCGCGACGCCTTCGGCCGGATTGTTCAATACCGCGGCCTGATTCTCGACATCAGCGGAGTCAGAACTTTCCAGACGGAGTTGCAGAGAGAGCGTGACTTCTCCGGCAAGATTCTCAATCACACTCAGAGTCTGATTCTCGTCGTCGATACTTCTGGCCTCATCAGCTACGCCAATCGCCGCTGGTTCGATATGGGCTATGAGCAACGCCATCTACTCGGATTGCCGCTCCAGGAGCTGGTTTCCAAGTCTCGACGCCATCAATTGGAGGATGCCCTTCGCACCACGCGGGAAGGTGAGCAGGTGGACAACCTTGATCTTCACATCCTGCGTGGAGACGGAACGATCGGCCAATTTTCGGTCAACCTAAGCCCGATGCGGGATGAACAAGGTACCGTCAGCAGCCTTGTGGTTGTTATGACCGACGTCACCGATGCGGCAACTTTACAGGCGAAACTGATGCACGCGGAAAAAATGGCTGCGGTCGGTCAACTAGTTTCCGGCGTGGCGCACGAGGTCAATAATCCTCTTACCGCGATTCTCGGCTTTGCAGATCTTTTGATGGACAACAACGATCTACCGGAGATAGTCCGTCGCGATCTACGCGTAATCCTGCAAGAGGCGCAGCGCACCAAGCAGATCGTGCAGAATCTTTTGAGTTTCGCACGCCAGATGCCGCCGCAGCGCGTTCCCGTACAGCTCAACATCATCCTGCGGCGGACGGTTCAGTTGCGTGCATATGACTTCCACAGTCACGGCGTGGAGATCATCGAGCAGTTGGATGAATCCCTACCCGATGTAATCGGCGATTCACAGCAGCTCCAGCAAGTGTTTCTCAACATCGTCAACAACGCCTACGACGCTGTACGCGAAACCGGCCGCTCTCCCAAAGTAGAAATTATGACCGCGCGCCGCGGACAGTTTGTCGAAGTCTGGTTTCGCGACAACGGACACGGCATCAGTTATCCGGAAAAAATCTTTGATCCATTCTTTACCACGAAAGAAGTTGGCAAGGGAACCGGTCTCGGACTCAGCATTTGCTACGGGATCGTGCGTGAACACGGAGGAGAAATCCTCTGCCAAAACAACGCGGATGGGCCAGGTGCGACGTTCATCGTCCGCCTGCCTTCCGCCACTGAAGGCGCTCCCCAAGGCGCCATCGCCGGGGTGAGTCAGTTATGACATTGCCTGCCTTGAAGCCAGAAATTTTGCCGGTGCTGCTTATAGAGGATGAACCCGCCGTCATGTCTTATGTATGTGCAGCGCTCGAACGGAACGGCTATTCGGTGGTATGCGCCATGTCAGGAGCCGAAGGATTGCGCATGTTGGAGACGGGAAATTTCCTGGGAGTCGTTTCGGACATGCGAACGCCGGGAGGAGTCGATGGCGCGGATGTGCACGCCTGGCTGGCGAGCAATCGGCCGGATCTGGCGTCCCGCTTGGTTTTCATCACGGGTGACATCGCCAATGAAGAGACCGTAGCCACGCTGAACCGTACCGGCGCGCCATGTGTAGAGAAACCTTTCCGGGTCCAGCAATTTATTTCAGTTGTCGAACAAACCATGGGGAAAAGTTAGTGACCGAAGATTTACGAATCCGTCTGTTGATAGTGGATGACGAACAAAGCATCCGCAAATTGTGTATGACTGTGGGCGAGGCCCTCGGTTATACGTGTATGGAGGCGGAAAGCGGCGAGGCCGCTCTGGCGTTGCTTGAAGAACAGCCGGCACATATGGTGTTGACCGATCTAGTCATGCCCAATATGACCGGGCTGGAATTCCTGGAGAAGATAAAGAAGTTATTGCCGAGAACTGAGGTGGCGGTGATGACCGGCCATGGGTCCGTAGAGACAGCAGTTCAAGCCATGAAGTTGGGGGCCTATGACTACATCAGCAAGCCGTTTTCCCCGCTGGAAGAATTGCGCCTGTTCCTGCGGCGCATGGCGGAAAAAATTCAGCTGGTCGAAGAGAACCAGTTTCTCCGCGACCGCGTTGACATGGAGACCGACCTCCATGGAATTGTAGGGGCCTCGGCGAAAATTCAGGACGTACTGCGCATGGTGTCGCGGTTGAAAGACACTCGCACTCCTGTACTAATCTCTGGAGAAAGCGGTACTGGAAAAGAGCTAGTCGCGCGAGCCATCCACTTTCGTGGAGCCTTCGCCAACCGGCCGTTTGTGGCCGTCGATTGCGGCTCCTTGGTCCCGACTCTTATTGAAAGCGAACTATTCGGCTACGAAAAAGGCGCATTTACTGGGGCCATCCGCTCGAAACCGGGACTGTTTCAATCAGCCAATGGGGGAGCAATTTTCCTCGATGAAATCGGTGAATTGCCGCTGGAAATGCAGGCGAAACTGCTGCGAGTTCTACAGGAAAAAGAAGTCCGTCCGGTTGGCAGCAATCAGAAAGTCAAAGTGGATGTCCGCATCATCGCCGCAACCAATCGCGATCTCGAAGCTGAATATCGCAATGGTACCTTCCGCAAGGATCTGTATTTCCGTCTGAACGTCGTGACCGTGCATTTGCCTGCACTGCGCGAACGCCGTTCTGATATTCCCATGCTGGTTCACTGGTTCCTGGACCGTTACGCCAAGGGCAATGCAATTCAGGTGACCAGTGCGGCGATGAAATGCCTGCTGCAATACGACTGGCCAGGGAATGTGCGCGAACTGGAAAACTGCATTGAGCGCGCGGTTGCGCTGGGGGATCGTGAAACCATCGACATTGGTGATCTGCCACCCGCACTGATTGCTATATCTTCGCTGCCGGTCGGCACAGGAGAAGCAGCGACATCAGGCCTTTCCACCACCGATCTCGAAGCCATCGAGCGCACGACCATCGAACGTGTTTTTCAGCAGGTCGGTGGAGACAAAGTCCGCGCGGGAAAAATGCTCGGCATCAGTCGCGCGACGTTATACCGCAAGTTGAAGCGCTATAACATTGGCACGCGTATGCCGATGGGTGCAAATACACATACGCTCCAATAAAGTTCGCCGACAACCGCACTAGCCATTGAGATCGTGAGATTTCGTCTCACCCTGAGACATTTGCATTAAATCTCGTCACTGCCGCCGGCGTCGGCATCCTCTCCAATTCCATAAAAATCAATAACTTATCTTGTTTTCAACATCCATCCACTTTGGCTGTGCTTTTGCATAATCACTAAGTCGATGCGGCCTGGGTGCCGATGGCCATGCTAACCGGCAGGCTCGGAATCCAAGCCGCGTCTACATATTAAAGAGGGGTTTTTTGCCACAACAAGCCACAGCCCGCACGCGCACCACGGAAAGCTCGACCGCTAAACTGGCGAAGTTCTTCCCTGAGGCGACGCCCGTACGCATTCCCATTCACCTGACCCGCATTGGGCAGAGCACCGCGTTTTCTGAGAGCACGGTGATTGAATTCGGCACGCGGCAAGAAGTCCTGTTTGCTTCTACCCTCCCCATGGAATTTGGCGATAAGCTCCGGGTACAGAACTCGGACGGCACGCTCGACGCAGAGGCCTGCGTCGTAGCGGTGCAATACAACTCCGGACGCACCGCCGTCGCCGCGCGCTTTACCCGCGAAGTCTCCAACTGGATCGTGAAATCATGAGCGCTCTACCCAAGCAGACACCGGCCCAAGAATGGCAGTCCATGCGTCTTCTCCGGTTGTTCTACGTGCGGCTTGCCCGCGAGTTTGCCATAACAGCTCCGCCTTGCGAGGAACTGGATTCTGGCGTGGAGGTCCCTTCTCAAGAAGATATGTCAGCCGGACGCCAGTGGTTCCATCACATGGAGGGGTTGATTCAGGTTCATCAGCTGCGCCAGTTTTTGCAGACTACAACCGGTGTCAACGAGGAAACTCTGATCGTGATGGCGCAGCACTACATCGGCAAGCCGGTACACAACGAGTCCGACCGCGATAAGGTTGATTTTTTGTTGGTGCAATTGCTGACCCAGACCTCGCCGTCCAGGATCGAAGAGGACGCGGTCGACCTCACCTTTGTCGCAAGCGGATTGGAATATGCGTTAGGCAAGGTAACAGCAAACTCACCGGATTGGCTGAAACCTCTTGAAGATTTAATCAACACGGCCAGAGCATGCCAATCGCTGAATGCTTTGTTTAGCAGCGGTGTTCTTGAGGCTGGCAGAAAAATCAAGGTCGATGCCGGAGAAAGATATTTTAAACCGGCACCGCTGATTGCTTTTACGCGCTTCAATTTCCTGCTGCGCCGGGCGTTTTTCCAGTTAATGCATGGCGATATCAACGTCATTCTCGACGGCTTACGCGAATTGGAATCGCGTGGCATTGTTACCATCGACGGAACTGCCGCCCAATTCTCCGCGGAAGAATCCATCGGTCAAGTGCGTATGATCTGCCAATCGTGGAAGGTCATGTTTCAGGCGGAATACTCTTCCGGACAACCCATGCGCGTTTTGGCTGATCTGCGTACCATCGTAGAAGCAGCTTTGGGATCATCTGCCCCAGTGCAGCCCACTGCCAAACCAGCTCTCAAAGCCAAGGCAGCGGCAGCATCAGCATCAGCAGCTCCGGCTTCTTCGGGCGCTCCTGAGTTTGAAGTTGCCGGCGAGTACTATCCGGACGCCACCGAGTCGTAGACCACAGTCAACCTCAGCGCGGAGTAAGGAGAAAGTGAACCAGCCCACCGTAGTCATCGTTTCCGACGACCCGGAGTTCTCCGGTGCCATCTCCAGTCGGTGGCAGCAGGAACGAGGTGCGCCTGCGTTCACTCTGGTGAGCGGAGATCTGTGCAGTGGGCTTTCGCCGGAAACTTTCGATCTGGTTATCATTGGGAATGTTCGTGGTAATTTGCTGTCCAGCGTAATCAAGACCCTGGAGCAGTCAGGCAAGCCTGTGTTGCTGGTTCAAAACGAAGGGTCGGTTGAAGAAAGATATCCTCGTCTATTGGCTCTACATCGCCACGAAGATTGGCTGGAAACGCTGGTTTTGCTCGCGTCTGAGGTCTTACGCCGTACCGAAGCATTGGCTCGCCTGCGCCGCGCCGAACAAACCAGTGCTGTGCTCGAACGTCAGGCGGCGCTGGGGCGCTATGTGATCGACATGCGCCACAATCTAAACAACGCGCTGACTTCGATCCTGGGAAATTCTGAGCTGTTGCTGCTGGATTCCGACTTGCTTTCCGGGCAACCGCACTCGCAAGTGGAAACCATCCGCAACATGGCTCTGCGTATGAATGAAATCCTGCAGCGGTTTTCTTCTCTGGAAAAGGAACTCAATGTGGCAGCTCGGCAGAAAGAGGTAGAACCAAGAGCAAAGTCACAGGCAGCTGCAGCCTGGTAGCCGAACTATTTCTGCACAACTGTAAGCACGTGGTTCCCGATAGTCGCCGTATCAATTTTGTCCGGCAAGGCCAGCCGCGTGTCCATGCCGACCTCGGGATATTTGGGTTTGAGATATTTTTCTACGAACAATTCCAGCAGAAAACGTGGAATCTCGGCTCCGTCGAGAATCACAGAGTCCACATGAACAATGCCTGTCCCGGCGCTGCCGCGGGCGTGAGCTTGAACTTCTACATCGTGAACTCCAGAAAACATGGAAAGCAGTGGATTGGACGAGCTGCCTGCGCCTCTAATTTTGTCGAAGTCCACTCGCGAGGTTCCCGTGACCGTGCCATTGACTCCAACTAAATGCACAGACTGCACGCCATCCGGCAACTGAATTTTTCCGGAGGCGATGTAAGCATTGATTTCCTGCTCGGTCAATTCCGTGGGTTTGGCATCGGGATGCGCCAGCGCACCATTGGCTTCGATGTGATCTACCTTGCGCTGGGCGCTGGCAGCGGCCTCAGCGTTGGAGGCCGGCTTACTCCAGGCAAGGGAAAAGCCAACTGCCGTCATCGCGATGAGACAAAACCTGGAAGCCAGCTTCATTGTTGCTTGAGTTCAGCCTGTGTTTCAGCAGCGCCGACCGCGGTGACGCGCGGCGTTGCCAAAGGACCGGTGATGCTATATCCATGAACGTCGTCTCGTAACATGCGCAGGTTCAATCCCCGTCCCTTCAAGGCTGTGCCGCTGATTTGATAGATGCTGCCGCCGGTTTCCAGTTTGCCTTCCTCGATGTCTAATCGATTTCCGCGGAACAGAATTTTACCGGTAAACTGTTTGGCGAAGACTGGGCCGGCATTGCTGGTCAAGACGATATGGGGGAGCGACGTCTCATGGGCTTCAACATCCAGGGAGCCACGCACCGATGAGAGAAAATCGGCAGTGTTCGCACCCGAGGCGCTGATCTGATAAGACGCCGATGCGGTTCCCGTGACCCATCCGTCATGCATCGCTTGGGCGAGCTGACCCAGAGAGGCGTGGTGCAATGAACCTTGTCCGGTGTATTGCGGCGAATCGGCAGAAAAATCAGAGCTCCATTCGCCCGTGTGATTTCCGCCCAGCACATTCCCACGAAGATCGGCAAGCTGCAAACGGCGATCTTTCCACACAACCTTGGCGGATATCTGCGTTGCATTCACTTGCCGAATGGACAATTTCCCCACGCTCAAAGTTCCCGATGCATTCAGTTTTGCCAGGAAAGAGTTGCTAGCCTCGGGCGAGGAGAGAAAGCGATACCAGGGTCTACGAGCTTCGGAGATAAATAGCGCAGCAATTTGCGCACCGCTCAACTCCTTGGTCTGAAATTCAAATTGAATCTGGCATGTATTTAGTCGCTCACAATGGCGGGGCACATTGAGTGAACCATGCCACGAAGATTGACCAAGTGTTGCGGTTACATTTTGCGCGGCAGCATCATTGGGGCGCAAGGTAACGCTGGCGGAAGAAATGTCGAGTGGCGCATTGACTCCGGCAATTTCAGCATGAACGTTAGAAAGCTGAATCTTGCCGGTGATGTCTGAACGTTGAAAGCCGCTCCAGGCGCCTGCGATCTGCAGATCAACTTTGGCCGCGCCATCGGCATAGGGGCGCACATAGGAAAGCCCTGCAAGCCGCGCTGCCTGCAACAGGTTTTTGATATGGCTATCTCCCTGTATCTGCAAACTGTAGCCAGCGGTTGAAATCCATCCGCGAATATTCGTCGGAGATAGGGCGCCCAACCCAAGATGGAAGGGTCCGATATCGATCCTTGGCATCGGAACAGAAAGATTGTTTCGTGATTTTTCTTGACCCAGTGCAAATGGAATGCGATCAACAATCAAGTCAGCATTAGTTGTCCGCGAGATCAACCGCGCCCCTTGAATAGTTCCATTACCCTGCCAAACAGGCTGCTTGGATTTGTCGCTGTTGTTCAGCTTGATTGCTGCGTTTACCCTGCCGGTTGAAACCAGATCATTGGGAATGTTCTGTTTTGCCCGTTGCAGAAGTGCTAGTGCAGCCGGTACAGGAACATCGTTTGCGCTAAACACAAGGTTGTATCTGCGATTCGCGCTCATGCTGTCGATACTTCCTGTCATTTGCAAAAAGCCGGCGCCAACCGGTGCATCACAAATAAGGTCGCTGAGATTCTGCTCAATGGAGTTGTAACGAGCAGAGCACTGGGCCGCGAGACGCAACGCATCTCCACCAGTAATGTCGTAGCGGCGAAAATCTTGAATGGATGTGCCCACGTTTACGCTCAAATCAGCGGGCTTACCGCTTATCGCCGCCGTCAACAAAATGGATCCTCTCCATCCGCGATCATACCCGGTTGCCAGTTTTGTAAACTGACCGAGCTGCGCATTCTCCCACTGGAAATTGAAATTTACCGGAGTTTCGCCCAAGGTGGGTGATCTTTGCCATGATCCTTCGGCCCGAATAGTTCCCGTGTCACTGAGATTGGAGTTGGTGCGCATCGGTTGCGCTTTCAGACGCATGCTCCAGGTATTTTCCGAATCCTGCCAGAGGGAAAAATCCGCCTCCATCAAGGCGAAGGCCTTTTTTTCCTGTCCGAGTTTGATATTGATACGCCCGTTACTGGCCTCGATATAAGGAAATCCCGGACGCGGTTCGGTCTTGGCTTTGCCGGTAGGGGCTACCGGGTTTTTCGCAGCGCGCTCGACTAGGCTGCCGAAATTCCAGTGGCCTTCGCTGCTACGCACCAGATTCAAACTTGCGTCCGAAAGACTGAGGCGGGAAATTTCCAGACGGCCGCGGAACAGAGAAGTCAGGCGCAACACCGCTATTACTTCCGGCGCTCTTAAAACTGGTTCCGCCCCGAATACCGGGTCATCGTGAACTACAAAGTTTTCCAGGTCAAATCCCGGCTGCGGCAAAAATCGAAACGAAACAGAAGAAATTTCTACAGAACGCCCCAGCGCATTGCTAATTGAATTGGTAATGCGTGATCGCAGACCGCCGGCACCCGGACGTACAAAAAACAATAGCAGTAGCAACGCCGCAAGCATGGTTACGATGCCGCGCCATGAGCGCGCAAACTTGAATTGAGGCCAACTCAACGAACCACCTTCAGCGTGCGATTCCAGCGAGTCTTGTCGAAGAAATGAAGGATGACATGTACAAAACTTACCGCACGCGCGGTAATTTCTTTTTGCAGGTAATCCCCTTCTGGTGTATCGAACGACCAATAGATAAACATGGGGCGGCCCACCACATTCTTTTGCGGGATGAATCCCCAGTAGCGGCTGTCGTAGCTGACATCACGGTTATCGCCCATAGCGAAATAGCTGTCCGGCGGAACCACGATGTCATCTCCCTGTATGTACTGCCGTAGGGACAGCTGCCAGTAGTCCGCTAGTTGATCGGCATAGGTTGGCGTGACCGCCGGGAAATTAAGGCGATACGGGGTGTCCTGATCAATATTGGCTGCGTCGTGATTTACGTACAGCTCATCCAACTTTTCACCATTGCGATAGACCACTCCATCGCGCAGATGCAGGCGGTCTCCCGGCACACCGATGACTCTTTTCACAACATAGAGCCCCGGCGTCATTGGAGATAGAAACACGACAATGTCTCCGCGATGGATTTGTCGATAGGGAAGCAGTGGGCCCATCCAGCGTGTCTGTGGCGCAAACTGGATGCGATTCACAAATACGTGATCGCCAATCAGCAGCGTTTTCACCATGGAACTGGAAGGAATCTCAAATGCCTGTAGGATAAAAGTGATGATAAAAAGACCGGTCACCAGCACAGAAGCCAGCGAAGCGAGAAACTCGACCGGAGTCTCCTTCGGCTTTGCTTCTTCCTGAATTTCTTCCTTCTTGTCTTTCTCTTTTGCAGGCACTCGATTTTCCTTAAGAAGTAGGATTACCTCACCGCATGGAAAGTACGTTCCCAGCGGGTTTGATCAAAAAAATGAATCACGGTGTGCGCGATTGATTTCAAGCGATCGCTCAATTCGGTTTGCTCATAGTCACGCCCGTCACTGGCAAACGACCAATAAATCCCAATCGGCTGACCGATGAGGTTCTCGCGGGGAACAAAACCCCAATACCGGCTGTCATAACTATTATCTCGATTGTCGCCCATAGCAAAGTAGTAATCCGCTGGGACCACCAGATCTCCACCTTGTAGGTACTTAGGCATGGTTTCCTGCCACTGCGGAGTCGCGATTTCCGGGACCAGGGCGGGGAAGTCGTCGCGTTCAGGATCGTACTGCCGCATCCCTGAATGAATCACGTAGGCTTCGTTGAGCGCTTCACCGTTGCGGTAGACGATCCCACGACGCAGATGGATATGGTCCCCGGGAATCCCTATTACGCGTTTCACCAGGTGCTTGTCTGGTTCCGCTGGAGATAAAAAAACAATAATGTCGCCACGCTTGATTTCGCGGTACGGCACGAGTGGTCCCACATACCCACTGCGAGGAGCAAATCCCAGACGATTTACAAAAAGATGATCGCCAATCAGCAGGGTGTTCTCCATCGAACTCGACGGAATGGCAAACGTCTGTCCTACGAAGGTCATGATGAAAAGCACCATCACCAGCGTGACTGCCAGCGAGGCAAGGAACTCGACCTGAGTTTCCTTAGGTTTGGAATCTGCTTGGTGCTCTTTTTCCGACATCAGTTCCTCAACCAGTTCTCAATTAGTGGACAACCCGCAGAGTGCGATCCCAGCGCGTGATCTGAAATATGTGCAGCGCGCCATAGACGAAATGAAAAATTTTATCACTTGCCGATGGGGACTGCGGCATGTCCTCCCCAAAGCTGCTCAATGACCAATAAATGATCAGTGGGCGTCCAATGATGTTTTCCTGCGGCACAAAGCCCCAATAGCGGCTGTCGGAGCTGTCATCGCGGTTATCACCCATCACAAAGTAATTCCCCGAGGGAACAATCAGCTGGCCATCTTCCACCAGTTTTTGCATCTGCAACCACCAGCCGGCCTCAATCCCATAGGGAAGATTCAACCGCGGGAACTCATCGCGAAAAATATTGTGATCACCGATTTTATGAACGACGTAAGACTCGTTCATGGCAATGCCATTCACATACACCTGCTTGTTGATCAAGCGTACCCTGTCGCCAGGAACGCCGATTACTCGCTTCACGAAGTGCTGTGGAGGATTTACTGGATAGTGGAACACGATGATGTCGCCATGTTTAATCGGCCGGTAAGGAACAAATGGAGCCCCGAATTTGCCGCCAAAATGCAGTTTATCCACCAGCAGGTAGTCGCCAACCAGCAGCGTGTCTTCCATGGATGGAGTGGGGATCTGGAAGGCTTGAATCACAAAAGTGATTACGAAAACCGCGATGACAATCGTGACCAGCAAAGACTGTGCCGAACCGATCCACTCTGTATCAGGGTGGGTTTCATGCGTTTCCGCGACGGGTGCGGTGATGGCATCTATAGTGGTTTCAGCCATGAGTGGCATCCACTCCGGAGCGTTGCGCCAGATAGTCGAGCACCTGGCGGGCTGCTTCCTGTTCCGCATTTTTCTTGGTAGATCCTTCGGCACGCCCGACGAATTCTGGAGTGTTGCGCTCAAAAGACCGCAGGTGAGCTTCGACCGTGAACTGTTTTTTGTGCTCCGGCCCTTGTTCTCCGACCAACACATAAGAAGGTTGCGGAAGTCCTATGGCCTGGAGGCGCTCTTGCAATGTGGATTTATAGTCATTCACCGGCAGGCGCTTGCCGCTCCGGGAAAGATGTTCCAGCTCCGGCTCCAAAACGCATTTCAGAATGACTTTTCGGACCGGGTTGATTCCGCCATCCAGATAAATCGCTGCAAGAATGGCTTCCAGAGCGTCGACCAGCAAGGTCGTTTTGCTGCGGCCGCCACTTTTTTCCTCACCTCGGCCGAGGTGCAGATATTTCCCTAAATCCAGTTGCTGCGCCACACGAATAAGATGCTTTTCGCTCACCAGATGGGCCCGGACTTTGGAAAGTTCTCCCTCCCGAAAGTGTGGAAAGCGGTGAAATAGTTCTTCGCCGGTGACAAAGCCCAACACCGCATCGCCTAAAAACTCAAATTGTTCGTTGTCGCCGACGCGAGGGGACTCCGGCGGCTGCCCAGCTTCTTTTTCCCGGGCGTGAGAAGTATGGGTAAGGGCTTGCTCAAGCAGCTCGGGACGGAGAAAGTGATGTCCCAAAGATTCTTCCAGCGCCGCAATGTCACGTGACTTCATTGTCTGTCTTGCTGGAGGACTTCCAACATCCGCAGAGCGCTAGTTCTTCGGAGGCGCAGCCTGACCTGTGGCCGGTTTTGGAGCCGGAGTGCCTCCAGTCAACTGAACCAGACGGTCACGTTCCTGCCGGGCATAAGTTCCCACTGAAGAACTTGCATCGTTAGCCGTAAGCTCGACCGCGCGGTTCACTTCTTTCAGCGCTTCCGGATATTTACCCTGCTTATCCAGTGCCAGAGCCAGGCGCAAAACTACGACTGGGTCTGGTTGCGTCGGAAACGCGTCGATAGATTTGCGGAAGGAATCCTCAGCATCCTTGAAATTGTCTTTGTTGTACTGCATGGTGCCGACGATGGCATAGGCACTCGACCGCAGAAACCTCTTATAAGCATCCACCTGCTCCGGGGAAGCTCCGCTGGGAATGGAAATACCAGTGTCAATGGTCTCGAGGGCATGTTGTGCCAGCTTGGTGGCTTCCGCTAGCTTTTGATCTTTGTCAAGATCGGTATCTTTCGTACGCTCAGTCAGCACTTCGGCGACGCCAACCATCGCTTCCGGATCATCGGGATCCAGCTTCAAAACCTGCCGACCCATCTCCATCATCTTGTCGCCGTTATTGTCGCGCTGGTAGGCGTGCATGGCATCCCGATAGAGCAGCACACGAAGCTCGCTGTCAGGAAACTTGGTGGCGAAGTCGCTGGCAGCCTTCTCCATGGCTGCGGAGTCATTGATCTGTGCGTGCGCGGCGTTGTAGGCCTCGTACTCAGGCTGAGTTTTCGCTTGTAGGGGACGCTTGCCGGCCGGAGCAGCAGGCTGAGTGGCTCCGGGCTGTTGTGCCGGCTGATTCTGGGCAGCGGGAGCGGCAGGATTACTCTCCGGCTGAGTTTGTGCGAAGGCGGTAGTGGCCATCACCATCACAAGAATTGCTGTCAGTTTCATTCTTTCTCCTCGCCTGCGGGTTATGCCCGAGGTGGTAAATTCTAAATTTCTAATTCTGAGTCTGATTTTGACCCTGATTTTGTTGTGGCGCTGGAGGCGCATACGCCTTATCCAGACCACGTTGTGCCGCCGCCTTGGCCTCAGGCAAATCGGTACTCGCGCTCAAAGCTGCCTTGTAGTGGCCCACCGCGGAATCACGATCTTCCTGCAAATCGAAAATCCGTCCAAGATAAATATGAGACCAGGCGATGACCTTCGGTTCCTGGGTAGCGCTTAACGCCTGCTGAAAATAATCTACCGCGCCCTTAATGTTTTTGGTCATGGTTGCGGCTTCTGCCAAGATGAACAGCGCGCGTCCCGAGTCCCCGGTCTTTTCATCCAGGACCTGCTGTGCCAGCTTTTGCGCGCCTACTGGGTCCTTGGAATTCAGACGCTTCTCAGCCTCTATGAGCAATTTGTTCGGTCCAGGGCCTTCCAAATGGAGCACGTCTGAATCGGCCTTGCTGACAAACTGAATCTGCTCCACCTGCTTGATCTCAGCCCGCGTATCAAGTTTAGTCAACATATCCCCAAACGCATTACGTAAACTGGCGGGATCTTTTTCAAAGGGAATTAGAGCGTTGTAAAAATAGTTGGTAAGCACATAGCCCTGATGTACCGACTCCTGCACCGCTGCTAACCGTTCGCTGTCGGGCGTCTTCTTATTTCCCAGTGTCCGCGCTTCCACGGCGCGAATCATGCACTCGGTCACCAACAGCGAGACATCATTCTTGAAGCTTTCGTCCATCGGCGCGGTCTTTACCGCGACCATAATGGGTGCGATGTGCTTTAGTTCCATAGGATATTTCAAAGCCATCGGATCGAGCAGGTAGTGCAGATAGGTATGGCGAATCTGGTCCATCTTGATAGATGTCCCTCCGCCAGGCGAAATCACGATGTAGTAGTCCGACCCGTAGTTGCGCGCATTGATCTGGCTCGGCGCGCCCATGGGATCGAGATAAACCGTAAAGCCACGTCCCAGATATCCGGCAGATGGAAGTTTTAAATAAACTTCTGTCTCGAACATCATCTTTGCCAGTGCCTGATGGTATCCCTG
>Ga0068869_100000542_pt1 | contig 21123 bp, 23 predicted proteins | sample KBSMisM52_FD_64676 | JGI IMG/M metagenome (GOLD analysis project Ga0068869, IMG submission 64676) | Miscanthus rhizosphere microbial communities from Kellogg Biological Station, Michigan, USA - KBS Miscanthus M5-2 | ecosystem: Host-associated > Plants > Roots > Rhizosphere > Soil ... | reverse complement strand
CTTCTCATTACCGAGCTTCTTGGCGATTTCTTCCACCAATTTTGGCTTGAGCTCGGCCAGTACGCTGTCCACAATGCTGGCGATAGCGGTAGGATTCCCGGAGGGTTTTTCTGAAGCGTGTTCTTCGTCTGTTGATGCCGGAGCAGATTCGGCATTCTTCAATTCAGCGGCTGCCACGTCAGCGATCTGCGAGGTGAGCTGTGATCCTACGACCGTCTCGCGGATCTGTTTCCATTGCGCCCACGCAGCTGCAAGTTCCGATTCGTTGGCATTTGATTCTGAGGGTGCGGGAACAGCTTCGCTTATCGCAGGAACTGGCGCAGGCTGACCGACTGCTTCGGTCTTCGGTGCTTCCGTTGTCGATGTTCCGGCCGATGCAGCGGCTGCAACTGCATTTGCAATTTCAGCTTGTGGCTCCGGCTGGCCAGCCGCCGCAGCAGGTTCCTGCGGACGTTCTGGTTCAGGTGCCGGTGCAACAGCTACTTGCTCAACTTTTTCTTCGATCGTTGCTGCAACCGGCGGAGTAGCGGGAGTGGCAACATCCTCGACTGGCATAGACTGCGGCGGTTCGGCGGCCATCGCCGAGAGATCGACCATCGCCGTCGCAGCTTGCAGAATAGCGTTGGCCTTTTGCATCTCCTGCTCGAGGCTGATACCGACTTCTGCCGGCGCGAGCGAAACATCCTGTGCGGTCCACCTTGGGACAGCGAGTGTTGCAGTCGACGCAGGTATCGCAACAGCTTCAGGCTCGGCACGTTTTTCTTCCGCTGGTTTGCTGACAGCTTCCACCGCGGGTTCAGTGCTTGCTTCGGGAGCGGGTGTCGCTTTATCTGTCGCCGCTTTAGTTTCGATTACGGAAACTTCTGGCGCAGTTTCTTTTGTTTCAGGGGCTGGCTCAGCGGGCTTAACTTCCGCTACCGGCTCAGGAACCTTCGGAACTTCCGCGACGGGCGCAGCGGGAACTTCCGGCGCCAGTGTCAATTCTTTGGCCTGAGCTTCGACCGGTTTCTCTTCAATTTTTTCAGGCTGAACAGATGCGGTCGCCGTAGCAGGTTCTTCCGGAATCTCGGAATTGTTTACCGCAAACTCAGCAGGAGGCTGGTTCTTTTCTTCGAACGCCGCCGCAGCGGCCGCGATAGCGGCCACCTCTTCTGCAGTAATGTCGGCGGGTACGCCAGCCACGTCCGTCGCGGCTTTCACCTCCATTGGCTTGGCTTCTTCTTTTGCCTTTTTTTCTTTTTTGCCCTTGGAAGTTTTTGGTGAAACCTCTTCTGGCTCTGGCTCGGGTTCTTCCGCCTTAGAGCCCGGAGCAGGAATAATCAGGCGATTCTTCCAACCTGTTTCCGCGTCTCCGAATTTTTCTGATTTACCGGAACCACCCGGGCTGGTCTGTTCCAGCTCGGCCCAAACCTTGGCAAATTGACCAGATTTTCCCGAGGGCTGAGGAACAATTTTGTCCTCGAGTTTGGTGAGTGCGGTGAGCAGTTCGCTCGCTTCGAAAGGTTTTACGATGAAGGCATCGGCCCGTGCGCGCCGCGCTTCTTCCGGTTTGAACGGCTCAAGTTTGCCGACGGTCAATAGGACAGGAATGCGCGAGGTTTCCCGCGTCTCTTTGAGCCGTTGGCACACTTCTAGGCCGCTGTACCCGGGCATGTACACGTCGAGGACGATTAGCTCGGGCAGCGACTCCGCAATCTTCTTCAGGGCCGCCGAACCGTTATTGACAGTGGTGACTTCGTAGCCGGCATCGCTAAGGATTCTCCGGCCCATGTTCTGGGCAGTCACGCTGTCGTCGGCGAGCAGTATTTTCCGCGCCAAGGGTTTTTCCTTTGGTGTGGGGGAACGTCTCGAAGGTAATCTGTGGCGCACGGTAAGTCAATGAGGGTAATAGGTTAAGCAGGTTACGAGGGGCCTATGACGACCGGGTAGGTTTGGGGAGGCCGGGAACATCTCAGCCTCCCCAAGATGCATGCTTAGAAGGGTATGACCTTCTTCAGACCCTTCTTTTTGTTATGTTTGCTGGACGAGTACTGAACGTCAGCTTCTTCGTTGCCGTCATTCTTGTTGCTGTTGGCGGTTGCGCTCTGAGGGGCGCTCGGGTCGATCTGATTGACCTGTGTCGGCGGAGGCAGGTTGCTATCCGCGGTCACATTCGGTTTTAGCTCATTGGGGTCTGGCTGAGCATTCGCATTGGGGACAAGCTCGTTCGGATCCGGGGCTTGTGCTTGCGGAGGTGCTGCAGTCGCTGCCTGTGCTGGCGCGGGTGCTTCGGTCTGGGGTGTGGGGTCTGGCGCATCTCCAGAATGCGGAGCATCTTGATTTGCTGGCAGAGTTCCGGTGCCGACCACTTCGGCGCCGACCTTGCCGCTCCCTCCGCTGAAACCGGCCCCAGCAGCCATCACTTTGCCGGCTGCCTGCACAACTCCGGATGCGCTAACCACTTCCGGGTTTGTCAATGACGGATCACCCACCCTGGCTGCCTGCGAGGTATCAGGATGTTTTCGGAAACTGCCCATGATATTTGCCAGTGTTCCATTTTCGCGGCGGCTGGCAATTTCCTCTTTGTTTTGGGCGAGCATGGCTTTGGTAGGTTTCGGTACCGGCTTATGTAAAGCTTCAAGCCGCAACTTCGCATCCGGTGCCCACTCCATGGCGGGATAGCGCTTCAATATTTTTCCGTACGCATCGGCAGCTTTATCGGTGAAATCCTCGATTAGTTTTTGCTGTCCCTTCCAAGCCAGAGAACCTTCCTCATATTTTTGTGCTTTGATGAGAGCAATCTCGTTTTCATAGGACTGCCCGAGCAAATACAGAGACTCGTCTGCGCGGCTGTACAGCGGATAGCGATCCACTAAAGACTGCAATCGAGCAATGGCGGCGGGATATGCCGGACGCAAATAGTAAAAATGCCCGATGTTGAATTCGCGGTCCGCCAAAACTTCCTGCACTTCGCGCAAACGCTGTTTCGCTTCGGGAAGCAGCTTGGAATCGGGGAACTGCTGGATCAATGCGCGATACTCCTGCTCGGCCCGCAGAGCGTGAGTGAAATCGCGGTCCGGTTTTTCCATCTGCTGATAGTGAATGTTCGCAATCTTCAGCTGAGCTTCCGCTGCTTCCGGCATGTTGGGGAAGAAGGTTCTGAAATCGCTGTATTCGTTTTCCGCCTGGGCCAATGCCGCCGAACCACCTTCCGCATACCAGGAATCCGCAACCCCCAGCTTCGCGCGGGCGATGAACTCGGAGTCCGGATAGGTGTTGATCATGGTTTGCAAGGTCAAGCGGGCGACGTCGAATTTGTTGTGCTTGAGCGCATCCATGGCCCGGTCGAACAAGACTTTGTCCGGTTGCTTGGAATCCACGTTGGCAATCGGATTACTGACTTTCTTGTTCGTGCAAGCGGCGCTGAATGTAAAAATGCCAAGCAAAATCACAACTGGAATACGACGAAACATAGAAACCTCGGGAGATTATTTGCTTTCGATCGTGCTATCAGGAACCCCGACTTGGCTTACACCCTCTGCAATGTAGCCTCGCTTGCCGCCTTCAACAATCTTTGCGCGTTACTTCTAGGATCACCGTGACCGAACACGGCGTTGCCTGCCACCAAAATTTCTGCCCCCGCCCGTACTACATCGGGAATCGTATCCACCGCAATCCCCCCATCTACTTCGATGCGGTAATGCCACCGCCGCTGGGCACGAATTTCTTCCAACTGCCTGATTTTACGGACCGAATTCGGGATAAACGCCTGCGCCCCAAAACCCGGGTTCACGGACATTACCAGCACATAGTCCACAATGTCGAGCACTTCGGACAATGTATCTACCGGAGTCGCCGGATTGATCACTACCCCTGCCAGGCAATCGTGGCTCTTAATCAGGTGCAGGGTGCGATCCAAATGAACGCAAGCTTCCTGGTGCACTGAAATCCAGTCCGCTCCAGCCTCGGCAAACAAGGGAATCATCTGGTCGGGATTTTCAATCATCAAGTGGCAGTCGAGTGGCAGGTTCGTGAACTTCCGCAAAGACTTAACGACCGGAGGTCCAATCGTCATGTTGGGCACGAAGTGCCCATCCATGATATCGACATGGACTACAGTCCCGCCTCCGTCGGCTGCGGCCTGGACTTGCTCCGCCAGATGGGCGAAATCAGCCGACAGGATCGAGGGTGCTAGTTCAACCAACCTGGGCTCCAAATGGACTGACAAGCAGTCCTATGGAAATTTTATCACGCGAAGTCGCGGGAATTATTGCATTTACCGGACTCAGAAGCACTAGTTATTACAGCTTCGCATACTCCGCTCCGGCCTGTTTCAAGAGCGTTGGGTCGACGTCTTTCCAGTAAGCAAAAAATCCGGATAGGCGGGACCCCAGCCAACGTTAGTTCGCCTCGACCGCACATGCTACTCTCGTGAATTCATGTCTCTTTCTGCCCAAGCGCTCCCCGTCGGATTTAGTCTTGGCTCGGTTGTTTGCTGGGGAACCAGTGACTTTTTAGGTGGATACGCGTCGCGCAACGCCAATTCAGTTTTGGTTACGGCGATCACGAACTGCAGTGGACTGCTGGGCATCCTGACTGTGGCATCGCTTTCCGGTTCTCCCACACCGGCGCTGACCAGTATTGCGTGGGCGTTGGCGGGCGGTGCTTGCGGAGGCTCCGCATTGGCTTTGTTTTACCGTGCACTCGCATCGGGAAACATGGGATCGACAGCCCCGGTCGCGGCAATACTTGCGGCGGCAATCCCGGCCGTGTTCGGAATGTCCACCCAGGGCCTGCCGGGAACCGAGGAGATCGCCGGATTTGTTCTCGCCGCCATAGGGATTTGTCTCATCTCGCGTTCCGACCAAGGTGGCGCACCGAAGGGAATGAAGTTGGCCATCATTGCGGGAATTGGATTTGCAGGCTTTTATATTTTCGCCAAGCAAGCTGGAACTGGATCAGCTTTGTGGTTAGCCGCCTCGTCGCGACTTGCCGCTTTGGTGGCCACCGCGACCTGGACGCTGGCAACCAAAAGTTTTCATCCTGCAGACCCCCCCAGCTTATGGTGGGGCGCAGTTGCTGGGTTGATTGATGTCAGCGGCAGCGTTTTATTTTTCCGCGCACTGCAAACCGGCCGCATGGACGCGACCGTAGTTTTGAGCTCGCTCTATCCTGTCGTCACCGTTTTGCTGGCCCGCATCGTTCTTAAAGAGCATTTCACTCACTGGAAAACCGCAGGGATATTGGCAGCTTTGGCGGCGGTACCGTTGATTGCATCGTAGTCATGGAAATCCCCTGCTAACATCGGCGTGTGCCTCTGCTCGAGATCCGCAACCTGACCAAAGTATTTCCCCTGGGCGAATCTGTTTTCGGAGGCGGGGGTAAGGGCGAAGTTCGCGCGGTGGATGATGTCTCGTTCGATGTCGCAGCCGGGGAGACTCTGGGACTGGTCGGCGAGTCGGGATCGGGCAAGAGTACATTGGGAAGGCTTGTGTTACGGCTGATCGAGCCGACTTCGGGAAGCATCAAGTTAAACGGGCGTGATCTGCTGGCGGCCTCGCGTAGTGAAATGCGTGGGCTTCGCCGCGACATGCAGATTATTTTTCAGGACCCGTTCGGCTCCCTCGATCCGCGAATGCGGGTGGAAGATGTAATCGCGGAGCCGCTCGTTATCCATGAAAAGCTAAACAAGGAGACACGCCGCGTACGGGTCGGGGAATTGCTCCGCGCCGTGGGGCTGGATCAGTCGGCTCTGCCGCGCTATCCCCACGAATTCAGCGGCGGACAGCGGCAGCGCATCGGAATTGCACGCGCGTTAGCGCTTCGCCCGAAGTTCATCGTTGCTGACGAGCCGGTTTCAGCGCTGGATGTCAGCGTCGGCGCGCAGATTGTGAATCTGCTTGCCCAATTGCAGCGAGAGTTTGGGCTCACGTATTTATTCATTTCCCACTCGATGCCTGTCGTGCGTTACCTGGCGACGCGCGTGGCAGTCATGTATCGCGGAAAGATTGTCGAAGTCGGCGCGACCGAGCAGATCACCGCCAAGCCCGGCCACGCCTATACTCGCAGCCTGCTCGCAGCCACTCCCGAAATCCGTGCCCAGTAGCCTCGCAGAAAACACTTCCCCCTTGTTGAGTGTTCCTCGAGAGGCTACAATTCCCGCCTTTGGAGGTTTTCATGGCTACTGCACCACTTCCTCCCGTCAGTTCAGAGCCTTCCACGGCGGTCGAGCAAACACCGCCGCTTTCTCAGATCGCGCGTATCGTGAATACGTTCCTTGCACCCAAGAAGACATTCACCGATCTGCGTCGTAGCGCGGCGTGGTGGGCCCCGTTTTTGTTGGTCTTGGCGGCTACATGGGGATTAAACTTCACCGCCGGCGCCAAGGTGGGTTTCGAGAAGATCGCCGAGAACCAAATGCAGGCCCGGCCCAAGCAGGTGGAACGTATGGATAGCATGCCTCCGGCGGAGCGTGCGCGCGCCATGGGATTCGCGGCCAAGATCACCGCTGGCATTGGGTATGCATTTCCAGCACTTCAACTCCTGATTATGCTGATTATTGCCGCGATAAATTTTGGCACTCTGAAGCTGGTGGCAGGAGTGGATATCTCGTTTGGAAAGATCTACGCAGTCCTCATGTATGCAGGACTGCCGGGAGTGCTGAAAGTGGTATTGGCGATCATCTCGCTGCTGGCAGGCGCCAGTCCGGATTCATTCACCATGCAGAATCCAGTCGGTAGTAGCCTTGCTTACTATCTGAATCCGGCTGACTCGCCGTTTCTTTATAGTCTCGGAACACAGCTGGACATTTTTCTGATTTGGACCCTCATCCTTACTGCCATTGGCTTCACTTGCATCAGCAAAGTGAAAAGCGGTACAGCATATGCAATCGTTTTTGGGTGGTGGATATTTTTCACCCTGCTATTTTCCGCGCTGGCATTACTTGGCTAAGAGAGCTTCAGGGAAGCTTGCGCTGCACGAGTTCTTCCACCCTATGGAGAACTTCGTCCTCCGACAAGCTGGTGGAATCCAGAACCACCGCATCCGGCGCAGCTACCAATGGCGACGTTGCCCGCGTGCGGTCGCGCCGATCGCGTTCGCGGACATCAGCTGTCGAGGAGTCGATTGGAATTCCCCTGGCGCGTAGCTGCTCCAGCCGGCGTTGTTCACGCACTACCGGATCAGCATCCAGAAAAACTTTGACATCGGCACCGGGGAAAACCTTGGTGCCGATGTCGCGTCCTTCCATGACAATTCCGCCATTTACGCCCATGGCGCGCTGATGATCAACCATCCATTCGCGAACCTTGGGATGAACCGAAACGCGGGACGCGCCTTCGGTGACATCAGCTTCCCTGATGCGCTGGCTGACATCGCGCCCATCAAGCAGCACGCGGTTCCCGCCCAGCGTCGGCTCCAGTTCGATACGAGATGCATGAGCCAGTTTGACCAATGCGGGCTCATCTTCAAAAGAGGTGTCCCACTCCACTGCCTTGAGCGCGAGCGCACGATACATAGCGCCGCTTTCCAGATTGATGTAGCCAAGTTTGCGCGCGAGTCGGGAAGCGATGGTGCTTTTCCCGGCTCCGGCCGGACCGTCTATGGCAATGATGAGTTTGCGCCCTGGGGATTCGGTCATCCTGGAAAGTAAAGATTGTACATGGGACAAATGCTCGTTAACTGAATTTGTCATTCCGGCAAGGAACGTAGCGACGCAGATTCCTCCTTGGCCTTTCGTGCCTCGCGGAATGACAAATCAATAGCTGCGCTTTGGCCCTCGCATCCACTCGCCGAGAACCACCGCGAGCGTCAGCAAACTCATAAGCGCAATAATCCCCAAAGAAATCACGCAGTAAATACACCACACTCCGAGCACCTCTTTTTCAATATGAGCGAGATAGAGAGAAAATCCCAACGACATAAGCGTGAGATCAAGCAGCCGCGCATAAGATCGCCGAAATGCCAATCCTCCCAAAACCAGATATCCGGCAATGCCGATCGCCGCAATCGGCATCCCCCACACCACCGCAAACGGACTCTTGTTCACTGTGCCACAGTCCCATTTTTCATTGATGCTGCAGGGCGATTCTCCTGTGCGGTAGTGCTCGCGCAACGCGAGCGTGGAAGCCACAACTCCTGCAACAGCCAGTACCATCAACACGTATCTCATGGTTGGTCCTTGGTAAGTTTGTCTACTAGACTATAAATCTTTGATGCGCTGTGAAGGTATGCTTGACTGATTTTCCGGAGAAACACGAATGAACGATCGCTGGTCGAGAATTCTGGCCCAACTTTTTTGTCTAACAGTTGTATTCGCCGTAACTGTTTCATTTGCCCAGGAAGCGAAGCTCGCTTCCACCACGCGCAAGGAGATTGAAACAGCGGTTGCGAAGTTCATGGCGGCGAACAGCGTTCCCGGGATCTCGGTGGCCGTGGTGAAGGATGGCGAATATGTTTGGTCTGCCGGTTTCGGCATGGCCGATCTGGAAAACTCTGTTCCCGCAACCTCACAGACTCTTTATCGCCTCGCATCGGTTTCCAAACCAATCACGGCGGTCGCAGCCATGCAGCTTTGGCAGCAGGGCAAGTTGAACCTGGACGCCCCGGTGCAAAAATATTGCCCTGCTTTTCCGGAGAAGCCTGAAGGCCCAATCACTACGCGCGAACTTCTCAGCCACATGGCGGGAATCCGCCACTATCAACTCGGCCAGGCCCTTGATCCGCAAATCGCCAGCATTAAGCATCTTAAGGATCCAATTCCAGAAGGTCTCGAATTTTTCAAAAATGATGCACTAGTTTCCAGACCCGGCGCGGAGTTTCATTACTCGACCTACGGCTACTCGCTCATTGGATGTGTGATCGAGGCTGCGTCGGGCAGTAAGTATGTGGACTACGTAACCAAATCCGTGCTCACTCCGGCAGGCATGAGCAGTACGCAAGCAGACGACCGCTTTGCCATCATTCCACGGCGTACACGTTTTTATCAGAAGGACGAGAACGGCCACGTCCTGAATGCTGACTTTCTGGACTCCAGTTACAAAATTCCTGGCGGAGGCTGGCTGGCCTCTGCCGAAGACATGGCCCGTTTCGAAGTCGCCATACTGAATGACACTTTAGTGAAGCGATCCACGCGCGATTTGATGTGGACCGCAACCCTCGATAAAGACGGCGGAGGATACGGCCTCGGCTGGGGGGTGAGCAAACAAGGTGATACGGTCACGTTCTCGCACAACGGCGGTCAGCAGGGCACAAGTACGCTCATCGCCGTCGTGCCGGAACAGAAACTAGGAATCGTCGTTCTAATCAACATGGAAGCAGTCGACGAGGAACCCCTGAGGCTGGAGCTGCTGAAAATTCTTAAAGCTGGTTCGAAATAAACCTTATAATCGGCGCTCGTATGGAGACCACTCTAGCCAGACCAGGGCTCGAAGACATGCGATTGCTGTGGGCCCGTTTGGCGACGATGTCGCTGGGCATACCGCTCGCACAGATGAATCTGCACCTGGGCCCTCGGTGGTTATCCGACTACACCTTCGGCTTCATGTCGCGGCTCGGCGTTTGTTTCGGCATCGTGGTGCTGGTGTGGTGTTGGGGATTCACGCGGCAATTGTTTCATTGGCGCAGCCCGGTATTTATTGCAGCGTCGGTCATCTCCGCCAACGCTGCTTATACATCGGACACTCTAGTTCCTAGTGGCTGGGGTATGTTCGCCATCGTGACAAGCGGGGCCATTCTGCTCTCGTTATCGCAAAAGCTGATTCTTGAATATTCGTGGCTGCGCATGATCGCCGCAAGCATTGCTGCGCCCGCATTGTTCTACTTGATCCTTTATTCAGGCAAGCTTTTGTCTGAGTTGGCCCAAAGATCCATCGAATCCTACTGGCCCTACTTTTGGCAAGTTGGCTATCTTCTCGGGATGTTCGTGATTCCAGATTTCCTCGAGAAGAACCCAGCTTAGCCGTCGTTTAATTCTAAGACCGGTAACTTCAGCATGGGACCCGATACAAAACCCGTAAGCACGCTGGCCCCCGGACTCTACGTAGTAGCCACGCCGATCGGGAATCTTGAGGACATCACCCTGCGGGCGCTGCGCATCCTGAAAGAAGTGGATCTGATTGCTTGTGAGGACACACGTCACACGCAAAAGCTGCTGAACCACTACGGAATCACGACCCATACCGTCAGTTATCACGAGCACAATGAAGCCTCGCGGGCGGAGGAGTTGATCGAACAACTAAAGAAGGGATCGCGGATCGCCTTGGTCACTGATGCGGGCATGCCGGGCATTTCTGATCCTGGATATCGCGTGATCGCTTCGGCAGTGGAACACGAAATTGCAGTCGTCCCGATTCCTGGTGCATCAGCATTTGTTGCAGCACTGGCGGCTAGCGGTCTTCCAACCGATTCGTTCGAGTTCCATGGGTTTCTTCCTGCCAAACATGGTCAGAGGCGGCAGGTATTGGAGGGCATTCGCAGTTCGAAACAGACGCATCTCTTCTACGAAGCACCGCACCGGCTTGAAGAAACCGTAGCAGACATCACAGAAATATTTGGTCCGGGCCGCTATATCGTCATTGCCCGCGAGATCACTAAGATTCATGAAAGCTTTATTCGTGGCTTGTCCGGCGATATTTTGCAGAAGCTCAAGCAGAATACGGAAATCAGAGGCGAGATCACACTGTTAATTGGTAAGGCCGAAGAAAGTCAGGAAGCAATACCAATCACGAGCATTCGCGATCGTATCAAGCAGGTTATGGCGGCGGAACATGTAGATGAAAAAGCTGCGCTGAAAAAGGTGGCTAAAGAGCGAGGTTTATCGAAAAGCGAAGCCTATCGGCAAATGCAACGAACATGAACTGTCAGGTCTACAACCGGTGCCCAACAAAATTCCCCTAACGATCGTTAAAGTCTCCCAAGAAGCGGCAACCGATGGGCCGCATCAACCAATCGACAAATGAACTCATCGTGCAGGAATCATGTTCAGCGCAGAGCGTCTCGGCTAGGTCAACAAAGATTCTGTGGAGTTGACGGGCGGATACTATTGCGGCGGTTGCCTGCTGCCGGAATCACCTACCCGGTGCATCGTGAAATCGGGAAGTGGGTTATCAAGAGCTCTCCGACGAATTGGATTTCGTGAGCCACTGAGAGGGCTTACTTTCCAGCCAACTCCTTCTTTACCGTTTCACTAACCACTTTCCCATCCACTCGCGTCCCCGCCGCGGCAAACCGCGCCATGGCATTTTTCATCACGGTCCCCATGTCTTTCATGGTCGGCGAGCCCATCTCCGCGATGGTGGCTTTTACTCCGGCGACAATCTCAGCTTCCCCGGCAGCTTTCGGTAGGTAAGCTTCGATTAGCTTTATCTCGGCAGCTTCCTTGTCTGCCATTTCCTGGCGCCCACCCTTGGTGAACTGCTCGATCGACTCTTTGCGTTGTTTGATAAGCGTAGTCAGAATTTGTTGCGACTCTTTGTCGTCCAGCGAAGACATCTTCTCCACTTCCTTCAATTTGAGGGCGCTCTTCACCATGCGCAGAGTGGAGAGCCGCTGCTCGTCGCGGGCCTTCATCGCGTCAGTAATATCTTTTTGGATTTGCTCAATCATGCTCATGAGTGAGCATTATAGCGAGTTCGGGAGCGTCGAAATGCGGATTGGTGTCTAATGTCGATGAAAGGCGTGGCCAAAAGAGTTCCGTTCTTGCTTTCCACTGAACCATGGTGGGTTGTCGGCCGATTCACGATTCCCTCGCTGGTGGTCGCGTTTCTGTTACTCAGCGCTTGCCACCGTCAGCCGGCCAAGCCGCTAAGTGAGTTTGAGTCCGCGCATCAGCGTGCGCAGCAACAAAATCCTCCGGAACTTAAGGTCGAACTCCGGACTCGAGACGGCAAATCCGGCTATCAACTCTACGAAACGATTCCAATTGACCTGGTTTTCACCAGCAAGAAGTTGGCCGCTTTTTCCATCGAGCTTGATGAAGTAATGAACGGAGTCTAGAAATTACAGCGAAAGGCCGCCAAGCGATCAGCCGCATGTGAGACTGCTGAAACGGCAGCATTGCGGGGGACGAACTATATTTTGGATTTGTCACATCATACTCACGGCAATCTGTAAACCAGTGGAATAACAGGCCTTGTGCTCCAGCTGAAACAGCTCAGCTTTTGGTAAAATATTGGGTAGCCTCGCACCCGACGAAGCGGTGCTACCGCCCCCCGCGTAAAGTTTCGTTGAGATCACAACCCAAAAGGATCATCAAGAAATGTTGCTCAAGAATCGCCTCTTTACTCCCGGACCGACACCTTTACTTCCTGCCGCGCAGACCGCCATGGCGGCCTTTTCTGCTCATCATCGCACCGCTGATTTCAAAGCCCTGTACACCCGCGTGCTCTCGGATATGAAGGATTTCATCGGCACACAGAACGACGTGCTGGTACTGGCCTCGTCCGGCACAGGAGTGATGGAAGGCGCGGTTTCGAACCTGACTTCGCCGGGGGACAAAGTTCTGGTGCTGACCGCCGGCAAGTTCGGCGAGCGCTGGCGTGATCTGGCCAAAGCTTTCGGTTGCAACGTGGATGTGCTGACCGTGCCTTATGGCCAGACTTTTAACTTGAGTGAGATCAAGGCCAAGCTGACGCCGGATGTGAAGGTAGTTTATGTGCAGGCGACCGAAAGCTCCACCGGCGCGCGCCACGACATTCAGGGAATCGCGAAGCTGGTGCGCGCGATGGGCGATGACACACTGCTGGTGGCGGACGCCATTACTGGTCTCGGCACGACGCACTTCGACGTGGACGGCTGGGGCATCGACGTCATCATCGGCGGATCGCAGAAAGCTTTGATGATTCCTCCGGGCCTTGCATATTGCGCAGTTAGCGAGCGTGCCTGGAAGCGCATGGATGCTACCAAGAATCCTCGCTACTACTTCGACTTCCGCAAGGAGCGTAAAGCGGCAGCAAAGGGCGAATCTTCCTACACTCCGGCGACTTCTTTGTTCGCAGCGTTAGGTGCGGCATTGGATTTTGTTCGTGAGATGGGTAAAGGCGATCTGGCGGAAGGTCGCAAGAACCTGGTGGACAACGCTGAACTCGCAGCCGCGATGACTCGCGCGGGCGTGAAGGCTCTGGGCCTCACGCTGTTCTCGCCTACTGCTCCAGCTGCAGCACTGACTGCGGTCAACTCGCCTGAAGGACTCGACTCCGGCGCGATTGTCAAAGAATTCCGCAACACGTTTTCTGCCGTGGTTGCCAATGGACAGGGCGATGCCATGAAGGGCAAGTTGTTCCGTGTGGCGCACATTGGCTACTACGACTATCTGGACACGGTTGGAATTCTCGCAGCGTTGGAGCACGTGCTGACTACCGTCACTGGAAAACAAGTCGAGTACGGATTGGCAGTGAAAGCAGCGCAAGAAGTTTATGCGCGCAGCAAAGCGGAGAAGCGGCAGCCGGTCGGTGTGTAAAGGCGGCTTCTCAGCTTAATTGATCGTAAAGTCCATCGGGGTTGAAGTTTCGTCCAACGTGCCACCTCCGTAGATGCCTCCGGCTGTCCCAGGATTTGTCACCGTGATCTGTACTGTCCCGGGGGTCGTTACCATGGAAGCGGGCACGTTGATCGTCAGCTGATTTCCGGTAACGAATGCGGTGGTTTGGGCCGTGCCATTCCACTTAACCTTGGCATTGCTATTAAAGCTGGTGCCATTGACCGTGAGTACGAAGGCTGCGCTATTCGCATTTACGTTATCGGGAACGAGCGCGGAAACGTTGGGCTTGGTTCCGGCAGTAGGAGGCATATTCGACTTGGATGATCCGTAGCCGCCGCACCCGAGACACAGAGCCGCAAGCGTCAATGCAAGTACGGTCTTCATAATATTCTCCTTATACTTTCTACGAACGAATATTACGAAGAAAGGCTTTGTGAGATGTCAGAACGCGGTCAATTTCTTGTCAAGGACTTGTTAGCTATGGCAGCCCCGTCGTGTATGTAACGGCGTTACTGTTTTACGGTGAACATTACGGCATTGGAATTCTGTCCGTTGATGCGGACATAAACCTGTACGTCACCGGGATTGGCGATATCCGACGCGGAAATCATGGTCGTGATCTGCTGCCCCGTCAGGTAAGTTGCATTGTGCGAGACGGAACTCCAGAACACCGATGCCCCCATGCCAAAATTTGAACCGTCAATGGTTAGTACAAAACCGGGCCCACCCGCGGTTACCGAACCAGGAGAGAGTTGTGAAATATTCGGTACGGCAGCGGGGCCCGTGTTCATGCCGTTATAGTTCGAACCGTAGCCGCAGCTGACGACAATGACGACCAGAAACAAAAGGCAAGCCAACTTCATGAACCCAATCTCCCGACGCGATCGCGCGCGATGTTGTTCCAGTCTAAAAAGTGCTCTGCGATGGGGTGTCAGCGCGGCGTAATTTTCTTGTCAAGGAGTTGTTACGCAACTGTGAAATTTTTCGTAGTCTATCCTGTGATCACTTACTGAATTTCTGGACAAAGGAACCAGTTAGCTTATGAAAATTGTTGTAGCCGAAAAGATTTCCTCGAGCGCAGTGAACTTTTTGCGGGAGCCGGGATGGGAGATCGTCACCGCCGATCAAATCAACGGCAATTTGCCGGAGCATCTGGCCAATGCGGACGCTTTGGTGGTGCGTTCAGCCGTGCAGGTGGATGGAGCCTTGCTGGAACACGCACCCAAACTGCGTGTGGTCGGACGCGCAGGCGTGGGCGTTGACAATGTCGACCTCGACGCGGCCACACGCAAGGGAATCGCGGTGATGAATACGCCCGGCGGAAATGCTGTGGCTGTAGCCGAGCAGACGCTGGGGATGATGCTCGCCATGGCGCGTTTTCTCTGCAAAGCAGACGCCTCCATGCACGCCGGCAAGTGGGAAAAGAAATCGCTGCAAGGCACGGAGCTGAGAGGCAAGACTTTGGGAATCGTCGGCCTGGGAAAAATTGGGATGGAAGTCGCTCGCCGCGCCCAGGCATTTGGCATGACCATTGTCGGGCATGACCCGTTTGTCTCCACCGCAGTCGCCAAAGAGCAAAAGATCACGATGGCGACTCTGGATGAACTCTATGCTGTATCGGATTACATCACTCTGCATGTTGGACTCACTCCTCAGACAACTGGCATGATCAACGCCGAGTCGATCAAGAAGATGAAAAAAGGCGTTCGTTTGGTCAATTGCGCTCGCGGCGAATTGGTGAATGAAACTGCGCTCGCTGAGGCCTTGAAAGAAGGCTACGTTGCTGGAGCCGGGCTGGATGTGTTCGTGCAAGAGCCTTTAAAAAATTCTCCCTTGCAGGCGCTCGACAATGTAGTTCTCACCCCGCATCTTGCCGGATCAACGAACGAGGCGCAGGAAGCGGTCGGGGTGCAGATTGCGAAGCAAGTAAAAGACTATTTGAAAGACGGCGTCATTCAGAATGCGGTCAACGTTCCCTCGGTTTCGCACGATGAGTACCTCAAGCTGCAGCCCTACGTAGTCCTCGCGGAGCGGCTGGGAGCATTTCTGGTGCAAGTCAGCGATGGCAGACTACAGGAAATTTCGTTGCGCTACAGTGGTGACATCGCGGAGTGGAAGACAGAGCTCATCCGCAATGCCGGCGTCAAAGGCATTCTCAATCAGCACCTACAAGAAAAAGCCAACCTAGTGAATGCCGCAGCCATCGCGGATTCCCGTGGCTTGCGCCTCACCGAAGAGCGCAAGCCGAAGACCTCGGGAGGCGGCGCGGACAATGTGGTAACCATCCAGCTCACTACCAACCAGGAAAAACATGTTGTGAAAGGAGCGGTGCTGCGCGGACAGACGCCTCGCCTATTGCATGTGGATGGCATTGAAGTGGAAGCTCCTTTGGGCAACAATCTCATTTACATGCGCAATAGCGACGTGCCTGGAGTCATTGGCCGCGTGGGAACAATTCTGGGACAACACCAAATCAACATCGCCGATTTTTCGCTGGGCCGCCGCAGCGAAGAAGAGCCTGCGGGACAGCCTCGCGAGGCCATTGCAGTGGTTCACGTGGACGGAGCAGTCCCGGAAGCTGTGTTAGGAGAGCTACGGAAATCGCCCGCGGTCAAACAGGCGAAGGCGATCAGGCTTTCCTGAGATTTGGCCGCGGATCTGCACAGGTTTACCCGGATGGTTTATCCGCGTAATCTGCGTCAATCCGCGGCCAAAATGTTTAGGAATTTAAGTTTTGCCGCCGCAGTTTGCGGCTCTCGGCTAGCAACGCCATTGAATGCATCAGATTTTGTAGAGTCACGATCCCAATCAGACGCTGCTCTTCCACCACAGGAATCAAACTCAAATTGCGCGCACTGAGCTTGCGGAAAGCCGACGCTAACGATTCTTTCTTGTCCGCCGCCTCAAAAAACCGATTCATCGCCGACTGCACGTAGCCGTTCCCCTCAGCCCGCAACGCCTCCAGGATTTTGCGTCTGGAGATAATTCCCACCATATCTCCGCCGCGAACCACAGGAAAATCATCCTGCAAAGTATGCACAGCCTTCTCCAGCGCATCTTCCAAAGTGTCGGCCGGAGAAAGCGTAGCGAAATCAGTCAGCATGATGTCTTGCAGATGTACAGTTTCCAGGACCGATTGAAAAACCGCAGACCGCTCCTCCAGTTGTGCTGCCAAAAAAAGGAAGAAACCGATCATCGTGACCCATGTGCTGCTGGTACTGCCGCTTTCGAAGTACTGCAACATTCCAGAGAGCATGAGCACAAACGCTACGGTTTGTCCGATCGACACAGCACGCCGGGTAGCGTGTATTAGGTCCGTGCTTCGCGCGAAGAAAGCACGGAGTACTCGCCCGCCATCCAGCGGATAACCCGGTATCAGATTTAGCAGGGCCAGTCCTACATTGCACCAGACAAAACTACGCGGGAGGTTGAACGAATAAATATAGGGCTTGGAGAACAGTTGGACTTGAGGCATCCAGTACCAGATCACCAAACCAGCGGACGCTGCAATCAATAGATTGACCAGCGGCCCGACCAGTGCAATCCATACCTCACGCGTCCAAGTGGCTGGAGTCAAAGACGCCTGCCGCATTTCATCCATCAGGGTGACTCCCCCGATCGGCAACAAAATAACTGTTTTTGCATGAACGCCAGTTTTTGCGCTGATCAGCAGGTGCGCCAATTCATGGATGATTACGCAGACAAAAATTATGAGCACCAGCGCCGCCGCGCGCAGGTTGGCAGCGGGAGTGTGCGGAACGGCCGGTTCTGCAGCCCACCCCAAAAACAGCAACAAAAAGAAAAAAGTAAGATGGATGCGAAAATCCACGCCAAACAGATGACCCGCTGGAATCGACCAGTTCCTCATAGTCCCATCTCTATTCTATATAGTTAATGCGTCTTGCGTTGCCAGCCGGTTATTCAAAGGTTGCTGCACTAACAGCTATGAGAGTGATTGCCGGGATCTATCGAAGCCGTCCATTGCGCTCCATGCCCGGGCTCGATTTGCGTCCGACGGCGGACCGCTTGCGCGAGACGCTGTTCAATGTGCTCACGGCAGGGAATCCGTCGGCGCTGGCGGGGACAATGTGGGTTGACCTCTTCGCTGGCACTGGCGCTGTGGGCATTGAAGCTTTAAGCCGCGGCGCGGCGATGGTCCATTTTGTTGAGTCGTCGGCGAAGGCGGTTGAACTGGTCCAGAAGAATCTACAATCTTTAGGGATAACAAAGAATTTTGAAGTGTTGAGGCAGGATGCGGTTCGTGCCATCGGGGCACTCAAGAAAGCCAAGGCAGATTTTGTGTTTCTTGACCCGCCCTATCGAATGAATGAAGCCTACCAACAAACGCTGGAAGCACTGGCAGCATCTGCATTGTTAAAACAGGATGGGACAGTTATCGCCGAACACGATAAGAGGTTTGACCCGGGAGAAGGATTTGGGAAGTTGCAGCGTTTACGCAAACTCGAACAGGGCGATTCCGCTTTGAGTTTTTACCGGAACGCGTAGCCCAAACTACATGGTCAATTCATTGGGCCGCCGCACGATCGGGTGTTGCATCTCCTGCAGCTCATTTTTTACCCGATTCAGCCCGTAAACACATTCCTCAAAATGTGAAGACAAACTGGCGAACAACGGCGCGACTTTTGCGTACTCAAAATATTCAAACTTGGAAACGATGTAGTAGCTTTCTTTTCCCGCCTTCATCCAGTCCACCAATCCTTCGACACGGTGACGGCGCAGCCGGTCGTGATTGATGCTCTCGGGAAACATGCCGGTATAGAACAGGCTGTAGTCGCCGATGTGCTTGCGCACCTGCCGCTCACGGTCGAATGAAGGAGCCGGCCCATACACCGGGTTTGATTCGATGATCATCTCGCCCACATCGCGCAGTGGCCTGCCTTCGGCACTGTGGATTTTGAACAACTGCTCGGCGTCGCAGAATTCCGTCAGCAGATGCGCCACGTAGGCAACGATCTGCGGATCGCGGATCCCAATCTCCTCGGCATAGTGCCGTCCCACCATCTCCACGAACAACTTCTGTAAGGGATGCGTTTCCGGAATCATGTCAGGGCTCCTCCCCGCTATCCCGCGCCAACGGCGGGATTTCACGCCATATTTGCCTACTTAATCTCACCCCTGTTACTAAGGCAAGTGACTTTTGTAAGTCCACCTGCTCTCCTAAGTATTAGAACGCTGGAGCGCGCAGAAAGTTTCTTGCTTGCAAGCTGTTGGCACACTCAAGCTGCGGCTGCCAATCAAAATTTTTCTTCATCTACAGCTAAAATAATGAGTGAGTGGAGGAATCAATGGAGCGAAAGAACATCTCAAGCGGTGCACCTTGGGAACCAGTTGTCGGTTACTCGCGGGCGGTAAAAGTGGATTCTCATATATTCGTATCGGGAACAACCGCCACTGGGGCGGACGGCAAAATCGTAGGCGTCGGCGACGTAAAGGCGCAAACCGTGCAGGCGCTCAAGAACATCGAATCGGCTTTGCAAAAAGCCGGTGCCAGTATGAAGGACGTCGTGCGCACGCGCATTTTTGTCGTGAACATCGCCGAATGGGAAAAGATTGGGCGTGCACACGGAGAGGTTTTTGGCGAAATCCGTCCGGCAACATCCATGGTCCAGGTCGCAGCGTTGATCTCCCCCGAGATTTTGGTGGAAATCGAAGCGGACGCTGTGTTGAACCGCTGATGGTTAGATACATTTTCGTATATTTCCTATCTTCCCACTTGACAGGCGTGTTTCCGGGTTCATAATGCCTGCATCCGCAAGCACGCGTTGCGGCTTAACTCTTTCGTCAATATCCCAGGAACGAAAGGGAGGTCATCATGGGCGTTATGGAGCTGTGCGATTATCCGCCCGCAGCAGTATCGCTGGAAGCCACGGCCGCTGAAGCAGTTCGTCTGATGCTGGATCTGCATGTTGGCGCCGTCACCGTTGTAGATACAGAAAAACGTGTAGCTGGCATTTTCACCGAGCGCGATGTACTGCGACAATTTGCGCTTGGTGGCCGCAGTCTGGAAAGCACTCCCATTCGCGAGGCGATGACCACACCAGTGGAATTGGCCACTCCTGAGACTTCTCCAGGGGAGGCACTTTCCACGATGATTGATCGCCACTTCCGCCACTTGCCGGTAGCCGATCGTTCCGGAAAGTTGCTTGGGATGCTCTCCATCCGCAATGTTTTGCAATGGCGGATCGACGATCTGAGCAGCGAACTGGATGCGCTGGAGCAGTACGTCTCCAACGACGGCCCAGGCGGCTAATCTCTGGTAACTGACTAGAGACAAATCCTGTACATTAGTGTGTCTGGTCGGAATGACGAGACACACGCATGTCCAAAATCTCTGCGTCCCTTCCTAAAACCATCGCGGCGATACGCATCGGCACATCAGTTTTCTTTCTATTTTTCGGGGAATACAAAGTTTTCGGCAGCGGCTTCGCCCACGGCGGATTTCAGAAGTATTTGCAGGGCTACATTGATGGCGAAGCGGTCGGCTTCTACAAGCCCTTGCTCGTTCATCTGATCTGGCCCCACGCAGTCTTCTTTGGTTACTTCGTGGGAGTGTGGGAGCTGTTCATCGGCATTTCCTTGTTAGTGGGAATTTGGGTCCGTCCAGCTTCGATCGCCGGAATCATCCTGATGCTGAATTTGACTCTGGCGACGTGGTTCGGCCCCGGCCACGATGCGCCGACCTGGCACTACTTCGGAAATGAACTCGATCATCTGCCGCTGCTATTTCTGTTTGTAATTTTCTTGGTGGGCAATGCGGGCGAGGTTTGGGGGCTGGACAACAAACGCGGGTATTAGCTTACTTCGGTCGACCGTAAACCTTCCAAAAAGTGTCGACTACCTGTACTGCCCACTCGCGCGGCAGCGTATTGCCTGCTTTGCGATCGTGAAAAATGTACCAGTACAGCGCCGGTCCGAGAAGTTGGGCCAAAGCGATATCTACATTGATATTCTTCACCAGCGTTTTCTGCGCGATCCCGCGATCCACCAGCATTTTTAATTGCGATTGCGGCCGGGCGAGGATGCGGGAACGCCAGGTATCGCCGAATGCGCGATTGCGCGCCGCATAAGCCATCACGTGCGGCATGACGCGGTTCTTCATCTCTTGTCTTGGCCGTGCCGGCTGGTAGTTCAGCACGTCCACGAAATCCTGGCGTAAATCACCCGAGTCGAACTTGGGCGGTTCATCATGCAAGCCGAATAATGCTCCCAGAGCTTCCAGCGCCAGCGCATCCTTGTCCTGCCAGTGCTTGTAGATCGTAGCCTTGCTGACCCCGGAAGCCTCTGAGATAGCATCCATGCTGGTGGCGTCGATGCCGCGTTCTGCGAACAATGACAAAGACGCCTCCAGCACTTTGTTATGAGCTTGCGCGCTTGGGGTTCTGGCCATGAACGAATCGCAATACTACAACTGAATACGCGAAAATAGCCATGCACCCAGGGTAAGGAAGATTACCGCCACTCCGGATAACAGGGCTAAATCCAGAGTGAGGGGGAAGTGCGCGATCCCGCTCAAAATATTGCGCAAGGCATCCACGCCATACGCAAGCGGGTCAAGATGAGTCACGATCGCCATTGGTCTATTCAGATTGGTGAGTGGATACAGTGCGCCAGACAGAAAATAAATCGGCAGCACCATAAAGTTCATG
>Ga0068869_100000536_pt1 | contig 21231 bp, 34 predicted proteins | sample KBSMisM52_FD_64676 | JGI IMG/M metagenome (GOLD analysis project Ga0068869, IMG submission 64676) | Miscanthus rhizosphere microbial communities from Kellogg Biological Station, Michigan, USA - KBS Miscanthus M5-2 | ecosystem: Host-associated > Plants > Roots > Rhizosphere > Soil ... | reverse complement strand
AACTGCGGCTGTTGACGACGATCACCGCGGGGTTCATCAAGGGGTATGAAATCCTGTTTTCGATCACCACGAATGCCTATGTCGAACTGATGCGCTGGGAAGGCACGTCCACCGCGATTGATCAGTTCCACAGCATCGCGTTTCTCGGGAACGGCACCAGTCCGCAGCTCCAGACCGGCTACCGCGTCAAGGCCACGGTGAGTTCGGCGGGCGTCATCACGGCGTTTGTCGATAGCGGTGGCGGCTACGTCCAGATGCTGCAGGGGACGGATACGACGTATCGGGACGGGGCGCCGGGGATTGGGTTCTTCAAGCACGCGGGATCGTCGGGGGCGTTGTCGGGCGCAGGGTTCACGTCGTTCACCTGTGTCGGGGCGGCCCGCTGATGGCCGTGCGGCTGTATTTCCTCCCGGTGGAGCACTTGACAGCCCCAGCCTATGAGATTCCGAAGTATGTCCCGCATCGGCATCGGGCGGCCACGGCGGGGCTCGAGGGGCTGGCGTGGGCGTGGGTGACGTATCTCTTGGAAGACGTCGGGCTGTTGGCGGCCGATGTGACCCCAGCCCAGCACACGATTCTGAATGGGCAATCGGACGTGATCGCGGTGCCGGTGAATCTGGATACGACGCTGTCTGCCGGGGCGGTCACTGTGGCCCAGACGCAACTGGAGACGTGGCGCATCCCGAACGCTTGGGTGTCCACGGCGTTGACCTATCGTGAGGTGCTCCGCACGATTTATGCGATGTGGCGTGTCCATAACCGCTACGTGGGGCGCACCGAGGGGCGGCTATTTGGGGGCACGGTGACCCTGGATACGACGCTAGGCGAATTGCCGGCGGCGGCCCGTCAACGCCTGGCGGATGCGGCCAGTGATTTCGGCGTGGACACATCGGCGGCGACCGGCGCCACGACGTTGCGCCAGGCATTGAAAGCGTTCGCGGATCAGGTGGCGGATCAGACGTTTCAGGTCGGGACGGTGGAGGTGTAAATGGCACTCCCGGCCACGGACAGCTTCAACGGCACGTTCAACGACACGTTGACCACGTATAGCGCGAACTGGTCGAACGTCGTGGGCACGATCCGGATCACGATTTCGCCGGGGATCCGGCCGGACAATGCGTCGAACTTCTCAGGGTATCGGTGGAATGCCGACACCTTCGCGGATAAGCACTATGCGAAGGGCGTGGCCACCGACGTCTCGCCGGGGGTGAATGCGTCAGCGGGAGTAGGTCCGGCCATCCGGTGCCAGTCGGGTGCCTCGAGTTTTTACTACTGCGTGACCTTCGGTACGGGGCCGCTCGCGTTCAATGGGGAGTGCATCACCGGCACCGGCACGGATTGGGATTCCGGGCAGACCATTGCCGCTGGGGACACCATCGAAATCGGCGTGGATCCGACCACGGCCACCACGATCCTCTTCAAGCGGAACGGGTCGCTGACAGCCACCTATACGAGTAAGAGTGCTCTGTCGGCGGGGTCCGCGGGCGTCTGTGGGTTCGACTCCGATGGGGGCGTGCAGATGACGTCGTGGGAGGGTGGCGACGTCGCGGGGGGCGGCGGTGGCGCGGCCTCGAAAGGTGTGGCCTCGATGACCTTGGTGGGCGTGCAGTGACACTTTTTTCAAGCCTCTATAGCGCACGGCTGGATGAGGAACTCGGCACTGATGACGCGAGCGTGCTGTTCACCACCGCCCGGCGGAAGGCGGGGATTACCCGCGGCGTGCGGGAATTTGCCGAATTGACGGAATGCTTTCAACGGTGGCAGACGATCACCATCGCGGGGGGCACGGCGGAATACAACCTGAACTCCACGACGGTGATTCCGGACGGGGACTTCATCCGGCTGGCGATGACCCCGGTGGAATTCGAGCACACCGACAAGAGCAGCAACGTCACGATTCTCGCGGGGCCGGATGATCTGCCGCTGGTGGACCTCAAGTGGCTGGATGCGAATGAGCCGGGCTGGCGGCTCTCGACGGTGGCGAGCAGTATCAGCCAGATGCCGAGCGTCTACTACCTCAGGCCGGATGGCGGGAATCTGTTCTTGGGGTTCTGGCCACCGCCGTCGACGGGCTCGAGTGAAGCGGCCATCGCACGGGTGCCCTATATCGCGTTGCCGCCGGCCTCCACCGTGGGCGAGCCCTACACGGTCAACAGCAGCGTGCGGGGGGATCTGCGCCCGTTTCATCAGGCGGCGGTGCATTACGCGGCGCATCAGTTGGAGAAGTTGCGGCGGGACGATCAGGCGTCCGACCGGCAGCTCCAGAAGTTTCTCGGCTATGTGACGCGGTTTCTGCAGAACACCCGGCGGAAGGGTGGGCACATGGTGCAGAGCGCGGGGAACTACTTCAATAGGGCACGAGGCCGGGGCAGTTGGCAGCAGCAGGATCCGCGCCGATGAGTATCACCCTGCGCTTTGGATGTGGGCATGTGGTGGAGCTCGAGGACACGGTGACCGGAGAACCCTCCTGCGCCCTCTGTGGCAACAGCCAGGTAGCGCGGGTGTCGACCAGTCGCCCACCTCGATTCAAGGGCTGTCGAGGCCCCTACGCCGACGGAGAGGCCCTTCCGGGCGCCACGGTGAATGATGCGGCGCCGAAAGGTCCGCTGTTGAAAGAAGACGACCATGGCTGATGACGAGATTCCGGGCTGGTTCAACGGGGGGCACGGGTGGGATCCCTCCCGGCTCGGGGAAGCGGGTAATAACACCAAATACGCGATTGCCGATTGGGCGATTAAGAACCATATCAACCTGTTCAACCCCGATCGGAACATCGCGGAGCAGATCTTCAACGCCCTGAAGGCACGGTTTCCGCAGTTGAGTCTGGTGAATCCCGACACCATCGACCTCGGGAACGGCGATGGCACCATCGGCGTGCGCCCGAACGATCGCAACACGAATTGGGATGCGCGACAAGGGCAGTGGGGGCTGGATTGGATTGATCCGTATCACTCCAACAGCCAATCGAACAGCGCACAGGCGGTGGCGGGCACGGCTCCGGCGAATGTCCTTCCCGCGGGCTGGCAGTTTCCGGCGATGCCACGCGCGACAGCGGGCACGAATCCCTACCAACTCCCGAATACGGGCATCGGGGGAAATGGCCCCGGAGGCATTGGCGTGCCGGATCCGGTGCCCAGCGACATGCCGCCGGGGAGCACGCCGCCGTGGTTGCCGCCGGACAAGATTCCGTCGCCGACGGACTATCCATCGCCGGGCACCTATTCCCCGCCGAATGATCAGAAGAATCCGAAGGACTATCCGGACGATCAGTCGGTGGACATCGAGGACATCGTGAAAAAGGCCCTCTCACGGGTGATGATCTAATGCCTGATACCTTCGGTCTTTCCTTTGCCCCGCTGGACCAGCCGAACGCGCAGCAGCAGCCCAATGGCGGCGCGGCGGGGGGCGGGAATGTCTCGCCGGTCCAACAGGCCATCCAGATCCTGAGTCTGCGCCAGCCGCGGGTGTTCGGCGCCAGTGCGCCCGCGTCTCCACAGCTCCTGACTGCCGCGGGCGGCTCGGGGGTGCCCGACATGCAAGCGCTCTTGCGCGCCCTGCTGCAGCATCTCCAGGGACAAGTCGGCCTGACCGATCCGGGGATGGGCGCCCTCGGGGGCGGTGGCGGGGGATCCATGGGGGGAGGCTCGCAGAACACGCTGAGTAACCCGCTGGCGAACGTCTTCGGGATGCCGAATGCCGGGGTGAACGTCGCGAACACCACCACAGCCCCGGCGCCGAAGATTGACGTGAACAAGGATGAAGTCAATCCGGTGACGTATCCCGACGCGGAGGAAACGACGCAGACGCAGGACAAGCAGAAGGTGTTCTTCGGCGGCGGGATCGGGAACACGGGTCGCGGGAAGAATCGCGAGTACTGATGCCCTCCCAGGCCAAACCGCGGCCGGTCACGGTGCGTCGGGTCGCCCAGCAGGTGCCGGTCATTGGACCCTCTGCTGGGATGGACTTGCGCACGTCCCCGACGCTGATGGCGAACGAACGGGCCCGCACCCTCACCAACTGGAGCCTTGAAGAGCCGGGCGCGTTGGTGGTGCGGCCGGGGTTCGTGTTGTTCTCGAGCGGCACGTTGGGGGCCTCACGGATTCAGGGCGGCCAGCGGGTCTATCTCAACACCGCATTGCCGACAGCCAACTCCACCATCTTCACGATGATCGGCGTGGCGGGGCAGTTGAAGGTGTTGAGCGATTCAGGCGGCGTCAGTGCGGCGGTGCTGTCGAACCTGAGCACGAACGAATACTTCTTCCCCGCGGATCGGGATCTGGTCGCGGTGATGGACGGGAGCACGAACCCCTGGAAGAGCACCAACGGCAGCAGTTGGACCCGGATGGGGATTGTGTCTCCGCAGGCCGTCTCGACGCTGAGCAGCAAAGCCGGTGGGGCATTGAGCACCTCGGAGTTCGAAGTCAACTTCACCTACAAGAGCCGTGGGTTGGTGACGGAGAGCAACGCCTCGTCTGCGGCGTCCACGATTTCCCTGACATCGACGGCGAACGGCTCGATTGAAGTGCAGGCGGCGAACTCCACCGATCCGCAGGTGGATGCGATCATCGTCTACGCCCGCAACAAGACCAGTGGCGAGAGCGTGCGGCGGAAGGTGTCGAGTTTCGCGCAGCAGGGCGGGGCGCATTCCACCTACACGATTACGAGCTCAGTCTGGACCACGAACGATGAGGAACCGACCGACCACGACACGCCGCCAGTGCTGTCGTTCGGGGTGGTGTGGAAGAACCGGTGGTGGGCGCGATCGGCAACTCGGACGAACCGGTTGTATTTCACGCAGTTGTTTCAGCCGCAGTCGTGGCCGGCGCTCTTCTTCATCGATATTCCCTTCGAACGGGGGGATTCGATTACCGCGCTGTTGCCGCTCGGGGATGCGCTGCTCATCTTCGGGGCGACGAAGATTTTCGTGATCATCGGGCAGACGTCGCTGGACTTCGAAGTGCGGCCGACGATTGGCAGCGAGGATGGCGCGTTCGGGCCACGCGCGGTGGCCGCGATTGAAAACGGCGTCGTCCACGCTTCTGCCTCCGGCGTCTACATCTTCGATGGCAATCAGGACCGGCTGCTGACGTTCGATCTGGATCCGGGCTGGCAGGACTTGGTGCAGAACACCGCGTCGGATGCCCTCGCGCGGGTGGCGGTGGCGTATCACCAGAAGCGGAAAGAACTCCATGTCTCGGTACCGCGGCGGTTCCCGAGTGGCACCGATGGCGAATGGATTCTGGATCTGAACCGGACGCGCACCACCAACACCCCGGCGTGGACCTGTACCGATCGGGCCATTGGCGGGTTCATTCAGTGGGACGGGCCGGAGACGGTGGCGGGGAATCGCGGGCGGTTGTTCTCGTGGCACTCCACGCAGTCTCTGGTCTACGAGGAAGCGACTGGGATGTCGGCTAACAGCAGCAACCTCCAAGCGGACTATGAGGGCCCAGGATTGACGCTGGGGGCCTTCGTGGGGCGCTGGACCGACATCCGGGGCGAGTATGAGCCACACGCCGGCAACCTGACGATTGAAGCGGTGGTGGACGGGATCTCGCAGGGCACGCAGAGCGTGAACATCGGCGCGGGGCTGGCCGTCTACGGCACGGGCACGTATGGCACGGCGCGGTATGCCGGCGCCGGCCGGCGACAATTCACGAAGATGCTGCCGCTCAGTGCGAATGGGCGGAGCTACGTGCAGAAGATCACGTATTCCGGGCAGGAACGATTCAAGCTGTTCAGTTATCAACCGGGCATCCAGCCCGAAACCCGCAGTAGAGATTTCTCGGACTGACCTATGCCAGCGAGCTATCCGACCTCCGTCTATTCGCCCGCCAGCAAGAACACGGGTGACATCATCCAGGCCGCGCACGTCAACGATCTGCAGGCGGAAGTGACGGCGATTGAAGGCGGCCTGTTGAATGGCACGGCCCCGCTGAATTCGTCCGGCTCCACGATGGTCACGCTGAACGTGACGGGGCTGGTGGCGGGCATCTTTCCGTGTTGCCGGGTCATCAATTCCGCGATCCAGGCGGTGCCGAGTGGGGCCTATACCGGGTTGAACTGGGACGGAGAATCCTACGACTCGCAGGGGATGCACTCGACGTCGGTGAATTCCTCGCGGATCACCTTTACCGCCAGCACGGGGCTCTATCTGGTCGGGGCGCAGGTGGAATGGTCGGCGGGGTCCACAGGTGGACAGCGGATTGTCAAGATCATGCAGAACGACACCCTGAACATCGCGGCGCAGCGGATCCCGATTCAAGATGCCGATGCGGGCGGCGGCGGGGCGCAGAACGTCGTGGCGCATGTGGTGGCGGCGTCCACGACGGATTACGTCACGGTGCGGGTACTGCAGGATTCCGGGTCGACGCAATCGATTGCGGTCGGTGCGAACTTCGGCTGCAACTTCTGGGCGCAGTATGTGAGCAGCAAGTAATGGCCGACAAGGGGTCGGTGGACCTCTACCTGAACACGCTCCCGGTGGAAACACGGGGCCCAGTCGGCGCTGCCATCAAGTATGTGATGGACAACCTGCGGTTCGGGCAACCGGACGAGGGGCGCCGGGCGACGAACTTTCAGCTCTACCTGCGGACGTCCACGACGGCGAGCGTGGCGAACACGGAATTTTCGATTCCGCATGGATTGGCGCAGCGGCCGACGGCCATCTATCCGGTGCTGTTTCTGGATCAGGTGGGGTCGCAGATTGTGCCATTGACGGTGACACGCGCGGCGGATAACAACCGGATCTATTTGCGAAGTCCGAGCACCAGTGCGGTCTTCGCTGTTTTCATCGAGGCGTAGGTATGCCGACCCTCGCGTCGAACATCACGCCGGACTGGGCGAATCCCAAGCAGGCGAGTGTCTTTGATTCACCGCTGACGCAGGCGCTGCGCCTGTTGGCGAAGGTTATTGGTGCGGACAATCCGGAGTCGCAGGTGTTGGGCCTCGCCGCCCCGCTGGAAACCGCGACACCGACGGGCGGACTTGCGCCGCTCATCAAGCGTGGCGTGAGTGGCACGACGCAATCACTACGGAGTCTGGCGGAAGCGTTGAAGCAAGGCCCGGCCGCGGGCGTCTATGACATGACGCAGCCGATCTTTCGGCGGATGGGCGGGATGCTCAACATCGGGCAATCGATGCCGACTCGTCCAGTCTGGGACAGCACGGAGAAGTTACTGGATGCTTTTGGTGGGGACCGCGAAAAGGCACGCATGTTCGCGCGGCTCGTCGGGTCCACATCTCCGAATACTCCCGTGCCGAAGAATACGCGAGAGGCATTGTCGGCGTTGATTCACCATCTGGAGAATCCGGGTGTGCCGTTGACTGAAGCGTCCGCGCAGCAGTTGGACCCACAGAAAATCACGCTGGCCGGATCGAAGGTGCCCAATATCAATCTGGCCTATCGCGGGTTGTCGCCGCAAAGTCCGAAGGTGGATGCGTTCTCAGAACTGATGATGGGTGAACCTCGCATCCCGATTGACGTTCATGCGCTGCACGCGGCGGGTTCCGCGGCCGATAAATTCGATACGGAAATCCCGGCGCTGCGCGCGATGATGACCACGGCTGAAGGACTCCCGCACCGTGGCGGACTGAAAGGTGACTGGCCGATCTATCAGCGGGTGGAAGAAGCGATGGCCGCGGCGTTGCGTGAACTCTCCCCGAAGGAGCCGGTGAACCAATCCTTTGCGACGATGTGGGATGGCACCCGGATGTCCAAAGGGCTGAAGGCACAGCCGAGCGTGAACGACATTCTCCGGATGAAGGGGCTCGACAAGGTGGGCGCCATGCTCGACCCGGAGCGCTTGCGGGCGGTGCTCAAGACCGCCGGCTGGACCGGCGCCGCGGTGACGGCGGTGATGAATGCGTTGGGGCAGGGCTCAACGCCAGACACGACCACAGAGGAGCAGCAGTGAATCAGGAACGTGTGGCGATTGTCGGGACGGCAGAATCATGGACCATGACCCCGTGGAACGATCCGGGGCTGCAATTGTATTCCTTGAACGATGCCTACCGGATGAAGGGCTTTCAACGCGCCGATGCGTGGTACGATTTTCATTCGATCGACAAGTTCTTCTATCCGCAGGAAGGGCGCCCCGTCTATGCCCACCAGATTCCGGCGGGCTTCTATGCGCGGCCTCCCGGTCATGTGGAGTGGCTCGCCAAGCAGGCGCAGTCCATTCCAGTCTGGCTGCATCCCGACTTCAAGGCCCAGCACCCCGAGGCCGCAGGATGGCCCCTGGCGCGTCCCTTTCCCAAGGCGGACATCGAGGCGCACTTCGGGCGCTACTTCACCTCCAGCCCCGGCTGGATGCTGGCGCACGCCATCCTGAACGGTGCGAAGGAAGTGCATATCTACGGCATCCACTTGGCCACCGAATTCGAATACGTGAAGCAGCGGCCGAACTTCGAATTCCTGATTGGCCGTGTGTTGGGACCGGGGAAGATCACCACCACCGTGCGGGAGGGGAAGCGCTACTTCGAAACGGCGCACGGATTAGTGGTGGTGCCGGAAGCCTCTCCGATTCTGCGGGAGAACTTCCAGTATGCGTTCGACCCCAAGCCGGATGCCTATCTCGAGCCGCTCAAATGGGAACTGCACAAGGTGGAAGTGAAGAAGAACCGGCTAATCAAGGCGCTGATGGCGCGGCCGACGTGGTCTCCCTGGGTGCAGTTCGAACAGCCGGGGGAGGATCCCTCACAACCGCCATTTGTGCGCCGGGAGAAGGCGAGCACGATTCAGATTGAACTGGCTTACCTGACGGCGCTCAGTGCCGATTGGCAGGATCAGTTGCACCGCGCACAGTTCGTTGCGCAGCAGGGATGACATGGCTGAAGACCCGTCCAATACCCAGAAAGCGATTGCGTTGGCGGCGGGGGCGCTTCCCGGCATCCTCGCGCGGATCTATGGGCCGAATGCGAATTCGAACGTGCCGCCGGAACTGCGCCAGCTCCTAGCGCAACAGACGCAGCGGAGTGCCTATCAGAATCCGTTGTTTGAGGCGGTCACTGGGCAGGCATTGGCTGGCTTGCCGGACTACGCGAAGGCGGGACACACCCTCGGCCAGTCAATGGGCACGTCGGTGCCGCAGGTGTCCGGTGGCGGCGGGGGAGGCGGACTCGGGGGTGCGCTCGCGGCGGGCGCGGCTGGGGCCGGACTCGGGGCGATGAGCAATCTCCCCATGCAGAAGCTGATCGATGCCCTGAAGAAGCTCTTCACGGGCGGACGAAACGGGGGGCCATTCGTCGGGCCGCAGCCGGAGACGGGGCCGACGCTGGATCAGTTACTGCGGAACTACGATGAACTGAACCCCGATATGTTTCCGGGCCGCACGGGGGTGGAGCCGAATCCGTTCGCGGATGTGCTCACGGATCAGTTCCCCGATCAGTGGCCGGAGAGTTACGGCAGCGGCGGGACAGGTGGACAGAGCCCCGATATGTTCCCCGGCGGTAGCGGCAACGGCTTTGACCCGTATGGTGGAGATCTCTGGTAATGGCCTACATCGGACTCGCCGGAGACGACCGGAACGATCGTATCGTCGGGCAGGGGTCCGGCAGTGTGCTGGGTGAGAACCTCTTTGGCGCGAATTTTCGCACGCGCAATGATGGGAACGAACCGGATCCCACCCCGACGCCAGCCCCGACGCCAGCCCCTACGCCAGCCCCGACACCGGGTCCGGAACTGACCGATGACAATCTCGAGCATGTCGCGGGCGGGAAGCCGACGGGGAATCCGGATGGGAAAACCGCCGTCTCACGGATGGACGAGAACTTCATCAATGATTGGTTGAACGTCTGGGGCGCGGCCCCCGGCGCGAACCCCTCGGTGATGAAAGACCGGGCCTACTGGCTCCGACGGATCAAGGAAACGGGCGGGCTCGGAGCGGACAATCTCGAATACTGGCGCAAGTTGACGCAGCGGCCGGAAGGGGCGCCGGAAGGCGGCGGGACCACCACCACCCCGGCGCCCACCTTCACGCCCGCGCCGACCGTCGGGAACAACCCGAACGTCTTTTCTGACCCGGCCACGAAGGAATGGGAACTTGCGCTCCGCGCGATGGTGGACCGGCTGAACAAGCCGACGAATCTCCCCGACTACCAGCCGCTGGTCGATTACATGCGGCAGTACATCGAGCAACTGAAGCAACCGGGGCACACGCCGGAACAGCAGGATCTGATTCAGACGCAGACGTTGGACCCGTTGGAGCGGCAGCGGCAGGCGGCGCATCAGCAGGTGATTCAGCGGCTCGCGGCGCGGGGGATTGCGCCGAGTTCAGGGGTGGTGGAAAAGGCGTTGCAGGATGTCGACCGGCAGTTCGAACAACTGCGGACGAAGACGCAGGCGGACTTCAGTAAGGGCGAAATCGAACTGAACCAGTCGAACAAGGATCGCGCCCTCGCGGTGGGGGGGCAACTCGCAGGGCTGGAAGCGGGGATGGCGAGCGGCGATGAGCAGCGGGCGAATCAAGCGGTCAACATGCTGTTCCAGTTGCCGCAGTTCGCCAATACCCGGCTGCAACTGGCGCTGCAGACGTTGGGGAGTGGGCAGGTGAATCCGGGGCTGTTCAGTAACCTCGGGATGTTCCAGCAGCAAGGGCAACAACAGCAGCAGAACGATCAGAACTACTACGCCAACATCGCCGCCCTCATCGCGCAACTCTTTGGAGGGAGCAAATAGTGTATCCCCCTGCCGATGATCCGTTGCTCGCGGAACAAGGCCTCATGCCCGACGGGCCGATGCCCGATCAGGGGCCAGCGACCCCGCCGGGGATGGATTCCATCTCGGCGCTCTTGTCGGCGTTGTCGATGCCGCAGGCGCCGGGGCCGTCGTCGGTACCGATGCTGCCGTCTGGGATTGCCCCACCGGTCAGTCAGAACCCGAAACAGCAACTGATGGCACTGGCCGCCCTTGCGGCGGCGATTGCGGGTGGACCCCGCTCAGGGCTCGCCGGGCTGCCCCGTGGCGTCATGGCGGGACAACAGCAACTCCAGCAGCAGGCGGATCGGCGGGCGCAGCAGGAACAAGCCCTGGCCATCCAGCGGCAACACGCCATGGATGCCCAGCAGCGGGTGGACGAAGACCACCGCATGAAGCGGGAACGGGCGTTGAACTCGGTGACGCAGGCGGTGCAGTCGGGGCAGTTCCAGACACCGGAGGATTACAACGATTTCATCGATCGGGCGGGCAATACGCTGGTGGCCTCGGGCTATCGGGATCTGACGCCGGGGTCGTTGCGGAACCTGCAGCCGTATCGTCCACCGGATGCGGAGTCGCTCGCGGAAAAAGCGCTCAAGAAGTATTACGGCGATCCGACGGTGGCGGCGCGCATGAAGGTCGACCCGATGTCGATCATGCACGACAAGATCCGGCTGGCGAAGGGGCAGGAGCCGATCCCGATCACGGAGGTGTTGAAGCTCGCCGGCCGGGAGATGCCGATCGATGCGCAGGGGCTGAGTGTGCCCATGGAGCAGATGACGGAGTTCCGCGCCGCGACGGTGGCCGCGAAGCAGGAATGGGCCAACGACCACGGCGGGACGATGCCGGCGGCGAAAGACAATCCGGCCATCTTCACCCGTGCGCGGCAGATGATGCAGAACAAGGATGAGCAACTCACCGATCTGCAGAAAGAGATTGCCGGCGCACGGCTGGATGTGCTGCGAGGCCAGAAGGGCAACAAGGATCAGAACGACTCGGATCTGGAGGACAACGCGCAGCAACTCGTGGACGGCAACATCCTGCCCTCGATGCTGAGCAAGCGGGGCGCGACCTACAACGCCACGTTGTCGAAGGCGAATCGTCTCAGCATTGAGCAGACCGGGAAGCCGCTGAACTTCATCAAGCTGCAACTGGATTATGAAGCAGCGAAGCGGTTCGCGACGTCGCTCAACGGCCCGAACATGGTGCGGTTCCAGGGGCTGGCGAATAGCGTGGTGAACACGATTGATGAAGTGAAGCGGCTCGGGGCCGAACTCAAACAGGGCAGCATCCAGAAGTGGAACAAGGCAAAGCGGGGCACGATTCAGCAGGTCTACGGCAACACGCCGCAGAGCGAAGCGGCGGCGCAGTACATGGCCGCGGTGACCACGCTCAAGGAAGAATTCGCGTCGTTGGTGCAGGGGGGATTCTCGCCCACCGAGTCGGCGTTTGCGCTGGCGAATCAACAAGTCAATGGGGATTACGGCATCAAGGATCTGAATGCGTCCCTGACGGAGGTGCAGCGGCTGATCAACTACCGGCTGCAGGGGTTCCGTGAACTCAAACCGATGCTGCCGGGTGGACCATCTGGTCAGACGCCGAGCGGTGATACGCCCGTGGAGACGTGGGAACGCGGCCCTGACGGCAAACTCCGGAAAGTGGGCGGCTGATGGCCCGACGTGTCAAAGGCCCTGACGGCGTCGTGCATGACTTCCCTGATGATGCGACCGATCAGGAAATCAGCGCGGCTCTGACGGCGCCACCGACGAAGCCCGATGCTCCTCGGCGCGGCTGGGTGGATATGGGCGTGGATGCCCTGCCGATGATCGGTGGCGCGGTAGGGGGATTGCTCGGTGGCGCATCCGGCATTCCCACGCTCGGGCTTGGGTCAGTGCCGGGGGCCATTGCTGGGGCGGGCGCCCTCGGCGCTGGCGGCGAAGCGGTGAAGCAACTGATTAACCGCGCGCGAGGCGCAGAAGTGCCAGCCACACCGGGCGCGGCAGCCGGCGACATCGCGCTGCAGGGCGGCGTGCAAGGGGCCCTAGAAGGCGCAGGACAGGGGATCTCCGCGGCGGTCACCCCTGTGGCTAAGGCGGTCTACCGCGGCTACCTGAAACCGTCGCTGGCCAAGATCAACATCGGGAAAGCCACCCAGATCATCGACACCGCGTTCAAGGAGAACCTGCCCATTTCGCATGGCGCGGTGACGGAAGCGGGCCGGCGGATTGGGGAACTGAAGGCGCGGGTGGATGCGCTGCTCGCGAGTGCGACCGGCGATGTCGATCTGCACACCGTGGCGGACAAGGTGCGGACGTGGGCGCGGGCGATGTATGGGCGCGCGGGACGTGCCCCGGAGGATCTCGACGCTGCACTGCAAGTGGCGGAACGCATCGACAATCACCCGTCCATGGCCCCCACGCCGCCTCTGGCGCGGCAGGACATCGTGGACCTCCCGACAGCCAATACCGTGAAGCGTGACCTGCAGGAAGGCGTGGGGACGTCGCAATACGGCATCCCGAGCAAGGCGGGGAAGACCGCGGAGAAGGTGGGCGCCAGTGAGATGCGGACAGCGATTGAAGCGAAGGCGCCCGGAGTGGGACCGCTCAACATGCGGGAGAGTCGGTTGATTGATCTCGCGCGGTCGCTGCGGCAGGCCACTGGACGGGAAGCGAACAAGAATGCCTTTTTCGGCGTGCCGTCGATTATCTCAGGTATGGCGGGCGCTGAAGAGTATGGACGGACCAAGAATCCGTATTCCGCCGCCGCCACGGCATTGGCCATGCGAGTCGGACTCCATCCCGCCGTGGCGACACGGGCTGCATTGTTGGCCTCCCGCATCGCGGAGAAAGTGCCGGCCGCGGTGATCTCGGACGTGGCTCGTGCGGCGGTGCAAGCCGTCTCAGAAGCCCAGCAGGAGCCCTAGCGTGTTCCAGATCATGCGAGAACACGCCGCGAGTAACAGCCCGAGTGCCAGCCACTGCAGCCACGTTTCCCGTTGCGTCCAGTTCATGGAAAGGTCTTTCTCATGATGCCATTGTTTGCGTTGACGCTGAATCCCATCGCGTTGTTGCTCTGGTTGATCGTGCTGTGTGTGATCATCTGGGCGGCGCGTGCCCTCATGGCGGCGTTCAATCTGCCGCAACCGATCCAAACGGTGATCTTCGTGCTGATTGTGCTGTTCGTGGTGCTTTGGTTGGTGCAGATGATGGGCGGTATTGGCAGTCCCACGTTGCGGATCGGATAACCATGCAGGACATGATCGATTCGGGGACGGTACAGGTCGTCGGGGGCAGTCCCGATGTGCGCGACTGGGCCATCACCGCGGCCATCACGCGGATTGAATTTCTCCCGAACGATGTGCGGGTGGAATTCACCAAACAGCACGGGCCGGGCCGCTGGCCGGATGTCGTGCCGCCGGGCTGGGATGGCCCCATCCAGTGGACGCTGTGGGCGGTGGTCAAGGTGGACGGCCAATGGTTCACCACGGGCTGTATCGAGTTCTGGAACGACCGGGAAGGTGTCGGCGGCCCCTTCTCCGCAGCGCGGCAGGACTGGTACTACTTCGTGCCCGAGATGAATCATCAGCCTGGCCCCGGCGAGCAGGTGGGGTTCTTCGCGTGTGCAGGGGACCAGCGGCGGAAAGACATTCGCTCGGTGGAAGAGCGCAGCAACATCGTGACGCTGCCGGTGCCGGTGCATGACTCCGGCGTATTCACGTTTGATGGCACGATGCCACCGACGCCAGGACCGGGGCCCGATCCGATTCCGCCATCGTCGGAGGTGATCTCGCTGTTGACACGGATCGCGGTGGCCGCAGAGGAACTCGTCAGGCTGGCCACGTTGTGACCGATGCCATCGGTGTCGCGTTCGCCACAGCGCTGCCTCCGACCTTGATGGCGCTGGCCGCGATTATCGTCTCGCTGAAGAATAGCCGCAAGGTCACCGCGCAGATCGAGGCGAAGTCGGGCGAACTCACCGCGGGACAGGATGCGATTCATGTGCTGGTGAACAGCAATTTGGAGAAGGTCAAAGCGGATCTCGCAGCGGCGATACTGGAGATTGCGGATTTGAAGCGGGCACTGAAAGCGCTGTCGCCGACACATCCGCATACGCGACGGAGTGGAGACACACGATGAACTTGACTCAGCAAAAGACCGGCGCATAATAGCGGCACCGCCACCGGGGTGATAGCCCAGTGACGGTGCCTCAGCGAAACCCCGATGGGATGAGCAACGGGGCCCCGCCTCTCGAGGGGTCTCCTTGCGGTGTGTGGCGGAGGCCCTCATGTCAGTCAGTCGAAAGTACGCCGTGCACTATGCGGCTGCCGTCGGAAGTCTCGTCGGCGTCAGTCTGCACGCGGCGCAGAGCCTGCCCACGCCGACCACGGAGCCGGACATGCTGCGCTATGCCATGACCCAAGGCGGCCTGCTGGCCGTGGCGTTGGTGCTGCTCTACGTCTACCGCCGGGACGTCACCCAACAGATTCAACGGAAAGACGAACGGCTGGATTACTTCGCGCAGATGGTCGAGGCCAACACCGTGGCCATGAACCGCATGGCCAGCGCGGTGGAGCATCTCGACACCCGGCGACACCCATGATCGATTGCTCCTGCGGGAAGCGGGCGGTCTGCTACGCGCCAGAGCCGCTCTGTCTGTTGTGCGCGACGGCCTACTACACCGCACTGGTGCATATCGGCGCCGAACTGTCGCGGGAACGAGTGCGCGCCGCGGCAGCGTTTGATGCGGAAGTGGCGGCGATGCGAGCGGTCCCGAATGCAAATCGGCAGCGGCTGTGTGTGCAGTGTCAGACGGAGACGCGCGCCACGGCACACGGGGTGTTCTGTGCGCAGTGTCTCTATCAACGGCGCCGACACGCGCTGAAGTCACGGGAGGCGTGATGAGCGATTTCAAGGATGCTGTCGCGATGCTGCCGCAGGTGCGGTGCCCCGGCTGTGGGGAGGAACGGCTCGTGGAGGAGATTGCGAAGGTGTTCTTCTGCCAAGTGTGCAGCAAGACGTTCGTGGTGGTGCCACCGAAGTGATGGAGATACGCGCCGTCTGCCGATCGTGTGGGAGCCGCAAGTACGTCCTGGGCTACCTGCCCGAGCGCTGTGAAAAGTGCGGCTGTGGGTTCTTCTGGTTCAGCCGCTACGAACACGCCATCACCGCGAAGACGCTCAGCCAGAGCGATGTCGAGTTTTTGAAGGTGAACCGCATTGCCGCGGAGTGAACGCTTCCTCGTCTGCGTCAACAACCTCGAGGATCCGGCCGGGCGGGTGTGGCTGGTGCGAGCTCGTGGGAAGTGGCTCACTGCTCGAGCCGTCCAGATCGAGGTGCCGGTGACCACGGTGTTCCGGGGACCGAAGGCACGGCAGCCAAAGGCATATCTGCAAGGGGTGGGTCGGGTGCGACGGCGCCGCGATGGGACGCTGTCCATCGCCGCGAGCTGAGCAGGAACGGGGAGGAGTCGACCAGTAGTGAGCCCCCGCTCGTCTGGTCGGCACTGGGGCCCGTTCCTGCTCACGGAAACGCACATGTATAGAGCGGCAACGCGCAGGTGGCCGGGATGGGCATCGACACGGCACAGGCCGGGGTGTTCGTGTTGGTGATGCGCGTCTCCAGCCGATGGGCTACGCCCGCCGCCACCGTGCGCGTGGCGCTGTTCTGGCCGGGGGTGATGGTGAAGATCTTCACCCCGTCCCAGATGATGTCCTGCGTCGTCGTGGCGCTGCGGTTGCCGAACACCGCATCCGCGGTGTTGTTCGCCTGACACGCCGGGACGGGAGGCGGAGGAGGCGTCGGAGCCGCGGGCGGGGATCCACACGCGGCGCCCAAGAGGAGCGCTAGAGCCGTTGCACCGGCACGAGCGGACGTTTGACGCCTTGGGCGTCGAGCCGTTTCAGCACGAGGTCGGTAATGCGATGGAAGGCCGCATAGTCGGCGGGCGAGCGTTCGCCAATTTCGTGCATCTTCTCTTCGACCGTGCGCGGACGCATCGGCGGCGGACGGCGGTGTCGTAGTTGAAACGCGAGCGTCATCACAGCATCCCACCCCACTTCCTTGCTCAACGACCGAGCAGGGTTCAGGGTATACCCGTCGGGCTGGAGCGCAAGCGGAAAACGTCCTACATCTTACAAATTGCGCGAACAGTTGAGGTAGGAGCGTTGCTATTTCAGACACGCCGTTTCTCCTTGTAGGACGTGGCACGACGCAGCTGCATCTGCGTGCGCCGTTTGACGTCGAGAATCTGCAGCCAACTATCCTGATCGGGCTTCTCCAGTTGGCGGATGCGCTCGAGGAAGCGGAGTTCGGTGGGCGTCATCTCCGCAAGGAATTCCAGGCCGTGATCGCGCACCGCTTCGACCAGCGAGAGCCCCATGGCGAAGCACATGGCCGCGAGATCATCCAGGTCCATGCCGATTTTGCCATTGAGCACCTTGGAGACACGGGACGGGGTCCACTGCAGACGGCCGGCGATGTCGTTCTGCGACAGCTCGCGGCGTTTCATCTCTTCGCGGATACGCATCCGGGTGCGGGCCGAGACGGATTCGCTCATATGGATTCGCAATGTAGCCCCTAAGTGCTTATTCCGCAAGTGTTTCCAAAGTAGCATTATTTTTGATTATTTCCTATCGGAAAATGCTTGACAGGGCCGTGCCGATTTTGCTAAAACTCTTCCTAGGAGTTACCGAATATGAAAAAGGCTGTGACCCCGCCGCCGCCCCAGTCACTGGAGGACTGGCGCTGGACGGCTCGGATCAAACAGAAGGACGCCGCCGCGAAGCTGGGGGTGTCCATTGGCTACTACTCCAGACTGGAGCGGCGCGAACTGTATCCCCATCGGAACCTGGCGAAGATCATCAGCGCCGAGACCGGCATCCCGATTATGAACCTGTTGGGACTGGCATCATGATTTCCAATACGGCCATTATCCACAGGGCCGATCAGGGCCTCGGTGACGATTCTCGAAACAAACTTTCGGGGTCCGATAATGAATGCTCTCTTAATCTGGCCGAATCGGCAATTCAACCGGGGGGTGATGGGCCGAATCTGCACGCCCGTGCGGGAGGGAAAACCGCCCCTGTTGTAGCCGAGATCCCGCCCTCCCGTCAATACGACCCCCGGCCCTACCTGCGGCACCAGGCGCTGGCCTTTCAGTGGTGCGAGCGCACCCGCCGGTCCACCTCGGACACCTCGATCATCCGGATGATGCACCGCTACACCGCCGATGAGCTCTGCCGGTTTCTGGTCGAGCTCCAGCACGCGGACATTCCAGCGGATCTGATGGTCAGTCATGGCGCATAGCCACCTGCTCGAGGGCATCCAGGCGTGCGGCCAGCCCCGCCACGATGGTGGTGAGGCTGCGCAGCAGGTGGGCCAGCCGAACGTGTTGGGCGCGCAGGTCCGTGCATCCCTCATCGGTGCGGATCGGGGTCGGTGAACTCATGCTTGCGATTCTGACCCCAGACCGGCGGGCAATCACAGCACAACGTCTCGCGACGGATAGCCAACGTCTTGGCACCTCTTGCCACCCGTTCTCAAAAGGACACGCGGTGCAGTTGTGGCAGGACGTGTCTGCGGGGGTAGCGGGGAAGGTGCTCGCGGCCGAGTGCGGGTGGTCGGAAGCCCATTACAGCAAGGTTGCCCACGGCATCCAGGGGGATCTGATGGAACTGCTGGCACGGCTGCCGGCGCATCGGGCGAATCTGCGCGCGGACTTCTTCTTGCGGCTGACGGAAGCCGAGGGGGTGCACCCGATCATGATTGCGGCCGAGGAAGCGATTCAGGCGGTGTCGCGGTTCCTGCGCTACGCCACCGCGTTCGGATTACCGCAGATGGACGAAGACGATGAACGAAAGGTGGGCTGAGTGAGCGTGTTCATGCAACCGGTGGCGGTGAGTGCGGCGAGTCAGGCCGTGGTCACGGCACTCTGGGCGGTGACGATTCTCGGCGCGGGGCTGGTGTGGGCGTGGCAGTCACGGCGCAATCTGAGCATCAAACGATTGCAGCGGGTGCATGTCGTAGATGCGCTCCTGATCGCGGTGGGTGTGGCGGTCATCGGGCACACCTACGTGTATCTGGCGTGCGATGCGATGCCGCTCTGCTGCGACGACTGGTGGGGCTGGTTGTGCTATTTGGTCGTGTGAAATGAAAAAGGGGGCGCGGCTGGAACCCGTGCCCCCGCACCTGGCATCAGCGAGAGGAGCTGAAGACAGATGACAACGACAAGTTTACAACGAACGGTGGGTGCCCTGTGACGGCCTTTGTGGTGACGACGGAGACCACCTCGGGCTGTCTCATCGAGGAAACGATCGAAGCCCCCGGCAAGCGGTGGGCGATACGGCTACACCGCTCGTTGCTGCTGCACTGCAAAGGCTGGGAGCCCCAGGAACTGCGCTGCACGGTCGCAGAACCGGTGCAGGAAGAAGGCCCGCGATGAAGGCCAAGACGCGCCTGCGCGTTGATGCGGTGCTGCTGCAGATCATGTCGACCACCTGCGGCTGCCTCGCGATCATCTCGTTGTTCTACGGAGCGGTCCACCTGGCCGAGCCGGAACTGTTCGTGCTGTGGGTGGCGGCGTTTCTCGTGTTCACCCTCCACTGGCGCATGTTCCGAACGGAGCGTGCCCAATGATGGACACCTTCGTTCATGCGGGGCCGATGCTCCAAGCCTTGATCGTCATCCTCACCGGCTGGTGCGTGATCGTCATGGTGGGCTGGACGGTGACCGTGGTCCGCGGGCTCTTCGGCTGGCTGATCGACACGGTCCACCCGAAGGCCACGGTGGTGGATCTGGCCGACTACCGCAGGAAGCAGCTCAATGCGTGCGTCCGTGCGGGTGATCGCCGGAGAGTGTCATGAAGGCGCAACGAGTAGAAATGCTCGGTGACCCTGAAAAGTGTTTCGCGTGTGGTCGCGCGAAGAAAACCGCCGGATTCCCCGCTGTCACAGCAGACGGGCAACACGTTGAAGTCGGCGACGACTGCTACCGACACATTCGGGATCGCGGGCGACTTGGGTATCAACCGCCGTCTGGTGGGCCTCGGTTGTGGTGTCTGTCCGCTATTGGAGCAGTTCAAGGTAGGAAATCATGAGCGGCTCAGACATCGACTACTACGGCGCCTACAACGGCCCCACCGACACCGACATTGAAGACGCGGCTGAACGGGAACAGGACGCACTAGCCCAGACGGAAGCCATCCTGGCCCGCGATGCCGCGTTCAGTGAATGGGTCCGACGTCTACGGGTGCCTCCGTATTCGCTGGATTGGTCACAGATTTTCTTCCGACTGGTGCGCGCGCGAGAAGCGAGCGAACACCATTTCTACGTGCAGCCCAACGATCTGCCCCTGACGCAACTGGCAGCGGCCGAGCACTGGCCGTATGTCCTGCGGCTGGTGGCGGACGTGATGGAGCGTGAACCTTTCGAGACGGGCGGGGCGGACCCGCGGAGATAACGACATGCCGAATTTCAACGAGGCGTTTCCGAGCAACTACGTAAAGGCGTCCGATCTGAAGGGGAACGAAGCCATCGTGACCATCGATCGGATTGCCTTCGAACCGGTGGGGCGCACGAAGGAAATGAAAGCCGTGGCCTACTTCACCGGCAAGGAGAAGGGCCTGGTCCTGAACAAGACCAACGCCACAAAGATCGCCACGCTCGCCGGGTCGCAGATGACCGAGGACTGGCCGGGCACGCGCATCAAGATCTACCCGACCGAAACCGAGTTCGGCGGCGAGACGGTGGAGTGCATCCGGGTGAAGGGGGCGCCGGCCACCAACGGGAACGGGAACGGCGCCGCGCGCCAGCAGGCGCGGCAGCCGGTGCGGCAGCCGGAGCCCGAGCCCGAACCGCAGTACGAGACGCACAGTGCCCCGCTGACCGATGACGACATTCCCTTCTAGGTGGGTGCCATGGCTTACGACAACGAATTGAGCGGGCAGATCGTGATCGACATCGAGACGGTGGGAGCCCCCGACTGTGCGGGGTTCCTGCCGGACGTCGATGCCCCGAGCAACTACAAGGATCCGGTGAAGATTGCTGCGTTCATCGAACAGGAGCGGCTGAAGCAGATCGCGATGGCGGGGCTGGATGCGGACCTGAACGAGATTGTGGCGGTGGGCTGGCTCTACGCAGAGGATACAGACCCGGTGTCGGTAGCGACCCGCGAGACCGACGACGAAGCCGACCTGATTCGGTGGCTGCTGGATGCCATCGGGAACCGCTGCGTGGTGGGGTTCAACACGCTCAACTTCGACCTGCCCGTGGTGATGCGCCGGGCGCAGTATCTCGGCATTCGCTGCCCAGATTTCAATCTGGACAAATACAGAACCCCACACCTCGATGTGCTGGATCGGTTGACGTTCCGCGGCCGGTTGAAGATGCGGTCGCTGTCGTTCTACTGCCAGCGGTTTGGTGTGCCCCACGACGACACGGTCAAGGGGAAAGACATCACGGCACTGGTAGCGGCGAAGGACTGGGAGGCGGTGGCGAACCATTGCCGGAGCGATGTGATGGCCACCACGCTCTTGGCCCG
>Ga0068869_100000534_pt1 | contig 21247 bp, 11 predicted proteins | sample KBSMisM52_FD_64676 | JGI IMG/M metagenome (GOLD analysis project Ga0068869, IMG submission 64676) | Miscanthus rhizosphere microbial communities from Kellogg Biological Station, Michigan, USA - KBS Miscanthus M5-2 | ecosystem: Host-associated > Plants > Roots > Rhizosphere > Soil ... | reverse complement strand
ACCCCCAACGATCGTATCCAGCGCCCGATTCATATCGCGGCCAATCCACAAGCCACGACCAACTGGAAGGCTCACTATGGTAGCCAGAACCATGCGATGAGTCGCATCGCTGGCGCTGATGGAACGTTCCGCTTTGAGATTATCCAACTCTTGCGGGCGTCGCCCATTACTTAGTGCATCCGTGATGAACGAATTCGCTCCTGCAGATGAGTCATCCATGGCTTTGGCCCAGGTGTAATTGCCTTCAAAACTTACGTAGTGGCTGGCACGCTTTTGGAAGCGCATCTGCAATGAGTTGTAAGAAGCGCTCGCAGCCAGCGCGGTAAGTGAAGAGAACTGTCCGTCGAATTGTGGGAACGGACGCAAAAGATTGATGAGTGGAATTGTGTCATCGTTATAAATGGAGCTGGGTTCGTTGAAAATAGCGTCCGGCCCGGTAAAGAGGGACTGGAACGGATTGGCAACCTGGCTGGCGAGTGCACCTGACGGAGACAAACATTTATCCGGGTCAGCGGCTTCAGCTTGGCAAGCAGCCGCTGCTGCTACTACCTGCTTACGAAGGGAAGAGGGTAGAAAGTTTTTGTTGCCGGTCCTGGACCCAGAACTGAATGGCAGGTGTCTGCTTTGGCTTCCGGAATAATCCGCCCCAATCGTAATGCCTCCGCGGAAAAGGTGTTGGACTCCCAAGTTCCACTGATAAATTTCAGCGTTGCGGGCTTCGGTTGTGCCTAGAGTGTTGCCGTTGTTATAACCCCACATCGCCAATTTTCCGTACTTCTCACCTTGTGGAGACGCAAACCCGCTCGGGAATGGGTCAGCGAGCGTAGCAAATCGTGTGTCGAAGTTGTCTTTCGAAAATTGAATTCCGTTGGAACCACCAAAGGCTGGGCCCGGGCTTTGATAGTTGGTTGCGACGTTTAGACCATAGTAGATTCCCGCGCCGCCTCGAACCACGGTGTTGGAACCTACTGCGTATGCGAAGCCAGCTCGGGGAGCCCAATTGTTTCGGTCAACTGGGATATTGCGATGCCCCGAGGTTGTAAATTCCGTAGTGCCCAGGAGATCCCCCGTCCGGGTTAACAGAGTGGTGGGAGTAACGTTGGGGTCTGGCGCCTGGTCAGGATCCGTAACACTATCCACAGCGCTAATTGGCACAGCAATGCCAGTGTCACCGCTGTAATTGCTGAACTGAACCTGGTTGGTCCGCTCCGAATATGGGCTACTCCATTCGTAACGCAGACCGAAATTCAATGTCAGCTTCGATGATACTTTCCAGTCGTCTTGAAAATAGAACGCTGTTTCCTTTGATTTGTTTGCCACCGCCCCGTTCGTATCCAAGAAGGAATCGTCCGGATCGCCATACCCCAGAAGCAGGCTGGCATATGAGGCTCCCTGAGAATCATCGAACGCATTAACAAACTGCTCAGTTACGCTTTGCGTAAAGTGGAACTGGCCCGTCGGGTTTCCGGGTTGGAAAAAATTGTTAAAAAACAGTCTTTGCTCCCCACCAAATTTCCAGATTTGCCGTCCTCTCGCCCATGACAGCGAGGAACTGTAGGAATAGAGTGTGTGTGCAAACCCTGTGTCCGTGCAGCACTGATTGAATAAGGAGACCGCGTCGCCGTCGGTCTGAATCGTGGGGAAGCGGTGCAAACCATTCGCCTGAGCAAGAGGGGCGTCGCCGGGCTGATCGAACACCGTCTCGAGCTTAGGATAGTCCTCAGTTACCGGAGCAATCGCGCGATCCAGCGCAAAACGGTTGGTCCATACAATATTCGGAGTGATCGTAAAGTCATGCTCCAGCGAGGCATTGTGAACATCCGTGGTGCTGCTAAAGCCATCATTAAAATCACCATCGCCGAATATGGTAGGGATGGCGTTCTCACTATGGAGATTGCTGTAACGACCCGATAGGTGACTTCTGTCGGTGAAATTGTGGTCGATCTTTATGTCGAACTGCCGCCCAGTAGTCTCATTAAGGGACGCTTGGTGAAAATTGTTAGTCCCGGGTTCCGCGTTGGGGTCGGTAGGCATCGGGTACATGTTTATGATTTTTTGTCCCATGGGATCGATCAAACCAGGATCGATCACATTGGGAATGGCAAATGACGAGCGTTCCTTATTGCCGTCTGAGTCGACGGCGCCAGTAAACGAAAACGGGTTAAAGATAGGCCGTGCTGATTGACTGAAATCTCCCGTACGTTCAAGCGCCGTGGGCACAATGGCGTCAATGTTAAACGGATCGTTCTGCCGGATCGCCTCGAAATCAACAAAGAAGAAGGTCTTGCTCTGTTTGATCGGCCCGCCAAGTGAAAATCCATATTGATCGCGTGCGTGGTCGGGCTTAGTGCCTCCATTCGCCTCATTGAAAAACTCATTGGCATCGAGAGCCGAGCGCTGTCCGAACCACCAACCGCTTCCGTGAAACTTGTTGGTACCCTGCTTCATAACAATGTTTACGACGGTGCCGCCGTTGTTGCCATACTCGGCGGAGAAGCTGTTGTTTTCCACCTTGAATTCCTGAACGGTTTCCACCGAAGGCTGGTAATACACGTTCGTGGTTGCGCCTTCCCCCTGTTCCGGCGCGCTGGTAAGCGCTCCGTCCAGGCGAATCTCTGCCGTAGCGTTGCGTTGGCCGTTGGAAACAAAGTTCGTACCCGATGGATAGGAATCATTCGTGCCCTGGCCGGCCGTTTCAGTTACGCCTCCTGCTAGAAACACGAGTCCGAACATGCTGCGATTGGACAGAGGGATATCGCGCACATATTCATTGGTAACATCAGTACCGAGAGAAGCATTGCCAGTATCTAAAAGTGGGGCTTGCTCTGTGACGGTCACCACTTCGGCAGCGGCTTGTGGTTTCAGGGTGAAATCGAGAGTCGCGCTCTGACTCACTGCCAGCGTTAGTCCTTTTCGTTCCTGGGGAGTTAGGCCTGCGGCCTCGACCCGAATCGTGTACGTTCCTGGACGCACCCCAGTAAACAGATAAATCCCGCTGCCATTGGTTACGTTATTTGCGGAAATGTTCGTACCTTCATCGGTCAGGGTGACCTTTGCTCCCGGGATAACCGCGCCTGAAGCATCGCTAACAACACCAGTCAGCTGCGAGGTATATGTGGATTGCGCAGCCACGTGGTTACTCACACATAAACTCACCAGGAAAAGCGCCGACAATATTCGAAAACTTCGAAGTAGAATACGCATCACCGACCCCCTAAGAATTTAGACCGACTAGAAAAATTCGAACCGGGCCCCCCTCGTCTTAAAAACCACTTCGAGTAGGCCTGAATAGCCGAGTTTCATTTCAGGAACGACGCGATCACGATCTGCGTTTCCACGCGAAAAATAAGCAGAAACGGCAATATATGAAAAACGTTCGAAACGTTTGTCAATTCTGATACACTGAGTTCGATTATGTTGTCAATCGAAATATTTCATAATATTTCGATTCCGGTTTTTTATTTTTTCGCTAGATTAAAAGCAGGCAACCGGCCCGTTTCCATATGAAGTAAGATGCTTATATTAAAGTACATACGATAGATTCCCCGTAGCTCTTTGGCTGCTTCAGAAGTTTGCTGTTTTTGACAATATGGAACGTAATTATCTGCATTTCCTGGTTTGGCCTCGTTGCTAGGCCGAAATTTAATTTCGAATTTCTACTTTTTCTTTCGTAATATATCCCTCTCGTGTATCCTCACTACGATTTGAAAGAGCTTTCGCAATATGACCGGCGTTGAACAGAAAAACATCAGCAGTAGCGGACATACGTGGCGCGAGATTAAGCAGCAGCCAGCCTTGTGGCCGACGACCGCCGAACGTGTGCGGGAAGGGATGGAAAGGCTACAAGTTCGAACAAGGCTAAAAGATGCTCGAGTGGTGATTACCGGCGCTGGAACATCGGCTTATGTTGCAGCTGCAATTTCGGGGGCTTGGCCGCGATCGATAGCTGTACCTTCCACTGATCTTCTATTGGCGACTGAACGATACATCGAAGAAGCCACGGTCCTGTTGTCGGTGGGGCGCTCCGGTGATAGTCCCGAAAGTATGGCTGTGGTCGACCGAGTTCACCGTCTACGGCCGGATATATGGCATTTGGCAGTAACTTGCAATCCTCGCGGAGGCTTGGCGGCTTCGCCCCTGGTTAACTCGATTGTTCTGGATCCACGCACCAATGATGAGAGTCTGGTCATGACCAGCTCATTTTCGAATCTTTTACTGGCGGGTCTGTGTTTGACAAAAGGCGATGCCATGGAGCCGGTAATCACACTAGCGTCGGCTGCAGCGCAGACACAGTTTACTGTGATCAATGAACGTGTGAAGACTCTCGCTAACAGAACCGAAGACAGAGTTCTTCTTCTCGCATCACCGCCACTTTTTAGTTGGGCGGAGGAAGGTGCTTTGAAGATTTTGGAGATGACTGCCGGCCAGTTTCCCGCTATCGCTGAAACCTACCTCGGGTTGAGGCACGGACCGATGAGTTTTATTCGCGAGAACACTCAGGTCATTTGTCTAATGTCCAATGATCAGAGGAATCGACCGTATGAAGAAGATCTGATTCGCGAACTTCGCGCAAAGAACCTCGGATATCTTGTCGGCGTATGCCACCATGATGGCAGAGATAACGGAAACCGACTGCCTTTTGATGAGGTAATTCCGTCTCTGCTTCCGCAAGCCCCGGATGAAATTCGAACCCCTTTTGAGATCCTTGGGGCTCAACTGCTTGGATATCACCTCAGTGTGCGTGTAGGTCTAAATCCGGACAACCCCAGCCCCAGTGGCGTGATCAATCGTGTTGCCCAGGGAATTCGCATCTATCACCCTGAGTAGAGCGTGCTCACGCATCTTTATTCTTCATCGATTTGATGGCAACAAATCCGGAAGAGTTAACCAAGGCGTTCTTCGTGAACTATCAACATGTCCGTAAAATCAAAGTAAAGATATTAGGAACAAGCGGCCCGGCAAGGGCACATGAAATCCTCGATAATGCAAGAAGCGACAAAGCAGCATGATGTTGCACATGCCTGATGTTCCTAGAGAGTGCAATTGGGTACGGGGAGTGTGACCGCCAGCAGTACACACTCCCCGTTCGCTCCCGTTGCACCGTCCTGAAGATGCTTCAGAGTTTCCCAACCTTGCCATCAGTGCCGCTGGATTTCTCAAAGTCACTACAAGTCGGGTAACTCATAATCCAACGATCCGGCCGCGAGGCTGGGGTTGGACGTAAGACTGACCGGGAGAAGAAAGCCCGTTGCCAGGTATACTGGCGACCATCACAGATGCTCCCAGCAATTAAGAAGTAAAACGAGTTACTGGACCAACAATCAACAGGCTGAAAATTATGGGGATGGGGAATGGCAAACGAAGGCAAGGTGAAAGTCGGAATTATCGGGTCACAATTTCAAGCGGACGCTCATGCGGCGTCGTTGCAAATCATGCCGGAGGCCGCCGAAGTGGTTGCGGTGGCCTCGCCCACTCCGGGTAATGCGGCCGCATTCGCTAAAAAATTCGGCGTCCCGCGAGTGTTTACCGACTACCGAGAGATGCTCAAAGAGAAAGACATCGAGATGGTGACCATTGCTGCGCCAAACAGTCTGCATGCCCAGATGACCAAGGACTGTGCGGCAGCAGGGAAGCACATTGTCTGTGAGAAACCTTTGGCGGTGACCATTGCCGAAGGAGAGGAGATGATCAGCACCGCCAAGAAAAATGGAGTGCTCCTCATGTACGGAGAGGAACTCCTTTTCACACCCAAATTTTTGAAGGCGAAAGAAATGGCTGACGCCGGGGCGTTCGGGAAGATCCATCTTATTAAACAGAGCGAAAAGCACTTCGGTCCCCACAGCGATTGGTTTTGGGACGTGAATCGCTCGGGCGGCGGTGCGTTCATGGACCTCGGCTGCCACGGAATTGCCTTTTGCTATTGGTTCCTAGGACGTTCGCCGATCAAGTCGGTCTATTGTCAGATGGGAACTTACGTTCATGGAGATAAGACGCAAGGGGACGACGATGCGGTTTGCATCCTCGAATTCGAGAGCGGCGCCATCGCGTTGATCGAAAATAGTTGGGCGAAACGGGGCGGTATGGACGACCGGGTAGAGGTTTTTGGCTCCGAAGGCGTGACCTACGCTGACCTTCCCAGGGGCAACTCGCTGCCAACTTACAGTGAGAAAGGTTATGGATATGCCGTAGAGAAGGCCCCTTCAACGCGAGGCTGGAGCTATCCGGTTTTTGAGGAACTCTGGAACTACGGTACGCCGCAGGAGCTTACGCACTTTGCGCGCTGTGTTAGAGGCAAAGAAACTTCAAAAGTTACCGGTGAAGATGGCTTGGTGGTAATGCATGCTCTCTTTGCCGGGTACGCCTCGGCCGGCGAAGGACGAAAAATAGAGTTGCCATTCCCAGTGCCAGCAGTGAAGAGGCCCATCGATCTCTGGTTAAATGGTCCGGCACGAAAACGAGCGAAGAAATAGTTCTGTAACCAGGTAATTCATCCACATCCCCACAATGGTGTCAGGCGATGACCACTTCAGACAGAATTCGTTTCAGTCTCATGATGTTCCTCAATTATGTGATCTGGGGAGCATGGTATGTCACCCTTAATACCTATCTCACGATCAATCTTAAGTTCACAGGAACCCAAGCTGGCGCAGTGTTCGGAACCACCGCCCTTGCTTCTATCGTCTCACCGTTTTTTGTGGGTTTGATCGCCGACCGTTTCTTCGCTTCGGAACGAGTTCTGGCGGTTTTGCACCTCTTTGGAGCTGTGCTGCTTTTTTGTGTAACCAAAGTTACGACTTTTGGTGCAGTGTACGCGTTGATGTTCGCTTATTGTCTTTGTTATTTCCCTACGATTGCCCTCACCAATTCTCTTACACTGCAGCATTTGAAAAATACGGGCCGCGATTTTCCCCTGATCCGTGTTTTCGGCACTCTGGGATGGATCGCTATAGGCGTCACCATAGGGCGCATGCGGGTCGAAACTTCCACGACTCCATTTCTTTTGGCGGCAGGAGCATCGGTCGTCATGAGTGTTTTCAGCCTCACCCTTCCTCACACTCCGCCAACTAGCCAGGGACAAGCCGTGACCTTGCGGAGAATCCTGGGGCTTGATGCGTTAGTGATGTTCAAGCGGTCGGCGTTCGCGGTTTTCGCGGTCGCGTCGGTCCTGGCTTGCATTCCGTTGACTTTCTACTTCTCTTTTACCAATACCTATCTCAATGAGCTCCATGTGGAGAATGCTGCCGGCAAAATGGCTCTTGGACAGGCCTCGGAAGTTGTGATGATGCTGCTCATGCCTTTCATCCTTCGCCGTCTTACTGTCAAGAACATCTTGGTCGCGGGGCTGCTTGCCTGGTCGCTACGCTACTTGCTTTTGGCATATGGCAACCCGAATGGTGGTTTGTGGATGTTTTATGTCGCGATCCTGCTCCATGGCATCTGTTATGACTTCTTCTTCATGACCGGGCAACTCTATACGGATCAGGAAGCGCCCGCGCATTTACGAAGTGCAGCACAAGGTGTGATTACTTTCCTGACCTACGGAGTCGGAATGCTGATAGGCTCTCTGGTTTCGGGACGAACGATAGACTATTTCACTCGCGCAGTCGGAGGTGTTGTGACCCGTAACTGGCAATCTTTTTGGATCTCTTCCGCGTTAACTGCTTTTCTGATCCTCCTGCTCGTTGCCATATTTTTTCGCACCAACTCTCGAATTGAAAACGAAAAGCGATAGGCCGGGCCTATCTACCATCGACCTTGTCAGACGGCCGATGAGTCGTTTGTCGAGCAACTTGCGGTTTGCCCGGCACGAGTCGGGCGAATCATGGTTGAGGCATCGCTTGAAACGCTCAGCTTTCGGCAAATCGGCGTGGTGATTGAAGAGTACGCCGTCGTTCGACGGCATCAAGATGTTGGACCTGCTCGACCTTGAGACCCAAATGGAAGGATGTTTTGAATCGTTCGCCAGAATTGCTGACATGGAATGCGAAAATCTGGAGGCGCCAGAGGCCACAGGGAATCTGTGACGTCAATCTTAGGTCGACGCTTCTGCCAACGGGAGCCACACTTGAAAACGAGTATCGCCTGGTTTCGAACTAACCTGAATATGTCCCCTATGCTTCTTCACAATTCGCTGGACAGTGTCCAGGCCGAGGCCGGTGCCTTGTCCAACGCCTTTGGTGGTGAAAAAAGGCTCGAAGATGTGCGGCTCTACCTCGTCTGAAATTCCGGGACCGTTGTCGCCGATCTCAACTACAACGCTCGTATCCTCGCGATAAGTTCGAACTCGGAGCTCGCCTTTTCCGCCCATTGCGTCAATGGCATTGTCAATGATGTTGGTCCACACCTGATTGAGCTCGCTCCCAAATGAATTCACTAGAAGGGGAATGCGCTGGTAATCGCGTCGCACCACGACTCCTTGTTTCAACTTGTGATTCAAGATCGTCAATGTGATTTCCAGGCTCTTTACGATATCTACGTTTTGCACCGGAGCCTGGTCCATATGTGTGTATTCCTTGATTGCTCCGACCAAGTCCGAGATGCGCGACGTACTGCTCTCGATTTCGTGCAACAGGCCTGCCACTTCCGCCGAAGCAGCGATCCTCACCAAGGCAGCTCGGGCAGTTTCTCCGTCAAGCTTGGCGAACAATGATTCCAGCACCGCCGGTTGAATATTCCTTCGCGCGAGATCGGCTGCCAGTTGCCACAAATCGTTCTGTCCATGACTGCGCAGCAGCGAGTCTATCTGGTCTTCCAGGTCGCTGATGGTCAGAGGATCGGACGGAACTACATCCTGTTGTGTGAATGAGGCTTCCAGTTTCTCGATCTCTGATTTCTGTGCGGAACTGAGATCACGGCTTCCCAACTCAAGGCTCGCGTCTCTGATCTTCTTCAGAATGTCACGCAATTGGCTGGTGGCACGTTTCGCGGCGGACGCTGGGTTGTTGAGTTCATGGGCGAGTCCAGCGGAAAGCTTTCCCAGCGAAACCAGCCGATCTCTCTGTTGCTCGATGCGAGTAGTTTCACGGATGCGATCGGACATTAGAGCCACCAGACGCGTGGTCAAGTCTGGCATTCGGTGCACGAGTTCGGGAAGCAACGAGGCCGGGAATTTCAGAACTCGGCCGGCTGTCATAGCTCGACCCGTTACCGTGAACTCTTTCATCCTGGAAAATGGAAGCACTCCGGTCACATCGCCTGCTTTGCTGGAAAACAGAATCGGATCGCCTCCGAATTCGCCGCGCCACTGAAATTGGCCCTCGAGAATGACAAACATCGTGTCCGCCGGGTCACCCTGGCGCACGTAAGTATCTCCAGCAGCTAAATGTGCTTCTTGCGAGTTGGCGAGGAACCACGAGATCTGATCGTCGGGCAGGTCCGCGAATGCCGGGAGGCGACGTAGTTCTGATTTGTCGATCATTCACACCTTGCTCAAGTACTGATGGATAAACTGCACTGCCACCGAACCTTCACCGACTCCTGATGCTACCCGTTTTATCGAACCGTGGCGCACATCGCCCACTGCAAAGATGCCGGGAACGTTGGTTTCGAGCAAAAAAGGATCTCTCTCGAGTGTCCATCCCTTTGGACGTTGGCCATCGCGGATAAGATCTGGGCCGGTCAACAGAAAGCCACGCTCGTCGCGCTCGATGATGTTCGCCAGCCAGTCTGTCCTCGGGAGGGCTCCGATGAAGATGAACATCGCACTGGCCGGCACACGCTCAACTTTGTCAGTGTCGGAACAGAGCACCGAAATCTCTTCCAGATGTGTTTCGCCATGTGCCGCGGCCACACTGGCGTGTGTCCATAGCTGAATTTTGGGTGTCGCTCGAATCTGGTCAATCAAGTATTGCGACATCGTGCTAGCCAGCGATTCGCCGCGCACCAGAATAACGACACGCTCGGCATATCGGGCGAAGTTCATCGCCGCTTGACCGGCCGAATTTGCGCCGCCTACCACATAAACAATTTCACCCTGGCAGGCCAGCGCTTCGGTAGCACCGCCACCGTAATAGATTCCCGCCCCTTGCAATCTGTCTATTCCCGGGGCTTCCAGTCTCCGCCACTGTACTCCAGTGGCGATCATCAACGCATGGCAGGAGATCTCGCTTCCATCCGCCAGTTGAAGGATTCGGTAAGACCCTTCCGCGCGGATGCCCACCGCTTCCTGCGGGGCCAGGATTTCCACTCCGAAACGCTGAGCCTGAACTACGGCGCGCCGCGCCAGATCGGCCCCGCTGAGCCCGGTAGGAAATCCGAGATAATTCTCAATGCGAGCGCTCATTCCAGCCTGACCGCCGGGCGCCTCCCGCTCAATCATCACCGTGTGCAGACCTTCCGAGGCGCCATACACAGCGGCCGCCAAGCCCGCTGGTCCTCCACCTACAATTGCCAAATCATAGAAATTGGTCTGCGCACGGGTTCGCAGCCCGACCTTTTGCGCAACCCCGGCGGGTATACCTTCCAGGAGTTTTGTACCGTCGGGGAAAAGCACCACAGGAATACTGGCAGCCTCCGGACCTAGCGCTTCCAAAAGGCGCTTGGTTTCGGGATCATTGGCGGAAAGCTCCACATCAATCCATTGGTATGGGACACGGTTTCGCGCCAAAAAGTCCCGCAGCTCATACGATCGGGGCGACCAGCGGGTGCCCAATACCCGAATGCCTTGAAACGTTGGATGGAAGGAAGACCGCCAGTCATCAAGCAAATCATCTAGTTGTGGATATAAATGCTCCGTGGGGGGATCCCAGGGTTTCAGGAAAAAGTAGTTAATGCTGGCGTGATTGATCGCGTTGATTGCGGCATTCGTGTCCGCGTACGCGGTCAGCAAGGCTCGCTTTGCACCAGGAAATATCTCCATGGCCTCTTGCAGAAATTCGACGCCGTCCATGCGGGGCATGCGCTGGTCGGCCAGAAGCAAAGCCACACTGTCATTACGCACCTTCAACTGCTTTAAGAGATCGAGAGCCCCTTCGGGAGAATCACTTCCTATCACCCGATATTCGGCCCCATAGTGCGAGCGGAGGTCGCGCTCAATCGCCCGCAAGACATCGGAGTCGTCATCCACACTTAATAAGATCGGTTTCGCCATGGTCGGTTTCAGGCTCTCTTACACATCGCAGATTTCTCAGTTATCCGGGTGACCTCAATTCCAGCCAGTCTAGCATCGGAGCGTCACCGGCGGAGTGCCACCAGAACCGAACTGCGTCCCAGAAGCAACCTCAACCCATGCAAAACCAGCGTGATGGCGAGGAAGCCATTGCGCGAATCTCTGGCGTTACCTACCGACTGTTCGATCGACTGGCCCGTGCCTCTGAGTATGGTCGCGTCATTTCGCCTAACAATTAGCACTGCTCATTACTCATTAGGCCGGTCTGGCGGCCTATTCATGATGACATACGAAATTTTCGGGTTTTCATAACAACTGTGCCTAAGACTGCTGTTTTTGCCTATTCCCAACATCGGGAAATGGTTGAAACTATTTATTGTCAGTCGACGAACCGGTGACCAGTGGGTTGATGCATAGGTCCGAAAATCCCTAACATCGACGTGCTACGAGGGCCACGTGCAGGGCGAAACCCTTTCCCATTACCGCATTGTTGAGCAAATCGGAGCCGGGGGAATGGGTGTTGTTTATCGGGCTCATGATGAACGTTTGGACCGGGACGTAGCCATAAAAGTGCTACCCGTAGACGCACTCTCCGACCAAGAATCCCGCTCAAAGTTTCGACACGAAGCCCTTGCTCTAGCCAGGCTCGACCACCCAAATATCGCTACTGTCTTCGAATTCGCTACTCAAGGAAGCATTGATTTCCTGGTGACCGCCTACATCCCCGGAGTGACGGTCGATCAAATGCTGGCAAATCGTCATTTGCCACCTGCGCAAGTACTTGATCTCGGCATCCAACTGGCAAAGGGTTTGACAGCGGCCCACAGCCGCCAGGTCGTGCACCGCGATCTCAAACCAGGCAATCTACGGTTGACACCGTCGGGCTTGCTGAAAATTCTTGACTTCGGACTTGCAAGCTTCTTCCACACTGAATCGGACGTTACAACCAGCCGACTGACTCAGTCGCAGGAATTCGCGGGCACGCTTCCCTATATGGCGCCGGAGCAATTGCGGGGCGGCAAAGTCGATACGCGCTGCGACATCTGGGGGGCAGGCGCCGTGCTTTACGAAATGGCCACTGGCAAACGACCCTTTCCCCAAGTTCACAGTCCAGCATTGATCAACGGCATCCTCAATTCCGTACCAAAATCTCCCCGTGACCTTAATCCGGAAATACCACGAGAATTGGAATTCATAATTTTGAAGGCGCTCAATAAGGATCCGGCGCAGCGTTATCAGACAGCTGCCGAGCTCGAATTCGACTTAGCGCGGGTTCAGCAGGGTCGGCAGCCGCTGGCTAAGCGGTCCACTTGGGGCGCTTGGCTATATCTCGGGGTATTCGTCCTGATTCTAATTGCCGTTGCTATTGGCTCGTACATACGCCACTCCTCAGAAGGCAGTAGTAGTCGCCGATCGGTTGCGGTTCTTGGCTTCAAGAACTTGTCGGGTGCACCCGAGAGAGCCTGGGTTTCTACAGCACTGGCAGAAATGCTCACCACTGAACTCGGAGCCGGAGGCAAACTCCGAACAATCCCGGGCGAGACAGTAGCACGAGTTAAAGCGGACCTCGCTTTGCAGGACGGTGAGATGAGGGATGAAAGCCTATCCAGAATCTTTGAAAGTCTCGGGTCCAATTTGGTGGTGCTGGGTTCGTATTTGGACATAAACGGAGCCATTCGCGTGGACCTGCGAGTCCATGACACCTCAGCCGGTGAAACCATCGCGACGACTTCAGAGACCGGTACGGAGAGTCAATTTTTTGACCTGGTAAGACGTTTAGGTGAATCCCTGCGAAGGCAGTGCGGAGTGGGACAACTGTCTCAGGAGGAGTTGGCTGCGACGCAAGCTTCCGAACCTGTCAGCACCGAGGCTGCAAAGTATTACGCCGAAGGCCTCGCCAGACTCCGCGCCTTCGATGCCTTGGCCGCACGTGATCTTTTCCAGCAAGCTGTTCAAACCGATCCCAAAAACGCAATGACCCATTCGGCTCTTGGAGCAGCGTGGGAACAGCTTGGCTACGACGACAAGGCGATGCATGAGTCAAAAGTTGCATTTGACTTGGCTGGAGCCCTGTCGCAAAAGGACAGACTGTCGATCGAAGCTCAATATCGAGAGAACACACATGAATGGGAAAAGGCTGTTGAAATTTATCGGTCGCTTTGGACGTTTTTTCCCGACGATCTAGAGTACGGTTTGCGACTTGTGAGGGCTCAGGTTTCTGCGGGAAAAGGCACGGATGGTTTGATCACAGTTGACCGGCTGCGAAGGGCCTCACCTCCCTCGCGGGAAGATGCCCGTATCGATCTGGCTGAAGCTTCAGCAGCAGACTCAATTTCTGATTATCGGCGTGAGCAAGCTGCGGCATCGCAGGCCCTGAGTAAAGCCCGCAAGCTAGGGTTACGATTGCTGGTTGCTCAGGCCTTGCTACAGCAATGCTGGTCATCCCGTAATCTTGGGGAATTTTCCAACGCGACCCGTAGCGGTGAGGAAGCAAAAGCCATTCTAGCGGCGACCGGCGATTCTCGAGGTGAAGCACAGGCACTTACTTGCATGGGAAGTGTGTTTGAGGATCAGGGGCAACTCAACACAGCTAGAGGAATGCGAGAAAAGGCGCTGCTGCTGGCACAAAAGGTCGGTGCAAAGAAAGATATTGCCGGCGCACTGCTTAATCTGGGCAACATATCGGCACTACAGGGCGAACTAGCGAAATCGACCGAGCAATATAGAAACGCTTTGCGCGTTGCGCAGGAGATCGGTGACAAGCCTGATGCTTTGCTGGCACAAAACAATATAGCTGCCAACCTTGTTCTGATATGCGATTTTGGCGCGGTACAAAAACTGTCGGAAGAGGCTCTCCAGACGGCCAGTGATATTGGCGACCAGTTGGGATATGTGACCGCGCTCTCCAATCTCGGACTGATGCGTTTTCGCTCGGGGAACCTCGAAGCCTCGAAGAAGGACCTTGGCGAGGCTTTGACCAAGGCGAGAGAGTTAGGATTGAAGAGTGCGATGGCTGCGATCCTGAACACTGCGGCCGAGGTCGCTCTTGCGGAGGGCGATCTGGCCGGCAGTGAGCGGGCGGCGCAAGAATCGTTCAAAACCCAAACCAAAATTGGTGCACAAGGAGGCGTTGCCGGCGTCAATATTCATCTCGCGATGCTTCATCTCGAAGAGGGTAATTTTGCTGACGCCGAGCAGTTGAGCCGCGCAGCAGCGGAAGAATTTGAAAAGGAAAACAACGGGGACCAGGAAGCGTCGGCCCGGACTGTGGTCGCGCAGTCGTTAGCCGCACAAGGGAAATTGTCTCAAGCTGGCGCCGAGCTGGATCGCACTCAGAAACTTCCGATTCACGACCAGTATGTACTGATTGGAAGGGACATCGAGTCTGCCCACCTTTGGGCTCGAGCCAAGCGCACAGACGACTCTGTGCGCCAGCTGGACAAGATCCAAAATCACGCCAGACATCTCGGAGTTCCAGGGCACCAACTCCGAGCCAGACTTGAACAAGCACGAGCCGAGCTGCTCGGGGGCAATGTCCAGGCCGCACGAGCCAAGGCAGCGAGTACACAACGTGACGCAGAACGGATCGGCTTCAAGCTGATTGCAAGAAAAGCAGCCATCCTCGTCACTTCCATCGACAAAACAAAAAAACTGGCGGCCCCTTAAAACTAAGGAGTCATTAACCTGTTAGAACCTGAAAGAAATTTTCGGGACTACGACCGGCTGGCCTACCGGCTGAGCTGTGAGGACAACGAATGTTAAACCTTGTCCTTGTCTCGGCGCTCCTCCAGCAGGAAGCAGTGGGAATTTCGGAATATGGAACCTGATGGCTGTGTTTTGCTTGTTCACCGTGACCGAAATATTATCAAGCTTGGACAATGCATCTGGCGAAGCGTGCACAGTATCGGAACACAGTTGCGCGGTATTTGAATCCTCACAAACCAACAGCCCGTAAGACGCGAAGCCCTCAGTCTCATCCGGGGAAAACCCCACGAGGTTACTGATGACCACAGCGAGCCTATTAACGGACGATTGTATTTGGAATATGAAAAGATAACTTCCGCTTTGGCACGTTCCCGAGTTTTCAAAATCCGCGGGATTCACGGCGTTCACCAAGTCCCTGTTGGCACACACAACCTGAGTGCGTAGTGAAACATCGCCTCCGTGGCGTGGAATGCTGGCGACGGGACCGAAAATGTTCCAATTGGAAGATTGCTCGGTAACTCCGTTCTTGGACGAACCCCGGCTGGGCAGGGCCACGGCAAAGCTTTCAATCGAGCACAATATCAATGCAGTCACACAACAAGCTAGGCGTAACACACTAGTGCGGTAGGTCTTCATTTCTCGCTCCTGAAGTTGCGGCAGAAAATATCCGCAGGTAAGGGCAGTTTCTAACCATCGCCAACTGCAATTGGGCGTACCCTGCCACTGCGCTTTGCGTACAGCCGAGAACCGCGCAGTTCGGGCACAGGACAACAAAAAGTCTGCGCCGCATGAAACATCAAGTCAAGTCTGAGAGACGATGAATTATCTTTTGCTAGGAAGTAAGGATCATCGATATGAGGGGGATTACCCTTCGGCCAGTTTGCAATAATGGGGGCAATGACTGAGGAACCGCACGTAGGTTCCTGTCGGTTTTGACAGTTGCCCGGCAAGGGCTTTGTTCCTGGATCTCAGGGATTGGGCCATTCGTAGCATTCAATAGTTCGCGGCACCCATTGCACAGTTGCTTGAATTGTCTGCGAGAACTGGCCCGCTGCATCCCATCCCATAACTGTATGCGAAGGGAATCCCTGCATTTTTCCTTATCCCTAATTAGTAGGCTGCCGACGATGTGCAGGATTCTCCATTTGTTGTTGGCTCTTCCACCCACCTAGACGCCAGAGCCAACGGACAACTTTCCGAAGCCATGGCTGCAGCGAAAGCGGGGTTGGCGCTGCTCCCGCCCGAAACCTCAGCAACAGTGATGTCTCGAGTGCGGAAACTACTGCATGTGCAAATGGATGACCGGCGATGGTGAGTTCCGTAACTTTGCTAGCTGGTGGCCGCAAATAAATTCATCAGCGCGCCACGGAAAGCAATGTGTCGTTCGCAATACGGATTCGCGGCAAATCCTGCCGATCAGCCGTCCGGGCAGGGACGCAGTGGCTTTGATTTTGGTGCGCGAATCAAAACAACAATTGGAGCGAAACGGATTGCTGGCGTGGACACTGTGAAATTAGGGAGTCGAAGACAATGAAGTTGCAGCTCAGCGGATTTCCACCAGTTCGCCGCGCCCGGGCGTGAGCCCGGATCGGATCCGCGTCACTCCGGCCGACTGCTCGAGGGCTATATCGTACGACACACCGGCAGGTACAAGCATGGGAACGTCCCAGGCCTCGACCTTGGCTGCTATCTGGTTCGTCCCTGTCTTCAGGGCGTACACAGCTTTCATGTCGAGCCCTTTGACGTTCGGCGCGTGCACGACGATCGCCGCAACTTGGCCCAGTGTGTCGAGCCTGATGATTTGTCCCGCTTTCACGGCGAGGTTGCTGGCGATCTCCACCTGCTGTTCGTAGATCGTGGTGCCGATCACATCGTAGGTGCCTGGAGCAATCGGCAACGTGACGCCCAGCTTGTCGGTCTGCTGGGCGAGCAGCCGTTTGTCGCCCGACGAGCGATCGATGAACTGGATCTCTTTCACAAGGGGGAAGCCCTTCTTGGAGACCGGTTCGACCCCTATGCCACCGACCAGCGGATTAGGGTTGATGTGGGTGAGTGTGCCTTCGCGCACGACAACGTTCGACGCGAGGACGAACCCAGCGCCGTAGCTGCTGACTTTCATCAGCACGTCGTATGCCCCGGGTTCCATGACGACGGTTGTCCCAGGCTGGGGCTGGTACTTCACCTGATAGGAGCCGCTCAGCGCTGTACCGTGCGCGACGACGTGGATCTCATCTGGCGCCTCGTATGGTGCGCTCAATGCGTCGATCGTCATCGCCGGAACTGCGCTCGATTCGGTTCGGACGCCAGGCCCGGACACGGTTGGCGGGCTCAGCGCGGCTGCCGAAAGCGGACGATTATTCGCCGCGGCCGCGGCCACTTCGGCCATCTTTGCCTTCGACAGCTCAAACGCCTGGCGGGATGCATTGACATTCTGCGTCTTGGCGTATTCGACGCCGAGGTTGTGGTAGATGGCTGGGACCGGCGCTGTTTGAGCCACTTGTTCCAGCAACCGGATACTCTCGGTGTGGTTGTTCTGCATGGCGGCATTAACGGCAGACTCGATCTGCCGCCTGACGTCGTCGCCCAGAGGCTGGCCGGTCTGCAGTTCGTACTCCCGCGCAATTATGTTCACGTTGGTGACGAAGGTGTTGTGCGTGGAGTAGTCGAAGTTGACCGTGTTGTTGTCGCCGGTGATGGCGGTGCTCGTGCCTCCGCCCGATCCCGATGACTTGAACAGGCCGGGAACGACTGAGATGAGCGCGACCGCAACCGGCACGGCCACTGCCACGACCCACCAATACTTCCGTGGTACTTTCTCGCCGCTGGCCACCACTTCCTCCTATGCCTCGGCTTGAACACCGCGCATGCTCGGACTGAAGCAGTTCTTTCGCTCGATTATCGCAAAAAGCAGGAAAAGAGAAAATCCTTAAAAAACGCACGGTGCCTTTATGAATCGAAAATAGAAGCGTCGGTGCTGTCGGCTGGATCGCAGAACGACCGACAGATTCGGGGTGGTTTTCGGATGGCATTGGAAGTGGCTCCTTTTAGCCACCTCCGGAGTTTCGTGATCATGAAAAGGTCCGCGCAAATGAGCGGTGTCGGATTCTTGAAGATAGCGTTCCTTTATCATTCAGAACTTTCATGAGCAGTGCGAGGTTTTCCGCCCAATTGTCCGATGCGGCATTTCCAGCCAAGCGGTTCCAAGGGAAATACTTCCCACAAGCCCGTTTCGGGCCAGTGTGGCGTTGAACGTGAATTGGCGACGAGGGAGGAGCTATCTACGAGAATGCTCTCGCTGACCTCGTTACAGCCCGGCCAAAGTACGTATGAGCGCGATTATTGACGTCTTTCTCGCGCATCGCTTCCTGACACAGACCACGCTATTTCGGATTCTAATAGCGGTTTCGCCCGATGCGTTTTCCCAACCTTTGCGGCAGACTTTAAGTTGAGCGCGTCCTAGAATAGATCTCAAGGCGGAGTTATCTCCGGATGTCGCCGAAGCCACACCCCGAATCCACTGCCCACAGCGCTCTATGGCTCGCCCTCGTCGTTGCCTTCCTGATTGCGTGGCCTATGCTGCACGCAAGGGCCGCCAAAACCGGAAAAGTGCAGGGTGTGATCTTCACGATCGAGTCTGATCGGGTACGGACTCTCTGGCCTAACGCTCACGTAAGTCTGAAAAACGTCGAAACAAACCGTATGATTTCCACGGTATCCGATGATCTCGGGGCATACGCATTCATCGGGGTTCCGGTTGGCAAGTATGAGATTACAGTGACTCTGGCCGGGTTCGAGCCCGGAGTGAAACGCTTCACGCTCGGGGGAGGTGACTTACCACCGCTTGATGTTCAGCTGGTCCTTAAGGAGCACAAAGAGACAGTCACCGTACGCGCCCAGCCCCCAGGTGTGGATCTGACCTCGAGTTCGGGTGGAACTCCTGAACTCACACAGGACATTCTAAAGTCTGTGATTCGGCTGAATCAGGATTTCCAGGAGGCTTTGCCCCTCCTCCCCGGAGTAGTGCGCGGGTTCGACGGGCTCATCCGCATCAAGGGAGGGCGGGCCAACCAGACCAACACCCTCGTGAACACCGCCAGCGTGCTCGATCCATTCACCGGGCAAGCTGCACTGCGCATACCCGCGATTGCTGTGCGCTCGGTGCGCGTACTCTCCAATCCCTTTTCAGCCGAATACGGCCGGTTCGCCAGTGGGGTCGTCGACGTGAATACGCGGGGTGGGACTGACGAATGGAAATGGCTCTTCGAAGATCCGATCCCGCGCTTCCGGTGGATCGACTATCGAACACACGGAGTCGAAAGCGCTTCCCCGCATCTTACTTTTGCGGGCCCGATTAAGCGGGGCACGCTCTACCTCTTTCAGTCTGTGGGCTATGGACATGACGCGGTAAGAGTACCTTCTCTCCCCAATCCTGACAATGTGCGCGTGGTGGAGACAGTCACGTCCTACACGCAGCTCGACTGGAATCCCAAGCCCAACCACCAATTCACCGCAATCCTCACAATAGACCCGCAGAACACCAAGTTCGCCAACATGGATACTTTCGATCCTCAGCCAGTCACGGCCAATTACCACCAGCGTGGCTTCTTCGCCTCGGCAATACACCGCTGGATTCTGGCCAATGGAGGATTCGTCCAGTCGTTGTTCTCGGCCAAGCGTCTGGATGCGCACGTGCGTCCCGCCAGCGCTGCTGCCGGGGAAATGAGGTTGTTTCCCGAGCAGAACTCCGGCACCTATTTTGTGGATCAGAACCGAAGGACGCGCCTGTATCAGTGGTCTCAGACTTTGCATGTGCGGCCGTTCGAAGTCGCCGGCCGCCATCTTGTGGCGGTCGGTTACTCGTACGCCCGCTCCACGTATAGCGGTGCCGTTACCAACTCTCCTGTGACTGTGCTGCGCGAAGATCAGAGCCTCACCAGCCGGATGACCTACCAACCCACCATCGCTTCCAATGCGGCGAAAAACGAGTTGGCGCTCTTCGCTCAGGATAACTGGCAGATACATCCGCGGCTGGCTCTGGACCTCGGTGTGCGACTCGATACCGACAGTCTCGCCGCCGAGACAGCCGACGTTGCACCTCGTATCGGATTCGTCTGGGCTCCCACCAACGATAACCGCACGGCGATTCGTGGCGGCTTCGGCTTGTTCTTCGACAAGATTCCCATCAACACTGCGCTGTTCCCGAGGTTTCCCGCGCAGACCATCACTCGCTATGCGAGCGACGGCCTTGGGATCATCAATGGTCCGACTGCATTTCCTCACGTCATTGCGACATCCGACGGCCGGCTCCACGTACCTTACAGTCTGGGATGGGACCTACAGTTCGATCGGGAGTTACGCCCTAACGTTCTGCTGCGCCTTGGCTATGAACAGCGTGAGGTGTATCGCGAGCTGTATGTCGATCCTTACGAGCCTTCGAGCTCAAGCGCACAATTGCGATTGCTGAATTCGGGTCGGCAGAGCTACCGGGAATTTCTGGCCCTGTTGCGTTGGCGTACCGGAGAGCGCACCATGCTGTACGCGAGCTATACGCGTTCAAAGGCCAAGGGCGAATTGAACGACTACAACCAGTTCTTCGGCAACTTTCCTTACCCGCTCATTCGGCCGAATCAGTTCGGAACAATGTCCAGCGACGCTCCCGACCGTGGCCTGTTCTGGGGCGTCATCGGGCTGCCGCATAAGCTGGATTTCATTCCAATCCTGGATGTACACACGGGCTTCCCCTTCTCGAAACTCGACCAGGACTGGAACTATTTAGGTCAGCGCAACCAAGCGGGGCGCTTCCCGGTCTTCGTTGGTCTCGACACGAAATTTCAATATCCCATCGACTTCACCTACCGCAAACATCGCATCCAGTTTCGCGCAGGCCTGAGCATTCTGAACGTCTTGAATTATGCAAATCCTCGCGATGTGCAGCAGTACACGCTGTCACCGAATTATGGTCGCTTCTACAACTCCATCGGCCGGCTGTGGCGAATTGAAGGGGACTTTGATTTCTGAGACGGAGATTCCCGAGCCGCACAACAACAATCTCTACTAGACACCAGACGCCCCTGGCTGCGGACGCCCGGATGCGTCATTAACCGGCACACCTCCACGGGCCAAAAGTCTTAGTGCTGTATCTGAAGCGCCCACTAGCGAAGAGCTGGGAGTTGAGATGCGGTGTCGGGGCGCTTCAGATACAGCACTAAGACTTCTCGACCTCATGGTTGTAAATTTGGTCTGGACTTAACTTCAGGTTTGCCCGTGATCCACCCAAAATCGCGCTGCAGGTGCCCGTTGTGAGTCAAATCGCCTTGTTATCGCCAACAGACAATAGAAAACTCGAATCTGGGTAATTGTGTGAGCTGCCCTGAGCAGGAGCTATTGGTCAACGTTGTCCAGCACCCAGATGCCGCCGGACACTTTTGACATCGT